>Ga0075163_10000895_pt1 | contig 39899 bp, 33 predicted proteins | sample JI1023141ADNA_FD_71478 | JGI IMG/M metagenome (GOLD analysis project Ga0075163, IMG submission 71478) | Wastewater effluent complex algal communities from Wisconsin, to seasonally profile nutrient transformation and Carbon sequestration -... | ecosystem: Engineered > WWTP > Effluent > Algae...
CCCATTTTTGAAACCAGCCAATATCCGTATCAGGGCATTGGTTTTAAAATGGGCGATCCGTTTGCACTTACCTACAAATTTTATCCAAATAAAAAATGGGCCTTTGCGGCTGATGGTGGCAAAGCCGCGAGTGGACTTTATAGCCGATATTATCGAAAGGTTTTTAATACCTACTTAGCTGATACTCTGGCGGAGTTTGAAAAAATTGAATATGCCGCGCATAAAGCGAATAGTGATTGGTTTATCGAAACCAAATTTTTATACCAATGGGATGCAGGAAAAGTTTCTAAGGGCCTCCAGCTATATGCTGGCCTCGGTTGGCAATGGCGCAGTACAAGACTTATGTATGATTATACCTACTTGGATGAAGGCCCAACACCGGATAATTTCATTCGCGATTTTTCGCGTAATCGTTTTACATACGGCCCGGTAGGTGTGCTGGGTTTTGAATACTCTTACTTCTCGTTGCCTATTTCGGCATTCATCGAAATAGAATGGTTTACCGATGTACTGCTCGACCCTGGCTATCAGCGCTTTCAGGGTGGTGTAGGTTTACGCTACGTATTCTAACCGCATTTTCATCTTTCACATTTTCAGCAGGTATATCATTTGCTGTTTCATAGTCGTTGGGTTTCAATAACCCTGATAAACTTTTAAAAACGACTTTAAATTCAAAAACAGATTGTTATGAAGCGATTAGCATTCCTCATTATGTTGATTATTTCCACAGCCGCAGTGGCACAACAGCAAGGTATTGGTCTGCGCCTGGGCGACCCGATGGGTGTGAGTTATAAAAAATATTTCGGGCGCACGCATGCCATCGAGTTTGGTATAGGATCGGTTCCGGCCAACTGGAATAATCAGTACTACATAAATTCATTTCAGGAGTATCCGCGCTACGATGGTTATCGTTACCAAAACCACACTGTGCAAAGCACGCTATACCTGCAAGCCCGGTATTTATTTCAGTACAACATTCCGGTGCAAAACATGGAGGGAAAATTAGAATGGTATTGGGGTGGAGGTGCTATGCTCAAGGCTTCCAAAATTCAATATCGGTATCAGAATCGCGAAGCACCATTTGCACCAGCCAGAGATATTATTAACGACATTGATTTAGGTCCCGAAGGAATTATAGGTTTGGAATACACTTTTCAGGATGTACCCATGACGGTATTTGGTGAAACCAGTTTGTTCATAGAGCTGGCAGACCGGCCAGCTACCATTCGCGGGTTGGGTGGATTAGGTGTGCGCTATAATTTTTATAAACGATAAGCGATTTAAAATCCTAATCGTTTTGCCTCCTTCTGGATGTTCCCTTCTCGTTCCATACCATTAGCCAATAAATTTAAGCTCCAGAGGAGCAGACTGTTTGTATAGATGTAATTGATATGTGATTTCGGCTCCGTAGGAGCCACCTGTTTGTATAGATGCAAATGATTTATCTCTATCGCCTCTAATTATTAAACGATATTTAAAATCGAAATCCTTCTCAATCCGATTATGTTCCCCTCTCCTCCGGAGAGGGGTTAGGGGTGAGGTCCTCATCCACCAACATTTGCTTTTCGTACAATTCGCGATAAGCACCCGGTGTGGCAATCAGTTCGTCATGTGTGCCCGCTTCTACAATGCGGCCATCGTCTAAAACAATTATTTTGTTGGCCAGCTTGGCCGATGAAACCCGATGCGATATGATAATGCTGGTACGGCCCTGCATAATCTTTTTCATGCTGTTAAGAATGGTGTTTTCGGTTTTGGTATCCACAGCCGAAAGCGCATCATCTAATATTAAAATCTTGGGTTCGCGCACAATAGCGCGTGCAATAGAAACGCGTTGTTTCTGTCCACCCGAAAGTGTTATGCCGCGCTCGCCTACGCGGGTGTTAAACCCTTGCGGGAAGGCTATGATGTTAGTGTATACATCGGCATCTTTGGCGGCTTGCGTAATTTTTTCTTCCTGCAATTCCGCTAACCCAAACCCGATGTTATTATAAATGGTATCGCTAAACAGAAAAACATCTTGTGGTACAATGCCGGTTTGACTGCGCAGGTTGTTCAGGTTGTAATCTTTTATGGGTACATCATCAATGCGAACTTCGCCTTCGGTTACATCAAACAACCGGCTTATCAAATTAGCGATGGTGCTCTTACCTGAACCTGTGGTTCCGATTATAGCAAGCGATTCGCCCGGCTTAATGCTGAACGAAATATTTTTTAATGCCTGAATGCCCGTGTCCGGATAAACAAACGAAACCTTATCGAACTCAACTTTGCCCGCTATTTCGCGCGTTACATTTTTTTCTGAAACAATATCCGTCTGATTTTTCAGAAACTCATTAATTCTTTTTTGAGAAGCTTCCGCTCTTTTCACCAGGCTGCTCGTCCACCCCAGTGAAGTTACCGGCCACGTTAAAATATTCACATAAATTATAAACGCAGCAATATTGCCGAACGTTAGCGTGCCATTAATTACTTCAACACTGCCTGCATACACCGTAAGTACGGTACTCAATCCAATAAGCCCCATAATAAGCGGAAAGAACAACGCCTGCACACGGGTTAGCTTTAGCGATTGGTGTTTATACTCTTCACTTTCGCGTGTAAAGTTTTGTACCGATTCTTTTTCGCGTGTAAACGATTTTAATACCCGGATGCCCGAAAAAGCTTCCTGCACAAATGTGCTTAACCGTGATTGACTTTTCTGAATTTGTTCCGACCGATGTTCTACAATATTGTTCACATAGAAAATACTAATCGACAATAAAGGAAGTGGAATAAGCGCATAAAGGGTAAGCTTAGGGCTAATGATAAACATGAATGGTATGAGCATCATAAAAAGCGTAACCAGTTGCAAACCATACATAATAGAGGGTCCCAGGTACATACGCACCCGGCCCACATCTTCGCTTATGCGATTCATTAAATCGCCTGTGCTGTTTTTGCGATAAAAACTTAACGGCAGCGATTGGTAGTGTTCAAAGATTTCGTTCTTTAAATCGTACTCTATCAGGCGACTCATTACAATCAGCGTCTGGCGCACAAAGTAAAGGAACACCCCACGCAGCAAAGCCATGATTAAAATCAATACCGCATAAAGCAAAATGCCGCCCGAAAAAATCTTAAAGAAATTACCCTGCAGGGTTGAGCGATCGAATAAACCATATACCCGAATGTTATCCACTACCAGGTCGATAGAATAACGCACTAATTCTGCAGGCAGAATCTGAAACGCATTGCTGATAATAACAAACAAGAGCCCCAGCAACATATGCCATTTGTACTTCAGCAGGTATTTGTTCAGGTATTTAAGTTCTTTCATCCGACCAGAGCCAATTGCTGGGTTTAATTTTCCAAACGGCAAAAGTAGATAAACTTTGGTTTCCCTGTTTAGTTGCTGTTATGTACTTTTGCACTCATCAAAACGTTCTTTTGTCATGCTTAACAGACGCACCCTCCGCATCAAAATTATGCAAAGCCTTTTTGCCTTCGAGCAATGTAAGGAAGCTAACCACTTGTTGGCCCACGATTTAATAGACGAAAGATTTCAGCCCGACCTTAATTCCATGGAGCCGCAGGACAAAGAACTTCTGCGCAAACAGAAAAAAGCAGCCATGCAGCTTTTTGAACGCAAGTTCAGAGGCAAGGAAGTTGAAGAAAACTCCGATGCTAAAATAAGCAGCGCGGTTGACGAAGCCTTTGAGTTGTTCAACAAACAAGTGAAAAAAGATCAGTCTTTTCTTTCGAAGAATATTATAATCGAAATAGAAAAACTAACCGGAATTTACCACGATGTATTAAGCCTGCTGATTGAGTTTGCAAGTCTGGCTGCAGCCGAAAAAAAAGTAAATCATTCGCATTATGCCAATCACCCGTTGGTAACGGCATTGGCCAACCATTCGGAATTAACAGCCAGTTTGCTCAAGTCTGGAAGTATGTGGGTGAAACACAAAGACAGCGTGCGCAGTTGGTTTAAAGAAGTGGTAAAAGAAGACGATGCCTACCAGGAGTTTATCGCTAGTAAAAAACCTTCGGAAGAAGATCAGCGATCGATCATCAAACATTTGGTGCGCAAACGTATTCTGGGTGCCGGGCCCATCAACGATTTTTTAGAAGCCGAAGACATTCGGTGGGCCGAAGACCGCGAGATAATCAAAAGCCTGGTAGATAAAACCATTAAATCGTTTGATGGTACGCAGGTGGTGCTGCAAAAGCTTTCGCTGGATTGGGAAGATGATAAAGAGTTTGTGAACAAACTCTTTACCAACACCATAGAGCTGGACGAAAAACATAAACAACTAATTGCGCAGAATACCCGCAATTGGGAAGTGGATCGGTTGCCGCTAACCGACAGAGTAATATTAGAGATGGCACTGGCCGAAATGGTAACGTTCCCTAACATTCCCGTTAAGGTTACTATTAACGAGTACATTGAACTTACCAAAGAATACAGCACCCCTAAAAGCCGCCAGTTTATAAATGGTATTCTGGATGTAATGTCCAAAGCCATGAAAGATTCCGGAGCAATTAAAAAGAGCGGTCGTGGGCTGATTGATAATAAGTAAACTGTACAAAAACCAGACAGGTCTTTTAAACTAAGCATTGAAAGACCTGTCAGGTTTTGTGGAAAAAAGGGCTTTAAGTTTTATCTTTACGATCCCTAAAATCTAAGTTATGGGCAAAAAAGGAAGTAATGCATTAATGGCTTTTTTGGCAGGAGCTGCGGTAGGCGCAGTTTTGGGCGTTTTGTATGCACCCGATAAGGGTTCTAACACGCGCGAGAAACTCTCTTTCCAATTGGACAAGTACAAAAAAATGCTGGAAGAGATGTTGGCCGATCTGGTGTCGGGCAAAGAAACACCGCTTACTACAGAAGCTAAATCGCAAGGCCAGAAAGTGGTTTCTGAAGCTAAGGACAAAGCGCAACGCCTGCTGGATGATGTAGATGAACTGCTGGAACAAATTCGTGGGAACAAGAACAGTTAATGATATGTTAATCTGCCGGTAAGACAAACTTTGCCGGGTTTAACAACCTAATTTTGAAACCTTAACCGAAACTAAAATAAACAGAATATGAAGATCACATTCAGAGTATTGTCAGCATTGGCGCTGGTGGTCGTGATGATGAGTTGCAACGACCGTGCTGCCGAAAAAAGAATTGCCGAACTGGAAAGCCGCCTGGCCCAGATTGAAGGAAACAAAGGCGCAACAACTCCGGCTATAACACCCGATGCAATAGCAACTACACCCGAAGAAAAACCGGAAGGTCCGTTGCCAGTAGCACAGTTTGAGAAAATCGAACACGACTTTGGTACGATTAACGAAGGCCAGAAAGTTACTTACGTTTACAAAGTGAAAAACACAGGTGAAGCACCTTTGATTATTCAAAGCGCACAACCTTCATGCGGATGTACAGTGCCTACCTGGTCGCAAGAGCCAATTCCGGTTGGCGGCACAGGTCAAATTACTGCTGAGTTTGATAGCGGTGGTAAGCCAGGTGTTCAAAACAAAACCATTACCGTTACAGCTAATTCCTGGCCAAGGGTTACTACACTGCGCTTTAAAGCAATGGTAATGCCTAAGCCTGATGGTGCCAACGGCCCGGTGAAATAATAAAACGATAACAATGTCAATAAGCATCCCAGACCTTATGGTTTGGGATGTTTCTTTTAATAGGTAACTTAGCGGCCCAAAATTTATAATATGATTTACTCGATTTTAGTACAAGCTCAAACACCCGGAGGAAGTGGATTAACTACTCAACTTCTTTTTATGGGCGCGCTGATTGCCGTGTTTTATTTCTTTATGATTCGTCCGCAGCAGAAAAAAGCGAAAGACCAGAAAAAGTTTACCGAAGAAATTAAGAAAGGCGACTACATAGTAACCATTGGTGGACTTCATGGCAGAATAGCCGAAATAGAAGACGATGCATTTATTATTGAAGTAGAGCGTGGCGGAAGACTGAAGTATTCTAAGTCAGCGGTTTCTATGGAATCTACTAAAGCAGCGGCAGGCAAGAAGCCAGCAGCGTAAGCAATTAACTTACTAATCCGGTAAGAGCATGAACGTGGTAAAACTATTGGTCAATCTCTTTCAATTTAACCGGACAAACTGGAAGGCGGTTTCGTTGTGTTTTCTTGCAGCGGCCGTCTTCTGGCTTTTTAGTGCCTTCAACAAAAATTACGCTACCGAAGTCCGCTTTCCATTGCAGGTAGTTTACAATGAAAGTCGCTTTATACCAGTTAAAAATCTGCCTACCGAATTACGCCTGAATGTAAGTGGCAATGGGTGGGATTTGTTTCGCAAAAGTTTAGGCGTAAGCCTGCCGGAGTTAACACTAAACATTGAGCGCCCGCTCGAATTAAAAAAAATTCCGGGTGCGGCTTTGCCGCCCTTACTTGCTTCTCAGCTTGGCGGATTGGCGATTAACTATGTAGTTAACGATACCCTGAGTTTGCAGTTTGACGAACGCGATACGCATACGTTTAGAATAGAACCCGACCTTACCGATGTTTGGTTTCGCGAAGGCTTCGGTCGCATTAGTGTAGTGAGGGTGTCACCAGACTCAGCACGGTTAGAAGGCCCACGCGCTATTCTTCATCGTATGGCCGATGTAGTAAAAGTAAAAATGTCCAAGCTTACGCTGGATGAAAACTATAAAGGCGAAGTTCAAATTGTGCTACCCGATTCGTTGAAGTTAGTGGTAAATCCGCCTGTTGTTACTGTGATGTTTGAAGTAGGAGCAATAGAAACAATAGCGCTGCAATTGCCAGTTGAAATCATAAATCGTCCTGTGGCTGTTAAAAATTTTTCAGTGGATAGTGCGCGTATTTCTTTTCGGGTAGCGCGAGCCCATCGCACACGCATGGAAACCGAACTTAAGCAACTGGTTGTTCGGGTTGATCTGAAAGACAAACCTCGGGGCACTTACAAAATGTTACCAGTACTAAGCCGGTTGCCCGATGGTGTGGAGCTAGCGGCTATCGATTCGCTTGAAGTAAGATTTTAGAAAAGCGTTAAGCTTCACGTTATAATTCTAAGGTTCACAAAAACATGGGCAAACCATTACAAATAGGAATTACGGGTGGCATCGGCTCGGGCAAAAGTCTGGTTTGTAAAATTTTTAACGCGCTGGGCACTCCTACATACGATGCTGATAGCCGAGCGAAAATGGTAATGACCACTGACGGAATACTGGTAGAAGCAATCAAAAAAGAATTCGGAGTTTTGTCGTACGATGCGAAGGGTGTTCTTAACAGACAGCATCTGGCAAATACTGTATTTAATCAACCCGATAAACTTAAGCGCCTGAATGAATTGGTGCATCCGCGGGTAGCGTTAGATTATGAACATTGGGTGAGCAGCCAGACGAATGTTAAATATGTGTTAAAAGAAGCAGCCCTTTTGTTTGAGTCAGGATCTTATCAATCGCTGGATAAAATAATTGTTGTAACCGCACCGGAAACTCTTAGAGTGCAGCGGGTGTTAATACGTGATCCGCATCGCAGTGCTGAGCAAACGAAAGAGATTATTCGTAATCAGATGGAAGAAGAAGAAAAAATGAAAAGAGCCGATTACGTTATTGTGAATGATGAAACTACATTACTTATCCCGCAAGTGCTTAACCTGCATCTGCAATTTATCGCATAGAATTTCCCGTTTTAATTTGATTAGAGAGATTATGATTTTGAACCCCCACCGTTTTGCTGCCTTGTTGGTTGTGATCGTATTGGCTTCCTGCCAAAGTAAAAAAACACCCGTGCAAGCAAACAACCGTAATATGGGCCCTATGGTGGTAGATGGTTTTTTAGTAACGCCTCAAACCATTAGCGATAAAATTGAAGTGCCCGGTTCGCTTATGCCTGCAGAAGAAACACAGATTCGTACCGAAGTAAGTGGCCGTGTAGTGCGCCTTAATGTTCAGGAAGGCACAACGATAAATCAAGGCGAACTGTTGGTGAAGTTGTTTGATCAGGATTTGCAGGCTAACCTGAAAAAGCTTCAGGTGCAGTTAGAGATTGCCAACAAAAATGAAGAACGTCTGCGCGAATTACTTTCGATTAATGGTATTAGTCAACAAGATTACGATTTGAGTAAACTCAACGTGGAAAATCTAAAGGCTGATATTGAGTCTGTTCAGATTGCTATTTCGAAAACTGAAATTCGTGCACCTTATCGCGGAAGAGTAGGGTTGCGTAATGTCAGTCTGGGTACGTATTTATCGCCCACAGAAATAATAACCACCATCCGTCAGGTTGAACAATTGAAACTTGAGTTTGCCGTGCCCGAGAAATATGCTAAAGATGTTAGGGCTGGAAGTAAAGTTACATTTCGGGTTGATGGCGGAAACCGCGATCATATTGCTTCAGTAATTGCTACCGAAAGTGGAGTAGATCAAACTACGCGTACCCTGCGCATTCGTGCGTTGGTTACGTCCAATCATACCGAGTTAGTGCCGGGAGTTTTTGCTAAAGTGTTTTTGCAATTGGGTAACAGTACAAACGCCATGTTAATTCCTACGCAGGCGGTATTGCCACAAATCCGCAATAAGCAGGTTATTCTTTTAAGAAAAGACAGTGCGTTTTTCACCACAGTAGAAACCGGCATTCGCGATTCGGTGTATGTACAAATTTTGAATGGCATAAAGCCTGGCGATACCGTAGTGACTACCGGTTTAATGGCCATTCGCCCGAATGCAAAAATCAAAATCGGAAGTTTAAGTCGTTACCAATCTAAATAAACCCGACTTATGAACATTTCAGAATTAAGTTTGAAGAGACCCGTATTGGCGTTCGTTATGAACATCATTCTGGTGGTGTTTGGTATAATCGGTTTTCAATCGCTTGGCGTACGCGATTATCCGGCTATCGATCCGCCAGTAATTAGTGTGAGTACTTCTTACTCAGGCGCCAATGCCGATATCATTGAATCGCAGATTACCGAGCCAATCGAAAAAGCAGTTAATGGTATTGCGGGTATTAAAAACATTACGTCTTCATCAAGTGTAGGCCGAAGTAACATCAATATTGAATTTAACCTGGAGGTTGATCTGGAAGCTGCTGCTAACGATGTGCGCGACAAAGTTTCGCAAGCAACACGCCAGTTGCCGGATGATTTACAAAGCCCCCCCACAGTTTCAAAAGCAGATGCTAATTCGGGTCCGATCATTAGCATGACAGTGCAGAGTAACACGCGCAACCATCTTGAACTTACCGAATATGCCAACAACGTGTTGGTAGAACGTTTACAAACTATTCCCGGTGTAAGCGGTATTCAGATCTGGGGCGAGAAACGTTTTGCCATGCGAATCTGGATTGATCCGGCAAGACTTAGTGCCTATGGGTTAACTGCATTAGATGTGCAACAAGCCTTAAATCGTGAAAACGTAGAATTACCTGCTGGTAAAATTTCGGGTAACTCAACCGAACTTACGGTGCGCACTTTTGGTCGGTTGTTTACAGAAGAAGAATTTAACAACGTAATTATTAAGTCATCGCCCGATAGCGACATTCGCTTGCGCGATATTGGTGAAGCAGTGCTGGGGCCTGAGAACGAAGAATCAATTCTGCGCGAAAGTAATATCGGTATGGTGGGTATGGCCATTGTACCACTGCCCGGCTCCAACTATGTTTCCATTTCCGATGAGTTCTACAAGCGGATGGATCAGATCAAAAAAGAAGTACCAAGCGACATCCGGCTAGATATTGCGATGGACCAAACCGTGTTCATCAAGCGCTCTATTCTTGAAGTGGAGGAGACGCTTATCATTTCATTTAGCCTGGTAGTACTAATTATCTATTTGTTCTTCCGCGATATGCTAATCGCGTTACGCCCGCTTATTGATATTCCGGTTTCGTTGTTGGCCACATTCTTTATTATGTACCTGTGTGGATTTTCAATCAATGTATTAACCATGCTGGGGATTGTGCTGGCTACAGGCCTGGTGGTGGATGACGGTATTGTGGTAACGGAAAATATTTATAAAAAATTAGAAGGCGGCATGAATAAATACCAGGCCGCGTTGGAAGGGTCAAAAGAAATTTTCTTTGCGGTTATCTCTACCTCTATTACGTTGGCCATTGTATTCTTACCAATTCTCTTTTTGCAAGGCTTTACCGGCCGGTTGTTTACAGAGTTTGGCGTGGTGGTAGCGGGTGCGGTATTGGTTTCGGCTTTTGTATCGCTCACGCTTACGCCTGTATTGAGTGTAAAACTTACACGCAGTCATCACAAGCATTCCTGGTTTTACAATGTAACGGAGCCTTTCTTTCAAAAGATGGAAACTGGTTATGCGAATTGGCTGGGTAAGTTTATGAAGGTAAGACTTGCAGCCGTGGCAATTATTATTGTATGTGTGGGTATAGCTGTTCTGATCTTCATCAATATTCAGTCTGAACTTGCGCCTCTAGAAGACAGAAATCAATTTCGGTTGCAGTTAACAGCACCTGAAGGTACTGCCTACGAGTACATGGATAACTACGTGCGCGAGATGGTTGATTTTGTGATCGACTCAGTTCCGGAACATAAAACAGCACTATCGGTAACCGCACCCGGCTTTACAGGTAGCGGTTCAGTTAACACCGGCTTTGTTCGCGTTACATTGGTTGATCCCGATCAGCGCGAGCGCTCGCAACAGGAAATTGTAGATGCCGTTAGTCGCAACCTTAAAAATTTCCCGCAAGGCCGCGCTTTCGCGATTCAGGAACAAACTATTTCTGTAGATAGACGTGGAGGCTTGCCGGTAGCATTTGTAATTCAAAACAACAACTTCGATAAACTAAAAGAGGCTATCCCAAAAATGTTGCTGGCGGCTAATCAACATCCCGATTTACAAACCGTAGACATTGATTTGAAGTTTAACAAACCTGAATTAAGGGTATCGATAAACCGACTGAAGGCAACACAGTTAGGCATAAGCGTGCAAGACATTTCACAAACGCTACAGTTGGCCTATAGTAATTTACGCTTTGGCTATTTTACCCGCGAAGGAAAACAATACCAGGTAATGGGTCAGGTTTCAAAATCTAATCGCGATGATCCTGCCGATTTAAAAAATCTTTATGTGCGGGCACGTTCAGGCGAATTGGTTTCAATCGATAACCTGGTAACCATAGAAGAATCGACTACACCTCCAACCTTATATCGCTTTAATCGGTTTAAATCTGCTACTATCTCGGCTGGTCTTGCGCCAGGCAAAACTATTGGCGATGGTATTAAGGCCATGGAACAAATTGCAAGCGAACAATTAGATGATACATTTACAACTTCACTATCAGGAATTTCCAGGGATTTTGTAGAGAGTTCTGGAAATATCTTATTTGCTCTTCTATTAGCAATCGTGCTTATCTACCTAGTATTAGCAGCTCAGTTTGAAAGTTTTATTGATCCCTTTACAATAATACTTACCGTGCCGTTGGCTTTTTGTGGAGCATTTATTTCGTTGTGGCTTTTTGGACAAACGTTTAATATTTTTTCGCAAATAGGTATGATTATGCTTATTGGATTGGTAACCAAAAACGGGATTCTTATTGTGGAGTTTGCCAATAAAAAGCGGGAAGAAGGTTTATCTAAAATGGATGCTGTACTGGAAGCTTCTAAGCAACGCCTACGCCCTATTCTTATGACGAGCTTAGCGATGGCATTGGGTTGTTTACCTATTGCCTTATCGTTAGGAGCAGCCTCCACCAGTCGTAAACCATTGGGTATTGTAATTGTGGGCGGAGTGATTTTCTCGCTCGTATTAACCTTGTTTGTAATACCTGCCATGTACACGTATCTGTCGCGCCAACGCAAGCATAATCCGCTTGACGAAGCGATAACAGTGCCTTTGCAAAAACCAGAACTTGCATATGAAGCTTAAAGTTATTGCCGTCCTGGTGGTGGTAAGTTCAATCACATTGCCGGCATTTTCTCAGAAGCAGGTTTTATTGGATGAAGTTATCGGTCTCGCATTAGAGAACGGGTACGATGTACGTCTTTCTAAAAATGCATTGGAGGCGGTAACAGCCGATAATCTTTTTTCTGTAGGGGGTTATTTGCCACAACTCAATGGAACGGCATCTACAACCTGGAACAACAACAATCAAAAATTGGAGTTTCAGGATGCCTCAAGAAATAATAGTGGTAAAGCAGAATCGAATAATACCGCTGCAGGTGTTCAGCTAAACTGGTTGTTGTTTGATGGCACCAGAATGTTTGCAACCCGTGCCCGCCTTGCCGAATTGGAGAAACAGGGAATGGTTAATGTAAAAAACCAGATGGTTAACACCATTGCGCTGGTTGTTACTAATTACTATAACATCATTCAGCAAAAACAACAACTAAGAGCATTGGTAGAACTGATGTCGCTTAATGAAGAACGGGTTCGGTTGGCCGATCGCAAACTTTCAGTAGGGGCGGGCATTAAACAAGAGTTGTTGCAAGCCAAATTAGATTTGAACGCGCAGCGCGCACAATTCATCAATCAGCAAACCGCAATCGAGCAATTAAAAAATCAACTGAATGTGTTGGTGGGCATGAAACTACCAGGAACATTTGAGGTTTCGGATTCTATTGAGATAAATCTCGCCATCACAAAAGAAGAAATAGCAGAAAACATTGACAGCAAAAATTTTCTGTTGCAATCTTTCCGCCAGAATATGTCGGTAGCGCGTTTACAATATCGCGAGCGCTTTGGTGAATACTTTCCTACGATTTCATTCGGGGCGGCATACAATTATTCGTTTACTAATAATGAAAGATTGATTAACCCCTTCCAATCGCTTACAAGCAGAACCAACGGTTATAATTATGGCTTTACGCTCGGGGTGCCCATTCTCAATAACTTTGTTACCCGTAGAAATGTGCAGCAAGCCGAGATCAATTTTAACCGTCAGGAATTATTGTACGATCAGCAACGCGCAGTAATCAACACCGCAGTTCAAAATGCGTATGTGAATTACGATAACGCCCGCAAGGTTTTATTAATTGAAGAAGAGAACATTCTGCTTGCTAAAGAGAATGCCAGCATTGCTATGGAAAGCTTTAAGCGCGGTGTAAGTACGTTTATTGAGCAGCGCACGGCCCAGCAAAGTCTGGAAGATGCTTACAATCGGCTGATCAATGCGCGGTATCTGGCTAAAGTTGCCGAAACAGAATTGCTAAGACTAAGTGGCGATTTGTTGAAGTAATTATCCGGCTGTCTCGGCTTTCACTTCCTGTTCTTCACGTTTCATTACCCAGAAGTTGTTATAACCTTCGCCTACCTGAATAGAAAGATAGCCGTTAGCCAACAACTCCAGCACCGAAAGAAAATTAAAGATCAACCCAATGCGGGTAGGGGCCGATTCCAGTAACTCTACAAACGATACGCGTTCTTTTACCGTAACGGCATTCAAAATCATTTCTTTCTGCCCTTCCATGGTGAAGGGATATTGAATAACCTGATGCACCGGTTTGTTTTTTTCTTCTTCGGCACGCTTCAATACCTTTTCGAATACGGTAAGCAGTTTAAATAAATCTACATCCTGCAGTTCGGCCTCCACGTTGGTACTTTCGGCAAGTGTGCGTAATTCTTTCATCAGGTTACCGCGCTTCTCTTTCATCAGCTCGGTTTCTTCCATTTTATGGAATTGTTCAACCACCGATTTATACTTCTTGTACTCCATCAGGTGTTTTACCAGCTCTTCGCGCGGATCAATTTCGTTACCTTGTTCATCCAACTGCGGTCGTGGCAACAACATTTTGGATTTAATCCGCATAAGTGTGGCCGCTACCAGAATAAACTCGCTGGCAACCTCTACGTTTAAGGTTTCAAGCCCGCGGATGTACTCCAGAAAATCGTTGGTAATTTTGGAAATAGGAATATCATTAATGTCCAACTCATCGCGTTCAATAAAAAACAACAACAGGTCGAACGGACCTTCAAATAGGGGTAAACGAATTTCAAATTGTTCCTGCTCCATAATCAGTCTAAAAGGAAGATCGCAAAAATAAACAGGTTTGGCTCCCGATAGGAATATTTATCCTCAAACTAACCACAAAACCTCCACCCGCTCTAATTCGCTACATTTGCATTTAAATATTACATTTAACTCGATTTGAACAGTTACCACATACTGTTGTTTAAGAATAACGGTTCCAAATCCGATACCCGATGCTGATTACTCCCGGAAAACTACTGGCCCAGATTAACAGTCCTTCAGACCTTAAAAAGCTCGATCAGGTTCAGTTGGTACAAGTTTGCGAAGAACTGCGCCAGTTTATTGTAGATAATGTTTCGGTTTACGGTGGGCATTTTGGTGCCAGCCTGGGTGTGGTTGAGCTTAGTGTAGCATTACATTATGTGTTTAATACTCCACACGACCAATTAGTTTGGGATGTGGGGCATCAGGCCTACGGACATAAAATCTTAACCGGTCGCAGAGATTCATTTCACACCAACCGGGTTTATAAAGGCATTTCCGGATTTCCGAAGCGCAAAGAAAGTGAGTACGATACGTTTGGGGTAGGGCATTCCTCCACATCGGTATCGGCAGCGCTGGGTATGGCCATGGCCTCCAAATATCAGGGCCTGAATGAGAAACAACATATTGCCGTAATTGGCGATGGTGCCCTTACCGGTGGTATGGCCTTCGAAGGATTGAACCATGCCGGGGTTTCTGATTCTAACTTGCTTATTATCCTCAACGACAATTGTATGTCGATTGATCCAAACGTAGGGGCGCTTAAAGATTACCTTACGGATATAACCACCTCACGAACCTATAACCGGTTGAAAGATGATGTGTGGAAGTTGCTCGGTAAACTCTCCACATTTGGAAAGAGCGCCCAGGAAATTGTATCGAAAGTTGAGAATGGAATTAAAAGCACGCTGCTAAGCCAGAGTAATCTTTTTGAAGCGCTTAACCTCAGGTATTTCGGGCCGGTAGATGGCCACGATGTAGATCACCTGGTTGCAATTCTGAATGATCTGAAGGCGATAAAAGGGCCAAAGATTCTGCATTGTGTAACGGTAAAGGGCAAAGGCTATGGGCCTGCCGAAAAAGGGAATGCTACCACCTGGCATGCCCCCGGTACTTTCGATAAAATCTCAGGCGAAATCTTTAAAAAAGTTTATGCTACTCCGCAGGCTCCAAAATATCAGGATGTATTTGGACATACGCTTGTAGAGTTGGCCCGACAGAATGAAAAAATTGTAGGAATTACTCCAGCTATGCCTTCAGGTTCTTCCATGAATATCATGATGAAGGAGATGCCAGAGCGGGCCTTTGATGTGGGTATTGCCGAACAACATGCCGTCACATTCTCTGCTGGCTTAGCCACGCAAGGGCTGGTGCCTTTCTGTAACATATACAGTTCGTTTATGCAGCGGGCTTACGATCAGGTGATACACGATGTGTGCATTCAAAACCTTCCGGTAAACTTCTGTTTGGATAGAGCCGGTTTTGCCGGGGCTGATGGCCCCACGCATCATGGCGCGTATGATGTAGCGTATTTCAGGTGCATCCCCAATATGATTATAGCTGCGCCTATGAACGAACAGGAATTGCGCAACCTGATGTTTACGGCACAATTGCCGCGCACGGAGCAAGCATTTTCAATTCGCTACCCGCGTGGCCAAGGTGTAATGCCCAACTGGCGCACACCTTTCGAGGAGATTGAAATTGGTAAAGGTCGAATGATTCAGGATGGTGAGGAGGTTGCCATACTTTCCTTTGGGCATATCGGTAATTATGTAGTTGAGGCGAGTGAGATACTGGCCAAAAGAGGAATTCGGCCGGCTCATTTCGATTTGCGTTTTGCAAAGCCATTAGATGCAGAATTGCTGCACGATGTCTTTACCCGTTTTTCGAAGGTGATTACAATAGAAGATGGCTGTGTACAAGGTGGTGTAGGTAGTGCCGTATTAGAATTTATGGCCGACAACCAATACTCGGCACAAGTAAAGCGGTTAGGCATACCTGATGCTATAGTAGAGCATGGCGAGCAGCTTGAACTTCACAAAGAATGTGGCATGGATGCAGAAGGAATTGTTACCACTGTGCTAAACTTATTAGAAGTGCCGGTTAATCAGCGTTAAGCCAGTAATCTTTATAATCCCAAAAACACCCCTGAAAGTCAGGAATTTAGATACTTATATCAGATAGGTTAGTTGTTTTTGATGGCAAACTTGCCAATCTGCGCCATTACTTCCTTTCAAGGCTTTTGAAAATTCGGCCAATCCGTCTAAATTGTGCCTTATTGCAATTATATTTGAATCTTTGGAATAGTATAATTTAAAGCATAAACCCATAAACTCTTTACCACAATGCAAGACATCGTAAATCCTCACCAGTATGATGCATGGAATAACCTGGCGCTCAATCTGGCGTTGGGCTGTTGGGCAGTCGGCATACTAATCGTACTTGGTTACATCATTAAACTAAGTACAACCGGAGGTAACAAAGAAAAGTACGATTTTATTAACCGGTACGAGATCAGAACGTTGTGGATCGCCACAATTGTGTTGGTAATTGGTGGCTGTTTTTTCGTAAATGCTGCTATTACAGAACTTACCACTCTACTCGTCTTTGTACGAATCTTCACAACAGTTTCTTTGGGTATTCTGGTTGCTTTGGTGGTGCAAAATCTGCTTAAGTTTTATTACCCTTTCTTCATTGAAAGACGCCTTAAGGTATTGCGTTATAAGCCACGGATTTCCCCTAAAACTGGCAAGCCAATGAAGTTGCTGAGCGAAGAAGAAGAAGACGTGCACTTAGACGAGGGTATGATTGCCGAAGAAAATGTTTACTCAGTTGACTACGATGTGTGGTTGGATGAAGAAACCGGCTTCAAGCAAATTGAAAAATACGCGGGCCACTTGCATGCTATTCAGTGCCCGGAGTGTAACTACCAGACCTTTAAAGTAACCCGCGAAGAAATAGTAAGACAGCCTACTGAAACCGAAGAGGGTGAAATTATGAAGCATTATGTATGCAGCTATTGCGGCTACAAAGCCCGCAAAACGGTTGCCTTGAAAGTGCAAGTGAAATTAGAACAATCGTCAGCAGCATCTGCCTAAGCTGACCTAAGGATAACTGAAAGCCTCGATTCTTGAATCGAGGCTTTTTTTATTTTAGGGCGGGTAACTTGATTTGGTCTGAGTAAAACTTCATTCGCGTGTGGCTCGGATCGAGCAAACTGATCTTATCAATGGATGCATACTTGTGGTTTACAAACACCTCTATATAATCGGACCCCAGCAAGTATAGGTTGATTTTGTGTTTGTAATACCGGATGGCCATCACAAATGCAGCGTGCTCATAAAGCAAGGTTACTTTCTTTTCTAACGGAAGGTTCTTCAAACTGCTCCAGCCAATCATGAGTTAAACTTATTCAAAAAACTGCGGTGCAAAAATGAGATGCCACAAAAAGTAAGGGTAAATCATTTTTTTGAATTTTAGGCACCGTCCGTTAACTTTGCACTCCCCAAACCGGAAACGGTTCGGAAATGGTGGATGTAGTTCAGTTGGTTAGAATGCTAGATTGTGATTCTGGAGGTCGCGGGTTCGAGCCCCGTCATTCACCCCAAACCACGCGATTCGCGTGGTTTTTTATTTTCTATTAAACAGCAACCGCTCGCCTGTCTGCTGCTCGTTGAATTTTCCATCGGCATAAGCCAAATGGCCCGAAACCCACGTGTGTGTTACTGTTGATTGAAATGTGTTTCCCTCAAAGGGAGACCAGCCGCACTTTGCTAGAACATTTGATTTCGATACTGTCCAGGGGCTGGCCGGATTCACCAGCACAAGGTCGGCAAAATAACCTTCGTGGATAAAGCCACGCTCTTGAATCTGAAACAGAATGGCTGGGTTGTGGGCCATCTTCTGTACAATTTTCTCGAGGCTGATTTTTTTCTGATGATAAAATTCCAGCATCGCCACCAGGCTGTGCTGAATCAACGGGCCACCCGATGGTGCCTGAAAATAGCCTTTGCTTTTTTCTTCGGAAGTATGTGGCGCGTGATCGGTGGCAATCACATCAATGCGATCATCTAAAACTGCCTTTAATATTTCTTCCTGATCGGCTTTTGTTTTAATAGCCGGGTTCCATTTAATCAACATGCCCAGTCTGTCGTAATCGGTATCGTTAAACCAAAGATGATGCACGCACGCTTCGGCAGTAATCTTCTTTTTTTCTAACGGAATGCTATCAAACTGATGGGTTTCTTTAGCGGTGGAAATATGCAGAATGTGTAAACGTGTGCCATGTTTCTTTGCCAGTTCAATCGCAAACGAAGAAGATTTAAAACATGCTTCTTCACTACGAATAAGCGGATGATAGTTAACCGGCATTCCTTCGCCATACTTTGCTTTATAGTCGGCAGTGTTTTTCAGAATGGTAGCTTCATCTTCGCAATGTGTGGCTATAAGCGATGGAAATTTTGAAAAGAGATTTTCCAATACTGCGGGGCTATCCACCAACAGGTTACCTGTGGAGGAGCCCATAAAAATTTTTAGTCCGCATACTTTCGTGATGTCCGTTTTCAAAACTTCCTCCAGGTTATCATTACCTGCTCCCATAAAGAAGGAGTAGTTGGCCAGCGCGGTGCGCGCAGCAATCTGGTATTTGTCTTCCAGAAGTTGTTGTGTAAACACAGGCGGCACCGTGTTGGGCATCTCCATAAAACTGGTTACACCTCCGGCTACAGCCGCGCGGGCTTCTGTTTGAATGGTAGCTTTGTGTGTAAGGCCCGGTTCGCGAAAATGCACCTGGTCATCAATGGCTCCGGGTAGTAACAATTGGCCCTTTGCATCAATTATATGAGCATGTTGGGTAGGGATACAGGCCGCAATTTTTTCGATGCGTTGTCCTTTAATCAATACGTCTCCTTCGATGATCTTGCCTTCGTTTACAATCTTTGCGTTCGTGATTACCGTAGAGTTCATTACCTTGTAAAGTTTGTATAAAGGTAATAGGTAATGAGCAGCGTAGCCGATTGGAATGAGTTTAAATTGAACAAACAATTGCTGGATGCAGTTGCAGATGCGGGGTATAATGTGCCTACCGAAATTCAGCAAAAGTGTATTCCGTTAATTGCCGGGGGGCAGCAGGTAATTGGTATTGCCCAAACCGGAACCGGAAAAACGGCTGCCTATTTGTTGCCCGTGTTGCTAAAACTGCGGTATGCACAAGGCACAGATGTGCGCGCATTAATTCTGGTACCCACTAAAGAATTGGTAATTCAAGTAGCCGAACAAGCTCGTGTTTTTGCAAAACACACCGACTTACGGGTAGTAGAAATTTATGGCGGTGTTGGCCCCAAAACACAAATTGAAAAAATACAAAACGGTCTTGATTTATTGATTGCTACACCAGGGCGATTCCTGGAACTTTATCAACGCAATGAGTTGCTGGTAAAGCAAATTAAAACGTTGGTGTTAGATGAGGCCGACAAGATGATGGACATGGGCTTTATGCCGCAGTTGCGAAAGATTTTTGAAGTGATTCCGCCCAAGCGACAAAACCTGTTGTTCTCAGCTACATTCCCGCAAAAAGTGGAGCGACTGGCACAAGAGTTTTTAGATTTCCCGGTAAGGGTGGAGGTAACACCACAAGCCACCGTTGCCGTTGAAGTAGAGCAAGTATTATATCATATACCCAACGCGCTTACCAAAATAAATTTTCTGGAACACCTGCTTACCAAAAGCGATGACCTAAACCGCGTGATGATTTTTACGCGCACCAAAGGGGTGGCCGATAATGTGAGTAAATTTTTAGATCGGAAAAAACTTGGGCCGGTGCGCGTGGTACATTCCAACAAAGGACAGAACAGTCGTATTAATGCGGTGAATGAATTTAAAGAAGGTAAACTGCGAATTCTGGTTTCTACCGATGTGGCTTCGCGGGGCATTGATGTAACCAATGTATCGCATGTTATTAATTTTGATGTGCCCATTGTGTATGAAGATTATGTGCATCGCACAGGGCGCACGGGTAGAGCGTTTCAAAAAGGCAAAGCGATAACCTTAGTTACCGATGCCGAGAAATATCACATCGATAAAATTGAAAAAATAATCCGCGAGAAAATTCCGGTAAAGAAATTACCGAAAGAGATAGTGATAGAACCAACACCAATTGAAGAAGCCCAGGCCATGGCCCGCGAAATTGACCGACAAAAACGCTATGAAGACCCGGAGTTTAAAGGCGCGTTTCATGTGAAGAAATATCTTTTGAAAAAATAATTTGAAGATGCGGTGAGTGGAGGGGTAATGTTTTCTGGTTTTGTAATTGTGTGTAAATAGGGACGCTTGGTGAATTACAAAAGTGAGCCTATATTTTTAAAGTTACACAACAGTAAAACACTTGTTAGAAATAAATATAAATAAAAAAATGGCCCGGTTTCCTGAGCCATTTTCAAATCAATACATTTTCACATTTTCAAATCAGGACTACCCATTCATCGAAGTTAAAAACTCTTCATTATTACGGGTGCCTTTCATTTTGCTTTGCAGGAATTCCATCGCCTCAACCGAATTCATATCGGCCATAAACTTGCGCAAGATCCACACGCGCTGCAATTCATCTTCTTTCATTAATAAATCTTCGCGTCTGGTTCCGGATGCCGGTACATCAATAGCCGGATAAACCCTGCGGTTAGAAAGCTTGCGATCCAACTGCAATTCCATGTTGCCAGTACCTTTAAATTCTTCAAAGATAACTTCATCCATTTTAGAGCCGGTATCGATCAATGCCGTTGCAATGATAGTAAGTGAACCACCGTTTTCAATTTTACGGGCTGCACCAAAAAAGCGTTTTGGTTTGTGTAAGGCGTTCGCATCCACACCACCCGAAAGTATTTTTCCGGATGAAGGCACAACTGTATTATAAGCACGGGCAAGGCGCGTAATCGAATCCAACAGGATAACCACATCGTGGCCACACTCGGTCATGCGCTTGGCTTTCTCCAACACAATACTCGCAACTTTTACGTGGCGTTCAGCTTGTTCATCGAACGTAGAAGCAATTACTTCGGCCTTTACACTGCGGGCCATGTCGGTAACTTCTTCTGGTCGCTCATCAATCAACAATACGATCAAATAAACTTCCGGATGATTTTCGGCAATAGCGTTAGCAATGTTTTTCAGCAAAACAGTTTTACCGGTTTTAGGCTGCGCCACAATCATACCGCGTTGTCCTTTACCAATAGGCGAGAACAAATCGAGAATACGGGTTGAGAGATTGTCGTGTGTAGTGCTGAGTTTTAATTTTTGTTCGGGGAATAGCGGAGTAAGGTATTCGAAAGCCACGCGGTCGCGGATTTCTTCGGTGGTCTTACCATTAATGCTATCTACTTTAATTAAGGCAAAATATTTTTCGCCTTCTTTTGGCGGACGAATTTGTCCTTTCACTGTATCGCCAGTCTTTAAACCAAATAACTTTATTTGTGATGGCGACACATAAATATCATCGGGGCTGGCGAGGTAGTGGTAATCGCTTGAGCGCAGAAAGCCGTAACCATCTTGCATAATTTCCAACACACCTTCGTTACTAACCACACCATCAAAATCGCGGATATAATTTTCTTTGCGTTGATTTTGTTGATTCTGGTTTTGGTTTGGATGTTGGTTTGGATTGGGGTTCTGATTTTGCTGGAAAGGTTTTTCCGAACGTTGCTCCTTTGGAGTTTCTGTTTGCGTTACGGGTTGTTCTTGTGGGTTAGTCTCTTCAAAGCGGGTAATGTTTTGATCCACTTCCAGATCTAAACTTTTCAGCATTTCATCGCTGCTTTGTTCTTTCTCTTCTGTTTTTTGATTTTCGGTAGATACGTTCTCGCGCTTGCGGGGGCGCATTTTGCGCTCGGCAGGTTCGTTTGTTTTGGTAGGTTTCGGCTCTCCGCTTACAGCTTGCTGATCGAGGATTTTGTAGATCAGATCTTGCTTGGCTAGTTTTTTGGCGTTCTTTACGCCCATACCTTCAGCAATATCCTTCAATTCAGAAAGCAGCCTGTCGTTCAGGTCATCAATTGTGTACATGTGAGTTTAAAAAAGGATTAGTAATAAAATAGAATTTATACAGTGTGGTCTAAGCAGACCATAGATAAAACGCATTTAGGATCGATCGAAAAAAGAAACAGTAAACTTAGGGTTATCTATATTCGGATGGCCGATGGGGCCTGAATGATGATGCAAGTATAAGCCAAAATTGAATATTATCAAATTGCGTAACATAATTATTGGCTAATTTTGGCCCCTCAATAAACGGAATATGTTAACACTTCAAACACTACGCGAGCAACCTCAGCAAATTATAAGTGGGTTGGCCAAGCGTAATTTTAAAGATGCAGAAAGTCTGATAACACAGGTATTGGAAATAGACAAGTCTCGCAGAGAAACACAGAACACGTTAGATACCATTAAGGCTAACCTGAATACCGATTCGAAAAAGATTGGTGAGTTGATGAAGACCGGTAAGGCTGATGAGGCTGCGGCACTCCGGGCTTCTGTTGCAGCCAGTAAAGATAAAGTGAAAGCATTGGAAGATAGTCTGGCTGATTTTGAAAAAAAGCAGCAAGACATTCTATATAAAATTCCAAACGTTCCGGCAGCAAAAGTTCCGGCTGGTAAAAGTGCAGAAGATAATCTTACGGTGCATGAGCATGGTACTATTCCCACGTTGCATGCCGGGGCCTTGCCTCATTGGGATTTAATTAAGAAATACGACATTATTGACTTTGATCTGGGGGTAAAAATTTCAGGTGCAGGCTTTCCGGTGTATAAAGGCAAAGGCGCGCGTTTGCAACGGGCTCTTATCAATTTCTTTTTAAACGAAGCCGAAGCTGCGGGCTACAAAGAAATTCAACCACCTATTGTGGTTAACGAAGCCAGTGGTTATGGTACCGGTCAACTTCCCGATAAGGAAGGCCAGATGTATTTTGTGAATGAAGATGGCTTGTATTTAATCCCAACAGCAGAAGTTCCGATTACTAATTTATACCGCGATGTAATTCTTACCGAAGAAGAGCTGCCGGTAAAGAATGCTGGTTATACACCATGCTTCCGCAGAGAGGCGGGTAGCTGGGGTGCACACGTGCGTGGTTTAAATCGCCTGCATCAATTCGATAAAGTGGAGATTGTGCAGATAACCAAGCCCGAAGATTCATACGCTACTTTAGAACAAATGAGTTTGCATGTACAAGGTTTGTTGGAAAAATTAGAGTTGCCCTATCGCAAACTGTTATTGTGCGGTGGCGATATGGGTTTTAACTCCGCACTTACATACGACATGGAAGTTTTTTCAGCCGCGCAACAACGGTGGCTAGAAGTAAGTTCAGTCAGCAACTTCGAAACGTTTCAGGCTAACCGCTTAAAGCTACGTTACAAAAACAAAGACGGTAAAACACAATTGTTACATACGCTTAATGGCAGTGCTTTGGCGCTTCCGCGGATTGTGGCGGCCATTCTGGAAAACAACCAGACCCCCGATGGAATTAAAATTCCGAAAGTGCTGGTGCCGTATACGGGATTTGAGGTGATTAATTAAGCGGGTATTTTTCTCTCAGAGGACGATGTAGGTTCAGAGTCGTATCGCCCGAAGCGAGAATTTCTGCTCCAGAGGAGCACCCTGTTTATAGAAAGAACAATTCATGAGGATTTTGGCTCTGGAAGAGCCACCTACAAACACAAACCAAAAAAATTAATAGCGATACAACGCTAAAAGGTTGCTCCTCTGGAGCAAAATTATTTTAAACTGACTTTAATTCTAAAAACAGGTTGCTCCTCGGGAGCAAATCGAAAATAAGATGCCCTTACGGTAGTTTCCGCAGCCAACACATTTCGAAACATTGATCATTCAAGTGCAGTACTTATGTTTTCAATTTTCTGATAAAGCCAAACTGAAACACAAAAAACAAAACCGCCAACAAACTTAATTCACCAAGAGCTGCACTGGCAATCGCTTGGTTTTCGGTGTTGTTACATTTGCTATAAATCCCAAACAACGCCCAGATCAATACCAGAAAAAAAGCTGGCTGCCGGTAACGCTCCACAATAAAAATTCCCAGCAAACTCGCGATGCCGGTCATGGTAATAGTCCACACTACTGGCGAGAGCGGTCCGCCAGACCATTGAACTGAAATAAGTACAGCAGAAATGTTGGCAATAATCGCCACGCAAATCCATGCGAAATAAAACGTAAAGGGTAGTTGTACAAAAAATTTTTGCAATAGACTGAATGTTGTGTCTGCATGTACCAGTATAAACATCCGCGCCAGTGAAAATAATAAGATCGACATAATTAAAACCGAGGCAAACAGATATTGATAATGCCAGGCTAAGATCCAACTGCTATTAGCCACACACGATAACCAAAACCAAAGCGAAAATTCTTTGAAGTAAGGTTTTTCTGAAATCGTTTTTTGTACAATCACAAAACCAATCAGCAACAAGTAAATAACCGACCAGATTGAAAATGTAAAACCTGCTGGTGTAAACAAGCTTGGATAAAGTGCGGAAAGTTCACCGGTATTCATCCCATTAATGGGTAGAATATTGGCTAATGCATTAATGGTTAGCGTTAGCATTAATGCGAAAACGTTAATGATTTGTAACGTACGCACCAGCGTTGATGGCTTGCCTTTCATAAAAGTCAGTTTGATTAATCAACATACTGCGAGTAATATTGTTTTCCAAATTCAACACTTCAGTTAGCCAATCCTTCACAAACTAAAATTCTTATGAAAAACCTTTATTATCTGTTATTTATACTGCTTATGACGGTAGCCTGCTCAAAAACACCCAACCCCGATACAATCTCGCAATACCCGGCATCCGCCAAGGTGGATACCGTTGATACCTACTTTGGTACAGAAGTGCCCGACCCGTACCGGTGGATGGAAAATGATACCACCAAACAAGTAGCCGATTGGGTTACTGCACAGAATGAAGTAACCTTTGGCTTTCTGGATAAGATTCCATACCGCGCAGCCATTAAATCTCGTCTGGAGGCACTCAACAACTATGAAAAATTAGGTTCGCCTTTTAAGCGTGGCGAATACATTTATTTTTATAAGAATGATGGACTGCAAAATCATTATGTAATCTATCGCAAAAAAGGCGAGCAGGGTGAGGTAGAAGTGTTTCTTGATCCGAATACATTTTCGGCAGATGGCACTACACGCTTAGGCGGAGTTTCTTTTTCAAAAGATGGCTCGCGTGTAGCGTATCAACTTTCAGTTGGCGGTCAGGATTGGACGGATGCTGTTATAATTGATGCCGTTACCAAACAACCTTTAGAAGATACCATCCGCGATATAAAATTCAGTGGTATTTCGTGGCGCGGCAACGATGGCTTTTATTTCAGTACCTACGAAAAACCAAAGGGCAGCCAGCTTTCGGCTAAGACACAAAATCATAAGCTCTATTATCATAAAGTGGGTACGCCCCGCTCGCAAGATCAATTAGTATTTGGCGATGATAAAAATCCAAGACGCTATGTGGGTGGAGGCTTAACCGAAGACGAACGCTTTCTGGTTATCAATGCATCAACCAGTACTACAGGTAACGAATTGTACATTCAGGATTTGAACGATCCGAAAGGCAAACTAAAAACCATTGTAAACAATTTCGATAACGATCATAATGTTATTGATAACGAAGGCACGCGCTTTCTGGTGCAAACCAATTTAAATGCGCCCAACAACCGCGTGGTGGAATTTGATTTTGCCAACCCGGCAATCGAAAACTGGAAAGATGTGATTGCCGAAACCGAGAACGTACTGAGCTCATCAACCGGTGGTGGTAATTTGTTTGCCGATTATACCGTAGATGTTAAAACACAGGTAAAACAATACGACCTGAAAGGCAAGTTGATTCGTGAAGTAGAATTGCCGGGCATTGGTTCGGCTGGTGGTTTTGGTGCTAAGTTGGAAGACAAAGAACTTTATTATTCGTTCACGTCATTCACTTATCCAAGCTCAATCTTCAAATACGATATTGCAACTGGCAAATCAACTCTGTACAATCAACCTAATGTTGATTTTAATCCAGATGACTATGAAACCAAACAGGTTTTTTACACGAGTAAAGATGGCACCAAAGTGCCCATGTTTATCGTACACAAAAAAGGTTTGGAGTTGAATGGTAAAAACCCAACGTGGCTTTATGCCTATGGTGGTTTTAGCATAAGCCTAAATCCCAGCTTTAGTCCTTCGCGTATTATGTGGTTAGAGAATGGCGGTATTTATGCACAACCTAATTTGCGTGGCGGTGGCGAGTATGGCGAGAAGTGGCATTTGGCCGGCACTAAAATGCAAAAGCAAAATGTGTTTGATGATTTTATTGCCGCAGGCGAATACCTCATCAAAGAAAAATATACTTCTAGCGATTACCTCGCTATCTCCGGTGGTTCGAATGGCGGCTTATTAGTTGGTGCAACTATGACGCAGCGCCCCGATCTGGCAAAGGTTGCCTTCCCAGCGGTAGGCGTAATGGATATGTTGCGTTACCATAAGTTTACAGCCGGTGCCGGTTGGGCTTACGATTACGGTACAGCCGATGATTCGAAAGAGATGTTTGAATACTTGAGAAATTATTCTCCGGTGCATGCCATTAAACCTAACACGGCATATCCGGCTACTATGGTTACCACGGCCGATCATGATGATCGGGTAGTGCCAGCACACTCGTTTAAGTTTGCAGCCACGCTACAGGAGAATCATAACGGAACAAATCCGGTACTCATTCGCATTGATGTGAAGTCGGGACATGGATCGTCTAATTTAAGTAAGGCAATTGAAAGTTCGGCCGATCAATATGCGTTTGCATGGTATAACATGGGAGTGGTGCCGCCTTTGGCGAAGAAAGACTTGTAAGAAGTTTAGTACAATAAACTGAAAAGCTTAAAGTTGGGTAACTGACTTTAAGCTTTTTTATAAATCACTCCAACTTTTTGAGTGGGAGATGTGACTAATGCGTATGCGATACTTGATTTGTTTTTGCTTGCTTTTAGCTTTCTCTTGTCAGGATGAAGATACTCAGACAGTATGTGATACAACCGATCCGGTAAAGAACATGGGTTGGTTAAGAAACCTCACAGAACACATTCAGAAAAATCCTGACGAATTTTCTGCAGTAACTATTACGGTGTACGAATACAATGGACAGTCTGTGTTTAATATATATGATTTAGTTTCTTCCTGCGCTTTTTGCGATTTACGCGACTGTTTTGGAAATGAATTTGTTCCGGAAGACTTCAATGATTTTATGGTCAACAAGACAAATGAACGTAAAATCTGGTGCCAGAAACCTGAGCTATGCTTATAAAGCCTAAAAGTTGATTTGGTTTTAGGAGGTTTCAATTCTCAACTCTTTCAACTTGATACTCGAAGAAAATTTTGCTAAATCCGCGTTGAAAACTCCCGAAACTTAAGAGTCTAATACCCAAACTCCATTAGCCTTACTGTCCGAGTAATATACTGCGCCTGATCGTAGAAACTGTTATAGTCCAACCTCGCCTTTAGGGAGAAAAACATCTGGCCATTGATATTGACAATTGTAAATATTCTTATGTACTCGTTAGCATCCTTATCAAATCCATCAACCCAACCAACCGTTCCCCATCTGGAGGCATCACTTGTCTGCCTTTCAAAAAGAAAATTTGCGAACTGTTTTGTAAGAGAGTCTAGAGTTTCAGTTACGTGATTTCTTCTGAGCATTGGATTCATTCTAATAGTATTGAACTGCGACTTACAACTCAAAGACAACATTCCATCTGGTGATTGATAGTCCACAGTGTCAGTTAGAGTATAACCAGTTTCATTCGCTACCATTAAAGAAGTTGGAACAGCCATAGAATATGAAGTAGCGGTCATCATTCTATAACCCTCTCTAATTTCACTTACCATACCGATATTGGAAAACTCCTTTGCTTCGATCACATTTCCTTTATCAACTTCAAAAGTCAACTCATACTCATACGTTGACATATAGCCCATGTGAACATATTGAAGGCGTTTTCCTTTTGGTACTCTTAGCATTCCTGAAAACCAGTCTGCTCTTACCCTCCCGCTTTCATACCGCCCCTTGAATAATTGACTCAAGTCTGCTGATCTCTCCGGTTGACGCGCGTATTTTGCAATCAGATTCTTATACTTCTTGAAAGTAGTTTTGCTTAATTTTTTTTTCAGCAGCTCATTAAAATCCCACTCATCGTATTCTGTTCTATAGGTAACCGTCAATTTAGTGGCTTTCGGCTCTCGTAATTTATTCACAATCTCCAAAGGAATCTCCTGTTGCAGAGCATTTAATATTGAATCATTTAAATCGTATTTATAACCATAACAGCAGGAACCAATTTTAACAAGATAAAGAACATCATTCTCCAGAAGCCATGTTGCTTGGTAGCCTCTCCAACATGCAGTACTCCAGCAACCAGCTGTTCCGAATGACGTTGGCCTTGGATTATTCTTGCTGAAGAAATCCTCGAGAGGGTTGGTGTACAGGGCCAATGTATCACCTTTATAAATAATCAGATCGGGAATCTGGGCCGTTCCGAAAGTTTGAAGGCTTAGAGTGGATGCCAGAAATCCGATTACCAGAAATTTCAAAGTCTTCATAATTGGAGTTTAATCTTTAGCTCTTTCAACTTTATCGCAATCTTTTCCCCCACCAACTCTGTCAACTCCTCTACACTGGCCTCTTTAATTTTCTTTACGGATTTGAAATGCGCTAAAAGTTTATCGGCTGTTTTTTTGCCAATGCCCGGTATTTGTTCAATCTCGGTAACGAATGTACTCTGACTTCTTTTTAATCGGTGAAAAGTAATCGCAAACCGGTGCGCTTCATCGCGAATGCGTTGTATCAACATTAATGCTGGCGATTTTTTACTGATAAGCAAGGGCAGATTGTCTTCCGGATAATAAATCTCTTCCAACCGTTTCGCGATACCTACTATTGGAATTTTTCCATAAAGACCAAGTTCCTCTAGTGCCTCACACGCGCTGCTAAGTTGGCCTTTACCACCATCAACAATAATCAACTGCGGATACTCGCCTTGCTCTTCCATAATACGTTTGTAGCGTCTGCCTACAATCTCTTTCATAGAAGCAAAGTCGTTTGCCCCCACAACAGTCTTGATGTTAAAATGGCGATACCCTTTTTTATCAGGCTTACCATCTACAAAGCGCACCATCGAAGCTACGGGCGAAGTGCCCTGAAAGTTAGAGTTATCGAAACACTCAATAATTTTTGGGTATTGCAGCAAACGCAAATTCTCTTGCATAATGTGCAACACCTTATTCTTTTTACCCTTCAGTTCTTCTTTACTGATTTCTTTTTCGCGTTTCTGGTACAAGGCATTTTTTAGCGAGAGATCAACCAGTTTCTTTTTATCACCAATCTGGGGCAGCACGTTTTCAAACTCATCGGACTTAACCTCTAACGGAATGTTGGTATAAACTTCCGGATGGTTGCTGCGATACGTGGCGCGAAGCTCGTGTACTACGATGCTTAAAATTTCGGCATCCGTTTCTTCCAGTTTTTTCTTTACTTCTACGTTCTTGGAAAAAATTATCGAGCCCTCTTTAATCTGCATGTAGTTAATATAGGCATCGGTTACGGAACTGGTAATCGTGATAACATCAATATCCGTAAGCTTACGATTTACAACCAGCGATTTAGTCTGGAATTTTTCCAGCAGATCAAGTTTGTGTTTATAGATGGCCGCTTTTTCATACTCCAGCGCTTCAGCAGCAGCTTTCATGCGGTTGGTTAATTCATCTTCTACTACACTTAAATCGCCTTTCAGAATATTGCGGGCTTGTTTAATATCTTCCAGATAGTCGGTTTCGTTTTGTAAACCTTCGCACGGGCCTTTGCAGTTGCCGATGTGAAACTCCAAACAGACTTTAAATTTTTTCTGTTCTACATTTTCCTGCGAAAGCAAAAGATTACAGGTGCGAATAGAATAAATCTGGCGCACCAACTCCAGCACACTTTTCATTGACACTACGCTGGAGAATGGCCCGAAGTATTCGCCCTGTTTGGGAATGTATTTGCGGGTATAGATAACGCGCGGAAAACGTTCTTTTAAAATGCAGAGATAAGGAAAGGTCTTATCGTCTTTCAGTAAGATGTTATACTTGGGCTGGTATTGTTTAATGAAATTGTTTTCGAGCAGCAGCGCATCAAACTCGGTGTTGGCCAGTGTAAATTCAATCTTACGGATTTCGCTTACCAGCTTTTCAGTTTTGCGATTGTATTGCGATTGTTTGTTGAAGTAACTGGAAACGCGTTTCTTCAAGCTTTTCGCCTTGCCTACATAAATCAACTCGCCTTCTTTGTTGTAATAGCGATAGATACCTGGCGAATCAGGCAATGAAGCAACGGTTTCTTTTACATCATCAAACACGTTGCGAAGTTAGAATTTCTTTCTACACGGTTGTAATGGATTCCCATAGGGCGGTTAGGGGGACGCACGCCTTTATTGCAAGTTGTCATCGCGGTTGGGTAACTGATTACTCTATAAATCAAGGCCTAGAGCTTCAAGCCCATACCGCGATCTCGATTAATTACTGAGAAAATTATGAAAAGATTTTCAGGCACCTCTTGTGCTTACTTAAATGGGGATTCCGGAATTCGCCAGACTTCAAAACCGCTTTGTCTTCCGATAAGGATTAATTCTTGATTTTAAACTTTCTTGCTCCTCCGGAATGACTTTTCATATTGAAGGCGAAATCAATGCTTAATATCCCACGGCTCTTCTACATCCACATTAGTAGAGTCGTTGACCGCATGCCGGCTGCAATCGAGCGTCATATCCAATCCGGACGATGGGCGTTTGAATTGTCCTTTCACAATTCCGGATTGCGGATCAGCATAAAGTTTCTGCATGAAAAGATCCCAAATGGGGCGCGCTGTTCTTCCACCTTGTCCAAATACCCACGAGGGGAAATGAATCGCGCGTTCATCACCACCTGTCCACGCACCAGCAACCAGATCGTGCGTAATACCCATGTACCAACCATCCGAGGCATCGTTGGTAGTTCCGGTTTTACCACCTACTTCATTGCCATGACGCACTTCTTTACTTAATCCTAACGAAGAACCACCTTCTTCTTCCGCACCCCCACGCAACATATAAATCATCTTATAAGCAGTCTGTTCGTTTAAAGCTTCTCGGGTTTTGGGATTAAAAATTTCTACTACATTTCCGTTCTTATCCTCAATACGGGTTATGTAAATGGGTTCGGTATAAATTCCACTATTTACAAAGGTGGCATAAGCGCCAACCATTTCGTAAAGCGACACATCGCTGGTACCCAGGCATAGCGAAGGAACTGCATCTAACTTACTTTGAATACCAACCCGATGCGCAAACTCTACCACGTTTTCAGCTTTTAATTCTTGCATAACCTGCGCGGTAATTGAGTTAACAGATTGTGCCATGGCCTTACGGATGGTCATACTCTCGCCTTGGCCGCGTGAGCCATCCGCATTTAGCGGATACCACGGTGGTTGATTTGGGAGATTAAACTGAGGAGCAATATCTTTTTTAATTACACATGGTGACCATCCATTTTCCATTGCCAACCCGTACACAAAAGATTTAAATGTTGAACCCGGTTGCCGGGTACCTTGCTTTACGTGATCGTATTTGAAATACTTATGATTAATGCCGCCCACCCAGGCTTTAATGTGACCGGTGTAGGGGTCAACCGCCATAAAGCCGGTTTGCAAAAAGTGTTTATAGTAGTTAAGTGAGTCGTAACTGCTAAAGAGCGTATCACGCTCACCATCCCAGCTAAAAACGGTCATCTGCTTTTTCAGATTCAGCATAATTTTGAGCGAGTCTGAATTTTCACCATACTTTGCAGCGTAAGCTTTATAAGCATCTGACTGACGAATACGCTTTTGCAAAAAGTCGCCTATCTCACGGCCACTCTCATCTACCCAAGGGTTGCGTTTGCGAGATTTCCATTCAGCCTCAAATTGCTTTTGCAAGGTTTTCATCTGTGTAGTCACGGCTTCTTCGGCATACTTCTGCATGCGGGTATCAATAGTAGTGTAGATTTTTAAGCCGGAGTTGTAAAGGTCAATGCCTCTTGCTTTGCAGTATTGAAGTAGATAGTTACCCAAAACAGTTCTGAAATAGGTAGCTAACCCTTCGTTTTGATTTTGGAGATTAAAATTGAGATCAAGGGGTAAAGCTTTTACAGAGTCCAACTGCTCACGAGTTTGGATTTTGTATTTGTGCTTGTACAACTTATCTAAGACTGTGTTTCGTTTTTTGAGAGCGCGCTCTGGCCAACGTTTAGGGTTATAAAGGGAAGGATTTTGCAACATGCCAACGAGGACTGCTGACTCGTGTAGATTAAGACTGTCCGGTTGCTTATTGAAATAAGTTTCAGAAGCAACCTTGATCCCATAAGAATTGCTACTGAATTCGACTGTATTAAAATACATCGCTATAATTTCCTCCTTCGTAAAATTGCGTTCAAGGTCTACCGAAATAATCCACTCCTTTGTTTTTTCAATAATCCGTTTAGGGTAACCACCAAGTTTTGCAATGTGCCCATCAAGGGCTTTATCTGGATTGCGTGTATAAAGATTTTTGGCCAACTGCTGTGTAATGGTACTGCCGCCACCCTGCATGTTGAAGGTTAGTCCTCCATATATCACGCGAAGAAACGCTTCAAAATCCAGACCTGAATGATTTTTATATCTATGATCCTCCGAAAGAATAAATGTATTCACAAGATCCTCAGATAAATCTTCGAATTGTGCCTGGCTACGGTTGAATCTATAATACCGGCCTAATGAAACACCATCAGCTGAAATAACTTCTGATGAAAAATCATTTTCAGGATTTTCGATTTCAATAGTTGTAGGCATGGCACCATACAACCCGAACAAATCTATTTTTACCGTATAGATATAGAGTGGAAAGCCAATGACAAAACACAGGAAGGCAATCCAGACATACTTAATGGTTTTGCCTATCCACGGTTTTTCAATGCGTAGCAGGCTACTGATTTTGCTTTTGATAGTTGCGATCAAAGAAGGCGAGGTACTCATCCAGCGCTTTGGTTCGGTAAAAAATTTGAAAATTATCTTTCGTAATTACAAAGCTATAGAATTTATAGTTCGAAAAAGGTTTGCCGGGCGCAATCTGGGCGAGGAATTTGTCGAAATAACTCAGAGCTGCTGCTTGGCTTGGTATTTCACTTACAATGGTAATTGTCTTTTCATCGTTGAGGATGATGTTAGTGGTGCTCAACTTCAGATCTTTGAATTGTGCAGCATTAAACTTTTCGATAGCAGAAGATACCGGGTTGGTAATTTTATCAGCAGTATTATAAACCACTACAAAGTTATGCGGGCCTTCCATCGACTTGATAAACTGAATGCCTTTGGCGCGTTCTAATTTAGTGAGCAAGGTTTTAGATGCGGCCAGTAATTGTTCGGCATATGGTTTTAATTCCCCATCGGGATATTTTTTAATGTATTCGCCCAATTCAAACTGGTAACGCGTTACATCTTCGGTTTTGCCCACAATCAAAACCTTTAATAACTCAAGTTGTGGCGTAAAAGTAGTTTCTCCTTCCTGTAAAGCTTGCTTAAGTTTATCTTGTGCGGGGCGTAAGTTATTGGCTTGAAAGAGGGCGTATGCTTCTTTGTAAATCAACTTTTGTTTTTCTGCGGCCACGCTGGTCTCGCGCATGTAATCGGGGTTAATAAGAATGCGGGTAAACGTTGAGCGCGGATGATTGGTTTTTAAATCATTGGCATATACTTCGGCTTTAGCCGGATCGGTTTCTTTTGCAATCAGGTAAAGTTTGTAAAGCACTTCGGGCACATATTCAGATTGAGGAAAGCGATTAAGCAGTTTGGTGTACGATTGCGAGGCATTATCTTTTTCGCTCAATTGAAAATAAAATAAATCGCCCAGTCTGAAATACCCTTCTTCAATCTGCGCAAGCGCTTTGGCTTTGGCTTCATCGGTGCGTGGTATCTGGCTGATCAGTTTTCCGGCTTCATCCACTTTTTGTGTTTGTGCTACAGCCTCGGGTTCTCCTTTTTCAGCTCCAGTTCTGATCTGTCCGCCAGCTATAGGTTGGCCGGGGTCTTGCAAAACAGTTGCCTTGTTTGATCTGCGCCAGTTGTCTTCTAATGCAACACCGCCCCAAATTCGTTGAAACTCGCTTTGCCCTAATGCTACTGCCGATGGATTGCCGAAGTACCAATCTACACCCGCGCCATTATCCTGATTAAAGAAAGGATTGCTACTGGAAGAAGTACCTGTGCTGGTATAACTTCTGCGCTTTTTCTTTTTAGTAGCGGCAATTGGTTTTGCGCGCTCGGCAAGTACTGAATCAATTTGTTTGCGCAACAAGGCGGTGTCAATCGCGGCAAGCGAAAGCAAGCTATCATTCCAGGTTATGGCTTCGGTGTATTTGGCAAACTCACCTAAAACCTCCTGCCGTTTTTTAATGGACGCATAGTTTTCAAAATCTTTTGGCAATGCACCAATGGCACTATCGTAATAGAGTTTAGCAAGGCTATATTTTTTTAATGAATCGAACTCTAACTGACCAATGCGCAGGTAGGCACTACCTTTTATACGCTGATTAGTTCCGGCATGGGCAGCCAGTACATAACTTTCAATAGCTTCTTTCAGGTTGCCTTGCTTGCGATCGAACTCGCCCAATTCATAATAGATTTTATCCTTGAACTCTATGTTCTTGGTATCGGCTAACATTTTTTCGAATTGAGTTCGCAGTTGTTTAATGTCGCGCTTATCGTCCAGCCGTGCCACTTGCGCCATATTCAGGCGGGCATAAAAATCAATTTCATAATCGGGATTGGTGCCAATGCATTTGCGATAGTAATTGTAAGCTTCTGAATCGAACCCCAGTTTCTGATACACTTGCCCGATCAAAAAATAAATTCTGCCTTTGCGATCGGTACGTTCTAACAATGAATCGGCCAACGCCAGGTTGCGCACCATGTAATCGTAATCGTTACGCTCCTGGTAGTAATAAGCTTTTTCTAAGTAAAGATCTTTTGCGTTTTGCTTGCTCAGCTTTTCTTTCTCCAAAAACCGAAATGTTTCTTCGGCTCTGTCGTAGTCTTGTTGTTCCGTAAACGTGCGCAGCAGTTGTACCAGTGCCCCATGGCGTGTGTCGGCATCTTTGCTTTTTGTGTTTACATATTTAAAAGTCTGAATGGCATTTTGAAAATCATATCCGTAAAGGCGGGCTTTACCCACCAGCACGTAACTATCGTCTACCCATTTGCTGTTGGGGTGGCGCTGAATAGAGAGCGAAGCCATCTTAATAATTTCTTCCGTATCCTTTACGTACGACTTTGCCAGCGTAGAATCCAACTTAGGGAACAGTCTCAGAATTTGATTGGGGTCATCATCCAGACTTCGGGCAATTACTTTTTCAACCTCGCGTGTTTTTTCGCGCGCATAATAATAACCGTTGTAATGTGCAGTTACGTTATGGTATGCATTGCTGGTGAAACTGTTTTGTTCAACCGAGCAGGAAACCAGCACGAACAGAATAACGAGGCAAAAAACAGATGCGCGCAACAGAATTACTTTTTATCTACTACAAACGTAAAAAACAGATATTCAATATTATAATCGAAAGGAATATCTAATTTTGCCCAAAATTACATAGTTGAAACCCAAAAAGACCATATCGGAACGCCTTACCAACAAATACCTGATGGTAATCCGCAACGAAGAGAACCTGGCGGAGACATCCAACATCGGGTTTACGTATGCCAAGGTGTTGGTTATTTCAGTGTCGCTTTTTGTATTGTTGTTTGCCTTCAGTCTGTTTTTATCTAAAACATTGCTGGCAAAATGGTTCGATCCGAAGCATGCCCAGATGGAGGCCAACAAGAAATTATATGAGTTAGCACTTAAAGTGGATTCGCTTGCCATAGAGGTACACCAGAAAGACATGTTTATACAAAACTTTCAACGCGTATTAAGTGGCGATACAGCCAGTGGCTTTACCGATCCGGCCGAAGCATTTACATCTGAAAACCGTCCGGTATCGGCAGTGGGTAATATGAAACTCGCTCCTTCCGATTCGTTGTTCCGGCAAGAGTTTGAGAAGAGTGAATTCTCGCTGGTAACATTAGCCAGTGGCAAGTATCGTGAGTTGCAAGAGATGTTTTTCTTTACACCCATTACCGGGTTTGTGTCCGATCATTACGATATTAAGAAAGGCCACTTTGGTGTGGACATAGTTGCCAAAACCAACGAGCCCGTTAAGTGTGTAGCCGATGGCGTTGTTGTATTAGCTTCATGGACGCAGGACTCAGGCCATGTAATAGCCGTGCAGCACCGGGGCAACCTGGTGTCGGTTTATAAGCACAATGCCGGATTATTGAAAAAAGTTGGTAGTTTTGTAAATGCCGGTGATATAATCTCTATAGTTGGCAACAGTGGAGAGATGACCGATGGGCCGCATTTGCATTTTGAAATGTGGTACAATGGCAACTCGATTAACCCGGAAGATTTTGTAACTTTTTAAACACCACAAGCCATGTTAACATCAAAAGAACAAAAACGCGTAGCAGACGAAATCAGTAATTCCAGCAACGTAATTGGTAAAGGCACCGTGTTGGAAGGCAATGTTGAAACGTATGGCAACATTCGCATAGAAGGCAAAGTGCTGGGCAGCATCAAATCGAAATCAAAAATAGCGCTGGGTCATTCCAGCCATGTAGAAGGCAACATCATAGCGCAGAATGCAGATATTGAAGGCGAGGTAAAAGGCAAATTGGAAATCTCTGAGTTGCTTGTATTAAAAGCCACCGCAAAAATTCATGGCGATATTATTACCGGTAAACTGGTAGTTGAACCCGGAGCCGTTTTCAACGGAAGTTGTAAAATGGGCGCTATTATAAAAGATATTAAGATTGGCGAAAACGGGATGCATGCCCTGCGCCCCGAAGCGCAAGCCAACTAAGAAAGAAACAACTTTATACGAAGCCACATTTCTGCGCAACAGAACTGTGGCTTTTGTTTTAAATCTGGTTTAAATAATGGGTGGGAGATGGCGAGCGGAGAAAATTAACCACTTAAGTGACAGATATTTAATAGGTATAAAGCTTAAGAGCGATAATGTTATTTTTGTAGATATTTTAGAGCAAGCACAAGGTGGCAGCAACAACGCAAGAACTTATTACTAAATCCTTTCAAATCCATAGTGGGAGTTCAGCCAATGGCCTGAAGACTAAAATTGAAATGATTGCTTCGCACTATGGAAGTATCGGTGCCTTTTTAGTGGCAAAACGTAAAGACCTTGAAAGGTTGGTTTTTAAAGTTGATCAACCGAATTTCAAACTCACGGACTCAGACTTTCTGAAAATTCAAGCGCTTCAAAAGAGTGGACTACTTGATGGTAAACTTTCTATTCAAGAAAATTTTATAAAAGTCCTAACAACACAATTTGTAGGACGACAAGTTGAAATGATTAACAACATTAAGCTTGAGACCTTGAATGTGAATCCAATTCTAGCGGGTGCATTAAATCTGGATAATGAGAGAGACCTGATTCGTTATTACACGTACCAAGCTATTTCTAGAAGTATTGTTACATCAGTTGGGTTTTTGGTGCAGGATCTTCTACTTTATGCAAGCGACTTTGTTTTTGATGGAAAGCACAATGAGCAAGGAGAGGATACAAAGTGGGATTTAGTTGTTGAAAGACTCAATCATGCAAATGCTTATTTAGAAATCAAAAGTGGACCGAATGATCTGAATAAGACTCAAATTCTTTCGTATAAACGACACATTGAAGTAATTGAAAAGCAAGGTTTGAAGGCCTATATTGGAGAAACGTACGGCAAGCGACAAGACAAAACGATCACCCACGAGCTTTATAAAAGTTATTTGCCAGACTGGAATAACAGAACTTTAATAGGAAAGGAACTATGGGAGTTTGTCAGTGGCACTAAAAACTATCACTCCAAACTTGTTAATCTTCTTTACAAAACATCAAAAGCGGCCCTACGAAACGAGACCTTCATTAAGAAGATTGAAAAGAAGATAGCCCCACTCGCAGCGGATTTCAAGGTGCAGTACGGCTCTTACGACAAATTTTTGCAATCGCTATGGTAAACGGGAAAGCAAAATACAATGTCGTATCCCTTTTCTCAGGCGCAATGGGCTTAGATCTCGGCTTGGAGCAGGCTGGATTGCACACAGCCGTTTGTGTTGAGATGGACAAACTCGCTTGTCAGACTATAAGAGAGAACACATCAATACCAGTTATTGAAGGAGATATTTCAAAAATATCCACGGATGAAATTTTACTAGCAGCAAAACTGAAACGTAAGGATGTGTTTATGGTGGTAGGAGGGCCACCTTGCCAAGCATTCAGTACGGCAGGTAAGCGACTTTCATTGCAAGATTTTAGGGGTAATGTAATAGTGAATTATCTAAGAGTGGTCGAGGAAATTGCTCCTCCTTATTTCATACTTGAAAATGTAAGAGGTATGCTTTCCACCCCTCTTAATGCAGTTCCTTCCGAATACGAAAATGAATACGGAAGCATGACAACCATTCCGGGAAGCATCGTTTATTTTTTATGGAATGAATTCAGAAAAATGGGCTATGAGTTGAGCTTCACGTTGTTTAATAGTGCAAATTATGGTGTGCCTCAAATAAGAGAGAGGGTAATTATTTTTGGCAGTAAGAAAGGCAGAATCCCTTTACCTTCACCAACTCATAGTGAAACAGGGATTGAAACCGGAAAAAAATGGGTAACGATTTCAGAGGCATTCAAAGGACTTGGAAAGCAAGATCAATATTTTGAGTTAACTGAGAGAATGAAGCGCTTTGTTGGAATGCTTAAGGAGGGTGAGAACTGGACAGACCTTCCAAAAGAGTTGCAAAAAGAAGCCATGGGAAAGTCATTTGAATTGAATGGTGGTAAAACTGGTTTCTATAGACGATTAGCTTTTAATAGGCCATCACCAACTTTGCTCACCAGTCCAGTTATGAATGCAACGCTACTTGCGCACCCCACGGAGTTGCGCTCCCTCTCTGTTCAGGAGTATGCCCGAATACAACAGTTTCCTGACAGCTGGAGGTTAAAAGGCAAGCTGGTTGATATTTTCAAGCAAATTGGCAATGCTGTTCCAACAGGGTTAGGCTTTGTGGCCGGTAGAACAATTCTGGATTTTCATAAAGGAGATTTTGATCCTCAGAGAGAAAGAAAAAACAGAATTCCTTATTCACGGTATTTAGGTTGTTCGGACTTTGAGTTTATCCAAAACTTCAAAGGACTCTTACAAAAGAATAAACAACAAGAATTAAATTTCTCTTCATAGAAAATCATTCATGAAGCAAGAACAAAAACCCGTAAACTCTCTTCTTAAATACAGCGGTCTGGGCTTGCAGATGCTGGTAACTATTGGCGTGGGTGCGTGGCTTGGCTACAAACTCGATCAATATCTGGGGCTGGAGTTTCCGGTGTTTCTACTTTTGTTTGTGTTTCTGCTCTTTGGTGGAGTAATGTATCAACTCTATAGAATGTTGAATAAGTGATGGTTCGCTATCTGATAATCATGCTTGCGGTTTTAGCTGTGTTAATGGGCACCGTTTGGGCTGGCAGCGTACAAACCTGGTGGATTTTGCCTGCCATGTGGATTCAGGTGCTTGTTTTTCTATTTATAGCTACCCTTATTATTGGGTTTAATCTGGTGCGCATCCGTAAAAACCAGCCACAGGTTTTTGTTCAATTCTATTTGCTTTCCATTTCTGTAAAGATGATTGCCGGTGTGGCCTTTATCTTTTTTCTGGTTTGGGATAATCCCGCGGAAGCGGCCCCGATCGCTACCTTATTTATGGTGGCTTATATCCTTTTCACTTTTGTGGAGGTGGCTTACCTGTTGAACCAAAATTCCAAGGGGTAA
>Ga0075163_10000896_pt1 | contig 39867 bp, 29 predicted proteins | sample JI1023141ADNA_FD_71478 | JGI IMG/M metagenome (GOLD analysis project Ga0075163, IMG submission 71478) | Wastewater effluent complex algal communities from Wisconsin, to seasonally profile nutrient transformation and Carbon sequestration -... | ecosystem: Engineered > WWTP > Effluent > Algae...
CGGCTCGCCAGTAAGTTCAACAGCAATTGCGACAGCCAGCCCCACGAGTGGAGGCAGTGCCGCACCAGACACCAGCGACAAGCCTCTCGGTCATCCCGCCAAGCTTGCCGAAGCAGCACGCTTCCTCGATCTCTCGACGTTTCCCCTGATGACTGGAGCGGAGACTCCTCGCCTTCGCACCCTGGCCAATCTCGCTTACGTGGTGCCCGGCGATGTCAAAACGGCCTTTGAGTTCCAGCAGAAGAATCTCACCGGCCTGGGTTGGAAGGAAGAGCCAGACAGCAAGGTCACCGTTCAATATGCCAGCGGCACCTTCAGCCGCGCCGGCTTCCATGTGTCCGTCTCGGTGGGCTCCGGCGGCACGGCTGGGAGCGTCGATGTCACGGTTCACAATCACGGCAATGTCGATCTCGCCAAGCTGCCAGCGCCTCCCGCCGCGACGCTAAGCCACGCCGGCCCCATCTCATCCATGTTCATCACCGACGCACCCGTCGCCGCGACGGTCGAGGCGTGCCGCACACCGCTCCTTGCGGCAGGCTGGCAGCCGTATGGCGCTGTGGGCGATAACCTTTCCTACAAGCAAAACGCCGTCCTGATCACCGTCATGGTGATAGCGTCACCGAAGCAGGACGGTAAGACCATGATCAGTTACATGAGCGCGCTGATGTCTGCCGACCTCCCCGTGCCACAGGACGCCGAGGACCTTCAATACAACGACACCCAGCCTCAGCTCCTTTTTCAATCGGCGGCAGGCGTGGAAGCCATCGCCGTCTTCTACCGTCAGGCCCTTGCGCCCGACGGCTGGGCGGCCACGAAGGACAAAACGATCAAGGTCGATGACAAGGATCTGGTCATCTTCCGCGAGCCGGGCAAGGCCATGATCACCCTCGAGATGGCAGCGGCCGCAGGTGGCAAAACCAGCGCCTCCCTCCTTTACCAGACGACCGCCGAGATCGCTGAGCTGGACCGGATAGCCGCGAGCCAGAAAGCGGCTGCCATCAAGATGTTGAAGAAAGAGGCCCAGACGCCCGCGCCCAAGATCGCGATCACCCTGCCCGCCGGAGCCGGGGGCGTGGAGCACACGAATAACAAGAGCCAGATCAAATTCACCATCGGCAACGGCAAGGCCAAGGCAGCCGTCGAGGCGTTGCGGAAGCAATACGTCGATGCCGGCTGGAAGGAAGACCTCGCCTCCCTCGACCCACTGGCTGGCACCGTCGCCTTGAGCAAGGAAGACCAGAGCCTCCACATCACCTACACCGACACCGGCTTCCTCCCCTCCGAGATCACCATCATCTCCACCGGTGCCGAGTTCGAGTAGTCGCGCATCGCAGACAAGTGACCCGAGAGTCTCGACGGAGACGCCATACGATCCGAGCACCAGCCACGCCTAGTGCCGGATCGCCTGGGCGTCCTTGTAGGCGGTCTTCATCTCCAACTCGCTTGCCTCATGGCCTGGGCACAACCGGGCGCGCAGGAAGTACAACGCATCAGGACGGAGGTGCAAGCGGGCTGTCGCTGGGTACAACCCGGCGAGAGGAGGGTGCAACCGGGGTGGCTGAGGATTTGATCGGGCTGTCGGGGAGGTCGGACGGAGACAAGGTGACGGGGAGTGTTTTGCGCCTGCGGTTGACAAAGCCCTCAAGTGCGATGCAGTGGCCCGTCTTTTGCTCTGCATGATTTTTCTCGCCGCCGCCGCCTCGACTGCACACGCTGCTCCCGCTCTCTGGACGGTGCTGCCTTTTATCCTGCTGCTGCTGTGCATCGCGCTGATGCCGATCGTGGCGGCGGAGTTTTGGGAGCATCACTACCCAAAGATCGCGGTGGGGCTGGGTCTGGTGACGGGGTGTTACTGGCTCTTTGTGATGAAGGACACGCACGCGCTGCTGCATGCGGCGGCGGAGTATGTGAGCTTCATGGCGCTGGTGGGCTCGCTCTATGTGATCTCGGGCGGAATCAAGATCCATGTAAAGGGCGAGGCGACGCCGATGTCGAACACGATCTTCCTGGCGGTGGGCGCGGTGCTTTCAAACCTCATCGGAACGACGGGGGCGTCGATGCTGCTGATCCGTCCGTGGATCCGATCAAACAAGTACCGCATCACGGGTCTGCACATCGTGATGTTCATCTTCATCGTGAGCAACTGCGGCGGCTGCCTGACGCCGATCGGCGATCCGCCGTTGTTCATCGGCTTTCTGCGCGGTGTGCCGTTCTGGTGGGTGCTGGAGCACTGCTGGCAGGCGTGGGCGCTGTGCGTGGGGCTGCTGCTCGCTATCTTTTTTGTGATGGATACGCGGAACTTCCGCCGCGCGCCGAAGGAGGTGCGGGATGTGGAGACGCGCCACGAGGAGTGGAGCTTTGGCGGCCTGCACAATCTCTTCTTCCTCGCGCTGGTGCTCGTGGCGGTGTTCATCCCGCCGGAGTGGAGTCTGGGCGGCGTGGTGACGGTGTCGGCGCTGGTGATGCTGGTGGCGGCGGTCGCGTCGTGGTACACGACGCCGAAGGAGGTGCATGAGGCGAATGACTTCAATTTCCATCCGGTGCAGGAGGTGGGGTATCTTTTCATCGGCATCTTCCTCACGATGATCCCGGCGCTGCAATTGCTGGGCAGCGGTGATGCGCTACGGCTTGATACGCCGTTGCAGTTCTATTTCGCCAGCGGCACGCTCTCGGCCTTCCTGGACAATGCGCCGACGTATCTGGCCTTCCTCGCGGCGGAGATGGGGCACTACAATCTCGACGTGGGCGACCGCGCGCAGGTGTTGCAATTCGTGCGGGAGCATCCGGTGCATCTGATGGCCGTGTCACTCGGCGCGGTGTTTTTCGGCGCGGGCAGCTACATCGGCAACGGGCCGAACTTCATGGTCAAATCCATCTCGGAAAAGGCGAAGGTGAATACACCGTCGTTCTTGGGCTATGTGTTTGGGTATTCGATCCCGATTCTGCTGCCGGTCTTGTTTGTCGTCGGGTGGGTGATGTTGAGAGGAAAGTGAAATGAAGTGTTCAGTGTTCAGTATTCAGTTGGCGTGCGTGGCGGCGGTGTCGCTCTGCGGGTGCAGCGTGCTGCCGACTCTGGGAGAGAAAAGGAAGAACGCCGATGTGCAGACGATGCACCAAGTTGCGCCGCCGGCTTGGTCGGTGTCGAGTGTGATCAAGGGCGACGCGGCGACGGGATGGCTGGATGACTTTGGCAGTGCGCCACTGCGTCGGCTCGTGGATCAGGCGGTGGCGCAAAATCACGATCTGCGTGTGGCCGCCGCAAAGGTGGATCAGGCACGGGCGCAGGCGCGGATCGCGGGGGCGGACATTCTGCCGCAGTTGAGCACTGATTTTCAAAGCAGCAGGTCGCAGCGTGCCTCGGGGCAGCGATTCGTCGGCACCGGCGTGCGCAGCAATCGCTTCCAGTGGACGGCGGATGTCTCGTGGGAGCCCGACTTCTGGGGCCGCGTGCGTGATCAGCAAGGCGCGGCCGTGGCGGATGCCGAGGCGGCGATGGCCGACCTGCACGCAGCGCGGCTGTCGCTCGCGGCGAACACGGTGAAGGCGGCGATCACACTGGCCGCAGCCGAAGCCGAGATACAAATCTCCGATGAGAATGTGAAGCGCCGCCGCATGCACCTCGGCGTGCTGGAGAAGCAGCTCGACCGCGGACTTGATCCGGATCGCGCAGCCCTCGACGTGAGCCTGAGCCGCGCCGATCTCGCGCGCGCCGAGGCGACACTGGCCTCGCGCAAGCGTGAGGCAGATGGCGCGCGCCGCTCGCTGGAAGCGCTGCTCGGTTCGTATCCGGCCGGTAAGGAAAGCGGACTCGGCGGATTGCCGGGCATGAAGCGTGCCGTGCCGGCGGGGTTGCCGTCTGAGTTGTTGCTTCGCCGCCCTGATTTGCTAGCCGCCGAACGGAAACTGGAGAGCGCCATCCGTGATGAGAGCGCCGCGAAGAAGGCCTTTCTCCCGAGCTTCCGGATCACGGGTGACACCGGTTTCAGCACCGAGGAGTTGGCGGCACTGCTGGAGAAGAACGCGTTCATCTGGAGTCTCGCCGGTTCGGTGGCGCAGAACATTTTCCAAGGCGGTCGCATCAAGGCCGGAGTCGAGGAAGCGAAGGCCCGATACGCCCAGGCGCTGGAGCAGTATGCATCGGACGCGCTGACGGCGTTCAAGGAAGTCGAGACCGCCCTCGCCGCCGAGGCTTATCTCCGCGAGCAAGAGTCGGCTCTCGAAACCGCCGTCACGGAAGCCGAGCGCTCGGTGAAGCTGGCGCTCGGGCAATACGAGCGCGGCCTGACCGAGGTGCTCACGCTTCTCGACGCCCAGCAGCGCGTGTTCGACGCCCGCAGCGCCCTGCTTGCCGTGAAAGCCCAACGCCTGCGCAACCGCGCCGATCTGCACCTCGCGCTGGGCGGAGACTTCTTAGCACCCAAGGCCACTATGATCAAACCTTGGTCAGCTGTCTCCGCAGCGAGAAGTGGATGGTGGTGAGGATGACGGAGAGGGAGAGGAGGATGACGACGCCGTTGATCCAGAGGGTGCTGAACTCGGTGTCGAAGTAGCGTTTCACGGTGCCGAAGAAGACGTTGGGACTGGTGCGGCGGCGGTAGTCCTCGCGCTCCATCTCGGCCTTGGTGACGAGGTCGAGCACTTTGCGGTTCACATAGATCTCCTCGGCGCTGGTGCCTTTGTGCTCGGCTTGAAGGGTGTCGAGAATGGACTGATCCAGCTCGCCGGTGAGGACGGCGTTGCGGATCATCTGAAGACGACCGGAGATGTCCTCGGGCCGGTCTGCGCGGAGGCCGGAGATGATGGCGAGGGATTGCTTGGCGAGGTCGAGCTTCTTGCGTTGGTCGTCGGTTAGCTCGACGTCGCGCGGGAGATCGACGATCTGCTGGATCTGATCTTCGAGGAAATCTTGGTTTCGCGTGAGCGGGTTTAGTTTCGACTGCGAGATCAGCATGGACTCGTAGGACCAGCGGAGGGGCATGAACTGGCAGACGAAGGGGACTTTGAGCTTACTGGCGGACTCGTCTGGGGCGGCGTGGGTCTGAGTCCAGCGACGAACGGAATAGACGAGGTCGAGGTTCTTGTTCATCTCCTCATACTTGATGAGCGCACCGCCCAGGATGATCTGCGGGATGAGCATGAGCGGGATGGTGTTGAGCGCGGTGCGGGAATCCGAGACGAGGCTGGAGACGAGCAGGCCGAGGAAGACGCCAGTGAGCGAGGTGGCGAACATCCACCAGAGATGAATGAAGAACATCTCGCGGATTTCGAGGATCCAGTTGCCGATGAGCAGGTAGATGACGCACTGGATGAGAGCGAAGGTACCGAGGGAAAGCACCTTTCCGCAGAGGTAGTAGAAGGTGCGCAGGTTGTGGTTCCGCTCGCGATTGAGCATGTGGCGGTCGCGTATGATCTCGTCGGCGCTGTTGGTGAGGCCAAGGAACATAGCGACGACGAGGCTCATGAAGAGGTAGGTCGGGATGTGAAAGGCGGAGGCGAAGGTGTAGCGCGCCTCCTCGGAGTAACGAAGCACGCTGGCAATGAGCACAGCGAGCATGGGTGCCTCGAGCAAGGTTGTGAGGAGATTGGCGCGGTTGCGCAATTTGCTGAGGAATGCGCGCCTGACGAGGGTGCCAAACAAGATGCCTTCCTCGCGGATGGTGTGCTTCGGTGGCTTGGGCACCTTGCGTGAGGCAATGCTACCGCTTTCCTTGCTGTCGTCTCCCGGCTTCCCTGCGGGCGTGGGCGGCCCTTTGTCCATGGACTCGAGCACCAAATGGTTCTGATAACGATCGCGCCAAAAGTTCGGCGGGAATCTCCGTGCTGCCACGAGGTGGCCGTCGGCGCTTTTTTCCTGGATGATGTCGCCGCTGATGTCGCGCAGCGGTGTCTCCATGACGTCGAAGACGTAGTCGGGCGTGAGCCCCGGCGGGACTGCGGAGACTTCGGCGCTGTGACCGGTCTCTTCATTGTAGGCGCGCCAGAAGTACTCGATCATGCCCTGCGGCGTGCCGAAGAAGACCATCTTGCCGCCTTTGTCGAGCAGCAGGGCTTTGTCGAACATCTGGATCAGCCGCGAGCTGGGCTGATGGATCGAGGCGAGGACGATTTTGTTTCGCGCGAGGGAGCGAATGATCTCGAGGACATGCTCGGAGTCCTTCGACGAGAGGCCGGAGGTGGGCTCGTCGAAGAGATAGACATCGGAGATGCCGATCATGTCGAGGCCGGCGTTGAGCCGCTTGCGCTCGCCACCGCTGAGGAACTTTTGCTGCGGGGTGCCGGAGAGGCGCTTGCGCAACTCGGAGAGGCCGAGTTCGGAGAGCTTGGCATCGACGCGTTTCCGGCGGTCCTCGGCACGGAGATGCGGGCAGCGGACGGCGACGGAGAAGTCGAGGTTTTCCTGCACCTTCAGCAGCGGATCGAAGGCGTCCTCCTGCGGGATGTAGGCGATGTAGGGCGTGAGGCTCTCGAGGTGGGAGTAGAGCGGCAAGCCGTTCATGAGGATGTCGCCGCCCCTTGGTTTCAACTGCCCGGCAAGCACGCGCAGCAAGGTGCTCTTGCCACACCCGCTCGGCCCCATGACGCAAATCATCTCGCCGCGCCGAGCGGTGAAGCTGATGCCGTCGAGCGCGGTGTCGCGCCCATCGAAGCGGTGGTAAAGCTCGCGCACTTCGAGCTGCCGCACGACGTTTCGCTCCTCCTCAATGATGCGGTCGGAGAAATGACAGCGGAGGAATTGCCCGTCGCTGAGCGTGATGGTGTCGCCGTCATTGAGCGTGATGCGCTCGCGCACGGGGACATTGCCCACATGGATGACGCGGGGGGAGCGCAAGACTTCCAGCTCGCCTGTTTTCTGCGCGTACTGGCACTCGATGCGCAGGAGGATCTCGCCCTCGGTCTCGTGTGACAACAGGATGTCGCCCTCGTCGAGAAGATCGGGATTGTTGGAGACGAGATAAGTGTTCCGGCTGCCCTCCAGACGGAACTGGCCGCCGAACTCGCGCGCACGGCGGCGCAAATCGCGCAGAGAAATCTCCACCTCGCCCTGGGCGATGATGCTGTCTTCTATGGATGCATCGACGATGGTTCCCTCGCGCAGCTTTTGCCCGCCGATGGTCGCGTCGGTATCGCGCAGCGCCTCAATGGTGACGCCGAGACCGAAGCTGATGCGCAGATTGGTCCCGCGCCCACGCTGCTCAGTGATCTCGGCATCGCCCTCGTGAGTCAGCGTCAGATAGAGCTGGGTGCCGGTGACGGTCTTCTTCGCGTTGAAGTAGGAGATGAGGTCGTTGTAGTCGAGCGTGACGTCTTCGAGCACCACGCGCTCACCTTGATAGAGGCGGGAAAAATCACCCGGCGGCTGACGACGACTGCGAACGAGAATGGGGACGGTGCCCGTGTTTTTCAGCAACACGAGATTCTGGTAACGAAACGCGACGACCGAGCACTCCCCAGAGATCGAGCGGAGCAGCACATCGCATGGTTTTTGCGACGCGATGCGCAGTGTCTCCAGCGGCTGGGTGCCCTTGCCGATGAACTGCTCGTCCTGCGCGGGCTTGTCCCCGGCGTTGAGCTGATACACGATGTCGATGGCCTGGGCCGCGATGCCCAGATTCGTCATGAACAAATAGAACTCGACCATCTGCCTCCGGTTCGACGTGGAGTGCGAGATGAGAAGGTAGAGCTGCACGCCGAGCAGAATTTTCTGCTCCATGCTCAGCGTCTTGGCCAGCTCCTTCGCCCGCGTGGTGAGGTCTTGCTCCTTGCTTAGCGCTTCGGAGTAAAGACGGCGCAGCTCGGAGTAGATCGCCTCGGGATAGTCGTAGCGGAGGTAGCCGAGGCTGGAGTCGATTTCCTCCTCCTCGACCTCGCCGTCGATCTTGCTGAAGCCCGCGAAGACCTCGATGAGCACGGGCAGCATCGTGTTGCGCGTGGTTTTATTCTTCCGGCTGGGCATGAACTTCGCCAGCAATCCCTTCCACCCGGACACCTTGGGAGGGACAACGATCACCCCGGACGGACTGCGTCGCGGGCGCACCTGGGACGAGTCCTGTGGTTGCGTGGGTGATTCGGGTTCCTTCGGGTTCATCGGGGGAATGGCTCCGGCACGAGCCGGAAAATGAAAGGCGGGAGTATGTGTCCGGATCATTCAAACACAACTGATCTCACTTTCTCTCAACCTGGAGCCGGACAGATGCTTTGGAGGAGCGAGATTTGTGCCGCAATCGAGAGGTGGAGATTTCTTTGGCAATTCCGGCGATTGGCATGACTTTTTGCAAATTCTTTCGGGCAGTGTATTCTCGCCGCCCCCTGAAGCGTAACCCCCCTATACATGTCTGAAGAACCATCTGAAAATCGCGGCGAAGGCTCGAACCGCCGCCCTCAAGAACCTCAGTTCAACTGGAAGGGCTTTCTCTTTTTCGCTCTATGCGCCATGCTCATCGGCGGCGCGCTGATGGCGAAGAGCGCGGAAGGAAAACGGGATGAGAAGAGCTACGCGGAGTTTAAGGAACTGCTGACTGCCGGCCAGATCATCGGCACCGCAGACACGCCTCTGGAGCTTGTGCGCCAAGCATCGACCGGACAGGAGTTCATCCGGGGCTACTACAAGAGTGCATCTGGAAGCGCGACCGCTACCACAGGCGGCATTTCACGCGAAGATGCTCCCACTGCCAAGCTGGCTAGGCCGGGCATTCCATTCTCGACTCCGGTGAATCTCGACTTCGAGAAGGACGAGCTTCACAAGCTGCTGCAGGGCGGCAAGATGCCCGATGGCACCGAGTTGAAGCCACTGAGCTACTCCCACAAGATCGAGGACAACGTGATGAGTTCCCTGCTCATCACCTTTCTCCCACTGCTGCTGATTCTCGGCCTGATCTATTTCCTCGTGCGCCAGCAGCTCCGCAGCGCGGGCCGTGGTGCGCTGAGCTTTGGCAAGAGCCGCGCGCGCTTGCTCTCACAGGACCGGAACAAGATCACGTTCAAGGACGTGGCCGGCGTGGAAGAAGCCAAGGAGGAAGTGCAAGAATTGGTCGAGTTTCTCAAGGATCCCAAGAAGTTCCAGCGCCTCGGTGGCAAGATTCCAAAGGGCGTGCTCATGGTCGGCTCGCCCGGCACGGGCAAGACGCTCCTCGCAAAGGCGATTGCCGGCGAGGCGGACGTGCCTTTCTTCAGCATCAGCGGCTCGGATTTCGTGGAGATGTTCGTCGGCGTCGGTGCCAGCCGTGTGCGTGACATGTTTGAGCAGGGCAAGAAGAACGCGCCTTGCCTGATCTTCATTGATGAGATCGACGCCGTGGGCCGCCATCGCGGTCACGGACTCGGCGGTGGACACGACGAGCGCGAGCAGACGCTGAATGCGCTGCTCGTCGAGATGGACGGCTTTGACACTCAGGAAGGCATCATCATCATCGCCGCCACCAACCGGCCAGACGTGCTTGACCCCGCGCTGCTGCGTCCGGGCCGCTTTGACCGTCAGGTCACCGTCTCGCTTCCCGATGTGAAGGGCCGCGAGGAAATCCTCCGCGTCCATTCCAAGAAAGTGAAGCTCGCCGAAGATGCCGACCTGTCCAAGATCGCACGCGGCACGCCCGGCTTCTCCGGTGCTGAACTGGCGAACCTCATCAACGAAGCCGCGCTGCTCGCCGCGCGCCGTGATTTGAAGTCCATCGGCACACCCGAACTCGAAGAAGCCCGCGACAAAGTTCGTTGGGGCCGCGAGCGCCGCAGTCTCGCGCTGAGCGAGAAGGAGAAGGAAAACACCGCCTATCACGAGGCTGGTCACGCGATCTTGATCGAGATGCTCGAACACACCGAACCGCTGCACAAGGTCACCATCATCCCGCGTGGCCCCTCGCTCGGCTCCACCATGTGGCTACCGGCGGAAGACAAATTCACGCTGCGCCGCAATGAAATCCTCGACGATATCGTGGTCACCATGGGTGGCCGCGTGGCCGAGGAGATCAAGTTTGGCGACGTGACCAACGGCGCGATGGGAGACATCCGCCAGGCCACGACGCTCGCACGCAAGATGGTCTGCGCCTGGGGGATGAGTGACAAGATGGGCATGGTCGAATACGGCGAGGACGAAGGCACTGTGTTCCTCGCTCGCGACCTCGGTCGCTCGCGCAACTACTCCGAAGCCACCGCCGAGCACATCGACGAGGAAGTGAAGCGCCTCATCGACGAAGCCTATGCAAAGGCCACCGCCCTGCTCACTCAATATCGCTCGCAGCTCGATGCTATAGCCGCCGCGCTGCTCGAATACGAGACTCTGGACGGCGTGCAGATCAAAGAGATCATGGAGCACGGTCGCCTGCTCAATCCCCCTGCCCCACGCGCCAAGCCACCTGCCCCGCCGCCGATCCCGAAAGTGGCGGGCCCGCGCCCGGTGCAGAGTGAGGACGCGGACGAGGGCGGTCTGGCCACTGGCCTCGCTGGTGCCCCAGCATAGCGCTTCGGCTCGGCGCCCAAGCGCAAGATCGCATCAACATCCGCTGAGGACTTCGGCACGGCTTCTGCTATTAAAGAAGCGATGCAGAGCTTTAACGGGTACGATCCAGAAAATTTCTTCGACGAGGTGTTCGCCGGCAGAGGCGAGGTGCGACCACACTACGGGAGCGTGGTCGGCTCAGTGGGGACGCTGGATTCGCGGGACTTTGCGCGCAAGCAGCAGTCGGCTGACGTGGCCTTCTTGAAGCAAGGCGTGACCTTCACGGTGTATGGCGATAACCAGGGCACGGAGCGCATTTTCCCTTTTGACCTGATGCCGCGCATCATCCCGCGCAAGGAGTGGGAGCATGTGGAAGCCGGTCTGGTGCAGCGCATCACGGCGCTGAATTTGTTTCTGAACGACATCTACCACGGTCAGCAAATCTTGAACGACAAGGTGGTGCCACGCGAGGTGGTGGAGTCGGCCTCGCACTTTCGGCCGGAGTTCCGGGGCATCAAGGTGCCGCACCACATCTACATCCACATCTGCGGTACCGATCTCGTGCGCGATGACAAGGGCACCTACTTCGTGCTGGAGGACAATGCGCGCTGCCCATCCGGCGCATCGTACATGCTGGAGAACCGGCAGGCGATGAAGCGTGCGTTTCCCAATCTTCTTCAAGCGCTGCCCGTGCGGCCCGTGGACCGCTATGGCGCGATGCTGCGCGACACGCTGGCGTATCTCGCGCCGCCGGGCGTGATCGATCCCGTGATCGTGGTGCTGACACCGGGCGTGTACAACAGCGCCTACTTCGAGCATGCGTATCTCGCGCGGCAGATGGGCGTGCCCATCGTGGAGGGCCGCGATCTGATCATGCGTAATGACCGCGTCTTCATGCGCACGACGCGCGGGCTGGTGCAGGTGCATGTGATCTACCGCCGCATCGACGATGACTTCCTCGATCCTCTGGTCTTCCGCAAAGACTCGCTGCTCGGTGTGCCGGGGCTCGTACAGGCCTACCGGCAGGGGCATGTAGCACTGGCGAACTCCATCGGCACCGGCGCGGCGGATGACAAGGCGGTGTATGCCTATGTGCCGAAGATGATCCGCTATTATTTAGATCAAGACCCAATCCTGCCAAATGTCCCGACCTACCTCGCCGAAGAGGAAGATGACCGGAAGTACATCCTGGAAAACCTCGACAAACTCGTGGTGAAGGCGGTGAACGAATCCGGCGGCTACGGGATGCTGATGGGGCCTTCTTCCACCAAAGAGGAGCGGGATGAGTTTCACCGCCGCATCACGGCGCATCCGCGAAACTACATCGCGCAGCCCGTGCTTTCGCTCTCGCGCCATCCGGTGTTTGTGGATGATCACTTCGAGGGCCGTCACATCGACTTGCGCCCCTACGTGCTCTATGGCGACAAGGTCCAGGTCCTGCCCGGCGGGCTCACCCGCGTGGCTTTGCGCAAGGGCTCGCTTGTCGTCAATTCATCCCAAGGCGGAGGCAGCAAGGACACCTGGGTGTTGTGGGATGACGAATGAATGACCAAAACCAACCTCACATGACTTCGCACAGACCACCTCACGATCCCGAATCCGGCCCTCCGTCATTCGTCATTTGTCATTCCGCATTCGTCATTTCATTCTCATGCTAAGCCGAGTCGCCTACAGCATCTATTGGATGGCCCGCTACATGGAGCGCGCCGAGAACCTCGCCCGTCTGCTCAGTGCCAATCAGAGTCTCATGCTCGACGCCGGAGCACAGCAGGAGGGCAGTGATTTCTGGCAGCCCATCCTCATGGCCACAGGCGATGAGGAGGGCTACCACAAGCTCTACGATGTCGCGCAGGCGGACCACATCGCGGAGTATCTCACGGTCCAGCCCGAGAACCCGAACTCCATCGTCAATTGCATCCGCGCCGCGCGCGAAAACGCCCGCATGATCCGCGACCAGATCACGGACGAGATGTGGAGGAGCGTGAACGACCTGTATCTCTTCGTCACCACGGACAAAGGCCGACAGCTCTATGAGCAGTCCCAGGCTGACTACTGCGAGCAGATCACGCAGGGCTCCAGCCTCTTCCAAGGCGCGGCGCGTGCGACGATGATGCGCGACGTGTGCTGGCACTTCCTCCAGATCGGCACCTACCTGGAACGCGCGGACAAGACATCACGACTCGTGGACACCTGCTCCGGAGTCCCGCTTGTCACCCCGCCGAATCCCGATGCACAGCCGCTGCGCTGGCTCTCGCTGCTTCACTCCCTTTCCGCCTACCACGGCTACCGCGAGCACGACAACCAGCTCAATCCGCGCAGCGTGCTGGAGTTCCTTTTCCTCTCCGACCGCTTCGCTCGCTCCGTTCGCTTCTGCGTGAGAGAGGTCGATCGCTCGCTCCGCACGCTGATGATTCCGCCCGGCGCGCCAAAGGAGCACGACCCCCTCCGCGCCGCCGGTCGCCTTTGCGCCTCGCTCGACTACGGAACCATCGACGAGATCGTCGAGTTCGGACTGCACGAGTACATCGACGATCTACAGATACGCCTGAACGCCCTGGGCAAAGCCCTCTTTGAAACTTTTGTCCTCTACGCCGATCTCTCCGCCGTCGTGCCCTCGAATCCTGCTCGCAATGAGTCACTCGACGCCTGGCACGCCAACGAGGACATGCAGATCCAACAGCAGCAACAACAGCAGTGAAGAGGCGGGTGGTCGATCGTTGATGGCCCAAATAACCGCTCATTCGTCATTCCCTTGTGTATCTAAGCGTCCTTCACCGCACCCGTTACCTCTATCGCCTACCTGTCGCGGATAGTGTCAATGAGGTGCGACTGCGGCCAGCGACCGACGACCCGAACCGGCTCTCGTCCTACATCCTGCGCCTGCATCCGCCACGCCGATTGCGCCACTTCCGCGACGAGCACTTCAATTACGTCCAGTGGTTTGAGATACCCGAGCCGCATTACGAGCTGATGATCGAGGCCACCTCGCGCATTCACACCACCTCGCAGTATGTGGATGGTACCCTGCCGCTCGGTGTCACGTTCGACCACATGGGCAGCTCCGAGCAGTTCGACATGCACCGGCCCTTCGTCAGCAACAGCCGGTATGTGACCGTCGATCCAGCCTTGTGGAGACTCGCCATCGACATCCGCGACGAACGCGAAGACGTCTTCGAGACGGCCAGCGCGATCATGACTTACATCAATCAAAACTGGATCTACGAGCCAAAGGCCACCTCCGCCTCCACTCACCTGGACGAAGTGATGCGCGACCGCCGTGGCGTGTGCCAGGACTTCGCTCACGTCATGATCGGCCTCTGCCGCGCGCTCGGCATTCCGGCCCGTTACGTCAGCGGATACCTCTACAATGGCCCCACCGGCCACCTGCGCGGAGCCCAAGCGTCCCATGCATGGTGCGAGATCTGGCTCCCAGGGCGCGGGTGGTTCGGGCTCGATCCGACGAACAACACCCTCACCGACGAGCGCTACATCAAGATCGCCACCGGTCGCGACTACGACGACGCCGCGCCGATACGCGGCAGCTTCAACGGCCCGCCCGGAGCCACGACCGCACTCGAGGTGACGGTGGAGGTGGAGAAAATCTGAGCGCTGGGATTATAGACCAGCTCATTCATAAAACGGAAACAGCTTCTTGATCTCACCCTCGGAGGGACGGCGGCCGTATTCGCAAATCTCGAACGTCTCGGCATACTTCACCGCCTTGCCTTTCTCGGGGCCGTAGTATTTCACCAGCAGATCGCGGTAGCGATCCGACTCGCCGCTCTGGCGCAGGGCCCATCGACGCTTTAGCCACGCGCGACGCCCGGCCTCGTTGCTGGCGGGCGGAACCGTGGCGACGTACGCCTCGGAGCCATTGGCACCGCCCTCGTAGTGCTGCGAGGTGAGTTCATGGATGCCGTCGAGTTTTTGATCAAACGAATCATCCACGGAAACGGCGATGTCTGGAGTGAAGGGATACGGTTTCTGGAAGCCGTCGCTGGAATAGAGAAACACGGGATTGGTCTTCAGCGGCGGCACATCGGGGCAGATGAAGGGCACAGCGACCATGAACGCCGCGTCCTGCACGAGCACGCCGACGTAGCGGTGGTCGGGATGATAATCCCACGGCCGGTGCGCGATGACGATATCGGCCTTCCACTCGCGGATGATGCGCGTAAGCAGCTTCCGATTCTCCAGCGTCGGCATCAGCTCGCCGTCATGGATGTCGAGCACCTGCGAGGTGACGCCCAGTTTCTTCGCGCACGCCGCTGCCTCAGCCGTGCGGCGGATCGCCAGAGGGCCGCCCGCCTCCTTCCAGTGTCCGATGTCGCCATTCGTGACGGACACGAGCTTCACATGGTGGCCGAGCCGCGCCCACTTCACCGCCGATCCACCGGTTTTGTATTCCGCATCGTCGGGATGAGCACCAAAGACAATGATGCGCAGCTTGCCGTCGGCATCCTCAGCGAAGGCGATGGAATGAAAACAAACCGCGAGGCTCAGAAGACAAGCGGCGAAACGAAACAGGGAGGTGGCTTTCATGGCTGTGGGTCGAGGGTGCATAGATTAATGGGATACATACGCAGCCCACTCCCTCTCCTAGCCACGTTACGATGCCGAATGGCTCTCGTTGAAGAACACCTTGATGAACTTCATGCCGCGCTCTTCATCAAAGCCACGCTCGAGCACGGGCTTGTCTTGATCGGAGAAGCTGGGCTTCACATGGATCTCGATCCCCGTATCCAGTTTCAAGACGGTGCCGATGCGCTTCTTGGCCTTCGAGATGTCCTTCTGCGAGATTTCAAACGAAGTCTCCAGTGGCTGCCCCTGCTCTTCTTCGACTCGTGAGCGATGCTCGGCAAACTTGGTCACGGCTTCCGGCGTCTTGAGCACCTTCTCCTCGAACTCCTGGAGATCGAAGTGCTCGCGATCGTCGAAGTAATTGAGCGCATCACGCGCAGTGTTGCAGGTATCCCACGGCGGAGATTCATCGTCGGCTGGCTTGGCTTGTTCGAGAAACTCAACCGCCATGCCGGCATAGGTGTTGGTGAGGAATGCTGCATCGGGCACCGCCTGGAGGCCGAGAAACTCCCGCACCCAGAATCGCGTATCCTCTCCGCTGCGATCAAAGGTCAGCGAGTAATAACCCTTCTCTGGCAGGTGATCCAAGATCAGGCACCCCTTGTCGATCTTCTCCGGGTTGATCCCTTGCTCAGTGGACAACTGCAGGTCGCCATCGTGCGTGGTGATGCTGATGAAGGGCACCATGCTTTCCGCCTTGAGGATGCAAAGTCCGCGCTTCATCTCGCCATCGACCTCAATGTCGTCGATCAGGGTGATGCAAAGATCGCCCGACTTGATGTTGGGGTGGTTCGACTTCGAGTAGAGCCGTTGCGCGATTTCACATCCCCTTTCGAGCAAGCCGATTGAGGATGCAAAGATTGCCTTCACGCAGTTGTTCATCTCGTGCTTGTCGAGCGACGAATGGTGATGAAAGCGGTGGCCGATCAGGTTCTTGAACGGCTTGAGAAAAAGAGGCGTGAGCGTGGCACGGTCGTCCTCGCTGATCTTGAAGACTTCCTTCGAGGTCTGCAGCGGCTCATCACGCTGCGGGTTGCCGACTTTGGCCAACACGATGCCTGTGGCGATGGCGGAATTGAAACGGATTTTGACGGACATGGGGCGCGGAGTGTCGGGAGAAAAGGCAGGATGGAAACCACGAAGTTGAACCATTCGCTATGCACCGCGCAAAGACCGTGGCAGGTAGCGAGGATGAAAGTCGAACGCTTCAAATACATCATCTGGGCAGCGGACATGGGCCGCGCAGTTAATTTCTACACGCAAGTTTTCGGAGGCACCGTGCTAAAGCAGAACGAGATCATCAGTGAGGTTTCCATCTGCGACGGCATCATCGGCATTCACGGCGGCGGGGAGGGCAATCGCACCTGGACCGGCCTCAGCTTCCAGGTGCCCGACGTCGTCGCCGGTGCAGCCGAGATCGTGGCCGCCGGTGGTCAGCTCGTGCGCGAGCCGCAGCCAGAGGATGACGAGCCGCCGCACCTGGCCATGTGCGTGGACACCGAGGGGAATGAGATCATGCTCTCGCGGAAGCGCGGGTGAGGGCGACGAAACGAAAACCGCTTACTTCAAACCAACAGCCTCCCGCGCCAGCAGCGCCTGTTTCCGCGCGTGGCCCCAGCGGTAGCCTTGGACGATTCCGGTCTCGCGGATGACGCGGTGGCAGGGGATGAGGTAGCCGATGGGGTTGGAGCCGCAGGCGGTGCCGACGGCGCGGGTGGCGGTCGGTTTGCCGATGGCGGTGGCGATGGTGCGGTAGCTGGCGATGCGGCCTTCGGGGATGCGAAGGAGTGCGCGCCAGACTTTCAATTGAAACGGTGTGGCGCGGACGAAGGCGCGCAGCGGCGTGGTGGCGATGGCTTCGGGGTCGAAGATGATCTGGGCACGGAGCGCGGCTTCGCGATCGTTGCGTTGGAGCGTGGCGTTGGGCCAGCTTGCGTGGAGTTCGGACGGCTGGACTGAGATTTCATCGGCGTCCCGGAAGGCGAGGTGGCAGATGCCGCGTGGATTCCAGCCGATCGTGCAGTTGCCGAATGGCGTGTCGGCGAATCCCCACTCGATGGTCATGCCGCTGCCGCCGGATTTGATTTCTCCGGGCGAGGCGGCCTCAATGGTGACGAGCAGATCATGCAAACGGCCGGGGCCAGAGAGTCCGGCGTCGAGCGCGGCATCGAGAACGCTGGCCGACTCGCGCAAGCGGCGCTTCGCATGCTCGACGGTGAGGCACTGGATGAAATCCTTCGGCGTCGCGCCCGCCCAGCGGTGGAAGAGCCGATGGAAATGCGATTCGCTGAGACCGCACGCGGATGCGAGATCGGCAAGCGATGGCTGCGCCGGATGATTCTCATCCAGGTAGCGGATCACTTTCTCCACACGCGCATAGTCGTTCATGCGGTGATGCTAGCGAATGCGCGGCGCGATCCCACCCGATTCTTGCGGTGAATTTGGTGACAAAAGGCCGCCCATCCAATTCGACATCGCGGTGCGTGAACAAGTGCGGACGCGCGAACTGGCGGGAGTGGAGGATGTCACGACGAGGCTGGGCTTTTCACCAGTGTCATCACGCATTCCAAGTGGCGCGTCTGGGGGAAGAGATCGAAGGGCTGCACTCTCTTCAATGCGTAGCCCGACTCGACGAAGCGCGTCAGATCACGCATCTGCGTGGCGGGATTGCACGAGACATAGACGACGGACTGCGGGCCGAAGGCGAATAGCTGGTCGAGAAACTCCGTGCTGCATCCGGCGCGCGGTGGATCGACGATGACGACGGTCTGATCCGGCGCGTGACTGATGCCCGCGAAGATCTGTCGCGCGTCGGCGGCGAGGAACTGGCAGTTGGTCAGGCCGTTGATCTCCGCGTTGTGCCTTGCCTTCACGATGGCGGTTTCGGAAATCTCGACGCCACTCATCTGATCGAAGTGCCGCGCCGCGCAGATGCCAAAGAGGCCGCTGCCGCAGTAGGCATCGACGAGGAAACGCGCGCCGCCCGCGCGCGCCTCGGTGACGACGTGCTCGACAAAGGCGGACAGGATGAAGGGGTTGTTCTGGAAGAAGTCGCCCGCCTGAAACTCCAGTCTCACTCCTCCGACGGTTTCCACCGCCGGCTCGTCATTTCGCGTGAGCACCTTTCCATCGGCCGAGCGCAGCAAAAGCGTGGCACCGTGCTTGTAGCTCGCAGCGCCGGTGCGCACTTCCTCGCGGACGGTGGCGAGCTTGGCGTTCAGCTCCGGCATCGCGATCTCGCACCTAGGCACGTCGATGATGGAACTCCGCGTGCCTGCGCGCAGGAAGCCGATGGCACCGATCTCGCCGTCCTTCGGTCGGTGAAAGTGCGGCGTGATCTTTGATCGGTAGCCGAGCTGCGTGGGTGATGGCACCACGGGATCGACGGGAAAATCAATCTTCGCCATCCGCTGGAGAAGCTCGCCCACCTGCCGCTGCTTCCAGAGGAGCTGCTCGGCGTAATCGAGGTTCTGATACTGGCAGCCGCCGCAGGTGCCGAAGAGCGCGCACACGGGCTCGCGGCGCTGTGGAGATGCCTCGATGACCCGCGCCAAGTCCGCCTCACTGTAGCTCTTGTGATTCCGAAACACACGGCACACCACCAGCTCGCCCGGCAGCGCAAACGCGACAAACACGACCCAGCCATCCACGCGCGCCACGCCCACGCCCTCATTCGTGAGGCTCTCGATCCTCACCTCCAGCTCCTGGTGATAGGTGAACGGGTGGGGTTTGAATTTCGGCGGCGGGCGTCTTCCCTCGGTGATTGTCATTGTTTCAATGTTGGATGTTCAGCGTTGAATGTTCAACGTTCGATTCTACCGCTTGCCCCCCGCCCTCACCGTGCTTTTCTCCGCCATGCGTTCCTTGCTCCGGCGCCTCAATGTTTATGGCGACTTCTGGCTGCGCTGCCTGTTCTTCGGCGCGCGCGTGTGTCCGTGGTTCATGGAGCCGATCATCGCGTGGTCCATGGGGACGGCATTCTTTCTCGCCCTCAAGAAGGCGCGCTTTGCCGTGGCGGCAAACCTTGCCGTCATCCGGCCCGGGCAGACGCTCTGGCAGTATGTGAAGGACACGTTTCGTGTGATTCACAACTTTGGATGGACGCTGACTGACATGGCGCATGTGCGCGTCGGGCATGAGATCATCGACTGGGAAATCGTCGGCCAGCAGCACCTCGATCCACTGGCGGACTCCAAGACGGGCGTGATCATCCTGACCGCGCACATGGGGAACTACGACGTGGCCGCGCCGCTCTTCGCGCGCAGACTGAAGCGTCGCATTCACACCGTGCGCGTGCCAGATCGCCACGCGGAGACGCAGGAGTTTATGAAAGAACGGCGGACGGAGAATACGTCCGAGTGGCTCACGGTGCATTACAACGAGCCAGGCAGCATGCTGGCCGTGGAGCTCACCAAACTGCTGCAAGCAGGCGAGTTCGTAGCCATCCAGGGCGACCGCATACTTTTTGATGTGTCGGCTCACCCCGCGGAGTTTCGCGATGGCATCGAGTGGCAGTTGCCGCGCGGGCCGTTCATGCTCTCGCTCGTTGCACGGGTGCCCATCGTGCCGGTGTTCATCGTGAGGCTTGGCTGGCGGAGATACCGAATCATCGCGCGTGAGCCATTTGTGTGGACGGGCGATCCGCGTGACAAGACGGGCGCGCAGGACGCGGCGGCGCGGTGGTGGAGCGCCTGTCTGCGCGAAATCGTGGAGCAACACTGGTATCAGTGGTTTGTCTTTGAGCGCGTGTTTGAGCGGCCAACGAATCGGGAGGACGACGAATCATGAAAACCGACCGCCTCATCGACGATACCTCACGGCCCATGGTGCATACCGCCTTTGCCCGCGTCTTCATGCCGCCGCAGCCACCCGTCACGCCAGAGGGCGTGGATGTGCTGGTCACAGCGCGCGACCGCCTTCACGAGCCCGAGGTCATCCGAGTGGCGGCCTTCTGCGCGATCTGGTCGTTGATGGCCACGGGCTGTTTCCTCCCGTGGGGTGGAGATGGATGGTGGATGGCGCTGCGCGCTGTGGTTTGCCTCGGCATCTGGCTGCCGATCTGGGCTGTGGCCATGCAGCTCATCGTCGTGGTGCCGGGCGCGCTCTGCGCCGCGCTGGAGAGTCGGCGAGTGCTCTCCAATCAGGAGTCGCTCACGCTGGCGACGGCGCTGGCCGTATTGATCTTCACTGTGGCCGCGTTTCTCCTGCTCGCGTCGCCAAGCCTCGTTTGCCAAATCGTGGGCGACATCTGGCTTTTCGCACTGGTCCTCGAAGGAATGCTGCGCGTGGTCTTGTTGATTGGGAAGCTGCTGAAATAGCAGCGCTTGTCCAACAACCTGCCAGGAGGCATAGTCGTCACCATGAATGCACTCAAGATCACCACCTCAGTTCTCGCACTGATCGCCGCTGGCCTGGGATTCGGAATGTGGAAGAACAACGGCGCGCATCAGGCAGAGATTGAATCCCTCAAGGCCAAACACGCCGCCGCCCTGGCCACCAAGCACGAGGAGATGCAAAGTGCCATGGCCGCGCAGGCCGACCAGCATCAGCAGGCCATCCAGACGCTCAATGCCGACTACGACAAGAAGCTGACCGAACTGCAACAGTCGCAGCGCAGCCAGTTGCAAAACGCTTACAAGGAGTTCGAGAACATCTTCGACGGCAACAAGAAGACCATCGACTACATCAACCTGCTCGAAGACAAGGTGAAGGCCGGTCAGACAATCTCGAAGGCTGAGGTCGAGCGGCTTGCCGTCATCACCACCGGCATCAGCTACTTGCAGAAGCAGTATCAGAAACCGCTCGACCAGTTCAGTGAGTTGGCCTCCTTCTTCGAGAAGCAATCCGCGCTCCGGCCTGAGAGACCACAGGGCAATTTCTTCCGCCGCGTGTTCAGCAAGGAATACAAGGAAGCCGAGCGCCAGTTCAATCGCGAGGAGGGCATGAAGCAGGCCTATGAGCAGGCGCAGTCGAAGTTCACTGGCGTCTATTCGTCCGCTCAGAGGCAAATGGCCGCCGTGAACATCGACGCCGATGCCCAGGTGAAGAAGCTCTACTCGCTCATCGAGGACAAGCAACAGGCCAACAAGGAGGACCTCACGGGTTTCTTCGATCAAGCCCGCAAGGCGCTCAAGACGCACCAAGATGTGCTCAAGTTTGAGCCGGAGAATCTCCCGACGTCCTTGCCTCTTCCGAGGCCGTAAGATGGCCCTCTGCCGCACGCGGCGATTCGGATTCAGGCCGAACTTTGTGGGACAGATCACGACCGCCTCCGTCGTAATCTGCGACCCCATGCTCCGACTCCTCCTCACCGTTTTCCTCGCAGCGCTGCTTTCGTTTCAACTGCAAGCAGCCGAGCCTGCCATCATCGCCATCAAGACGATGACCGCGCAGATGAAGTACGACACGACCGAGATGCTTGTGGCGCCCGGCCAGCCGGTGAAGATCATCTTTGAAAATGGCGACGATCTTCCGCATAACCTGGTCTTCTGCCAGCCGGGCACCGATACAGCCGCCATGGCGATGAAGCAGATGGCGAACGCCGAGGCCGCGCTGAAACGCAACTGGCTGCCCGACGACCCGCGCATCTGGGCGCACTCGAAGATGCTCAATCCGCACGAAAAGGAAGAGATCACTTTCACTGCACCCACAAAGCCGGGCACCTACCCTTACGTCTGCACCTTCCCCGGCCACGCGCTCACCATGCGCGGCGAGATGAAGGTCGCGCCGGCGGGCGAGGGGTTGAAGGATCTGAGCTTCGCACTCTACCTGGGCGATTGGAAGCAACTCCCGGATTTCTCCAAGCTCAAGCCGCATCGCGAGGGCAAAGTCGAAGACAACCTGATCCAGGTGAAACTCGACGACTACAAAAACGAATTCGGCGTCGTCTTCACCGGCAAGCTGAACGCGCCAAAGAAGGGCTCGTATCGCTTCTTCGTCTCAAGCGACGACGGTGCACGCATCCTGATCGATGGGAAGGAAGTCGTCGCCTACGACGGCATCCACCCCTCGGGCGAGATCAAGGAAAAGGGCGTCACGCTAGAGAAAGGCGAGCACACCTTCCGCCTCGAGTACTTCCAGGCAGCGGGGAATATCGATCTCTTTGCGGCGTGGAAAGGCGCCGACTTCCAGATCACTCCTCTGTCGAAGTGGCTGCATCCGAATTGGCAGACTGGAGCCAAGAAGAAAAAAGATGATTTCCCACCTATTCCGCTCGTCGTGAAGGACGAGGCGGTCATCTACCGCAACTTCATCCAAGGCGCTGGAAATCGCGGCATCGGCGTCGGCTATCCCGGCGGCATCAACATCGCCTGGAGCGCCGAGAGCATGAACCTCGCGCTCCTGTGGCGTGGCGCATTCATCGACGCCAGCCGCCACTGGAACTCGCGCGGCGGCGGCCATCAGCCACCGCTCGGCTACGACGTGATTCAACCGACGGGCGAGGTCACACCCGCCTTCTTCGTCACTGACAAACCCGATGCCCAATGGCCGGTGTGGGACAAAGTGAAGCGCTTCGATGGCTTCGAGTGGAAAGGCTACACGCTCGATGCCAAGCGCAGCCCCACTTTCCGCTACACATGGCGGGACGCTGAGATCGAGGAGAGCTTCTCCGCGACCGGCGATGGTAACAAACCCGAAGGAAAGCCCACACTCATCCGCCAGATCAAAGTCAGCGGCACGCTGCCGGCCAACGCCTGGTATCGCATTGGCGTCGGCTTGTTTGAGAACAAGGACGGTGCGTTCGTGCTCAAGGGAGCAAAGCCTTGCCGCATCACCGCCGAGGGTGCCAAACTAGCCGGGCAAAATCTCGTTCTTCCCGCCAAGGCCGGGACGATGACCATCACCTATCAGTGGGCGCAGTAACGCGGATCGCGCTCTCACCGAGAGCCGCTTAGTCTGCCGCAGCGTGTACTTTTCCACGAGGTCGCGCGAGCCCACGCTTCGTTGGCACTTGGACAAACTCCAAGAGACGCGCCGCCTTCGCCGACCACGGCTGCCCGCGCGCGATGGCGATGGCCTGTGACAGATTGTTCCCGCTCAGAAAGAGGCACTGGTAGAGCTTCTTGATCTCCGCACGCTCGTCGGCGGTGAATCCGGCACGGCGCAGGCCGACGACATTGAGTCCGATGAGCGTGTTCGCCAAATGAGCCGCGCAGTAGTGCGGCACGTCGGTCGATACAACGCTGTTTCCCTGCACCACGCAGTAGTCGCCGACGCGGAGGAACTGATGAAACCCCGCGCCTCCACCGAGGAAGCTGTGATTACCGATGTGAACGTGCCCGCCGATGAGCACGGCATTGGCGAGGATGTTCTTGTTTCCCACCTGCACGTCGTGCCCGAGGTGACAGCCGGCCATGAGGAAATTTCCATCTCCGATGGTCGTGAAGCAGCCCTCCTTGTTGCTGCGGTGGATGGTGACGTGCTCGCGGATGACATTTCCTTCCCCCATGATCACGCCGCTTTTCGTGGTCGGATCAAACGACAAATCCTGCGGCGTATCGCCGATCACGGCGGCACGGCCGATCACCGTGCCCTTCCCCATCCTGACATCGCCGACGATCTGCGCGTGAGCCTCGACCCGGCAACCTTCGGCGATATGAGCCGGGCCGTCGATGATTGCATACGGCCCGACTTCGACCGACGGATCGATTTGCGCGCGTGAATGAATGATGGCTGTGGCGTGGATCATAGTGGGGTGAGAGTCAGAGCATTCCTGCTTCCTTGAAGCTGAACCAGTGGCGCGAGCGATTGCCACCGGGCGCGCCGATGATGAGGTGGTCGCAGAATTCGATCTTCAAAATCGCGGCGCTCTCGCGGATGGTGCGCGTCATTCGGCTATCGCTGTCACTTGGCGAAGGATCGCCGGAAGGATGATTGTGAACGAGGACGAAGGCGTGCGCATTGTGCACGATGGCCTTGCGCAAGATCTCGCGCGGATGGCAGACGCTTTCATTGAGCGCGCCCTTGAAGACCTCGTCACAGCGGATCAATGCGTAGCGCGTGTTGAGCAGGATGACGCGCACGGACTCGTAGCTGAGCGATTGCATCTCGGCTCCCAGGTATTGATAAACCTCTTCTGGCGATTGCAGGCGCGTCTCCTTCAGCGACTCGCGCTCGGCGCGGCGGCCCAACTCAAATGCGGCGGCTAGGTGCGCGGCCTTCGCGGGCCCCAGCGCCTTGTTCCGCACCAGAGACTCCGGCTCCTGGCGCGACAACTCACGCAGCGAGCCAACGTCGCCAAGGAGGCGCTGTGCCACCTGGATGGCGTTCTCTCCCTTGATGCCGGTGTTGATGAAGATAGCCAGCAGCTCCGCATCGGAGAGCACCCCGGGGCCGAGACGCAGCAGTCGCTCGCGCGGGCGGTCCTTTTCGGGAATGTCATGGATGCGCTGGCTCATGCGGGCCACGCACTCAAGCCACCGCCCGGCACTTGTCGAGGAGGTTGTGCAGGTAGCCGGTGATCTGGCGCATGGCCTCGACTTGCGGCGAGTCCGCCAGGCAGATGAGTTCGTCGCTGGCGTCGCGGAGAAGCTGCTGTGCCGTCACGACCGCGCGCTCGATCGATCCGACGTAATCGGCGATGCCGGCAAGGATCGAGGTGTCCATCGGCTCGCCTTTCAGCAGCATCCGGCTGAGCTTTGTCTTCTGAGATTCCGTGGCGCTCTGGAGGAGATAGAGAATGGGCAGCGTGAGCTTCCCCTTCACAATGTCGGTGCCGAGCGTCTTGCCCACGGTCTTCTCGTCACCGACGAGATCGAGGCAATCGTCGTAGATCTGATACGCGGTGCCGAGCTTCATGCCGTAGCTCTTCAGCGCGCGCACAACCTCGGGCGTCTGGTGATTGAGCATCGCACCGAGTTCCGTGGCAGCGGCAAAAAGAGCAGCCGTCTTCATTTCGATCATCCGATTGTAGTCGGCGACGGAGAGATTCAGATCAAAGCGGCGCTGCGTCTGGAAAATCTCGCCACAGCACACATCGCGCGATGCCTTGGCGATGGAGCGGCAGATGTTGGTGTCATCGAACTCCGTCGCCAGTTCCAGTGCGTAGGCAAAGAGGCTGTCACCCAGCAGCACGCTGAGTGAGTTTCCCCACTTGGCCGCCGCCGTGGGCAAGCCTCGCCGGATGTCCGCACCGTCCATGATGTCGTCATGCACGAGCGAGGCGATGTGCACCATTTCCAGGATCACGGAGAGCCGCCGGTGTTCCTCGGTGACGCCGCCCGTTGCTCCGCCAGCGAGCAGTGCTAGCGCTGGGCGGATGCGTTTGCCTGAACTCTTGCAGACGTAGGCCACATAGCCCTCCACTGCCGGGTCAAACGCCTTCGCTTGCTCCAAGATAGCCTCCTCGACCTTCTCCAACTCGGGTCGGATCAACTCGAAGGGAAAAGCTAGCGCACGAGGCGTTGGGGATTGCTGAGTCATGGAATAAAACTGCGCCGTCATGGGATACGGAGTCGCGCCGACAAGAGACGCAATCGAGCGGCCAAGTCAATCTCCGTTCCCCGTCAGATAGTGGAGAGTGAGTCGTTGATGGTGACTGGCTGAGATTCCATCGCCTCGAAAACCGTCGTCTGGCACAACGCTTTGGGTGATGCCGCCAAGTCACAACGTAGTCGCCGCCCGTTCACGTGCAGGCTTCTTGCGCATGTTCCCACACCCGTTCCCTTCCCCTACGCCGAAGACAAGCGTACGCACGCTGACCCGCCCCCCTTCCCTGGAAATCTGGCCGCAGCCAGCACGAGGGCAGGTCGTGTATCGTTGATGGTACAATGCGGCCCTGATGTGGAAGGCATTTCGTAACCAACCGGTTACTCAATTACCATACGGTAAGGTGCCTGTCAGCCTGTTCTATGGCGGAATAGAGTCATGAAAACAAAAATCCTGCGTGGCGTCGGTATCGGGCTCGTCTGGATGTGTTTGCCGAACCTCGCGCTTGCTGGAAACGGGCAGTGGACTGTGGTCGCCTGGAACAACCTCGGCATGCATTGCATGGACGACGACTATAGCGTATTCTCCATCCTGCCGCCGTTCAACACGATCAACGCGCAAGTCATGGATGCGGCAGGTGACCTGATCACGAACCCGGCCATAGCGGGCATCACGGTGACGTATGAATCGGTGGCCAGTCCTGATGGCTCGATCGACACCACCGCGCTGGGCAAAACGAACTTCTATGATTTCGCCGCCGTGCTCTTCGGCGTGGCTCTCACCGTGGATCAAGGACTTGCGGGCAAGGCACCGTCGCTGGTGAACTACGACACCTACAATATCCCCATGTGGGGTGATTTTGCGCTCACCGCGCTGACCTTGATCGACACGAACGCGCCGCTGAATTTCAACATCGCCGCCAGCAGCCCCGACTCCGTCATGGGCACGGTGGTCGGTGCGGGCACTTATGACAGCGGCACCTCCTGCACGTTGAGTGCCTCCGCAAACGCTGGCTACTACTTCGTGAACTGTACGGAGGGTGGCGTCGAAACAAGCGTGCTGGCGGACTACAGCTTCACCGTGGGCGCGGATCGCGTGCTAGTGGCCAACTTTGCAAAGGTCCCCGTCATCACCCCGGCTGCGCCCGCCGTTCCTGGCGCGGGCTTTACCTTCGCCTGGCCAGGCGCCTTCACCGGCTGGGTTCTTGAAAAAAGCCCTGATCTCAACTCCGGCGGCTGGGTGCCCAGTGCGGAAACCATCACCACCAGCGCCGGTCAAAAGAGCATCACCGTTCCTGCGCCGACAGGCCACCGCTTCTTCCGGCTCAAAAGACCTTATATGATCGTATGAAAACACTCAGCTTACTTTTCCTGTGCGCCCTGGCGGCGATCCACTCCGAAGCCAACATCCTGACAAACGGAGATTTTTCCCAGACCTACGATCCCGTGGGACCTGCGATCAGCCTGCCCACTAGCTGGTCAGGAATGAACGGCAGCACGGAAAACGCGGGCGTTTACAATGGCGATTTGAGGTTCAGCACCGCAGGGCTTCACAATGCCAACACGCACAAATACTACGTCTTCCAAAGCTTCGATGCGGGCAGCGGTGGCACCTTCACGCTGACCTTCGACTACTACCTCGAAAGGGCCTATACGGGAACGCTGATCAACGGAGCCAAGATCGCCATCGACAACTGGTATGTCACGGCATCACAGGCGCTCTTCTCAAAAACCTACATGAGCGAAAGTTCGCCGAGCGCGTGGCATCTCAGTCAGACAGTCACGCTGACGCTCACTCCCGGAGTGCATGTGATCTACCTGGGCACTATCGGTGCCTCTCAGCAGAACGATCAGGCACTGGTTCGCTATGACAATGTCTCATTGGAACCCGCGCCTCCCTCCTCGTTCACCGTGACGGTCACTGCATCCTCAGTCCCCGGTGGCACCGTCAATGGCGGCGGTGCGTTTGCTCCGGGTGGGACCGTTACACTTCAAGCCATGGCGAATGAGGGCTATCAATTCGCGCATTGGTCCGAAGCAGGTATCGCCGTGAGCAGCAGCCAAAGTTTGGTTTTCAATGCCACCTCCGATCGCACGCTCGTCGCCAATTTTGCGCCCATCGTCGGCGTCACCATCACCACGCCGGACACACTTGGCTTGGCATGGCCCGCATCAGCCACCGGATGGATTTTGCAGGAGAGCGCTGATCTGGGTGCGGCGAGCTGGGTGAACTCCGCGCTGCCCATCACCACCAGCGGCGGGCAAAACCAGGTCTCGATCCCCAATCCAACCGGCAGTCTTTTCTTCCGGCTCGCGCATCCTTGAACTCAAGCACACGTCCGGTCATGAGTGACACCCCACTCCATTTCGCCACCCATAATCTTCCGGTCATTGGTCTTGTCCTCGGTCTGGGTGTCCTTGCCATCGGTCGCTTCAATCTCAGTCGTGTGATCATGCGTGCAGGACTTCGGATTCTCGTTGTGAGCGGCACTGTTGCCCTCCCCGTATATCTGGCCCGTGAACTCGCCGGTGGAAATATCGGGAACCTCAACAGCTTCATCGGAGTGCTTGCAGGGAAAGATGATGATGCCTTTGCCTTCGCGCTTCCATCGGTAATACTGGTGGGTGTGATCTCGGCCGGGGCGCTGGTGCTCTCTCGCCGCCTCAGGCTGCCAGGGGCACATGTGGCGACGGTCATGGTGCCTGGCACGGGAGTGACATTGCGTCTGGGTGAGAACGAGTCCGGCGGTGGCAAGCATGAGCGCGATGAATGAAGGGGCTGCTCTGGATTGGATTACCAAACGATCATCCATTCTGGAAGCGCCGTGCTTGCGGGTTCGGCTTGATGCGCTAAGGATCGCGCTGCGTCGTTCACGAAAAAAGTGTGCGCGTCTTGTCTTTCTCTCGCCATGCCTTGCCGCACACCCTTCATCATGCTCCATCATCTCGCCCTGCGCGTGATGATGCTGATGCTGTTCGTGGTGTCGCAAACGCCCGTTCTTCCTGCGGCGGTAACGCTGGCGGTGTGGATGGATGGTTCGCACAAGGTGGAGTTCACCGCTGGCTCGGATGGCCTCACGCTGTTGCTGCGTCACCAGCGCAAGATTGGTCAGACCGACAACGCGCTGCCGCAGGGGCATCAGCATGGACTGCTGACACGCGCGGTGTTGACCTTTGCGCAATCGCAGGGCGCCACGCACCCGGATCACAAGCTCTCGTTCAAGAACGCCACGGAGCGCTACGAGCGCTCTAGCCTGATCGAATCCGCGACAAGCAAGCATACACCGCAGTCGCTGCCCCTCATGTGGGTGGATACAAAGCTCGATCTTGAATACACGCACACAACGCCCGTCCACGCTTCATCGCGGGAGGACGTGATCGCATCGCCCGGCGTCATCGGCCTGCGAACGGTTGTGATGTTGATTTGAAGAAGGCAACCCGCCCTGCGCGTTCGCCGCATCCACAACGGATGTGAGCCTACATTAAGGCAAACGCACCTGCGCCATAGCGCGCTACCGGGACCGCACCACTGCGCCCGCCTTCTCAAACTCAACTCTCACCCTTCTACACCCATGCTTTCACGCCCCCTTTTCATCCTTTCCCTTTGTCTCTCCTCTGTTCTCTCGTTCGCCAACGAATCTACGCCACCGCAATCCATCGCCACCATCGTGGCAAGCGCCGTGGCTCACAATCCAGAGATTGCCTTCTATGAAGCGCAACTCGCCCTCGCCAAAGGTCAGCGCCTCGACGCTGGCAAGCAGAGCAATCCAACGCTGACCACCGAACTCTCTCGTTGGTCCGTCAGCGACACCGGCGATGGCCCAGCGTGGCAGGCAGCCATCTCGCAGACCTTCGAGTGGGCGGGTCGCCTTGGCTTGCGCAAGGCCATCGCCGATCGCCAGATCGAGATTGCTGAACTCGGCCTCGCGTCGTTCAAGAACTCCCTCGCCGCCAAGGTGCGTGCGCTCGCTGTGAAGGCGCTGATCACGCAGGAAAAAGTTGCGGCCAGCGATGAAGCATCGACGCGCATTCATGATGTGCTGTCCGTGCTGGTTCAACGCGACCCATCGGGACCTGCGCCGTTAATCGAGACGCGCATCCTAGAAGCCACAGTGCTGTCGCTTACGCGGCAGACGAGCTTGATGAAGCAGGAGCTGAACAACACGCGTCTCGAACTCAACCTACTGCGCGGAGTTCGCCCGGAGACCGCGCTGACCATTGCCAAGACAGACCTCACGCTGCCTGATGCGCCCGACCTCACTGCCTTGCTGAAAGCCGCGATGAAGAACAACTTCGACCTGCGCACGCGCGAGGCTGAGCTTCGCCAGCAAGGCTTCGCTGTGAGCCTTGCCTACAACGAAGGCAAGCCTGCGATCACGGTTCAGCCCTTCGCTAGTTCGCAACGCGCGGGCAGTGACAAGGAAACTACTGCTGGCATCTCGGTCAGCATTCCGCTGCCGCTGTGGAATCGAAACAAAGGCAACGTCGCGGCCGCTGAGGCACGTCAGCAGCAGGCGCAGGCCTCGTTCGCGGTGGCTACGCGCGAGGTGGAAAAGCAAGTCGTCGCCAAGGCGTCAACGTATGTCACCCAGCTCGAAGAGATGTCGCAATGGCGCGGTGACTCGTTGCAGCGCTTCAGCGAAGCCGCGCAGATGGGTAATCAGCACTACAAGCTCGGCGCGATTCCCGTGACGACTTACATCGAGTTGCAGAAGAGCTACCTTGATGCGCTCGACGCACTGCTCTCCACGCGCAGTGAAGCACTCGCGAACTTGCAGGACCTCGAACTGCTCACCGGGCTGAAGTTCCTCAGCGGCACCGCTCCTGTGGCCAACAACTAATCTGGAGGCCTCACCATGATTGACAAGATTCTGGAGTTCTCACTCCGCCAGCGAGCCTTTGTGCTCATGCTTGCCGCCGCCTTGCTCGGTGCTGGCATCTATTCAGTGATCAAGCTGCCCATCGACGCCGTGCCGGACCTCACCGGCGTGCAGGTGCAGATCAATACCGAAGTCCCCGCGCTCGCGCCGGAGGAGTCGGAAAAGGCCGTGACGCGCCCCATCGAGATGGAAATGCAAGGTCTGCCCGGGGTGTCGGAGATGCGCTCCCTCACGAAATTCGGCCTCTCGCAGGTTACGATGAATTTTGAAGATGGCACCGACATCTATCGCTCGCGTCAGTTGGTAGCGGAACGTCTGCAAGGCGTGCTTGATCAGTTGCCGGCCGGTGTCTCACCGAAGCTTGCGCCGATCAGCACCGGTCTCGGCGAGATCTTCTACTACACCGTGAGCTGGGCCCCCGATGCCAAGGAGCGCCCCGCCGATCATGCGCAGGCGCTGATGCACCTGCGTGAAGCACAGGAATACATCGTCAAGCCCATGCTGCGCACGGTTCCGGGTGTGGCAGAGATCAACAACAGCGGCGGCTATCAACGTCAGGTTGTTGTTGAACCCGATCTCGCGAAGCTCAGCGCGGCCTCATTGACCTTGGCAGAACTCGCTGACGTGATTCGTGCAAACGCGGAGAACGCCGGTGGCGGCATCATCTCGAAGGACGGCAAGCAATTGACCATTCGCGCGGTGAGTCGTGTGCAGTCGCCGGATGAAATCGCCGACCTCCCTGTGAAATATGGCGCAGCGGTCGAACCGATCCGTGTGAAGGACCTCGCGAAGGTCGAACTCGGTGAGAAATACCGCACTGGAGCCGCAACCTTCAACGGCGAGGAGTGCGTGCTCGGCACCGTGATGATGCTCTCCGGTGAGAACGCTCGCGTGGTCTGCCAGCGTGTTGCGCCTCGACTTGAAGAAGTGCGCACGAAGCTGCCCGCAGGCATGAAGCTCACCAGCGTGTATCAGCGCTCCGAGTTGGTGGATCGCACCATCGGCACGGTGAAGCACAATCTCTTTGAAGGTGCCGCACTCGTGATCGTGGTGCTCCTGCTGCTGCTCGGCAACTGGCGCGCGGCCATCATCGTGGCACTCGCGATTCCGCTGTCCTTCCTCTTCGCCATCACCGGCATGAATTACTACGGCATCTCGGGCAATCTGATGTCGCTCGGCGCGGTGGACTTCGGTCTCATCATCGACGGCGCGGTCGTGATGGTGGAGAACATCGTGCGGCAACTCGGCGAGAAACAGCATCATCTTGGCCGTGTCTTGAATGCCGAAGAGCGCAGCCGAATCGTGCTGCGTGCAGCGAAGCAAGTGGGCCAGCCGATGTTCTTCGGCGTGCTCATCATCACCATCGTGTATCTGCCGATCCTCAGCCTCAGCGGTGTGGAAGGGAAGATGTTCCACCCCATGGCCTTCACGGTGATCCTTGCCTTGGTCGGAGCGTTGATTTTGTCGCTGACCCTGATGCCTGTTCTCTGCTCGTACTTCCTCGGCGGTTCCATTTCCGAGAAGGACAATTGGCTCATTCGTGCGGCCAAGGCTCTCTATCGGCCTTCACTGCAAGTTGCGCTGAAGTTCCGCTGGCTCACGGTCAGCGGAGGCGTCGCCCTCTTCGCCGGTGCGGTCATGCTCTACTGGACGCTGGGCGCGGAGTTCGTTCCCAAACTCGATGAAGGCGCGATCACCACGATGGTTTACAAGGAAGTGGGCATGAGCCTCGACAAGTCGCTCGCCATGCAATTGCAGGCCGAGAAAATCGTACTGAAGAACTTCCCCGAGGTGACCTATGTCTTCGATCGTGTAGGCACCAGCGAGGTGGCCACCGATCCGATGGGACCGAACGAGAACGACTTCTACATCTTCTACAAGCCGCTCAGGGAATGGCCGCGCACTGCTGGCCGACCGCAGAACAAGAAGGAACTCTGCGAGCAGATCGAGGCCGCGATCAACAAGGAAGTGCCAGGGCACAATTTCGAGTTCGCGCAGCCGATTGAGATGCGCTTCAACGAGATGCTGGAGGGCTCGAAGGCCGAGCTGTCTCTGAAGATCTTCGGTGCCGACTTCGATCAATTGGAGAAGGTCGCACGTCAGGCGAAGCAGATCATCTCCACCGTGCCCGGTGGCGGTGCCGAACTCGAAGTGGATGGCCGCACCACCAACTTCGTCATCAACGTGAAGCGTCGCGAGATGCTGAAGCGCAACCTCTCCGCCGCCGAAGTGAACCGTGCCGTCAGCGTCGCGCTCGGTGGTGAAACGGTGGGCACCATGATGGATGGCAATCGTCGCTACGACATCGTGGTGCGTCTTCCTGACGAACAACGCGCCGACGAGAAGGTTATCGCCGCGCTGCCGATCCGTGTCGGCGAGAACGGCATGTTGCCGCTCGGGACCGTCGTTGATTTTAAGCGCGAGCAAGTGGTGGAACCCATCGCGCACGAACTCACGCAGCGGAAGGTCGGCCTCATGGTCAGCGTGAAGGATCGCGACATGGAAGGCTTCGTGAACGAGGCCACCGCGCGACTGCAAAAGGAACTCAAGCTGCCCGAGGGTTACACCTTTGAGTTCGGCGGTTCGTTCAAGAACCTCAACGAAGCGCGGCAACGTCTCGCCATCGTGGTGCCTGCCTCGCTGGTGCTGATCCTGTTGCTGATCTTCATGTCATTCGGCAGCCTCAAGCAAACCTTCGTCATCGCCACCGGCATTCCTTTGGCACTCACTGGCGGCGTGGTCGCACTATGGTTGCGCGGTATGCCGTTCTCCATCACTGCCGCCGTCGGCTTCATCGCGCTCAGTGGTGTGGCCGTGCTGAATGGGATGGTGATGGTCACCTACTTCAATGAGCTGCTCGAAGAAGGCCGCTCGTTGCGCGACGCCGTGATCGAAGGGTCCATCACCCGACTGCGTCCGGTCTTGATGACCGCCATGGTCGCCGCCCTCGGTTTCATCCCCATGGCCATCGCCACCGGCCCCGGTGCCGAAGTGCAGCGCCCGCTCGCCACCGTCGTCATCGGCGGCATCCTCAGCAGCACCTTCCTCACGCTCGTGCTGTTGCCCGTTCTGTATCGCTGGGTGATGAGCTGGCAGGCTCTGGGCCGTGAGGTCAGCAAATCCGCTGAGGCACCGAGAACTGACCCGGCAACCATTCCTGATGCGGCCGTCCCATCAATGTAATGCCTCGCCACCTCCGCTCATGCCGTAGCGCTTCGCGATATGGATCGAGATGACATCCCGGCCATCAGCGGCCTGACTCCGCTGCCGATGTTGTGTAGAGAAACTCATCGGCGGTGGCTCAATCTTGCGCTCGGCTGGGCGCCAGTTGGCTGCATTGCCAAAGCATCATGTGCATCATCACTCATGAGTGGGACAATCCACGTATCCACGATTGACCAACTTGCGACACAGATCGTGTGAGCAAGGTCATGGTCACAACCGCCAGCACCAACCACATCATGAGCAGAATTCTCGTTTGGGACATCCCCGCCCGTCTGTTTCACTGGGCCTTTGCTGGCTCGCTCACCGCTGCGATCGCCATCGGCTTCCTTGTCGATGATGACGCGCCGTTGTTTCAACTGCACATGCTGTTTGGCATCGTCGCGCTGTTCCTGCTCGGCGTGCGTGTGGTGATGGGTGTTGTCGGCTCGCGCTACTCGCGGTTTACCAGCTTTCCGGTGCATCCGCGTGAAGTCATCGGCTACATGATCAGCGCGGCTTTTGCGAAGACGAAGCTGTATGCGGGGAACAACCCTGGCTCGGCGGTGGCGGCGGCGCTGATGTTTCTGCTGGTTCCTGCTTTGTTCATCTCGGGCATCGGCACTGGCGGTGAAGCGCTCGAAGAGCTGCATGAAGCCTTTGCCTGGGCTTTGCTGGTGGTCATCGTGATGCATTTGGCTGGGCTGGCATGGCACACGATTCGGCATCGGGAAAATATCTCGCTCGCCATGGTCACGGGGAAAAAGTCGGGCAAGGCGGAGGATGCGATTTCATCCGGTCACGCGGTCTGGGGCGTGGTGATCGCCATCGTGGCCGGTGTGTGGATCGCGGCGCTGTTTGCCGCGAACAACGCCAGCACGGCCACGGTCAAACTGCCGGGCATCGGCGTGACTTTGCAGCTTGGCGAAAACGAGGGCGGCAAGGGCAAACAAGGTCGCGAGCGAGATGACGACGACTAAAATCATGAAACGCTTCCTCATATTCTTACTGCTCCTGACTTCGCTCGTCGCACAGGCGGGTGTCGTCTTTGAGCAGCCGCATGATGGCAGCGGGGTGCTGCGGACATCGTCGCGCTATCAGCCGAATGGGACGGACTACGATCAGTTCGTGTGGGACTCGTTCAGCGTGCCGACGGCGCAGGCGGTGACGGAGATTCGCTGGCGCGGCGGTTATGATCCGCAGATGGCTTACTGGGGCGGCGACATCGTGAACTTCCGCGTGTCGATCTACGAATCCACGCCGGGCTTGTCGCAGCCGCATCTGGGGCCGGGCTACCCGGGCACGCCGGCGACACTGATCGCCTACGACACGGGAAACAAAGCGGGGGAGACGAGCGCGGGTCTGTTTGGCGGCGTGGAGATGTTTGATTATCACTTCACACTGCCGACGGTGTTTCAGGCGCAGGCGGGAAAGCTCTACTGGGTGCAGATCGAGGCCGAGTTTGCCAATGGGCTGCCGTATTGGGGCTTCGCGGCGGGCGCGGGCAATGGCTCGCACTTCCGGCGCATCGCGGGACAGGCGGATTTCTATTTTCAGTATGCGCCGGGTGACGCGGCCTTCAGCATCATCACGAGTGATGGGCCGACTTTCAGCATCGCGGCGACTGAATCGCCCATAGGCAGCGGCGCGGTCACGAATGCGGGCCTGTATCCGCAAAACGCCGCCGCACCGCTCATCGCCACGCCGAACGCGGGCTTCGCCTTCGTGAACTGGACGGAGAACGGCACCGTCGTCAGCACGAATCCGAACTACACCTTCACCGTGACGGCAAACCGCACACTGGTGGCCAATTTTGCCACGGGATCGCTCATCACGACGGATTCGTCACCGCTGACGGGCGGGAACACGGATGGCGGCGGCAGTTTTGTGAATGGCAGCAGCGTCACCGTGCAGGCGACGCCTTCCGCGAACTACAATTTCGTGAACTGGACGGAAAACGGCGTGCCGGTGAGTGCGAGCGCGAGCTACACCTTCACCGCTGCGGGAGATCGCGATCTCGTCGCGAACTTCACGTCATCCGCCACCAATCTCGGCATCGTTTTTTCCCAGCCGACGACGACTTCCGGCACGCTGCTGCTCTCCTCCTATCTCGCACCGGATGGGAACGTGGACGGCATGGAGTATCGCTTTGAGAAATTCACACTGGCCACCACCACGAGCATCTCGCATCTGCGCTGGCGCGGGGGCTTCATCGGCAACAACGCGGCCTCCAATCCGGTGGTGGAGTTCAACATCAAAATCTACGGCTCCACGGCCAACGGCTTCTACCCCGACCTAGCGAACCCGCACCTCAAGAAATACACCGTCACCGGCAACGCGAATCAAACTGCCGCCGAGTTGGTCGGCGGAGTGCAGATGTACGATTACTCGGTTACGCTGCCGACTTCGTTCGTCGCCACGGCAGGCACCGGCTACTGGATTCAGATCGAGGCCTCACAATACGGCTACCCACTCACCTGGGGCCACGCCACCGGCGCAGGCGGCAACAACGCGCACTATCGCCGGCTCGGGAACAGCTACTACAGCGGCACGGGCGATCTCGCGCTCACGCTCTCGGCGGATGTGCCCACCAGCTATGCCATCGCTGCCACATCGTCTTCCGTGAATGGCGGCAGCGTCAGCGGCGCGGGCACCTTCGCGCTCGATGCCGTCGTGAACCTCTCCGCCACGGCGAAAACGGGCTACGCATTCGTGAACTGGACCGAAGGCGGCACGGTCGTGAGTTCATCCGCGCTGTATTCCTTTCCAGCAGCGGCACATCGCACGCTCATCGCGAATTTTCAGCCTTCGTATCAACTCACGCTCAGCAGTTCATCCACCACGATGGGCACCGTCGCGGGCGCGGGTACCTTCATCATCGGCAGCAGCGTCACCGCCACGGCGAATGCCAAGCCAGGCTATGTTTTCCTCAACTGGACCGAGGCGGGCAACATCGTCAGCACCACGCCCGCCTACACCTTCACGCTGCTGAATCAGCGCACGCTGCTGGCGAATTTTGCCGCCGGATTCACCGTCACGACGACGCCATCCTTCGCACCCGGCGGCAGTGTGAGCGGAGGTGGCGGCTATGCCACCGGGGGCGTCGTGACGCTGCTCGCCACGCCAGCGACTGGCTATCGGTTTACGAACTGGACGGAGGGCGGGGTCATCGTGGGCAGCGGCAGCAGCTTGTCATTCACTGCGTCTGCGAACCGAACGCTCCTGGCGAACTTTGTGCCGATCATCGGCATCACGGACATCACGCCGGGTGTGCTAGGCTTAACATGGCCTGCATCGGCAGCCGGCTGGATTCTGCAAGAGTGCCCAGACCTCAACCCCGTCAACTGGACAACCTCCACACTGCCCGTAACCAGCGGCGGCGGACAGAATCAGGTCTCCGTCACCAGCCCGGCAGGAACTCGATTCTTCCGCCTTGCGCATCCATGAGTCGCGGCAGCGCAACAACCACCGGATGCGTGATGAGATGAAACCCCTCATCAAGCCCGCGCCGCGGAGGCAGCACGAGAAGCCGCGAGCGGCGAGTGCTGTCAACGGCGTGAAGACGAACGGGCATCTCTCGCGCCCATCCTAGGCGCGATGAATTTCAATCGCACGTTCTCTCGTCGTGATCCGGTGGTTCTCTCTCGCAGAGCCTCGCTTCACCACTGACTACCTTCCTGGGTGCCTCCGGCACCCATCAACTCTGCTGGATTGAACCACGGGTTTCCGCGTCTTCCCCTCCCCCAGAGCCGACGGCCCGCTGGATGTCCTCCAGCCAGCTCTGGGCAGTGGCGAGAGCGGGATGCACATAGCCCTGCTGCTCCCCGTTGCATTGGAAGATGCCCACAGCACGCTGGATCAGCGACAGGGCTTCCCCGGAGCGGGCCAACTCATGAAGCAGTCCGGCGAGGTTCAACAATTCTGTCGCCACTTCAGGATGCTCCGGCCCATAGCTCTTCTCATCGATGGCCAACGCCCGCCGATACATCGGCCCGGCCTTCGCATAACGGTTGGTGGCAAACAGCAACGCGGCGAGGTTGTTGAGGAAGGAACTGAGGCGAATGGATGACTCGCCCTCGCGGGACTCGATGAAGCTGATGGCCCAACGAAACAGTGGCTCAGCCTCTTGATGGCATGCTTCCTGATTGAGCACCATTCCCAAATCATTGGCCGCCTGCACTACCGGAACAGAAGCCGGGCCCAAGTGCTGCACCAGCAGCGCCAGTGCCTCCCGCAACGCCTGCTCGGCCTCGCCATAATGGCCTGCTTCCCGCAAGATACTTCTCGCTTGCTGAAGCACATGGGCGCGGAGGAGGGGCTGAGTTTGAGCGTCGAGGAGGGCTACGGCTTCGAGGAGGGCCTCGCTGGCTTCTTCCCGGCGATTGGCCTGCACGAGGGCATTGGCCTCCAGCAGGGCGGCGCGGATGAGGAACCAAGAGCGCGACTCGGACCGTTGTTTCTCCTGAAACCAGGCGTCTCCGGCATGATCGGCGGCCTCGTCGTAATGGCCCTGGAGATTGGCGGCCATGCCGCGCTCGAGTGGGCCGCATTGATCGAAACCGGCCACCCACGCGACGACGCTGTCCAACTGCGCGGCGGCCTCGCTGGCGGGGACGGCGGCTGTGAGTGTGCTGGTCTGGAGCGCGACCTGCACGGCCTGGGTGGTGCCGAGCTGCGGGTGCATGACCTGGAGGCTCATGACGCGGTCGTTCATCTCCATCAGCAGAGCGAACATCTTTTCCTCTCGCGCTGCTGCCGCAGCGTTTTGCTGTTTCAACTGGCTGATCTCCGCGAGGGCGAGCGCGAAGCCCTGCTCGGCGGTGAGTTGGATGCCCCGCACCTGCTGGAGGACTTCGATTTTCTCAAACTGCAAGGCGAGCACCTGCTCCTGCAAGGCGATGATGCGGGCCTCAAGCGGGCCACGCTGGAGACCGGCTCGTAGCGATAGAATAGGCGGCAGCGACGATGGCCTGCCGGTGGGCGAGCTGTCGCTGGACCTTGTCTGGATCTTCCGGCGGCAGGGGGTGTCCGCGATCATCCACGGGCGTGTCATACGCAAAGTCGTCTGGGCAGACGAAGGTATAGACGCGGAAGCGGTCGTCGCCGCGCTCGCTCTGAAGCTGGCGGCCGAGGTGATACTCCATCTGCGTGAAGCTACAGCGCGTGCTGCCCAGTGACAGGGTGGAGGGGTCCGGCTCCGCGCCATAGCGCTGGCCGACGATGTGAATGAGCGCCTGGCAGCCCTCAATCTTGGCGCGAAGCATCTTCTCGACGGTGCGGGCGTCGGGCTCGAAGTTGGTTTGCTCGACGGGCACGCAGTTGATGGTGAGCAGCGCCTCCTTCACGACCTGCCGAACGCTACGCAGGTCGCCGCTGGTGGCGGAGATGAAGATGTCAGACTTGCTGGGCATGGGGTGTGTTTAGCGCAGGCGGATTGTTTTGTGGAGCAGGATGTGGTTGGCATCTCCATGCGACCAATCTCAATCCCGCTTCGAGGTTTACTTGGCAAGTGGCCTCTTTGCTCTATGCTCAGCGCCCGTTTCCCAAACCATGTCCACCGAACGAAAGACCCTCGAAGAACGCGCTCAGATGTCCGACATCGACCGCCTCCGCCACTCCTGCGCCCATGTGATGGCCACGGCCATCCTCCGACTGTGGCCGAACGCCCAGTTCGCCTACGGGCCGCCGGTGGAGAACGGTTTCTACTATGACTTCGACCTCGATCACCGCATCACGCCCGATGACTTTCCGAAGATCGAGGCGGAGATGAAGAAGATCGCGAAGGAGAATCAGAAGTTCGAGTGGAAGGGGATCAGCCGCGAGGAAGCGAAGGCGATGGCACTCAGCGGCAGGCTCGGTGGCCTGAGCGAGCGACCAGGCAATCCCAGCGTGTTCAAGCTCGACCTCATCGACAAGATTCCCGAGGGCGAGCAGATCTCCTGCTTCCAGAACGGCGACTTCATCGACCTCTGCGCCGGGCCGCACGTCAATTACTCCGGCAAGTGCAAGCATGTGCGCCTGACCAGCGTGTCCGCATCGTTCTACCTCGGCGACGAAACGAAGCCGCAGCTCCAGCGTGTCTATGGCACAGCGTTCCCGACGAGCGAGGAGCTTGAGCAACACTTCGTCCAGCTTGAGGAAGCGAAGAAGCGCGATCACCGGAAGCTGGGTCGCGAGCTGAAGCTCTTCCACATCGACGAGGACGTGGGACAGGGCCTCATCCTCTGGACTCCGAACGGCGCGATCATCCGGCAGGAGCTTCAGAATTTCATCAGCGAGGAACTGCGCAAGCAAGGCTACAGCCAAGTCTTCACGCCGCACATCGGCAAACTCGCGCTCTACAAGACGA
>Ga0075163_10000897_pt1 | contig 39834 bp, 39 predicted proteins | sample JI1023141ADNA_FD_71478 | JGI IMG/M metagenome (GOLD analysis project Ga0075163, IMG submission 71478) | Wastewater effluent complex algal communities from Wisconsin, to seasonally profile nutrient transformation and Carbon sequestration -... | ecosystem: Engineered > WWTP > Effluent > Algae...
ACTCGACTACGAGCCCGACCAGTCCGCGCGCAACCTGCGCAGCGGCACGCCGTTCGTGATCGGCCTGATCTACGACAACCCCAACCCGTACCACATCATCGGCGTGCAGAACGGCGTGCTGGCGGCGTGCCGGGAAACCGGCTTCGGCCTGCAGATCCATCCCTGCGATTCCACCTCGCCGCTGCTGGCCGACGAACTGACCGAACTGGTGCAGCGTTCGCGGCTGGCCGGACTGGTGCTGACTGCGCCCATGTCCGAGCGCATGGACCTGGTGCAGGCCTTGTCGGCGCGCGGCGTCAAACTGGTGCGCATCATCGCCGCCACCGAAGATCCCAACGACGGATATCCCTGTGTCTATGTCGACGACCACGACGCCGCCTACGAAATCACCGAACACCTGATCCAGCTCGGCCACCAGCGTATCGGTTTCCTGTGGGGCGGACTGGCGCACCGTTCCAGTACCGAGCGTTACACCGGCTACGAGCGCGCGCTGAAGGATTACGGCATCACCCTGGACAAGCACCTGGTGATTCCCGGCGATTACACCTTCGACGATGGCTTCCGTGGCGCACGTCGTCTGCTCGCCTTGCGCGAACCGCCCACCGCGATCTTCGGTTCCAACGACGAGATCGCCGCCGGCGTACTCGCTGCGGCCAAGTCCGCCGGCATGAACGTGCCCTACGACCTGTCCATCGCCGGCTTCGAGGACAGCCCGTTCTCCAAGCAATCATGGCCTGCGCTGACCACGGCGAAACAGGCCACGGAAGACATCGCCAAGCAAGCCGCGCGCCTGCTGATCGGTGGCCTGCGCAGCGACGCCTATGATGAAAATCCCACGCCTTCGCACAACCAGGGCTTCGTGCCGCAGTTGGTCGTGCGTGGTTCCACCGCGCCGGTACGCCCGCGCAACGATTGAATTGAACCTCCATGCGAGCCGCACACGATGACTGACGCTCCACCATTGCCTGCCGCGACCGACACCTTGATGCATGCCGAAGCGGCGCAAGCCGCCGACGTGGTGGCCGCGCAATTCGCCCGCAACCACGCCGTGGTCGCCGCACTCGCAGCCGACCTGCGCCGCGATCCGCCGCCGTTCGTGGTCACCTGCGCGCGCGGCAGTTCCGACCATGCGGCGACCTACGCCAAATACCTGTTCGAAACCCAGCTCGGCATCGTCACCGCCTCGGCCTCGCCCTCGGTAGGCTCGGTGTATGAAACACCGCAGCAGCTGCGCGGCGCGCTGTACCTGGTGATTTCGCAATCCGGCAAGAGCCCGGACCTGCTGCGCAATGCCGAAGCGGCGCGCGACGCCGGTGCGCGCGTGGTGGCGCTGGTGAACGTGGAGGATTCGCCGCTGGCGCAATTCGCGGACACGGTGATTCCGCTGCACGCCGGGCCCGAGCGCAGCGTGGCCGCCACCAAGAGTTACCTGTCTTCGTTGTCAGCCATCCTGCAGTTGGCCGCGCATTGGAAGAACGAGAAGCCCTTGCTGGATGCGCTCACCACGCTGCCCGATGAGCTGCGCGCCGCATGGCAGGCCGACTGGTCGCCACTCACTGATGGTCTGGTGGAGGCGCACAACCTGTTCGTGCTGGGTCGTGGCCTGGGCCTGGCCGCTGCGCAGGAAGCCGCGCTCAAGTTCAAGGAAACCTGCGGCCTGCATGCCGAGGCCTACAGCTCGGCGGAAGTAAAGCATGGGCCGATGGCGCTGGTCGGACCGGGTTTCCCCGTATTGTGTTTCGCGCAGCCTGATGAAACCGAAGCCGGCACGTTGGCGCTGGCCAGCGAGTTCCGTGCACGCGGTGCGCAGGTGTGGGTGTCGTCCGCGCACGGCGATCTCCCGCTGGTACGCGCGGCGCACCCTGCTTGCGCGCCGCTGCTCACCATCCAGAGTTTCTATCGCGCCATCAATGCACTGGCGCTGCGTCGCGGGCACAATCCCGATGTGCCGCCACACCTCAACAAGGTCACGGAAACCGTATGAGTCGCTTGGCCCTGCTCAATGGACGCGTGCTGACCGATCGTGGCTTCGAGGCCGGCTTGGCCGTGCTGATAGAGGACGGGCGCATCACGCTGGTCACCACGGCGCAGGACGCACTCAAACAGGCGACGCAAACCTACGACCTGCAGGGCGCCATGCTGCTGCCGGGTTTCATCGATTGCCAGGTCAATGGTGGCGGTGGTGTGTTGTTCAACAACGCCCAGGACGTGGACGCACTGCGCCTCATCGGTGCAGCGCATCGTCGTTTCGGCACCACCGGTTTCCTGCCCACGCTGATCAGCGATGACGTGGACGTGATGGGCAAGGCGATCGCCGCGACACGCCAGGCGATCAGCGAGAAGGTGCCCGGCGTGCTGGGCATCCATCTTGAAGGTCCGTACATCGCGCCGGCACGCAAGGGCACGCACGACCAGGCCAAGTTCCGGGTTCCTGATGCAAACGAAATCGCACTCGCGACGTCGCTGGACACGGGCGTCACCGTGATCACGCTGGCGCCGGAGCAGGTGCCATTGGACGACATCCGCGCACTGGTCGCGCGCGGCGCCATCGTGGTCGCGGGCCATACCGCGGCGACGTATGAAGCAGCGCGGGCCGGCATCGACGCCGGAATCCGTGGCTTCACCCATCTGTACAACGCGATGTCGCCGTTGACGGGACGCGAACCCGGGGCCGTCGGTGCCGCGTTGGAAGACGCCGGATCCTGGTGCGGCATCATCGTTGATGGCGTGCACGTGCATCCGGCCAGCCTGCGCGTCGCGCTGGCGGCGAAGCCGAGCGGCAAAGTCTTCCTGGTCACCGATGCCATGCCGCCGGTGGGCGCCGACGATCCCAGCTATGTGCTGTATGGCGAAACCATCACCGTCCACGACGGCGTGGTGCGCAACGCCGCCGGTGCGCTGGCCGGTTCCGCGCTGGATATGGCGACGGCAGTGCGTAACACCGTGAGCCTGCTGGGCGTTCCATTGGAAGAAGCGGCACGCATGGCCTCGACCTATCCGGCGGAGTTCCTCGGCCTCGGACATCAATTCGGGCGCATCGCGCCGGGCTTCCATGCCGATCTGGTGGCGCTGGATGATGACTTGCAGGTCATCAACACGTGGATAGACGGCGACATGCTGTAGGAGCTGCGCAAGCTGCGACCACCATCGTCACGGCGTGCGAAAGCACGATGGATCGACAGGGTTACGGTCGCAGCTTGCGCAGCTCCTGCACGGGAAGATGATGATGAATTCGCAGCTGCGTTTCGATTCGGTGGATGCGCTGCGCGGAATGACGGTCGCAGCGATGCTGCTGGTCAACAACCCGGGCGACTGGGGCCATGTGTACGCCCCGTTGCTGCATTCGGAATGGCACGGCTGCACGCCGACCGACCTGGTGTTCCCGTTCTTCCTGTTCATCGTCGGTGTGTCGATCGCGCTCGGCATCGTGCCCCGCGTGGAGGCAGGTGCCGACATTGCAGTGTCGCGACGCGGCGTGCTGCTGCGTGCGGCGAAGATCATCGGCCTTGGGCTCGCGCTGCACGTACTCGCCTTCCTGTTGCTGGACATGGCGTGGTTTCGGCCATGGGGCGTCTTGCAGCGGATCGGCGTGTGCTTCGGCGTGGTTGGCTTGCTCGCACTGGTAACCGGTGCACGCGCGCAGTGGTTATTGATTGCCTCGATTCTGCTCGGCTACTGGGGATTGCTGTCAGCAGGCGGATCATTCGAGCCCTGGATCAACCTCGCCAGCCGCATCGATACGGCCCTGCTCGGTCCGATGGCGTACCAGTTCGATCCGGCGACCGGACTGGGCCATGATCCGGAAGGACTGCTGAGTACGCTTCCGGCCATCGCCACCACCCTGCTCGGCCTACGTGCAGGCGAGTGGTTGCGTCGCGGAGAATTGAAGCGATTGGTGTATGCGGGCTGCATCGCGCTGCTGGCAGGTTACGCGTGGTCCCAGGTTTTTCCCTTCAACAAGAACCTGTGGACTTCGTCGTTCGTGCTGTGGACGGCGGGCTGGGCGATGTTGGCGCTGGCGGCTTGCCACGTGTTGATCGATCGCCGGCGATGGCCAGCAATCGGTCGCAGCTTCGGGGTCAATGCCATTGCCGCCTACGTGGGATCATCGGTCATGGTGTATGTGTTCGCGGGCCTGGGCTGGTGGGAGCCGATCTATCGGATCGGCTTCGCGGACTGGATGACGCCTCGCTTCGGCCCCTACCTGCCTTCGCTGCTGTTCGCCGTCGCGTTCGTGACGTTCTGGTGGGCCATCGTGCGCTGGATGGACCGGCGGGGCTGGATCGTCAAGGTGTGACGGGGTCCCGACGCCAAGCGCATTGCAGCACCACCATCACGCATTCACATGGCCAGTTGGTGTAAAAACGACCCAGTCGGAACCACTGCGAGCGTTGCCATGCATCTCCTGATCATTGCCACCGTCTGCACCCTGTTGTCCCTGACCGCGTGTGCCCAACCCATCACGGAACCTGTCGCTACAGCGCAGGGGATGGCAAAGCAGCAACAATCTGGCGCTCCGGTCTTAGGCGCGCTGCATGCTTCGCCTGCCGCCGCCGACACAGCTTCGGGTTCCGTAACCACGAATGCCGTGGCTGCCGCCGCCGGCCCGCGTGTGACCGGCGGCCCGGGACAGGTGCGGCGCATTCCGGATCCTCCGTTTGCCAGTACCGAGGTCGCGCGCTTCGACGAGCCGTGGGCCATGACCTTCCTGCCGGATGGACGTCTGCTGGTCACCGAGAAGAAAGGCAAGTTGAAGTTGCTCAATGTCGCCACCGGGCAGATGGGCGATGTCACCGGCGTGCCGACCGTGGCGTATGGTGGCCAGGGCGGTTTTGGTGACGTGGTGTTGCATCCGCAGTTCGCCAGCAATCGCTGGGTCTACCTGAGCTATGCGGAATCGGGCGCTAACAGCACGCGCGGCGCGGTGGTGGTGCGTGCGCAACTCACGCTCACTCCGGGCGCCAACACCGGCAGCCTGTCGAACCTGCAGGTGATCTGGCAGCAGAACAAGGTCAGCGGTGAGAACCACTACAGCCATCGCATTGCCTTCGACCGCGCGGGGAAACTGTTCATCACCTCCGGCGAGCGACAGAAATTCACCCCTGCACAGGACATGCAGTCCAACCTGGGCAAGATTGTCAGGCTCAATGACGACGGCTCCATCCCGTCCGACAATCCCTTCGTCAACCAGGGCGGCGTGGCCGCACAGGTGTGGACGCTGGGCCATCGCAACCTGCTCGGCATCGCCTTCGACGCGCAAGGCCAGCTGTGGGAACACGAAATGGGCCCGGCGGGAGGCGATGAGTTGAACCTGATCGAGCGCGGTTCCAACTATGGCTGGCCGGTGGTGTCCAATGGCGACAACTACGATGGCAGCAACATCCCCGATCACGACACACGCCCGGAATTCAATGCGCCCGAAGCATGGTGGACGCCGGTGATCGCGCCGGCGGGTTTCATCATCTACTCGGGCGATATGTTCCCGTATTTCCGCAGCAACGGCTTCATCGGTGGGCTGGCTTCGCAGGCACTGGTTCGCATCGAGTTCAACGGCGTGCAAGGCCGCGAGGCTGCGCGCTATTCCTTCGGCGGGCGCATCCGCGAAGTGGAACAGGGCCCGGACGGTGCGATCTGGCTGTTGCGTGATGGCAGCAATGCGCCGCTGTTGAAACTGACGCCGAACATGAATTGATCAACCAGCGGTAGGAGCGCCCCATGGGCGCGAGCTCTTGAAGCTTTACGTGTTACGGCAAGATCAAGAGCTCGCGCCCATGGGGCGCTCCTACCCTTGTTCGGATCTTGCGCGGGCGATGGCGACGATCCGCGCTCGCTTCAACGCTTCGCCAACCGCCGGGCCACTCAGGTGTTCGCTGTCGATATCGCGTGCACTCACCGCCAGCGCGGCCGCATGCAGGCGCTGCAGTTCGCGGCCTTGTGGATACGCACTGTCGGCCATGCCGTCGCGGCCACGCTTGTCGGCTTCGCAGACCAGCGCCAGTTGCGCGATGCGTTCGGGTTTGCGGAAGGCATCGCAGCGTGACAACAGGTCGAACACGGTGGCATCGCGCAGCTCGAACAATCGATGCACGTTGAGGTGTTCTCGACAGGCGATCACGGCCAGCTCACGATGCTCGGCCGGCACCTTCAGCCGCTCGCACAGGGCGCGCAGCGGCGCCACTCCCGCATGCTCATGGCCGATGTGCTGCGGAAGTACGTCCGTTGGCGTCAGTGCCTTGCCCAGGTCATGGGTCAGCGCGGCGAAACCGATCACGTCGTCGCCAGGCGCTAGCAGTGCCGCCATGTCGCTGACCAGTTGCTGGTGCACGCCGGTGTCGACTTCCGGGTGGTAATCCGCACGTTGCGGCACGCCGTACAGCGCGTCGATTTCCGGCAGTACCTGCAGCAGTGCGCTGCAGTCGCGCAGCGTGCGCAGGAAGGCGGAAGGAGTCGCGGATCGCAAGGCGCGCGACAGTTCCTGCCACACGCGTTCGGGCACCAGTTCGGCCAACTCGCCGTTGCCAGCCATGTCGCGCATCAAGGCCTGTGTCTCCGGCGCCACGCTGAAACCCAGCGAGGCGAAACGCGCCATGAAGCGTGCGGCGCGCAGGATGCGCAGCGGATCCTCGACGAAGGCCGGGCCGGCATGGCGCAGCACGCGTGTTTCGATATCGTGCACGCCGCCCAGCGGATCGACCAGGGTGCCGTCCTGGTCGCGCGCGATGGCATTGATGGTGAAGTCGCGCCGGGCCAGGTCTTCTTCCAGCGTGACCGAGGGATCGCTGTCCACCACGAAACCGCGATAGCCGCGACCGCTCTTTCGTTCGGTGCGGGCCAGCGCGTATTCCTCGCCCGTCTGCGGATGCAGGAATACGGGGAAGTCACGCCCCACCGGTTTGAAGCCAAGCGCCAGCATCTGCCCGGGCGTGCTGCCGACCACGACATGGTCGTTGTCGCCGGGCTGCAAGCCCAGCAGGGGATCACGTACCGCGCCGCCGACCAGGTAGGTTTTCATGTGCGGATGATGCCTGATTAAATTCCCGGTGCCTTGCCTGCTCGCGAAGCAGTGGCTTGTCTCCTCCCTTGCGAAGCAGGGGAGGTCGGGAGGTGTGCTCTTTGCGGAGTGTGTGAAATGGAAGCAAGCAAGATCTAAAGCAAGATCAAGAGCAACCCCTTCCCCTCAGCCGCTTGAGGCGGCTTCGAGCTCCCCTGCTGCGCAAGGGAGGGGGCACAGCACTAGCTCTTCGGCACTTGCGCCGTCGGGCACGCGAACGATTTCCGCTTCGCATCCACGCGGCCCAGCATGCGGTCGGTGACCGGCAATGCATTGCCGTTCAAGCGCCAGTCGTAGATCACGCTGAAGGCCAGGATGCGTGCGATGTACTCGCGGGTTTCCTTGTAGCTGATGGTCTCGATCCAGAAATCCGGGTCGTAGTTCGGGCGTTGCGACTGCCAGCGTGCGGTCGGTGCGGGGCCGGCGTTGTAGGCGGCGATGGCCACGTAGGGCACGCCGTACTTGTTTTCCATTTCGCGCAGGTAGGCCGTGCCAATGGCGATGTTGGTATCGGAGTCGTACAGGTCGGACGAACCGGAATAAGGAATACCCAAGCGCTTGGCCACGGCCGCGCCGGTGCTCGGTATGACCTGCATCAGGCCCATCGCATTCGCGCCTGAACGCGCCTTGGGATTGAAGATGCTTTCGGCACGTATTTCGGCGGCGACCCAGGCCGGATCAATCGCCTGGCGCGCGGCCTCGCGACGGATGGTGGCGTCGTGGTGCAGAGGGAAACGCAACTCGTACAGGCGTTGTTCGTCCGCACCCTTCAGCGAGAACACCGCACGGTCGAACCAGCCGTTGTCGCGTGCGACTTCCACCGCGATGCGGCGCTTGCTGTCGTCGAAGCGCGCCAGTGCGTTGTTCCATTCGCTGGTGGCCGGGCCCACGCGTTCCAGCTTCCACAGCTCCATCGCGCGCACGATGGCCGGATCGGTGGCCACGGCAGTCCGCGCCTGCTTGCTGTCGTTGGGAATCCACGCACACAGCGCATACGGAAGGTTGAGCCGGTCCGCGGCCAGGAAGCCGTGGAAGGTGGCCGACTTGGCGGCTTCGCGGAACAGGCGCTGGGCCTCGGCCGGGTCACCGGTTTCTTCCGCCAGCCGCGCTTCGAAATAGCGCCAGCGCGAATCTTCGCGCTGTGCCTTCGGCATCTTGCGCAACGCCGCCAACGCCGCGCGCCAATCACCGCGCGCCATGGCTTCGCGCACGCGCCACTCGTGCAGGCGGTCGTCGTAGACGGATTCGGGCACGGCATTCAAGCGCCGTGCGGAATCGGGCTCGTACGAAGCGACGGTCCACAGCGCCGCTTCGTACAGCACCTTGCCGCGCTGCTTTTCGTCCATGCCCAGCGCATCGGCGTACTGCGGCAACTGCATTTCCGCCGCCGCGGGCGCTGACTTGGCCAAACGCATCAAGCCTTGCATGGCCGCGTTGCGGCTGCGTTCGGCCTTAGGCCAGTTCAGCGCGCGCGGGTGCACGCTGTCGAGGAACGCGGCGTAATCATTGGCAAGTGCGGCATCGGCCGCAGGCAGGCCGCGCGCGATGGTGCGGATCACCGCGGGCTGCTGTTCGGCGATGGCCAGGTCGATGCGTTCCCAGCGCAGCGCGGGCGTCAGGCCACCCTTGCTGTCGAGGATGGCGAACACCGGGTCGCATCCGTCGGGCAATGATTTGCCGGTGCTGCGCCACATCGCCTGTGCATCGGTCGTCCATTGCGCATCGGCCTTGCCCATGGCCTGGCGCGCGTTCAATTCAGCGCATTGCAGGGCCACGTTGGTGGTCGGTTTCCATGCCGCGCGGAAGGCCGGCCAGTCCTGTCGTCGTGCCAGCGCCGGCAGCCAGGCGCTGCGCAGTGAATCGGCCACGGCCTGGCCTTCGTAGCGCTTGAGGAAGGACTGCGCCTGCGCCGTGGACAGCGTGTCGATGTTGCGTTTCAGGTCGGCCAGTTCCACCCAGCCGTACAGCGGATGCGAGTTCAATCCGGGATATTGCGCGGCATTGAACTGGCCGCGCTCGGCGGCGTCGAGTGCGGCACGGATCTGCGGGCGCTGCGCATCCAGGTTCTGTGCCTGCGCATGCAGCGGCAGGGACAGGCAGGAGGCGACAGCGAGTACGATGGCGAAGTGGGGTCGTGTCATGACGCGAATATAAGGGATGGCGCATGAATATCGCGTCCTTGTCGCCGTCACATGGCCTTGGTGTTTGGAGAAATCGCGGAGGAAACGTGCTCGAAGGATTCTGGGTATTCCCATTGCTGGGCGTGGTGGCCGGCATCCTGGCCGGTCTATTGGGCGTGGGTGGCGGGCTGGTGCTGGTCGGCGCGCTCGCGTGGTTGTTGCCGCTGTACGGCGTGCCACAGGAAGCGGCGATGCATGCGGCCTTGGCCAGCTCATTGGCCAGCATCGTGTTGACCGCGGCCTCGTCCGCGTACGCGCACCACGGGCGCGGCAGCGTGCTGTGGCCGACGGTGAAATGGATGATTCCCGGCCTGTTGCTGGGTGGTTGGCTGGGCAGCGGCGTGGCGGTGAAACTGGATGACCAGGCCTTGCGCTGGATCGTGGCCGGCTATTGTTTTATCGCCGCTGCGCAGATGTTGTTCGGCAAGGCGCGCAGCAACCGCGATGGCAGCGCGATGGCGGCGCCGGTCGGCGTGCCGATGACGGCGGCGGGCGCAGGCATCGGCGCATTGTCGGCCGTGGTGGGCATCGGCGGCGGCAGCATGACCGTGCCCTTGCTGGTCTGGCGTGGGGTCGCACCGGTGCGCGCAGTAGGCACATCCAGTGCGTGCGGGGTGGCGATTGGCCTGTCCAGCGCGTTGGGTTATGCGCTGCATGCGCCGGCCGGTGCGTTGCCGCAGTACGCGGTGGGGTATGTGTTCCTGCCGGCCGCGATCGGCGTCGCCATCGCGTCGGTGCTGGCCGCGCCGTACGGCATGCGTCTCGCACATCGCCTCAGCGGCGCGACGTTGAAGCGGGTGTTCGCGCTGTTCCTGGTCAGCGTCGGCGTGGCCTTGCTGGTGTAGGAGCGACGTGAGTCGCGACCGAAAAAAAGCGTTTGGACACGGACAAGTGCGGATAAAGGCGGAGTAGAAGCTTTATCAATGTAGGAGCGACATAAGTCGCGAAGCCGGGAGCCTCGGAAACACCAGGAGCTTCGCGACTTACGTCGCTCCCACATCAGCGGTTATGTGCTTTGATCCGTGTCCAATGCTTTTTTCAGTCGCGACTGGGAAAGCGCTTTTTTGACACGGATAAGTGCGGATAAAGGCGGAGTAGAAGCTTTATCAATGTAGGAGCGACGTAAGTCGCGAAGCCGTATACCTCGGAAACCCCAAGAGCTTCGCGACTTACGTCGCTCCTACGTCAGCTTTTATCCGCACTTATCCGTGTCCAAACGCTTTTTTCGGTCGCGACTCACGTCGCTCCTACGTGCGCTACGTGCGTTCGTGCGTTCAGCGCAACGCGGTTTGCGGGACGTCGATGCTGAGCGCCAGCGCGAGATGGTCGGAGAACGCGGCGGGGATCGTGCGCGCATCGACCGACTTGAGCGGTTCGCTGAGCAGGATATGGTCGATGGCGCGCTTCGGTCCCCAGCTGGGGAAGGTGGGCACGCAGAAGGCGGGTGGGCGCAGGTGCGTGCGGCTGTAGAGCAGGTCCATTTCGGGGCGATCGGGTACGCAGTTAAAGTCGCCCATCAGCACCGCATGCGGATGGTCTTCCAACAATTCGGCGATGAAGCCCAGTTGCGCGCGTCGCGAATTCGCGCCCAGCGACAGATGCGCCACCGCCACCACCAGGCCTTCATCACCGCGACCGAAGCGCGCCAGCAACACGCCGCGTCCGCTGATGCGGCCCGGCAGCGAGTGATCGCTGACTTCCACCGGTTCCAGCCTGCTCAGCAGTCCGTTGGCGCTGGACGCCACGCCGCCGACGTTGCGGTTCGGCTGGTGGCTCCAGTAATCGAAGCCACCCTGCTCGGCCAGGTAGTGGGTCTGGTTGGTGAAGCCCGAGCGCAGGCTGCCCGGATCCGCTTCCTGCAGGCCGACGATGTCGTGCTCGGCGGCCATCTGTGCAATCGCATCCAGGCTGCCGCGCTTGTTGCCGGCCGGCAGCGCATGCGACCAGCTGCGGGTCACGTAGTCGCTGTAGCGGCGCGTGCTGGAGCCGGCCTGGATGTTGGCGCTGAGCAGGCGCAGCCGGCGCGTGTCCGCAGTGGTCATGTGGGGTGACCGGTCAGTATCAGTTGGCGGCAGCGGCAGGCGTCGTGCTACCCGCGCGCTCCCGTGCGATCAGCGCGTCGGCAATGCGGAACATGTCGTCGTAGGTCCTGCCCTGCACGCGGTACCGGCCGTTGATGATCAGCGTCGGCGTGCCTTCGATCTTGCTGCGGTGGGCATATTGCTTGGCCTTGTTGATCTTGCCGCTCACCGCGAAGCTCTTCATGGTGTTCTGGAACTGTTCGGCACTGACGCCGTAGTTGGCGTAGAACGCGGCGATCGGCGCGTCGGTGGGCTTGTCGCCTTCACCGGGCAGGCGGTCCTGCGCGTGGATGGCGTTGTAGACCGCTTCGTGGGTCTTCTCCACCAGGCCCAGCGATTCGGCGGCGTAGAAGGCGTGCGCATACGGCGTCCAGTCCGGACCGAACAGCGCCGGCACGTAGGTCAGGCGTACATCCGCCGGCAGCCTGGATTTCCAGGCGCGCAGGTTCGGCTGCAGCATGTTGCAGGCCGGGCAGACATAGCCGAAGACTTCGGTGACTTCGATCTTGCCGTTGAGCGGCTCGAACGGCTGCCCGCCTTCGATCTCCACGTAATCCACGCCGGGCACCAGCGCAGGGCCGGCGGGCGTTGCGACGGGTGCGGGCGCGACGGGCGCGGCGGCGGGTTCGCTGGTCGCCTGCGCGGCGGCGGGGGCCGGCGTTTCGGTGACGGGCACCGCGGGTACCGGCGTGGCGTCCGCGCTGGGCGGGTCCTGTTGGGAGCATGCGGCCAGCAGCGACAGCAGCGCCGCGAGGATCAGTGCAAAACGGAAGGTCATGGGCTGCGCTCCGTGGATCGGGATGGGAATCGGGGCGATGGGGGAGCAGGCCGTCAGTTGGCCGGGGCGCGTTCGCGTGCGACCAGGTGCTCGACGGTGTTGAACATGGCCTCGTAGCCGCGCTCGTCCACCGATACCAGGTACTTGCCGTTGACCACCAGCGACGGCGTGCCTTCGACCTTGGAGCGCACGGCGAACTGCTTGGCGCGGTTGAGCTTGGTCTCCACGGCGAAGCTCTGCATGGTGCTGGCGAAGGTCTTGGCGTCCACGCCGTACTGCGCGTAGAACTTGCCGATGTCTTCCGGCGTCGATTGCAGGTTCAGGCTGCGGGCCACGTGCAGGGCGTTGAACATCGCGTCGTGGCTCTTTTCCTGCACGCCCAGGGTTTCGGCGGCGAAGAATGCACGCGCATAGGTCACCCAGTAGCCACCGAAGGCGGCCGGCACCGAGATCACGTTGACGTCGGCCGGCTGCCTGGCTTTCCAGCCATCGATCAGCGGCTGGAACTGCGCGCAATGCGGGCAGGTGTAGCCGAACACTTCCGCCACTTCCGCCTTGCCTGCCACCGGCGCGAACGCCTGGCCACCGGCGATTTCCACGTAGTCCTTGCCGGCCACCGGCGCCGGGCCGGAAGGCGGTGCCACGGCGATCGGTGCGGTCGGCGCCGCTTCGATGGCGGCGGTTTCAGGGGCGGGCGCGACGTCTGCCGGCGCCGTGTCTACGGGCGCGGCAACGGCCTCGACGGCGGGCGTCGCAGCGTCGTTGTCCTGCTTGCTGCACGCGGCGAACAGCGGCAGCAACGCGATGAGCATCAATGCGAAACGGGATTTCATGAGGGTGGACTCCAGCATCGGTGAGGGCATTCAGAACGAAGCGCGCGCCGGCTCCGCGCCGGCAGGCAACAAGAATCGCATGTAACGCGTTACGCCATCGCAAGCAGCACGATCATTTGCGTGCCGTGCGCTCCCGGGCCACCAGGTAGTCGGTGGTGCGAAGCACGTCGTCCAGGCTGCGGCCGGTGACCCGGTACTTGCCGTTGACGATCACCGTGGGCGTGCCTTCCACGCCGCTGTCGATGGCGAACTGCTTGGAACGCGCCAGCTTGGCTTCCACTTCCGGGCTGCCCATGGTCGCGGCAAACGTCTTGGCATTGGCGCCGTAGCCGGCATAGAACGTGGCGATTTCTTCCGCCGATGCGTTCTGTATCGGCAGGCTGCCGTCTTCATGCAGCGCCTTGAACATGGCGTTGTGGGTCTTGCCCAGCACGCCGAGTTTCTCGGCCGCGTAGTAAGCGCGCGCATACGGAAGCCAGAAGCCGCCGAACGCCGCCGGCACCGGGGTGAAGCGCACGTAGGCAGGCTGCTTCTTCTTCCACGCATCCACCTGGGGTTGGAAATGCGCGCAGTGGATGCAGGTGTAGCCGAACACTTCCACCACTTCCACCTTGCCGTTGAGCGGCGCGAACGGCTTGCCGTCGGGGATGACGACGTAGTCGGTGCCTTCGACCGGCGTGGCCGCGTGCGCGAACCACGGCAGCAGGACCAGCAACAGCAGGGCGAATCTGGATTTCATCAGCGGTACTCCAAGTACTAAAGGGTGGATCCGGGCGTGCTCGGAGCCGCTTCATGCAGGCACACAGCGGTCTGTCAGCAAGCAGCGGTCAAAAACGGGCCAAGCACAAACAGAAACGCCGGCCATGATCCGGTCGGCGTCGTGAACATCAGCTGTGAACATCCACGTCGAAACGTGGACCGCGCCAGGCGCGTCGAGTTCACGATTGCTGCGGGGCGGGCTCGGCGGCTGGCGTGGCCACCGGCGCGGGCGCGGGCGCCGGCGCTGCAGCAGGTGCGGCCGCCGGGGCCGTCGTCGCGGCGGCATCGTCGGCGCGGTCGTGCAGGCCTTGCAGGAAGGTGGCCAGCGCCTGGATTTCCTCATCGGTCAGGCGGTTGCTGACCTGCGCCATGACGTGGAACAGCGCCGGATCCTTTTCCATGGTGGTGCCGGTGCGGTATTCCTGCAGGCGGCGGGCCGAATAATCCTGGAACTGTCCGCCGATGTGCGGGTATGCCGGGCCGGGATTGCCGCCGCCGCTGGGGCTGTGGCAGGCCATGCAGGCCGGCACGCCGCGGGCGACGTCGCCACCCCGGAACAGGCGCTGGCCTACTTCATAGAACTTCATGCCCTTGTTGGGGCCTTCGGCGATCACCGTGTCGTCGGCCAGGCCTGCGCCGGCCTTCTGGGTGGCGAAGTACGCGCCGATGTCACGCATGTCCTGCGGGGTCAGGCCCTGCACGAACGGCACCATCGCGACCGCGGCGCCACCACGCTGGCCGCTGGCGATCAGGGCGATCTGGCGTGCGGTGTAGCGCTCGGCCTGGCCGGCGATGCGCGGGTATTGGGGGTCGCTGGGGTTGCCGTCCACGCCATGGCAGGCGGCGCAGGCGGTGGCCTTGGTCTGGCCGGCGGCGGCATCGCCCCAGGTGGTCTTGCTGAGGTCGATCTCCAGCGGCGCGGCCACCACGGGGGCGTTGTCCGGCAGTGGCGCGACGGTGGTCTGTGCAAAGGCGACCGCACCCACGGCCGCAATGGCCAGTCCGGCAAGTCCCAAAACGCGAGCGTGGCGCATGCTAAAGCTCCGAAAAACCTGAAAAAGCGGCGAAGTTGAAAGGCCGCGAAACCGGGGGATTATCGTCGCGGCGGGGCGGCGCGGTCAATTCGGGGCGTTGGGGCAGGTTGTTGGTTGTTGGTTCCAGGTTCCAGGTAGCTCGCTTCCGCCCTCTCCAAGAACCAAGAACCAACAACCAAGAACCGGCGCTTCTACAACCAGGAACCGCGAATAGCCCCCACGTGCCATCCTAGGCGCATGCTCAATCCATTAGAAAAAGCCAAATACCTGCTGGCGGCGCACCTTCCCAGCCAGCTTCCGCCGGATATCGGCCACGAGGTCGCCTTCGCCGGGCGCTCCAATGCCGGCAAGTCCACGGCGCTGAATGCGCTGACCCGGCAGAATTCGCTGGCCCGGGTGTCCAAGACGCCGGGCCGCACCCAGCAGCTGGTGTTCTTCGAGGTGGAGCCGGACAAGTACCTGGTCGACCTGCCGGGCTACGGCTACGCCAAGGTGCCGCACGAGTTGAAGGACCACTGGCAGGCGTTCCTGGACCGCTATTTCCGCAGCCGCGAATCGCTGAAGGGACTGGTGGTGGTGATGGACATCCGCCATCCGCTGAAGGAATACGACCAGCACATGATCAGCTACGCGGTGGAAAACGGCATCCCCGCCCACGCGCTGCTGACCAAGGCGGACAAGCTGGGCCGCGGCCAGCAGGGCAATACGCTGCAGGCGGTGAAGAAGGAACTGTTCTCCAAGTTCGGCGACACCGTCAGCGTGCAGACGTTCTCCGGTGAATCCAAGCAGGGCGTGGACGAGGCGCGCAAGGTGGTGAACGGGTGGTTGGGGTTTGGTCGGAGTGATGGTGGGGATGTGGGTTAGTTGGAGTTGGATCTATGGGCAGAGTTCTCATTTGTTCGTTTGCAATCATCGTGAGCTTGGCCTGTGCGGCTTGCCAAGATGATCGTAGCGAGCTCGAAAAGACCATGTTCCCTGACGGTACGCCGCCAGGAATTACCTTCGAAGAAGCTACAGACGAACCTGCGTTGGATGATTCTCCCCCAAACGATCACGGCAAGCGGTTTCTTCAAGAGCTCGTCGATGCAGCTGAAGAGTCGGATCAGGTTGTTGCCGTCGAGCACTCATACATCTATGACGGCCCCGATCCAAGTATTCCTCTGTTGCCAGAACGCAGCTACAAGCGCGTTGTTCTATCGAACACTGAAAAATCCAGTCTTGTCTCGGCCCTGCGCTCGACCAATCCGAATGTAGAACCTTGGGAATCGGCCTGCATTTTCGAGCCGCACCACCGCCTTGAGTTCTATAAAGGATCAAAGAAGCTTCGTGTCTTGGAAGTGTGTTTCCAATGCGGACAGCTTGAGTTGGATGGCTCAACGCCATCGGAGCCACAAGCTATCTTCGACAGTCTCGAAAAATTCGTGATTGGTATAGGCATGGAACCAGAGCGGGATTGGGGTTCACTCGCAGACACCGATCCATAAGGAATTCATTCGAGGCTGTATGACTTTCGAGCCAGCGTAGCCCGGGTAGAGCACAGCGAAACCCGGGGCCTCACGAGTGATCCGCCAAAAGCCCCGGGTTTCGCTGCGCTCTACCCGGGCTACATTGCTCGGATGACTTTCGAGAAAACATTCTTGGCGACAAGTTGGGTCCCGGCGTTCGCCGGGATGACGTCATAAAGTAGTGATCGTTCGTGGTTCAATCAGATTCGTGATTCCATCAGGTTTGAGTTGCATTGATTCCATTCTGGATTCCTGACTTCATCGGAGTACGCAATGCCAAACACCGCGCCCCTGGTTGCCCCGGTCATCGCACTCGTCCTCTGGTCCGGCCTGATCTGGGCCTGGATGTACGCCACGCGCATTCCTGCCATCCTCAAGATGCGGATGCGGCTTGATCCCATGATGCCGCGTGGCGAACAGATGTCGCAGTTGCCGGCGACCGTGCGCTGGAAGGCCGACAACTACAACCACCTGATGGAACAACCCACGTTGTTCTACGCGACTGCGCTTGCACTCGCAGTGCTGGGCGACCACTCCGTCATCAGCCTGATGCTGGCATGGGCGTATGTGTTGCTGCGCGTCGTGCACAGCCTGGTGCAAACCACCACCAATCGCATCACCCTGCGCTTCGCCGTGTTCTTCGTCTCGTCGTTGGTGCTGTTTGCATTGGCGATCAGGGCCGCCTTCCTCGTCTTCTGACTGCTGCAGGCGTAGCCCGGGTAGAGCGCAGCGAAACCCGGGGGCCTTAGAAGTGATCCGCCAAAAGCCCCGGGTTTCGCTGCGCTCTACCCGGGCTACGAATCTGTGGCTACGAAACATCTTCCAGACGCGGATCCAGCCACGCACGCAGCATGTCCACCAGGGTGTTGATCAGCACGATCAAGGCGCCGACCACCAGCACCACGCCCAGCACCAGCGTGTAGTCGCGGTTCAACGCGCCCTGCACGAAGTAGCGGCCCATGCCGGGAATGCCGAACACCTGCTCAACCACCGCCGAACCCGTCACGACATTGATCAAAGCCGGTGACAGCCACGCCATCACCGGCAACAGCGCAGGCTTCAACGCATGTGAAAACAGCAGGCGCGATTCCGAGAATCCGCGTGCGCGCGCCGCACGCAGGTAATCGGCGGACAGCGTTTCCAGCATCGACGCCCGGGTCAGGCGCGCGCAGTACGCCAAGTTGGGCAGCGCCAGTGCGATGACCGGCAGCACGATGTTCTGCCATTCCCCCCAGCCGCCCGCCGGCAGCCAGTTCAGCGTCACCGCGAACAGCAACACCAGCAACGGCGCGGCCACGAACTTGGGAATCGCAAGCCCCAGTCCTGCCAATAACATCAACGCGCGATCCATCCATTGCCCGGCACGCAGTGCGGCAAACACGCCCAGTGGAATGCCGATCAGCAAGGCGACCAACAAGGCGAGCCCGCCGTTGAGCAGCGATACCGGCAGCGCACGCGCGATCAACTGGTTGACCGTGTAGTCCGGATACTGGAACGACGGCCCCAGGTCACCGCGCGCCACGTCCGCCAGCCACGCGCCGTACTGCACGATCAGCGGCTGGTCCAGGCGGAATTGCTCGGCCAGCGCGGCCTGCACTTCGGGTGGCGCGGTTTTCTCGGTGTCGAAGGGTCCGCCCGGTGCAGCGCGCAGCAGTACGAAGCACAGCGTGGCGAGCAGCCATAAGGTGATGACGGCTTCGAACAGGCGTGAAAGCAGGCGCTTCATGATGAGTGGAACTCGCGTACTACCCCGGTACCGTCATCCCAGCGCACGCTGGAGGCGCTCTTCAACAGCCAGCATGGCTGGTCATCCATCTTGATCTTGATCTTGCTGTTTTTGCTCTTGCGACACGCCGTAAAGCCAAAGTAAAAATGGGTCCCAGCGTGCGCTGGGATGACGGTGCTGGGGCAAGGAGTCAACGAAGTGCATTTCATCCCATTCTCTCCAGCCGCTTGGCGTTGGCGTTGCCGCTGAAGCGAAGTTCGAAAGCAAAATCAGAATGGGTCCCAGCGTGCGCCGGGATGACGATGCTAGATAAAGGGTGCGCTGTAGGAGCCATGCATTCCCGATCCATTACAGCCCGCATTACACGTGCACGTTGAACAGGTTGCCGATGAGATGCGAAGCCGCCATCGCCATCGCGCCCCAGAAACCCACGCGCCATGCCCCGCGCACGATGGGCGCGCCACCTGCATAGGCCGCCAATGCGCCGGACAGGAACAGGCTGATGATCGTCACCGCGACAGTCACCACGCCCACGCGCTCGGCCGGAGCCAGCAGGACGGCGGCGATCGGCACGGCAGCGCCGACGGTGAAGGCGAGCGCCGAGGCCAGCGCCGCCTGTATCGGACGGGCGCGCAGGGTATCGGTGATGCCGAGTTCATCGCGTGCATGTGCGCCCAGCGCATCGTGTGCGGTCAATTGCTCGGCCACCTGGCTCGCCAGCGCCGGCGTCAGTCCACGACGCACGTAGATGTGCGCCAGTTCGGCCAGCTCGATGTCGGGATCGTCGGCAAGCTCCTTCTTTTCCTTCAACAAGTCCGAATTTTCCGTATCGGCCTGCGACTGCACGGAGACATATTCACCCGCGGCCATCGACATGGCACCGGCTACCAGGCCGGCCACGCCCGTCATCAGGACCGTGGTGTGGCTGGCTCCACTGGCGGCCACGCCGACGACCAGTCCGGCGACGGACACGATGCCGTCGTTGGCGCCCAATACCGAGGCGCGCAACCAGCCTGCGCGATCAGAGCGATGTGCTTCCCTATGTATGGCGCGCATGTGGCATCCCCTGTGGTCAATCGTGCCAGCGTAACCAGCGCGAGGCATGGCGGTCGAGCGGATTCGGTTCGAAGCCCGCTACTTCGGGCCTGACCAGGTGCTTGGACGTGTAGAAATACAGCGGCACCAGCGCATGCGCGTTCAACAGGTTCTGCTCGGCGGCACGTAGCCACGCATTGCGTGCGACCTCAGTCTTCGCGGCATCCGCCTTGGCCAAGCGTTCGCGGAAACCCGCGTCGTCGAAGCCGGTCCAGTTCAATGGGCCGTCGCTGCCGAACGCGGCCAGGAAATTACGCGCATCCACCACGTCGCCGACCCAGCCGCCGCGGAACACCTGGGTGATCGCGCGCTGCTTGCGGTTCTGCACGAACACCTTCCATTCCTCATTGCGCAGGCGTACCTGCACGCCGAGCACGTCGCGCCACATCGAGGCCACGGCCAAGGCCATGCGCCGGTGTGGCGTGGAGGTGTTGTAGCGCAACTCCAGCACCAGCGGATTGTCCTTCGAGTAACCCGCGGCGCGGTACAGCGCACGTGCACGCGCTTCGCGCTGCGCCTGCGTGTCCGTGGCCCACGTGGTGGTCGCGCCGGTGTAACCGGGGATGCCGGTGGGCACCACGCCATAGGCGGGTTGTTCGCCCAGGCCGGTGACGTGGCGGGTGAGTATGTCGCGGTCCACGGCCAGCGACAGCGCCTCGCGCAATGCGGGATTGTCCTTGAACGGCGGCTGCGTGAGGTTCATGCCCAGCCAGAACGCACCCACATACGGCGCGATGCGCAGCTGCCCGCCATAGCGCTTACGCAAGGCATCGATCGGCTGCGGCGGTATGGTTTCGGTGGTGTGCAGGTCGCCGGCGGCGAAACGCTGCAGTTCCGCCGCGGCATCTTCGGTGACCTGGTAGCGCACGCGCGGGATCGCCACGTTGCCGGCATCGTGGAAGCGCGGATTCTGTTCCACCACCAGGTTGGCCTGTGGCGTCCACGCCCGCAACTGGTATGCGCCGTTGCTGACCAACCGGCCCGGACGCGTGTGCTGCGCGCCGAACTCCTCGACTGCTGGCAGGTACACCGGGAAGGCAATCGGCAAAGTGAGCAACGCAGGCAGCGCGGCGCTGCGGTCCAGGGTGAAGACGACCGTGCGCGCATCCGGGGCACGCACGCCCAATCGAGTCGGCGGCACGTCACCGGCCTGCACGGCCTGTGCGTTGTGGAGCGCGTCGAACAGTTCCGCGAATGGTGCCGCGGTCTTTGGCGAGAACGCACGCTGGAAGCTCGCGACGATCTGCGGTGCATCCAGCGGCTTGCCGTTCGACCAGTGCAGGCCTTCACGCAAATGGAAGGTCCAGGTGCGGCCATCAGGCGACACCTCCCAACGTTCGGCCATGCCCGGGATCAGTCGTCCCGCCGCATCCTCGGTCACCAGGCCTTCGTACAGGTCACGCAGCACGTTGCCGCAGGCCACTTCCTGGCAGCGATGCGCGTCCAGCGTGGAGGGTTCGGGACCGTTGCCACGCTCGAGTTGCGCCACGGCGGGCGACTGCGCGTTGGCACCGGCGGAACACAGCAACAACAGGACGACAACGATCAGGCGCATCGGCTCAGGATATAGTGCGGGCCTTGCGATGTCAGGCGCACAGCCCCACATCTCCCACTCCCCGACGCAGCGAGCCGTGCCCTTGTCCAGTCCCAGCCACGTTGCGGGTACGCCCATCACCGACCGCACGCAACTGGTCGACTACATCGCGTCGGGCGAGAAGCCCAGGTCCGAGTGGCGCATCGGCACCGAGCACGAGAAGTTCGGCTTCCGCCTCGATGACTTGCGTCCACCGACGTTCGAAGGCGAGCGTGGCATCGAAGCATTGCTCAAGGGCCTGACCCGCTTCGGCTGGGAACCCGTCGAAGAGCACGGCAACGTCATCGCCCTGCTGCGCGACAACGCCTCGGTCACGCTGGAGCCCGCCGGGCAACTGGAACTCTCCGGCGGCATGCTGGAAAACATCCATCAGACCTGCAGCGAAGTCGGCACGCACCTGAAGGAAGTGAAGACGGTCGCCGACGAATTGCAGCTCGGTTTCCTGGGCATGGGCTTCCAGCCCAAATGGACGCGCGACGAGATGCCGTGGATGCCCAAGGGCCGCTACCAGATCATGCGCAACTACATGCCCAAGGTTGGTTCGCTCGGCCTGGACATGATGAAGCGCACCTGCACCGTGCAGGTCAACCTGGATTTTTCCAGCGAAGCGGACATGGTGAAGAAGTTCCGCGTCTCGCTCGCCTTGCAGCCCATCGCCACCGCGCTGTTCGCGGATTCGCCGTTCACCGAAGGCAAGCCCAACGGCTACCTGAGCTATCGCTCGCACATCTGGACCGACACCGACAAAGACCGCACCGGCATGCTCGACTTCGTGTTCGAGGACGGCTTTGGCTACGAGCGTTACGTCGAATACCTGCTCGACGTGCCCATGTACTTCAGCTACCGCAATGGCGAATACATCGACTGCTCCGGCCAGAGCTTCCGCGATTTCATGGCGGGCAAGTTGCCAGCGTTGCCGGGCGTGCTGCCGACGATGACCGACTGGTCGGACCACATGACCACCGCGTTCCCGGAAGTGCGCATGAAGAAATTCCTGGAGATGCGCGGTGCCGATGGCGGACCGTGGGGACGCCTGTGCGCGTTGCCCGCGTTCTGGGTCGGCCTGCTCTACGACCAGACCGCATTGGATGCCGCATGGGACCTGGTCAAGGATTTCAGCATCGAAGAACGCAACCACTTGCGCGATGGCGTGCCGAAGCAGGCGTTGAAGCTTCCGTTCCGTGGCGGCACCGCGCGTGACCTCGCCGCGGAGGCCTTGAAGATCGCCGTGGCCGGCCTGCAGCGCCGCGCGGTACTCAACAGCAAGGGCGCCGATGAATCCGGCTTCCTCGATCCATTGGTCGAATTCACCGAAGCCAACGAGACGCCGGCCGAACGCAAACTCGCCCTGTTCCATGGCGAATGGAACGGCGACATCGACCGCGTGTTCCGTGAGTTCGCCTACTGAGCGTGACGGGTGACTTGCGTATCGGCAGTAGCCATGCCCGGCTGATGCTGGTTGAGCCGTAGGTGCAAACCAATGGGTGCGCTGATCAGGGCGCGTCCCGGGTGCTAATCAAATCTGTAGACGGTGGTGCGTTCAACTTCAACAACGCGACCCAGTCTTGCCGGTTGGCGTTGCAGAGCAGGGGTGCGTCGGGACTGCATGGCGGATCCAATGCCGTGCGCTGCGGCAGGTCGGCGAAACGGCCCTGCGCGTCCAGCCGCAGCATGCGCATGGTGACCGACTGCTGTACGTTGCCGCCCACCAGATAGGCCAGCTCGCCCGGCGTCGCTGCCACCACGATGTCGCAATGCATGGGCAGGCCACTGACCAGGTTGTCGGCGAGGTTCTCGTATCCCAGCACGCGCTGCGCGACGCGCACGTAGCACAGCAAGTCGCCTGCGGCGGGACGCGCGCCATGTGGCGATTGCAGCTGGTAGGGGCCCTGCGTGGGCTGCTGCCATGCCATGCGCACGAAATCGACATGGCTGGCGGAACGGCGGAAACCCGCCAGCCCTGCGCGCCGCATCACCCAGGAGACGAATGCCGCCGACCATGGCGTATCGATAATGAAATCGCGGCACGTCGCCTGCTGGTGGCAGTAGCCGGCCAGGTCGCTGTCGTCCCAATACGCAGCCACCCGACGCCAAGCCTGGCTGCCATCAGCCAGGCGGGTGCTTTCCGCTTCGTACACGGCCGTGGTGCCGGCGTGGCCGTCGGCATCGATGAAGGGACGGAACCAGATGGAGTGCTCCTGGCAGGCAACCGCCGCGATGCGCGTGGCCACGTCCGCGGCGTTGGCCTGGGTGCGCAACGCGGGGCAGGGATCAGCGGCGTGCGCCGAGGTGGCAAGCGCCAGCCAGGAGGCTGGAACCAGCAGCCACGCGAGTGCCCTCATCGTGCGGGTTCCGTGCGTGGCCGCAGGCTCACAGGCCGCGCTTCAGCAGGCCTTTCAGCAGTTTCTTGCCCACGCCCTCTTCTTCCTTGGGTGGCTGGTCCGGGTCGGGCGATGTATTCATGTCCATGCCCGACAGGTCCATCCCCAGCATCGCCGTGGTGGTGGCCTTGGTGCGCACGCGCACGTTCCACTCCGGTTTCCATGGCTGCTTGGGATCGGCCGGTCGTTCGGGCCAGGTGATATTGGTCTCCGGTCCGTAGGCCACCATGTTGAGCGCCGCCATGCCACCACCCTGGGCCGCCTTGCCGCTGGGTTTGAAGATGCCCTGCGGGATGGCGCAGCGCGTGGTCGCCGGCGCCAGCAGCACTTTCTGCTTGAGCCACTTGTCGATGTTCGCGCCGGGCAGGTAGTTGATCAGCTCCATGCCTGCGCCCGCGACGTCCGCGCTGCTCCAGATGACGAAATTGTGTTCGTCCTGCATGGCGATGGCGTGCATGAAATAGCCGCGTGCGCGATCCACCGGCTGCCATTGCAGCTGGATGCTGTCGGCCAGTTCGCCCTGGCTTTGCAGCGCGATCTTCGGCATGAAGTCCGCGTTGTTCCCCAGCTCGAACTGCAGCGATGCGGGCACGCCATCACCGGTGATGCGGTGCTGGCCCACCATCGAAGAGCGGTCGGACACGCGCTTGCTGTTCTTCTGGTTGGGCCACAGCGCGTAGCTGGGATTCACGTCGATGTCGCGATCCGGTACGAACAGGCCCGGAGCCAGGCTGCCATTGGCCTGCATGGCGCCGTTCTTCACTTTCAGGGTCATGACCTTGGGCTGGCCGGGGCCGATCGTCGCGCTGCAGCCCCAGTACTGGCGGATGGTGACCTCGACGTCCTCGACCTTGCCGGGGGGGCGTTCGTCCGTTCGCGACCCCGGTAGCGGTGGCAGAAGTGGCAGCGACTTGCCGACCGCCAGGCCCGCGGGCACGAACTGCTCGGCCGGCACGCCCGGGCGCAGGCTGTTGTACATCGCGATGTCCAGCACCTTGCCCATGGTCGCCGGGAGGTTGCGCGACTGCGGATAGCCCTGTGGCCCTTTCGCGCCGCCCATCATGCTGTTGGCGAAACCGCCCATCATGCCCATGTCGGGCATGCCGGCCATGCTGTGGGTGGCCACGTCGATCCAGACCTGGGTGGGTGGCCCGGCGGGCGGGGCGCTGCTGGCGGGCAGGGCGACCAGCAGGGTCGCGGCAAGGGCAAGGCAAAGCGGGTGGCGAGGGATGTTCATGCTGCTTCCTGCGATGGGGTGACCCTTACTTAGGCGTAGAAAGCGCGCGAAACAGGACACGGCCCGGCAGGAAGTACGCTGTATACTCCACCCCAGTATCAATGCCGTGCAGCCCGATGCCCCATTCCGCCCACGAAAAAAAGCGCGTGTTGACCCGGGTGCGTCGCATCAAGGGCCAGGCGGATGCGCTTGAGCGTGCGCTGGAGGCGGGCGTGGATTGCGGCGATGTACTGCAGCAGATCGCGGCCATCCGCGGCGCGGTCAACGGGTTGATGTCGGAAGTACTGGAAGCCCATGTCCGCGAGGAATTCGGACAGCCCGCTCAATCCGATGCGCAGCGCGAGGCACGGGTACTCGAACTGACGTCGCTGGTGCGCTCGTATCTGAAATAGACGCCGCATCCCCTTTTTTTCGTTTGCCATTTCCCCTTTACCGCCTTCAAGGAACTTTTCATGAAATCACGTGCCGCCGTCGCCTTCGCCGCAGGCGAACCGCTCAAGATCGTCGAGATCGACGTCGCCCCGCCACGGAAGGGCGAGGTATTGGTGAAGATCACCCACACCGGCGTCTGCCACACCGATGCGTTCACGCTGTCGGGCGATGATCCGGAAGGCCTGTTCCCGGCCGTGCTGGGCCACGAGGGCGCGGGCATCGTGGTCGAAGTGGGCGAAGGCGTCACCAGCGTGAAGCCGGGCGACCATGTGATTCCGCTGTACACCGCCGAATGCGGCGAGTGCCTGTTCTGCAAGAGCGGCAAGACCAACCTGTGCACCTCGGTGCGCGCCACGCAGGGCAAGGGCGTGATGCCGGATGGCACCACGCGTTTTTCCTACAACGGCCAGCCGATCTACCACTACATGGGTTGCTCGACTTTCAGCGAATACACGGTCGTCGCCGAAGTGTCGCTGGCGAAGATCAATCCCGATGCCAATCCCGAACACGTCTGCCTGCTGGGCTGCGGCGTCACCACCGGCATCGGTGCCGTGCACAACACCGCGAAGGTGCAGCCCGGTGATTCGGTGGCGGTGTTCGGTCTCGGCGGGATCGGGCTCGCCGTGATCCAGGGTGCGCGCCAGGCGAAAGCCGGCCGCATCATCGCCATCGATACCAATGCATCCAAGTTCGACATGGCCAGGGACATGGGCGCGACCGACTGCGTCAATCCCAAGGACCATGACAAGCCCATCCAGCAGGTTGTCGTGGAGATGACCGGCTGGGGCGTGGACCATTCCTTCGAATGCATCGGCAACGTCAACGTGATGCGTGCGGCGCTGGAATGCGCGCACCGCGGCTGGGGCCAGAGCGTGATCATCGGCGTCGCCGGCGCGGGCCAGGAAATTTCCACGCGTCCGTTCCAGCTGGTGACGGGTCGCAAGTGGATGGGCACCGCGTTTGGCGGCGTGAAGGGCCGCTCGCAATTGCCGGGCATGGTGGAAGACGCGATGCGCGGCGACATCGAACTTGCGCCGTTCGTGACCCATACGATGGACCTGGAAGCGATCAACGAAGCCTTCGACTTGATGCATGAGGGCAAGTCGATTCGCAGCGTGGTGCATTTTTGATTTCACAAGCCCCTCTCCCACTGGGAGAGGGGTTGGGATGAGGGTCCGGCGACATCGTGACCTGATGTACACCGCGAATGCTGAAACATTCGCTTGATGTCGAAAGATCTGTTCCGTCACACCCTCATCCGGCGCTTCGCGCCACCTTCTCCCCTAGGGAGAAGGGAACACAGGAGTCCACCATGACCCTCGAACGCATCGAACACCGCGCCTGTTTCGGCGGTTGGCAGGACGTCTACCGGCACCGTTCCGACGTGCTTGGCTGCGACATGAATTTCGCCGTGTACCTGCCACCGCAGGCCGCGACGCAGAAGCTGCCGGTGCTGTACTGGCTGTCCGGCCTGACCTGCACCGAGCAGAACTTCATCACCAAGGCGGGCGCACAGCGTTATGCGGCCGAGCATGGCGTGATCCTGGTCGCGCCCGACACCAGCCCGCGCGGAGATGAAGTGGCCGATGCCGAGGGCTATGACCTGGGCAAGGGCGCAGGTTTCTACGTCAACGCCACGCAGGCGCCGTGGTCCGCGCACTACCGCATGCATGACTACGTGGTGTCGGAACTACCGTCCCTGATCGAAGCGAATTTCCCGGCGACCGATGCACGCGGCATCAGTGGGCATTCCATGGGGGGCCACGGTGCCTTGGTCATTGCCCTGAGGAATCCCGGTCGCTACCGCAGCGTATCGGCGTTCTCGCCGATCGTCGCGCCGACGCAGGTGCCGTGGGGACAGAAAGCGCTCGCGGCTTATCTCGGTACGGACCGAAATACATGGCGCGAATGGGATGCGACGGAGCTGGTCGCGTCCGCATCGGAACGGTTGCCGTTGCTGGTTGACCAGGGCGGTGCGGATGAGTTCCTCGACACGCAACTCAAGCCCGAGTTGCTGCAGGCCGCCTGTGCATCGGCAGGACACCGGCTGGAACTACGCCTGCAGCCCGGCTACGACCACGGCTACTACTTCATCGAAAGCTTCATCGGCGAGCACATCGCCCACCACGCCAGCGCATTGAAAGCCTGACGAACGGTAGGAGCGCCCCATGGGCGCGAGCCCTTGATCTTGGCGTAGGGATAAAGCCTCAAAAGCTCGCGCCCATGGGGCGCTCCTACCGTTGGCAACACGCCCGTGATCGAATCAGGCGGACGACACGTCGCGCAGTTCCCATGCATTGCCGGCCAACAGGCGCAGGCGCTGCTTGAACACGTTGCCCGGCAGCGCGGTGATGGCGATCAGATCAATCTGCAGGTCGTGCTGCGCGCCGGTGACGGTCGCGGCAGGGTCCGTGGCACCCAGCGCGGGATCCACCGCATCGGGATCCGCTTGCGTGGCGCGCCAGCGTTGGAACAGGCCATCAGTGCGCAAGGCATCCTGCAATTGCGCGGCGAATTCCTCCGCGCCATGCGCGCTGAAAGCCAGTGCGGCATCGCTGCCGCGCGCTTTTTCCGGATGTTTGAGGCCGATGTAGTAACGGATTGGCATGCGTGGCTGTCCTCGAGGAGTCGCCACCAGCCTAGTCCCTGCGCGTTAGCAGTGCGTTATGCAGCGACCACTCAGGACGTGGTGAAGGTGTGCGGTTCAGCGGCGAAGCCCACCACCACCGCACCCTTGCCGACGTTGACCATGCCGGTCAGGCTCATCACGCTTTCGAACACTTCCACGTTGTTGTTGGCGCAGATGTCGCGCAACCGCGTGTATCCCGGCAACGCCCGCATTTCCTCCAGCTCGCCGCCGTAGCTCAGGCACACGGTCGGCGTCAGCAGGCCGGCAATGACGCGGTTGCCAGCGAACTTGAACATCTGCTCGACGGCATTGTCGAACCCCTTGAGCTTGGCTACCGGCTCGGTCTTGCCGGCGTGGCCGTGCAGCACCGGCTTGATGTCCAACGCGCTGCCCAGCGCCGCGCCGAGGAAACTCACGCTGCGGTCGCCCTTGGTGCGTGCGCGTGCGCGCAGGTAGTAGAGGTCGCGCGGGATCATGTAACCGTGCGTATTCGCAGCCAGGTATTCCAGCTTGGTGCGGATGTGCTGCACGTTGGCGCCGGCGGCGCGCATGCGCACGGCTTCCACCGCGGTGATGCCTTGTGCGGCGAACAGCGTCTGCGTGTCGATGACGCGCAGCGCGAACGGCGAGTTGTGGCCCGCGGCCTGCCGCACCGGCTTGTAGTCGTTGAGGATGGCGAAGCTGGCCTGCATCGCATTCTCATGGATGGGGCTGCGCGTCTTGGTGATGGTCATGCAGTAGACGTGGTCGTAGTCGATGACCAACTGGTTCAGGAACAGGTCGCGGATCTGGCTGACCGTGAACGGCGTCGTTTCGGCTTCATGGCCACGTTCGGCCACGTGCGCATGCAGGAAGCTCAGCGTCGCTTCCTCGTCGCGATGGTCGGCCAGGACCGCATCGCCAATGCGCACGGTGATGGGCAATACCACGATGTCGTTCTGCTTGATGAAGTCCTGCGGCAGGTCGCACGCAGAATCCACCACGATACCAATGCGCATGAAGCCCCTCCCGGCATGCATCGCAATCAAGGCCGGCAACGTAGCGCAAAACTGCTACCGCCCTTTCCGGCAAAGTGTGACTTAATTCACATTATGAAGTTCTGGCGCTCTATTTCGAGCCCGGCTTGGCGATCGGGATGGGGGAACAGGCCCACGGAGACGGCATTATTTGCATCGGGAGAGAGGGCATGGCGTGGAAACGCCGCTGGCCAATGGCGACAAGCGCGTGATAACCGTCACGAAACGCTTCCCGCCGGCTTTCCCTCGTGGTCCACCAACCAAGGGGCGAAATGAACAAGGGGGGGGTGCTGGCGTTGCTGTGCTGGCTTGTCGCGTGCGGGTCCGTGCTCGCGGGCGAGAACGGCATCGCGCGCATTGATCCGGTGGCCGTCGGGCAAGCCGGGTCGCTGCCGCTGGCGGAGAATGCAGCGCGCACCCGCGCGGACATGGTCGACAACGGCGATTGGCAACTGCTGCCTGTCGCGGGTACAGAGCAACCGTTGCTGCTCGTCTACCACCCCTACAGCGCGCGGGTCAGCGTGACCACGGCATCCGGCGCACCGGCGCTGACCCAGACCCTTTTCGACCGCGGCCTGGATCCGCAGTATTCGCGGCACGCGCTGGTGTTCCCGTTGATTGGCGATGGCCCCGTGCAGATCAAGGTGGAAGGCGCGCGCTATCCGCTGCAACTCGCGGTGCTGCCGCGCGCCACGCACATCGCGCGTGACCTGACCGAAGTGCGCGTGGTGATGCTGTCCGTCGGCGTGCTCGTCGGCGTGTCGCTCACGGTGCTGCTGTTCTGGGCCATGCTGGGCGAACGCGTGTACCTGCTGTATTCCGTGTCGATGGCGCTGCAACTGCTGTACCTGCTTTCGACCTACGGCGAAGCCTACGCGCTGCCGGGACTGCGCTGGCTGGCGGCATTCGGCACGCCCGGCATCTGGTTCATCGCCACGCTGGCGACCATGAGCGCGGTGTACCTGTTGCTGGATTACGCGGGCCTGCGTACGCGCACGCCGCGCCTGAGTATCTGGCTGCGCTGGATCGGCATTTATCTGCCCGGATTTCTGCTACTGCTGTTGGTGTCGCCATGGCCCGCGGGCAATGCCTGGTTTCCCAACAGCGCCAACGTGCTGTTCCTGTTGACCAACCTGCTGGCCATCACCGGTTTGCTGGTCGCGTGGCGCGACGGTGGCCGCCATGCAGGGTTCGTGCTGATCGCGTGGGTGCCGATGGTGTTCTTCAGTACCGCGCGTGCGGTGCAGTTGAGCATGGGCATCCCCATCGAACCCTGGCTGCAATACGGTTTGCCCCTGGTGCTGGCGTTTGTCGCCGTGGTGCTGGCGCTGGGCCTCGCAGACCGCATGCTCACCTTCCGTCGCGAACGCGACAAAGCGCAGGAACATGCGGAGCGCGACTGGCTGACCGGCGTACTCAATCGCGCCGGCATTGAGCATCGCCTGGACTGGGCCATCCTCAATGCGCGCCGCGAACAGGTGCCGCTGTCACTGCTGTTCCTGGACCTGGATGACTTCAAGCGCGTCAACGACCGTCATGGCCATGCCGTCGGCGACCATTGCCTGTGCGCCGTGGTGCGTGCGATCAGCGAAGAACTGCATTACGGCGACCACCTGGGGCGAATGGGTGGCGAGGAGTTCGTGCTCGGCTTGCCGGGTGCCGACCGCAGCCATGCCCTGGCCATGGCCGAACGCCTGCGCCACAAGGTGGAAACCACCTGCCGCGTCGTCGACGGTGCGGAGGTTGCCGTGACCGTCAGCATTGGCGTTGCGGAGTGCAATGACATCGACAGCGTCGCCACGCTGATCAAGCGCGCGGACACCGCCATGTACGTAGCCAAGCACGGTGGACGCAACCGGGTGGTGATGGAAGAAGTGACGGCCAGTTGAGCTGATATCACTGATCAAGCAAATGGGTGTCAGCCAAGTGGGAGCGGCGTCCCGCCGCGAGCTCTTTTGCCGGACTGTCCGATGCAAGAGCTCGCGGCGGGACGCCGCTCCCACTCAGTTTTTCTCCCAATCGGCTTTGTCTTAACCAGCGTTGTCCTGGCGGACGATCAGGGCGTGGTGTACGCGCGCGGTAACGCTCCTGGCGCGCGCAAATAGCGATCACGCAACTCCGTTTGCCGCGAACGCATCGGCATGGCACGTCCGCCCATCCACACCTGCTGCGCCACGCTGGAGACATCCAGCGGATCGCCGGTCCACAGCACCAGGTCCGCGGTCTTCCCCGGGGCAATCGTGCCCAAGCGATCGCCCACGCCCAGCACCTGCGCCGGGATGCGCGTCAGGCCGGCCAATCCCGCTTCCCAGGGCAAGCCATTGGCGACCGCATTGCCTGCGTGCTGGCGGATCTTGCGCGCGTTGTGCGAGGCATCGCCGAACTGGGCGAAGCTGACCTCGACGCCGGCGGCATGCAGGCGCGCGGCATTTTCCAGGGTCGCGCCAATCTGGTCGAAATCACCCGGCAGGTCGGCCAATGCATCCACGAACACCGGCACCCTGGCCTGCGCGAGCTGCGGCGCCAGCTTCCACGCTTCCGCGCCGCTGGCGATGGCGATGCGCACGTTCTCGCGCTGCGCCCAACGCAACAGCTGGCGGATATCCGCGGCGCGGTCCACGCTGACCAGGATGCGACCGTTGCCGGCGAGATAATGTGCCAGCACCGCGCGGCCCGTGGGCGTGAGCAAGGCATGCGGCGAATCCGTGGCGATGCGTCCGCGTGCTTCGCCCACCATCTGGTCCAGCAGCATCCATTGCGCGGCACGCGAGGTGCCGCTCAAGCCCAGCACGTCGGTGCCCAGCTTCACGAACAGCACGCGCGGGCCAATGCTGTCCGCGCTACCGTCCAGGCGCATCACGCCACCCTGGCCGGCAATGAACGAACCACCGGTGTTCGCACCCAGCAGGGTGAATCCCAGTCCTTCGATGCGTGCGATCGGGATCAGCACGGATTCCGGGTTGTAGGCCAGGGTCACGTCGAACTCGGGCCGCATGGGTTGTGCATTGGCAAGCTTGACCGCGCTGTCCACGGTGTCGGCTTCGCCGGACACTTCCTCGATGCCGATCTCGGTGATGCCACCGAACAACGCCGGCGAGAGCGGCTTGCCATTGGCTTCGACCACGCTGGCGGAAGCAGGTGCCTGCAGGTTCGTGCCCACGGCGCGAATCACGCCGCCCTGCACCAGCACGTCCGCATTCTGCAGCGTGCCCTGGCTGCTTGCGGTATGCACGGTGGCGTTGCGGATCAGGACGTCCTGGGCGAAAGCGTTGCCGGTAACGAGGAATGTCAGGAATAAAAACGATGCCGACATTTTCCGGGTCGTCATCCCGGCGAACGCCGGGATCCATCTTGATCTTGCTTTTGCTTTCTTTCGGACATTCAAAGTCAAAATGGATCCCAGCGTTCGCTGGGATGACGAGGAAGGGGAGTTGTAAGTATGCGCGCTCATTTCGCACCTCCCGTCGCCGCGCCTTGCCCCAGCATGAAATCCGACTTCGGCTGGCGCGCGCGATCCGTGCGGTCATACACGCGTGCGCCATCCACGTACACCTGCTCGGCATGCGCGTACACGCTGAAGGGATTCTGGTTCCACACCACCACGTCGGCCATTTTCCCAGCTTCCAGCGTGCCGGTGACGCCATCGATGCCCATCGATTTCGCAGGGTTCAAGGTCAGCCAGCGGATCGCGCGCTCCGGTGCTATGTCGATGCCTGCGCGGCGCCCGTTCGCCATTACTTTTGCTGCCTCCTGGTTGAGGCGCTGGATGCCCTCGTCCGAATCCGAATGCACGATGGCGCAGCCGTTGGCGGGGCGATCGACCAGCGCGATGTTTTCCTGGATGCCGTCGAAGGCTTCCATCTTGAAGCCCCACCAGTCGGCCCACAGCGCACCGCACACGCCTTCGGCAGCCAGGCGGTCGGCGATCTTGTACGCCTCCACGCCGTGGTGGAACGCGGCGACCTTGAAGCCGAACTCCTTCGCAAGGTCCAGCATCGTCGCCAGTTCATCGGCGCGGTAGCAGTGGATATGCACGCGGATGTCGCCATTGATGGCACCGGCCAGCGTGTCCAGCTTCAGGTCGCGCTTGCCGCCGCTGTCGCCGGCACTGTCGGCATTGCCGCCGCCGGAAGAGCTTTCCCACCAGCGCTTCTTCTTTGGCGTGGCCGGCTTGGGCTGGTTCTTCTTCAGGTATTCGCTGGCATCGATGAAGGCCGCGCGATAACCGGCGATATTGCCCATGCGCGTCGACGGCCCGCCTTTCTGGCCATACACGCGCTTCGGGTTCTCGCCGCAGGCCATCTTCAGGCCCCACGGCGCGCCCGGGAATTTCATGCCCTGGTAGGTCGTCGCCGGCACGTTCTTCAAGGTCACGCCGCGGCCGCCGATCAGGTTGGCCGAGCCCGGCAAGACCTGCAGCGAGGTGATGCCCCCGGCCATCGCCGCGTGGAAGCCGGGGTCCTGCGGCCACACCGAATGCTCGGCCCACACGTTGGCGGTGACGGGCGCGGTGGCCTCGTTGCCATCGCTGTGCGCGGACATGCCGGGGCTGGGATACACGCCCAGGTGCGAGTGCACGTCGATCAGGCCCGGCGTCACCCAGCGTCCCGTGCCATCGACCACGGTGGCGTCAGCGGGCGCGGAGAGCGCACGGCCCACCGCGACGATCTTGCCGTCCTGCAGCAGTACGTCGGCATCGTCGAGGCGCTCACCGGTGCCGGTCAGCACGGTGGCGTGCTGGATCAGCACCGGCCCCGACGCAATCGGGCGGTAGGTGCTGGGGTAGGGATCCTGGGTGAAACGCGAGGCAGCGTAGGCGTCGACAGCGCCGCACGCGGAAACAAGGCCGATCACGGCCGTCAAGGCAATGCGCATGGTGGTTCCCCGAATATGCAGCCTGAAACCTAACCGGCCCATGCACGCTTGCCAAGTGCTGGAGGGTGGCCGCATGCCACAATTGGAAGAAACATCCTGGATAAGTGCTTTGGGAGCGCGCGATGAAAGACAAGACCGAGATCGTCGATAACTGGTTGCCACGCTATACCGGCGTGCCCCTGGACCAGTTTGGCGAACACATCCTGCTGACCAATTTCGGCGGCTACCTGCATGCCTTCTCCGCATTGACGGGCGCGCCCGTGGTCGGCCTGGACCGGCCGATGGCCAGCGCCACCATCGACGGCATCACCATGATCAATTTCGGCATGGGCAGTCCGAATGCGGCGACGATGATGGACCTGCTCTCGGCGATCATGCCCAAGGCGGTGCTGTTCCTTGGCAAGTGCGGCGGCTTGAAGAAGAAGAACCAGCTCGGCGACCTGGTGCTGCCGATCGCGGCGATCCGCGGCGAAGGCACCAGCAATGATTACCTTCTGCCGGAAGTGCCGGCGCTGCCCGCATTCGCCTTGCAACGCGCGGTGTCCACCATGATCCGCGACCTGGGCCATGACTACTGGACCGGCACGGTGTTCACCACCAACCGCCGCGTGTGGGAACACGACGTCGAGTTCAAGGAATACCTGCGCAAGCTGCGCTGCATGGCCATCGACATGGAAACCGCGACGATTTTTGCGGCAGGCTTTGCGAATCGCATTCCTTGCGGCGCGTTGCTGCTGGTATCCGACCAGCCGATGATCCCGGAAGGCGTGAAGACTGAAGCCTCGGACGCACGCATCAGCGCGGACTTCGTGGATCGCCACATCAACATCGGCATCGAAGCCTTGAAGCTGATCCGTCGCCACGGCAAATCGGTGCGGCATCTGCGGTTTGATGAGTGATCATGCATTCTTGCGAGGTTTCGCGTAGTCCGGCATGGTCGCTGTTGTCCTGGAGACCCATGGTGGAACAGAAAGATCAACAGTCAGCAAGGAAAAGGAGAACGAATGATTGTGTTACGGAGTGCATGGACTGGTCTATTGTTGTTGCTCATCGCGATCCTCCCATTCGTGGCCAAGGCGGCCGCAACCATCGAAGAGATCAAGCGCATACCTTTCACAGCCCAGGTCACGATCAAGCCTGATGGGACTGCAGACGTCGGGGATATCTCCGGGATCAAGGGCCCGCTCGCTGCTTTCGTAAGGACGAAGACCGCTGCAACAAGATTCATTCCGGGGCGCAAGGATGGACAGGCGGGAACAGCAACTGCAGAACTTAGTGGCGTAGTCATGCTTACTCCTGCTGATGGGGACAGCTATGAAATAAGCCTTGGACGGATATCCCTTGCACCAAAATCCCGGGATGTGTCCCCACCCTTGTATCCAAGGGGCACGTCCAGGCATGGCGATGAGAATTCGGTGTTGCTCCTGATACGCATCAATGCCAATGGCAGCGTTGCTCCGGTCAGGGTGATTCACTCCACGAATGCCGCATTCGACAAAGCGACCATTGATCAGGCAAAGAAGTGGAAATTCGAAGCCCAAGTCTTTGATGGTATTCCGGTCGCAGTGGAGGCCCCAATCCTGGTCGAATTCGGTTCGGGGAAGATGCAGAAACCACAAGCAGAACCCGAATGCGTTTGGGATGAGCTGAGGCCGCGCGTGGAAGGACAGTCCTGTTTGCTCGATGGACTGGTCGTTACCAAGGCGATCTGAAGTAACGTAGCCTGGGAAGACCGCAGCGAAACCCAGGCTACAGGGAGGAATGATGGCAACACCTAGAGATGTGATCGCCTTCTGGCGCGAAGCCGGTGCCGCAAAGTGGTTCGCCCGTGATGACGCATTCGATGCGGATTTCCGCCAGCGCTTCGAGTCCGTGCACTTCGCCGCCGCACGTGGTGAATACGAGGCGTGGATGGAGTCGGCGGAAGGCGCATTGGCCCTGCAGATCCTGCTGGATCAATTCCCGCGCAATTGCTTCCGTGGCAGCGCGCATTCGTACGCCACCGACGGACTGGCGCGGCACTATGCGCAACGTGCGGTCGATGCAGGATTGGATCGCGAAGTCGAAGCGCCATTGCGCGTGTTCTGCTACATGGCGTTCGAGCATTCCGAAGCCCGCGCGCACCAGGACCAGGCCGTCAGCCTGATTGCCATGCTGGGCGACGCCGAACTCCTGCGCTACGCCGAACTGCATCGCGACCTGATCACGCGCTTCGGTCGTTTCCCGCATCGCAATGCATCGCTGGGACGCGAATCGACGCAGGAAGAAATCGACTACCTGGCAAGCGGTGGTTTCAGCGGCTGAGAACGGTAGGAGCGCCCCATGGGCGCGAGCTCTTGATCTTGCTGGTGCGACCAAAAGCTCGCGCCCATGGGGCGCTCCTACCTTGGTTTCCGATCAGTACTTGGTCAGGCCAGAATCGGCTTCATCCGCCCATGCATTGGTGCCGCCGACCACGTTGTAGACGTTGCGGAAACCCAGCGCCAGGAATTCTTCCGCTGCCTGCTGGCTGCGTCCGCCACTACGGCACAGGAAGGCAATCGCGGTGTCCTTGGGCAATGACTCCAGTTCCGCACGGCCATTGCCATCGAAGGTCTTGAACGGCAACGACACCGAAGCGATGGCGCGTTCTTCCGCCGGGCGCACATCCACCAGCAATACTTCGCTGGCGCGCACTTTTGCATCCACGTCTTTGGGTGACAACGACTGCACTGGCTTGGGTGCGTTCGGGTTGTCGATAGCCAGGCCCTTGCCGCGCACGTCTTCCACCCAGTCGATGGTGATGCCGTCGGCACGGCGCAGGCTGGGCAGGTCGAACTGGATGCGGACGCCGGCCGATTCCGCGGCGATGGCATTCGCGTCGAACCCTGCAATCTGGAAGCTGGGCTGGAACTGCGCATTGATCGACAACGCCAGTGCACTGCCGGGGCCGGCATCCGCCACGGCTTGCGCCAGCATTTCGGCGGCGGCGGGCGTGATGGTGATCTGCGGCGGGGTGCGATCCGGCGCGGCCACGCCCAGCAGCGAAGCCAGTTCGCCGGAGTTGCTCATCTGCTCGATGATGTCGCTGCCGCCCACCAGTTCGCCGTCGATGTAAAGCTGCGGGATGGTGGGCCAGTCGCCGTAGGCCTTGATGCCTTCGCGGATATCCTGGTCGGCCAGCACGTTGACGTGGGCATAGTCCACGCCCAGCGTGGACAGCGCGCCCACGGCCTTGGCGGAGAAACCGCACTGCGGCATGGTCGGCTGGCCCTTCATGAACAGCACGACGCGATTGGACTGCAACAGGGATTCGATACGGGAACGCAGGGCGGGGTCGAGGGACATCGGGGCTCACCGGCTTTTCGGAAGTGGCAATTTTACGCTGCATGGCATGATTGCGGCATGACCCCGGAAGAAACACAGCGTCACGCGCTGCACCGCAGCCCGCGCCACCCGCACGCATGGTGGTGGTTGCTGCTGGCGTCGCAAGCGGGCGTGGCCGCGCTGTGGTGGCGATTCGGTTGGCACGTGGGCCTGCCGGTGATGGTGGCCAGCCACCTGCTGTGCTGGTGGGGCGTGCTGGTGCCGCAGTCCCGCTTGTTCAGCCCCGTACTCAGTCGCCTCCCCACACACGAGAAGCAGGCCTGGCTGACCATCGACGACGGCCCTTCGCATGAAACGGCGGCGGTGCTGGACCTGCTGGATCGCTACGACGCCAAGGCCACGTTCTTCCTCGTCGCTGACCGCGCCGCTGCGCATCCGCAACTGGCGCGCGAAATCCTGCGCCGAGGCCACGGCATCGGCAACCACAGTTGCTCGCACCCGCAGGCCTGGTTCTGGGCGCTCGGTCCACGGCGCATGGGCGAGGAAATCGACCGGGCGCAGTCCACGCTGCGTGACATCACCGGGCAATCGCCGCGCTGGTTCCGCGCCGTGGTCGGCATGGCCAACCCCTTCGTCTCCGCACCGCTCAAGCGCAATGGGCTGGCCCGCGTGGCGTGGAGCGCGCGCGGTTTCGATGGCGTGCGCGGGGAACCAGATCAAGTCATCGCACGGATCAGCCGCCAACTGCATCCCGGCGCCATCGTCCTGCTGCACGAAGGCGCCCCGCACGGCAACAACCTGGCGATCATCGAAGGCGTGCTGGTGGCGATGCGTGAGTGTGGTTATGCCAGCGTAGTGCCGGAGCCTGCTTAGCAGCAGAACTGATATTCCTGGGCGCAGGAACATTGCCTGCGGCATCCGCGAGGTAGCCTGCGCATGGCGCACGCTATCGACCGATTACTTGCTACGCTGTGGCTTGGGCCGGCCACCAAGGAAAGTGAAATGACTCACATGAAGGCTGATTCGGTGATGCATCGTTGGATCCTGACCACGCTGCTATTGCTGCTGTCATGCACGGCATCCGCGGCCGGCCCGGGCGCAGTCCGCAAGCAGATCGAGTCCAGCATGCTGGTAACCGGATGGATATTGATTGCTCCGGACGGCAGCACTACCAAGGTGGAATTGGACGAGAAGGAAAAACTACCAAAGAGCGTGGTGTCGCTGGTCGAACGGGCCGGTGCGTCCTGGCGTTTCGAACCGGTACTGGTCGACGGCAAGGCGCGGAAGGCCAAGGCGAGAATGAGCGTCCGCATAGTCGCGAAGAAGATCGAAGCCGACCGATATGAGATCGCTATCCGCAGCGGCTACTTCGGCGAAGAGGCCATGACTCCGGAAGAGCGCATCGAGCGACCGGATTCGCTAAAGCCCATCGCCATGAAGCCTCCAAGTTATCCTATGAGCGCGATGGAGATGGGCGCGCGTGGAACTGTCTACGTAGTACTGAAAATAGGGCGCGAAGGCACGGTGGAAGAGCTGTTCGCTGAACAAGTCAACCTACAGGTCATCGGGAGCGAAAGCGAAATGGCGCGCATGCGTGATCTGTTGGCCAGGTCCGTATTGAAAGCAGCCAAGCAGTGGACGTTCCAGCCCCCCACCGTGGGCGAACAGGCCAAGGAAGAAGCCTGGGTAGTGCGCGTCCCGGTCGAGTTCCAGTTCCATGGCTATGAGCGGCCTGTATATGGCCAATGGGATTCCTATGTGCCGGGCCCCACACTGCATGCGCCATGGGACACAGGATTTGACGGTACCCAGAGTCCGGACGCGATGATCGCGGGCGTTTTGTACGATGCCCGCAACAGCCTGCGCTTGCTGACCCCGTTACATCCGGGCTGAGCAGCTCGCCGCATAAAAACCCCCGTGATGCGGGGGTTTTTATGCCGAAGAACCTGGCTCATCGCTTCATCGAACTGAAGAATTCATCATTCGACTTGGTGTTCTTCATCTTGTCCAACAAGAACTCCATCGCCGCGATTTCGTCTATCGGATGCTGCGGCTTGCGCAGGGTCCAGATCTTCTGCAGCAGTTCCGGATCGATCAGCAGCTCCTTTCCGGACGGTGCGTGTGCCCTTGGACTTCCTTTTCCAGGGCATGGCCACGCCCCAGTATGGCGAATGGCAAACCTATATGTCGGGACCGCGCCAGCGTAACCCGTGGGCTGAGAACGAAGATCCAGGTTATTCCCCCAAAGCGCTGACTGCAGGAAGCCCGCATATGGTGGACTGCGCCTGTTGACGCCGTTGGGTACTGGGGGCTGATGCAAGCTGCACACCAGCACATCGCGGTGCGAATGCATGCCACGTAGCGTGCGCCGTGCGCACGCTACGTGGCAGGTTCCTTGCTACGATTGGGCTTGAAGCCCACTCGCCAAGGAAAGTGAAATGGTTCACATGAAGGAAGTCCAGAAGCCACATCGTTGGTTGCTTGCGACCCTATTGTTGCTGCTGTCATTCACGGCATGGGCTGCAGGCCCGGGCGCGGTGCGCAAGCAGATCGAATCCAGCATGCGGGTGACCGGCACCATCGAGGTGTCGCCGGATGGCAGCGTGCGCACCTATGCCATCGATGACGCCGAAAGAATCCCCAAGGGCCTGCTCGCTTTCATCCAGCAGAACGTGGACGAATGGAAGTTCGATCCCGTGCTCGTCGGCGGCAAGGCGGTCGGCGTGCGCAACAAGATGAGCCTGCGCGTGGTGGCCAAGAAACTCGACGACGACGAATACAGCGTGCGCTTGCAGGCTGCCAGTTTCGATCCGCTCACGGTTGAACCCGGCCATGAAGTCGAAAGCAAATCCATGACGCCGCCGCGGTATCCGGAAGCCGCTGGCCGGAGCGGGGTTTCCGGTACGGTCTACGTGGTCATCAAGGTGGGCCGTGATGGCAGCGTGGAAGATGCGGTCGCCGAACAGGTCAACCTGCGCATGGTCGCAAGCTCCCTCGCCATGGAGCAGTGGCGGACCGTGCTGGGCAAAGCGGCGGTGCAGCAGGCCAGGAAGTGGCAGTTCATCCCGCCGGTGGCAGGCGAACTTGCAGATGACGCCTATTGGTCGGTGCGCGTGCCGGTGGACTTCATGTTGTCGATGACTTCGCCCCAGTATGGCGAATGGCAAGCCTACGTTCCCGGCCCGCGCCAAAGCTATCCGTGGGCAGAAGATGAAGCGACGAACAATTCAATCGAAGCCCTGTCCGAAGGTGGAATCCATCTGGTTGGCAATGGCGGGCTGCGGCTGCTGACGCCGTTGGGCGAGCAAGGCTGAGACCAGCT
>Ga0075163_10000898_pt1 | contig 39790 bp, 48 predicted proteins | sample JI1023141ADNA_FD_71478 | JGI IMG/M metagenome (GOLD analysis project Ga0075163, IMG submission 71478) | Wastewater effluent complex algal communities from Wisconsin, to seasonally profile nutrient transformation and Carbon sequestration -... | ecosystem: Engineered > WWTP > Effluent > Algae...
CGACACGATTGATGCGACGTCGACTGCGCTGACGCTTGGGCTGGACCGGCCGACGCCGATCGACACGCCGCTGATGTATCTCGACAAGGCGCAGACATGGGCGCTGGCTGATGAGCTGGGCGGTGCGAGGCTGGTCGATCTGATCGTTGAGGAAACGCACACCTGCTATCTGGGTGATCGCACGCATCGTCTTGCGTGGGGCTATGGATGCGGGACGTGCCCGGCGTGCGAGTTGCGCGCCAAGGGCTGGGAGAAGTGGCGGGGTGTGCGGTGACGTACTCCGTCAAGGAATGCTTCTACACGTTGCAGGGCGAGGGCGCGCAGACGGGGCGCGCGGCGGTGTTCCTGCGCTTTGCCGGGTGCAATCTGTGGAGTGGGCTGGAGCGGGATCGCGCGACCGCGGTGTGCAAGTTCTGCGATACGGATTTCATCGGCGTCGATGGCGATGGCGGCGGCAAGTTCGCGACGGCGCAAGCTGTGGTGGAGCATGTTGCTGCACGCTGGAAGGGCGAGGCGGGACGGCCGTATGTTGTATGCACGGGCGGCGAGCCGTTGTTGCAGCTTGATGATGCGCTGATCGCGGCGCTGCAGGCGCGCGGGTTCGAGGTGGCTGTCGAGACGAACGGGACGGTTGTCGCGCCAGCGTCGCTCGATTGGGTGTGCGTGTCGCCGAAGTCGACGGCGGAGTTGAAGCAGGTTTCGGGCGACGAGCTGAAGCTTGTATATCCGCAGGTTGATGCAATGCCGGAGCGATTTGCGGGATTGGCGTTTGCGAACTTCTTCCTGCAGCCGATGGATGGTCCGCAGCGCGAGGCGAATACGGCGGCGTGCATTGCGTACTGCCTGGAGCATCCGCAATGGCGGCTGAGCCTGCAGACACACAAGGTGACCGGGATCCCGTAGGCGCAAACAAAAACGCCGCCCGTTTCGGGGCGGCGTTTCCGGTTCAGTGTTTCGAGGTTCAGCCCAGCTTGTCTGCGAAGCGGCGGGCGAAGCGGTCGAAGCTGGTGCGAGCGTCGGTCCATGTGGTGGCGACGAGCGAGTTCTCGAGATTGTTCTCGTACCATTTGTAGTCGAACTTTCCGATCTCCTTGCCGGAGGCGTCGTAGGCGATGCCGGTGACGCGGGCGCCGCCGAGGCTGATCGAACGGATCGGGTCGAGGCCCGGCTTGCTGGAAATCTGGTTCATGGTCGGGCGGCTGGGCTTGGCGTCTTCAATCGTGAGAACGACGCGCTCGGCATCAACGCCTCTTTCCTCGAAGATGCGGGTTACTTTTTGGGTCAGCGCATCGGTGAGGACAGTGGCTTCGCGTGCGCCGAAGTCTTTCTTGAGTTTGTCCTGGAATTCGGTCGAGACGCGCGCTTCGACTGTGACGGCGAAGGCGGGGGCGGCCATGACGAGGCCGGCGAGGGCGGAAATGGCGATTGTGGCAATGCGCATAGGTCTGCTCCCTGAAACTCTATTGAATCTGTGCAGCCGGGGCGACAGGCCGGCACGCGACTTCATCAAGCTCTGTCTGAAGGTGGGATGAACAGAGGGCCGGGTAAAGGGCCGAACTGGGCCGTTATTACTTGTTCTGGCCCTGCTGACGGCGGAGTTCCTCGTTTTCCTTCCTGAGTCGCTCGTTGTCATGGCCCTGTTGTTCCTGGGGCGAGGTTGTCACGAGATCGACGGCGCCGCCGACGACTGCGCCGGTGACGCCGACCGCCGCGCCAGCGACATCGGCGATGATGCAGCCGGACAGAAGGGGAGCGGCGGCGATAAGTCCTGCGAGAACAATGGCTTTGCGCATGGTGTGCTCCGTCCAGAACGAGACCGGCCCGACCCGGTGCAGCGGACGCTACAGCGGTTCGGGCCGGGATAGAATGGTCGAGGCGCCTTACAAATAGTTAGAGCGTATCGGTCAGCACGATTTCAGCGGGGCCTTCGATCGCCTTGAAGACGACTTTCGAGCCGCCGGTGAAGGCGATGCCGTCACGGGCGTTCACCCGCTTCCCATCGACTTCGATCACGCCCGTAGCCGGCACCGCGTAGACGTGGCGGTGGGGCTCGGTTTCCCACACGAGTTCCTGACCGGCTTCAAGGGTCGCGCCGACAACGCGGGCGTCTGCCCGGATTGCGAGTGCGCCGTCATCGCCCTTGCCTGAAGCGAGGATCGACCATGCGCCGGTGCGATCCGACTTCGGGAACTGTTTCGCGCCCCAGCCGGGAGCGCCGCCCGTTGCATCGGGCTCGATCCAGATCTGGAAGAGCGTGGTGTTCTCGTCCTCGAGGTTGAACTCGGCATGGCGGACGCCTGTGCCTGCTGACATGACCTGAACGTCGCCAGCAGCCGTGCGGCCTTTGTTGCCCATCGAGTCCTGGTGGGTGATCGCGCCAGTGCGGACATAGGTGATGATTTCCATGTCGCGATGCGGGTGCGGCGGGAAGCCGGATTTGGGCGCGATCAGGTCGTCATTCCACACGCGGAGGCGGCCCCAGCTCATGCGCTTGGGATTGTAGTATTCCGCGAACGAAAAATGGTGGTGGGCGTCGAGCCAGCCATGGTTGGCGCCGCCGAGGGTGTCGAAAGGCCGGACTTCGATCATTGGGATCTCCCGGTTGGAATTGCTGTTGGCGGGTATGTAGTTGCAAATGCAACAAGTTGCAAGGGGTGCCTTCCGGCAAAGAAAAAGGCGGCCAACCCATGGGGCTGACCGCCTTGTTTTTCTGGCTTTTCGCCACGACTACCGAAGGGGCGAGTAGTCAGTCGGCGTGAGCTGGACGGAGACGACGCCGCCCGGGGAGATCAGCATCGGGCCGGTCTTCTGGCTATCGGCGGCGACCTTCTTCCACTCCTCGTCGGCGCCGAAGGCTTTCCACGACTCGTTGCGGGCTTCCTGGCTCGGGAAGGCGAGGAGATAGACCATCTTGTCGGTCATCGCCGGCTGGTCGGCCACGGGGCGCCAGAACAGGAAGTTGGTCATGCCGTGCTTTGCAAAGATGCGGAGCGTGTGGTCGCGGAAGCGGGTGTGGAGGTCTTCAAGGCGGCCCGGCATCACCGTGTAGGTGCGCAGTTCGAAATGGCGCGGTGTTGCGGCGGACTTGGTGTTGAGCTTCGGCGAGTAGTCGGTCGGGCTGAGGAAGAAGTTCTCGATCTTCGTGGTGAGCGAGCCGTCTTTCTGGCTGTCGGCGTAGACCTGTTTCCATTCCGGGTCGGCGGCGAAAGCCGTCCACGAGGCGTCGCGCGCGGCGCGGTCCTTGTAGCCCATGACGTAGAACAGGCGGTTGTCGAGGGTCTGGCCCGGTTGCGGGGCAACGTGGAAGAAGCTGATCGGCGTCATGCCGTGCTTCTTGAACAGGCTGATCGTGTGGTCGCGGAAGCGCGAGTCCAGCGCGGCGGCCTTGCCGGGCGCGGCGGTGTAGACGCGAAGTTCGTAGATGCCGATTGCCGGATCGGCGGCTGAGCTGCTTGCTGAACCCATGCTGGCGCAGGCGGACAGAGCGACCGTCGCGGCGACGGCGAGGACTGCCGCAGCGCGGCGGAACAAGGATGGACGGGGCATAGTGAGGGTCGTCATGTTTCCTGCCTGTTTCTGGATCGGTTACCGCCCGGCTTTCCGGGTTAATTTTGCCTTGGATTAGCGCAACTTCGGACCGAGCAACAGAGTTCCCGTGCAGGCTGTCGAGGATGTGAGCGTCAGGATGGAGCTTGTTCCAGTCCGGGATGCTGCGCTGCGGCGGCTTCGCGCGCGTGAGCAATGCCTACCCAGACGGCGACAAAGATCATCGCGCCGGTTGTGGCGAGGCTGAGCGCGATCGGTGGGATATATGGCGCGAGAGGAATGAGGCAGGCCAGAATGAGGATGCCAATCAGGGACGACAGCGGGAGCTCGCGGAACACAAGCCAGCAGAACAGTCCGGTGCCGAGTATGAACAGCCCCGGCCCCAGCAGGGTAACAGCGAGGACCGGCCCCCCAATATGACCAAGTGGATGGGCGAGGATCATTTCGTCGGAAACTGCCGTGACGATGATCCCCGCTATGATTGGGAGATGGCCATAAGTGTAGGCGGCGCGGGCGACGCTTCCGGGGTCCTTGTGATGGGCGAAAGCTTCGCTGGCGACCTGGGCGCTGATGACGAAGTAAATCCACCACATGGCTAGCGTGCTGAGCAGGGCAGCGCCGAAAGCCATCCAGATTTCGGCGGTCCATTTCAGGTCAGCGAAGGTCGCGCCCGTGATGATGATGGATTCACCCAGCGCAATGATGACGAACAAGCCGCAGCGTTCGGACATGTGTTCGGGATCGATCGTCCAGTCGGCCGTCGAGGAGCGGCCGAGGCCGGGCACGCGGAAGGAGGCCCACGGGCCGGCGAACTCAATCGCGATAGCCACGATCCAGAATCCCCAGCGCGCATCGCCATCCGAGAAGCCGCCAACAATCCATAGCGCGGCGGAAACTGACAGCCAGACCAGGATGCGTCGGAAGTTTGCGAACTCGTTCGCTGGGCCATTCTTGAGTACGAAGAGCATGAAGGAGGTACGGCCGATCTGCATCGCCGCATACGCCAGCGCGAAGACATAGCCGCGCTCGCCGAAGGCCTGAGGAACGGCAGCTGACATTACGAGGCCGCCTGCCATCAAGCCGAAGAGCATCAGCCGCGGCGCGGTACGACTACAGTCGATCCAGTTCGTGACCCAGGTGGTGAAGATCCAAACGATCCACATGGCCAGCATGAGCAAAGCTGTCTGGAGCGCGCCTTCAAGCGTGAGGTGGTGCAGCAGATGATGGGACAGCTGCGTTACGGCGAAAACAAAGACGAGATCGAAGAAAAGCTCGACAAAGCCGACGCGGTTATGGTGCGGGGCATTGCGATCGCGCAGCAGGCTGCCGCCATGTCGGGATGCGTTGTGTAGTGGCACGCTATCGTTCGTCACGCCCAGCCTCATGTTGTTTCGCGCAAGGTGGAGGAAACGGGTGCGAGGCTCAACCCATCACGAAGTGACGCTTCCGAACGCGAAAGCGTCCATGCGTAGGATGCCGTAGGTGGTGCTCTGGTGGAGATGCCTGACCGCTTCCGGTGCGACGCCCAGGGCGACGTAGAGAGGCAGGAGGTGCTCTTCAGTCGGATGATTATGCGCGGCGTCTGGCGCCAGAACGCGATAGTTCAGGAGATCGTCGACGCGGCGCTCGCGCAGCGCGGAGGCCATCCATTCGGCGAAGGCGTGGACCCAGTCCGGCTCTGGCGCATCGATGCGGCCGCCGGATGAACGGAAGCTGGCGAGATCGTGCGTGAAGCTGCCTGACCCGATGATGAGGATGCCTTCATCCCGCAGCGGGGCGAGGATCTGGCCGAGCTGATAGTGGTGGGCTGGTCCAAGCCGGGTCTGGACCGAGAGCTGGACCACGGGAATGTCTGCGTCTGGCCAGGCGACCATGAGGGGAACCCATGCGCCGTGGTCCAGGCCCCGGCGCTGGTCGATATCGGTGGGCAGGCCGCTGGCGCCGAGAAGTTCGGCGACACGGCGGGCGAGGTCGGCGGATGGCGGGGCCGGATACTGGATTTGGTAGAGCGCTGGCGGAAAGCCGCCGAAATCATGAATGGTCTCGTTGGCCGGCGGCGAGCTAACGGCGGGGCGCAGGCGCTCCCAATGCGCGGAGATCATCAGGATCGCCTTGGGGCGTTCGGGAAGGATTTCCGGCAGGCTGGCGAGGAACTGGCGCGCCTGCGCATCCTCGATCGCGAGCATGGGGGAGCCGTGGGAGACGAAGATCGCTGGCAACATGAAGCCAAGGTGGAGGCGGGCGCGTGCTGTATCAAGGGCGGTGCTTGACCGCACCCGGCAGGGGGAGAGAGTGCCTGCCAGCCGGGCAGGAGTGATTCATGAGACTGGTCTTGTTGCTTGGCGCGCTGGCGGGGCTGTCTGCGTGCGATGAAGCGCCGACGGCGCCCGCTCCGGTTCTGGGGCCGGATGGCCGGGAAGCTTCGGCGCTGACTGAGGCGGCAGAGAAGACCTGCTCCGAGATGACAGGTTATGCGCCGGGCAAGCTGGGCGCGATGACTGCCGAGATGCGGGCACTGGTGACGCGGGAGTACAACTCCTGCATTTCATCTGTCGGTCGCGGCGAAGCGCCGGAGCGTCCCAGCGGGAGCTGATCCATCAGGCTCGTTTGCCGAGGCGATCGCTGACGAGTTCGGTATCCAGATATTCGGTGATCTCGATCATCTTCCCGTCACGCATCTTGATGACGAAGCAATATTCGTTGTCGTAGCGCCGCCCATCCTTCAGCTGGTTTTGCCCCTTCGCCTCGACGATGACGAAGTCGCCATCAGCATGGATGCGCGTGGGAATGCAGGTGTTGCGGCCGTCGAGCAGCTTGCTGAGAGGACCGAGCAAATCGGAGAGGATCGCCTCCTTGCCGCGATAGGCGCCGGACCAGCTGTTCTGCCCACGGCCGATCCATACGGCGTCATCGGCGATCGCTTCGATGTACGGGCGGCCATTGCCCTTCGCGGTTTCGGCAAAGATGGCGGTGATCACGTCCTTGTTCGTAGGCATGCAGTCTCCCATTCCGGCAGCGCGGCCGGTCTCAGTGCTTCACGTGAATTGTCGAGGCGGTTAGCCGTTGACGCCTTTCAAGCCAGCTTCATCGTAACGCTCGCCTTTGACCTTGGCGGCGAGGCTGTCGAGCTTGGCAATGGCGGCGGGCGTAAGCTTCACATTCGCTGCGCCGAGATTCTGCTTGAGGTTGGCGAGCTTGGTTGTGCCGGGGATAGCGACGATGTTGTCGGCGCGCTGGAGCACCCAGGCGAGCGCGACTTGTCCGGCGGTGGCGTTGAGGTCCGACGCGATGTGGGCGATCTCTTCAACGAGGGCGAGATTGTTCTCAAGCGCTTCGCCGCTGAAGCGCGGAGCCATCAAGGCGCGGAAGTCGAAGCCTTCGGCTTTCCAGTCTTTCGACCAGCCTGCGAGCATGCCACGGCCGAGAGGAGAGTAGGCGACAAGCGTTGTGCCAAGCTCCTTGCAGGCATCGAGGATGCCGTCCGTCTCGATGAAGCGCGTGAAGATCGAGAATTCGGATTGCAGCGCGGCGATGGGGTGAACCTTGTGCGCGGCGCGCAACGTATCGGCGGTCACTTCGGAAAGCCCGATATTGCGCACCTTGCCTTCCTTCACCGCCTCTGCCATCGCGCCGACGGTTTCCTCGATCGGGCGGGAGAAGTCGCGGCGGTGCAGGTACCAGAGGTCGACATGGTCGGTCTTGAGGAAGCGCAGGGATTGTTCGAGCGCACGTTTTGCGTTCTCGGCCGAGCCATCGACGCGGCGCTCGCCGGTTTCGAGATTGTATTTCGGACCGAACTTGGTCGCGATGAAAGCCTTCTCGCGCCTGTCGTGGAAGGCGGCGCCGAGCTGCTGCTCGTTGACGCCCATTCCATACATCTCTGCCGTATCGAAATGATCGACGCCAAGATCCACCGCCGCGTGAAGCAGGTTCACAGCTTCTGCTTCATCGAGCGGCTTCCCGTAGAAGGCGGCCATGCCCATGCAGCCAAGGCCGATGGCGTTGAGCGGACGGCTATTGCCGATGGAGCGACGGATCATGGAGATGTTCCTTCACGCGATATGTGAGCGTTCGCTCACACAGTGGGTAGCGATCGCAGGATCGTCAAGGGCGGATACGAAACAGATACTCTTGTGCGGCGAAGCGCGGGCAAAAGAAGTGATCACTTCGCTGCGCGGATTGCATTGACCTCGAACGTGAGAGGCGTAGCTTTGTATTGTCCGGTTGGGTTCGGGCAGCTCCCGTGTCGCTGAGGCGGCAGTCAGGTTGTAGCGCGCGAATGTGGCGGACACGGTGAAACGATACAGGAGAGACTGCATGGAGGCTCCACCTGCTTAACAAAACGGGCTCCTGCAAGTTTCAGGGGCCCCGGCTCGGTCGGTTGCGTACCTGGTCAGGACGCGCCGGGTCGTTATTGACGCAAAATCAGACACTGCAAAGACGGCCTTTGGTGGCCGCTTCTTGAACAGCCGCCATGTTGCGGCAAGGCGTAAGCCAGAAGAGCCCCGCTTCGCGCGGGGCTCTTTGTTTTTGTATGGTCAGATCTTCCCGCGGCGGATGACGTTGATGGAATGGCCGTGTGCTGATCAGATGGAGAAAATACAAAGGAACGCTCATGCTTGTCGTCCATCATCTCAACGAGTCGCGCTCGCAGCGGATACTTTGGCTGCTGGAGGAGCTTGGGACACCGTATGAGCTGAAAGCCTATCAGCGCGACGCGCAGACGCGCCTGGCGCCGCCGGAGCTGAAGGCGGTCAATGCGCTGGGCAAGAGCCCGATGATCACGGATGGCGATCGCACGATCATCGAGACAGGCGCAATTATCGACTACATCATTCGCCATCACGGCGGTGGGCGAATGCAGCCTGATCCCAAGTCAGCGAACTACGACACCTATGTGCAATGGCTGCACTATGGGGAAGGGTCGGCGATGCTGCCGCTGATGCTGCACATGTATGTGGGGCGGCTGAAGGAAGCAGGTGCGCCACTGCATCCGCGTATCCAGAGCGAGATCGCGAACCATCTTGGTTTCATCGACGGGCATCTGAAAGGGCGGCAGTTCTTTGTTGGCGATGAACTGAGCGGCGCGGACATCCAGATGAGCTTTGTCGCCGAGGTGTCGCGTGCGCAGCAGACACTGCCGAGCTATTCCAGTTTCAATGCGTGGCTGGATCGCATGCACGCGCGGCCCGCGTGGAAGCGTGGCGTTGAGAAGGGCGGTGTTTATGCGCTTGGGCGATGATTGCTACGGGGCTGCGATCTGCTTGCGGATTTCCGCGATGCCGCGGATCACGGACTTGATGCCGTCGTCGGGCGTTGCGGAGAGAGCGCCGCGATAGCCTTCGATCGTGAGGTCTGGCCCGATCAGCAGGTAGACGGGCGTCTGCTCTATGCCGAGTGATTGCGCAAAGCCGGCCGCATCATCGAGCGCGGGCCAGGCCGCGCGGGCGATGGTTGCGTCGGCCGGCTGAGCAGCGGGACGGATAGCGAGGAAGTCGAGATCGGGATCCTGATCGGCAGCCGAGTTGAGCGCGGCGACATAGTCTTTCTCCGGCTTGCCGCCGGAGTCGTTGCCGAGGAAGGCGAGAATGGTCCAGCGGTCGCGCAGATTTTCCTGCGTAAGTTCGGGGCCGTCGGGCTGCTTCATCGCGAATGAGGGAAGCGTCGAACCATTGCGCGCGTAGGCGGTGAGATCGGTGTCCCAGCCTTCGACGCTGGCGCGCGGCTTCGCCGTATCCGTACTGACGGCTTGTTCCGTCGGCGGAACCGTTGCGTCGGTCGACATGGCCGCTTGCGGCTGACCGCATGCAGCGAATGCGAGGGACATGGAAACGCCGAGAAGACTCTTGCGCATGACTGACTCCCGATGCCGTGACGTTCGAATCCGATTTGGGCAGATGCATGGCGCGAGATCAATCGGCTGACAGTCCGGGCAGCTATTCAACCCGTGCTGCATTTGCCGGCTTCCGGGACGGGACACGCCGTAGCTGGCGTTGGGCGTAGCGGGCGCTTAGGATCGCGGCGGGAGGATCGGGTGGATGGCGAAACGTATTGCGATCATTGGCGGGGTCATCGTCGGCGTGCTGGCGATAGCGGTGCTCGCGGGCGTTCTCTACATGCGGACATACTTTTCGGCCGACGGCGCAAAGTCTGTTGCTTCGGTCGTCGGCGATGCTGGCGCGAAGCGCGTGCTTGGTGTGTTCGCGCATCCGGACGACGAGCAGCTGGTCACTGGCTTCTTCTCGTCTGCGAAGGAGAAGGACGGTGCATTTACATCGTTGGTGACAGGCACAAAAGGCGAGGCCGGGCATCAAGTGCCGACGGTGGCGCGGCAGCAGGACCTCGGGATCGTGCGGAAAGCGGAGGCGTTGAAGAACGGCTTCGCACTCGGCATCGATGACCAGGAAGTCTGGGACTATCCTGATGGCGGCGTCCCGGAAGTTCCGATGGAGGAGCTGGTCGCACGGGTGGTTGCGAAAATCGTGGCGGTGCAGCCTGAGCTGGTGGTGACGTTCTGGCCAGCGAGCGGGGCGACGGGCCACAAGGATCACATGCGAATGGGGCTCGTCGCGGAGGCGGCCGTGAAGCAGGTGCGTGCGCAGGCGAGCGGAAGCTATCGTGGGCCGAAATGGATCGTTTATGTCATCACGCCGCCCAACGGGCTGCGTGCGTTTGGTGGAGAGACCGGCAAATTCGTGGCCGACAATCAACCTGATGCGACGCATGCGATGCCGGGCAACACGGCGGCGAAGATGCGAGGATGGAAGATCCATGCGTCGCAGGAGAACTATGTGCAGGCGGCCTACGGCTTCCCCGACTGGCTGCTCTACCTGCTGTGGGACCAGGAGTTCTATCGGTTGGTGGATCTCGATGCGGCGCCGTGAAGCTGAAATGAAAACGGCCCGACATTGCTGCCGGGCCGTTCGTGGTCAGATTGCGGTCGAGATTAGTTGAAGATCTCGAACAGGCCGGCTGCGCCCTGGCCGCCGCCGATGCACATGGTCACGACGCCATACTTGGCCTTGCGACGCTTGCCTTCGAGGAGGAGGTGGCCGGTGCAGCGTGCGCCGGTGACGCCGTAAGGGTGGCCGATCGAGATCGAGCCGCCGTTGACGTTGTACTTAGCCGGGTCGATGCCGAGGAAGTCGCGCGCGTAGAGGCACTGCGACGCAAAGGCTTCGTTCAGCTCCCAGAGGTCGATGTCCTGAACCGTCAGGCCGTGACGGGCGAGCAGGCGGGGCACAGCGTAGATCGGGCCGATACCCATTTCGTCAGGCTCGCAACCGGCGACTGCGAAGCCGCGGAAGGCGCCGAGCGGTTCGAGGCCGCGCTTGGCGGCTTCTTTTGCTTCCATGAGCACGAGCGCTGCGCCGCCATCGGAGAACTGCGAGGCGTTGCCGGCGGTGACGTATTTTCCTTCAGCGATCTTCTGGCCGCCCTTGAAGACCGGCGCGAGCTTCTGAAGATCGGCGAGGGTTGTCTGCGGACGGTTGCAATCGTCTCGGCTGACGGTGACGTCTTCCATCGTGACGACGCCCGTCTCCTTGTTGGTGACGGCCATCTTGGTCTTCATCGGCACGATCTCGTAGTCATACTTGTTGGCGGCTTGAGCCGCGGCGGTGCGCTGTTGCGATTGCAGAGCGTATTCGTCCTGAGATTCACGCGAGACGTTGTAACGCTCGGCGACGATCTCGGCCGTTTCGATCATGGTCATGTAGATGGCCGGGATCTTGGCGAGCAGTTTCTCGTCGAGCGCGCGGTTGCGGCCATCAGCCGAGAGCGGGCGCGGGGGAGCAAACTGGACGAGCGAGATCGACTCGACGCCGCCGCCGACCATGATGTCGGCGCCGTCGCGGATCTGGTGAGCAGCGAGAGCGATGGCGTTAAGGCCCGAGGAGCAGAAGCGGTTGATCGTGCCGCCGGCAACAGACACCGGCATGTCGGCCCAGAGGGCAGCCTGGCGGGCGATGTTGCCGCCGGTCGCGCCTTCAGGATTTGCGCAACCGAGGTAAACGTCCTCGACTTCTTTCGGGTCGATCTTTGCGCGCTCGACCGCGTGCTTGATCGCGTGTCCTCCGAGAGCTGCGCCGTGGGTCATGTTGAACCCGCCCCGCACCGATTTCGCCAGCCCCGTGCGAGCCGTCGAAACGATCACTGCCTCACGCATTCAGTCCTCCGTACCGGTTATTCAAGCCGTTGTTGGGGGTACCTTAAGCGACAGATTTCGGGGGAATGCAACTGAACGCGCCCGACAAGCGGGGCCTGTCGGGCGCAAATTCGCTTGGAGAAAGTATCCCGGGCTATCAGCCGCCCGGCTTGGCGGTCGTCGTCGTGGTGGTGACCACCGTGGTCGGCAGGCTGACCGGGGTGGCGAGCACGGCTTCGTGCTGGGCCTTCACGATATCTGCCGTGGTGTAGTTCTTTTTGGCGGCGACGATGGCGTGGACTTCCGGGGCGATCGGGTTTGCCGCGTCGAGGGTGGGGCGATCAGAAACCGGGGTGATGATTTCGGTGGTCGTCTCAAAGGTGGCGGACGGGGTTTCGCTCACGACGGTGTCGATGGTGACGCTGGTCTGCGGTTGAGGCGCGTCAGCAACCACCGTCGCAGGTGCGCTCTCCGTCGGAGTGGTCGGCTGCACCGTAGACGGATCAGCGCCCTGCACGGTGACCTGACCTTGCGCGGTGACAGTATTGCTTTGAACCGTGTCCGGTGTTGCTGGCGGTTGTTGTGCGAAAGCGGGGGCAGCCAAGGCAGCGACGAGCGCCGCGGATGCGAGAAGGCGTTTCATGGAAATTGTCCTGCTAGGTTGTGGCGTGTTGGCGTGGCTCCTAGGGAAGACGCGAAGGCGTCATTCGTTCCAACTCTTGAGGCTTTGTAACATCCTCGGCCTGGGGCGTGGGCCCACTCGCGTGCTCGGGCTTTTCGATGTGGTCGGCCACATATGCGCCGCGCTGTCCCGGCTTCGCCGGCGCGTCGATGGTCGTGTCCTGCGTCGTGAAGAGTTCGAGTTGCGAGTTGAGTTCCGCACCCAGGCAGATGGCATACGCGGAGAGCCAGAACCACGTCAGCAGAGCAGCGACGGCGCCGAGCGATCCGAACGTCGCATTGTAGGCGTTGAAGTTCTCAAGGTAGGCCGAGAAGGCGATTGAGGCGACGAGCCACACAACGCCGGCGGCGAGTGCGCCAGGAATAATCCACCGCCAACGGGCGCGGGCTCGCGACGGCGCTATGCGGTAGATCATGGCGCGTGCCGCGCTGAATAGAGCGATCATCAACAGCCAGCGCGTGATGCCGACGACGGCGTCGACGAATGCGCCGAGATAGAGCGCTTTCAGGATCGGCGGCACAGCAGCGATTGCGGCAAGCGAGATCGCGGCAAAGATGATGCCGCAGAAGGTGAAGCCCAGCGTCAGCAGCGTGACGTGAAAGAAATTGCGCTTCTCCTTCTCGTGATAGGCCATGTTCATCGCCTGCACGAGCGCGGAGGTCGCGCCGTTTGCGCCCCACAGGGCCAGCAGCGCGGAGATGATGAGGCCGAAGGTCAGGCCGCCATCGTCCTGGTTGGCGATCACGACCATCTGCGCAGCGACAAGATCGAAGGCGTCTGGCGCGAAGTCGCTGATGCTTTGCAACTGTTGCCCAAGCGACGCCATGTCTGTGAACAGGCCCCACACCATGAGCGCGGCAGCGATGGCGGGGAATACCGAAAGGAAGGCGTAGAACGCTATGCCCGCGGACAGGAGGCCGACATTGTCAGCCCCGATGCGCCCGGCCACGCGAATGAGAATGGCGCGCCAATCCTTCCAGCGGATTGCGGTCGGGGTTGCCACATCGTGTCGGCTCTTCATCAGACCCGCAACGCAGGGCTGGGGAGATGGGTTCCGTTGGCCGCATTGCGGCAATGGCGACGCAGCGTAAGTTGGATGGATGAGTCGAGACCTTGCCGCCCTGAAGCTGAAACCTGTTCCCGAATCCGCCGAGGTGCTGGCGCGGAAGGCTGGCTATCGCGAGGTGGTGCGTATCGACTTCGAGAATGCGCTGGCGAAAGAGCCCTGTGTCGAGGTGCGCGGCATGGGGATCGCGGGTGACAATCACTACAACACGCCGCGCAATCCGCCTTACTATGTGAGCGTCCCGGGATCGGTGGCGGAGCTGTATCTGCGCAAGACCGTGGCGGCGAAGCTGGGCGACGTGAACGCGCGGCTGAAGGCGATCGGGATTGAGTTGTATCTGTTTGATGCGTGGCGGCCGCAGGCGATCCAGCGGTACTTCCACGATGTCTGGTTTCCCGAATGGCTGGTGAAGCGGCAACCGCAGCTGGCGGGGCAGGCGCTGGTCGACGAGGTGGAGAAATACTGGGCCGCGCCGACGGCCGGGGCGACCTCGCCATCACCGCATTCGACGGGCGCCGCGCTCGATCTGACGCTGATGTTCAGTGACACGCGCCAGCCATTGTTTATGGGCGGCATATTTGATGACCTGACGGACGAAGCCTGGACGGACGGGTTCGAGCGCAAGAGCGCTGTCTCCATGTCGGACGAGGAAGCCCGGGCAAACCGGCGGCTTCTGTATTGGGCGATGACTGAAGCGGGTTTTGCCAACAATCCAACGGAATGGTGGCATTATTCGTGGGGTGACCAGATGTGGGCCAAGCTGGGCGGGCACTCCGCAGCCCATTATGGCGGCTGCAATCCCACCGGCCAACCCGATGCCTGACCCAGGCGCTTAAGACCCCGGCAACCTTAAGCGGCGAGAGTGCTCCCACAGTTGCTTCGAGGCCAGAATGCTCAACGCCTTCGTAAAACATGTTGCCAAGTCCATTGGCATGCCGGTCGACCGGACCGAGGCTGCTATTGGCATCGTGTTGAACGCTGCTGATCGGCAGGGCGCACCGATTGCTGACGAGATTTTCGAGCGGGTTCCAGGTGCGCGTGTGCTGGCTGCTAACATGGGCGCGACCGTTGGCGCGTCCACCGGCGTGATCGCGCGACTGATTGAGCGCACGCCCGGCGGCCGCATGGCCGTGGCCGAACAGGTTATTCGTGATCTCCACAAGGCGGGTTTGGGAAACAACGAAATCGGCAAGCTGTTTCCTGCGATCGGCAAGTACGCAGAATCCGCGTTCGGTGTGACGGGTGTCGGCCATCTCGGCGACATGTTCGGCGCCGTGAACGCTCCAGCCAGTGCAGTTAGTAGCGTAGCCTAGAGACACCGTAGAGTTCTGAAACATGGCGGGCGGCCTTCGGGTCGCCCGTTTTGTTTTCTGGAAACTGCGTGGTGCTCAGTGCTTTTCGCACTTTCGCACCTTGGCTCCACTTTTTCGAGAAAAGTCGGGAACCGGTATTCGCCTGCAGGCGTATATACCACGGTCTTCCCGGTGAGGCGGTCTTATCCGTCCCCCCCGACCCCCCGAGACTGCGCGCCGGGAAGGCGCCTGATTTCGAGAATACCTGCTCGCCCGCCCGGCATTGTCGCGCGGGCGAGTTGCGTTTTGGGGTCAGTGTCGGGCGTCGGCCGAAGGCAGGGGGAGCTGGATATCGTCTGCTTGCTTCGGCGCTGTCGAAATTCGCCCTGCGATGGCGGCGCGAACTGCGTCATTCGGTGCTGCGAGTGACGCGGACACGAATGCCGTCTGAGCCTTGATCGGATCGCCTGATTTCTCTTCGAGCACGGCGCGGCCCAAAGCGACGCGCCAGTCTTGTGGCGTGATAGCCGCCAGTTGATCGATGCGGCTTTTCGCTTCATCGAGCTTGCCAGCGTCAAGCAGGCAGAGCGCGTGATCGCCCATGGCGGAGAGCGCCCATGCATCCTTTGCAAGCTCGGCGGCAGACGTGGTGCAGCGCGTGGCGTCGATGCCTGCGATGGCTGCGGTCGACGTGGCCTTTTGCGGTTGTGGCGCGGGTGAGGGAGTTGCGGGCGCGGGGTGCGACTGGAGGGCGTCGGCAGGCTGAGCCGGCTTTTGTGGCGCGGCGGCTGGTGCGATCGGAATGGGGGCTATTGCGGGCGTTGGTTTGGCGGGCGCCGCTGCTGCCATCAGCGAGGCGCCGGCATGCAGGCTGGGTTCCGCCAGTTTCGCTTCGACCAGAACGGCGTTGCGGTAGATCACGGTCGTTGCGTTGGCGAATGCGGCGCCTGAAAGGGTCAGCTTGCCAGAAGTCGCCTCTACCTTCGTCACCAGCGAGCCAGCGGGTGGCGCAAGGGTAAGCGGGGCCAATGTTACGCCATCGATCTCGACCGTAAGCGCCTCGCCAGAGGCCTTTGCGGCGGCCGCGGCGGGTTGTTGTGACAGCTTGATCAGGATCGAGATGGTTTCGCCGTCGCGGCCTACCTGGATATCGTTGATGCGCGCGGAGGGGGCGGGCGGCGTAGGTGCGGCCGGAGTGGTTGGCGCGGGGGCGGACTGCGCGTGCGCGACAGGCCCGCCCAAAACTGGCGTGACCAGCAACGCGCTTGTGAGGCAAGCGCCGGATACCCAAGCAGAGGGGAATCGCATCCGCATCATGCCTCCAGCCGGTACGCCTGAGGCGTTAATGGCCGGTTAGCATTGCTTAACGCTGGCCTCGTTCCGAGGTAGGCTTGGGCCATGAGCGATCAGACACTTGCGACCTTGAAGCAGATTCCGGCGGTGGAGCTTGGTGGCCCTGGCTCCCCGGAAACGGAGCAATGCTCCAACGCGGCAATCGCCGCGCTGAGTGAAGCAGCGGGGACGGAGTTCCGCCTGACGTCACTTTCACTGGATGTCGCGTCGCATGCGATGGGCGTCGGCATGGTCGAGCTTGCGACGAAGATCGACAAGCGGGCGAAGTCGATCGTGTTTGCTTCAGTGGAAGCGCGCATGGGCGCTTCACTGGTGTTCTCGGCGCAAGGGTTGTTCAGTCTGGTGCGATGAGCGCGCGCGTTTAAAGCGGCTTGTCTTTCAGCGGCAGCAAATCCGGGAAATCGCCGTCGCGCTTTTCGGCTTTCGCAGTGAAGGCTTCACGCATGTGCGGTCCCGAGAGCATGGCTGCGTTCCAGACGCCGATATAATCGAGAGCGTCCGCCGTGGTGTGATCGCGTGCGTAGTTTATCATGGCTTTGGAGCCTGTGACGGCGAGCGGGCTCTTGGTCGCGATCTCTTTCGCTATGCTCGTGGCGTGATCGAGCATGGCCGCTTGCGTGTCGAAGACCTCGTTCACAAGACCCAGTTCCTTCGCCTTTTGCGCGGGCAGGCGTTCGCCTGTGTAGGCGATCTGGCGGACCCAGCCGTCTGGCATCAATTTCGTAAGGCGCGGGAATGTGCCCACATCGGCAGTCATGCCGATATTGATCTCCTGGATGCAGAAGAAAGCGTCTTTCGTTGCGAAGCGGAAGTCGCAGGCCGAGATCATGTCGACGCCGGCGCCGATGCAGCCGCCTTGCACGCAGGCGATGACCGGCATGCGCGCCTGTTCGAAGCAGGTGAAGGCGTCCTGGAGCGGGCGGAGATCAGCCCGGAATTTTTCCGCGCGCAGGTGCGGATCGTTGACCGCCCCGACGATGCCATCCGGGCGCGTAAAGACGGCGAGGTCCATTCCGGCGGTGAAATGCTTGCCCGATGAGGAGAGCACGATGCAGCGCGCCTTCGCGTTCCGGTCTATGTCGCGGACGATCGCGGGCAGTTCGACCCATGCGTCTGGCGTGAAGGTGTTGAACTGGTCGGGCCGGCTCATCCGAATGTGGGCCACGCGGTCGTTGATGGAGACGTCAAAACAGGTCGGCTTGGGGCTCATCTGCGTTTCCTCGGACCCGCCTGCCAATCACCCCTGCGTCGTGCAGTTTGACGGATTGGGTCTTTCCGGTTCCTATCCGCCCAGCAGGGAGAGGGGAACCCTGCGCGGAGGCGAGGGTGCATGCGCGTTTGGCTGAAGAGGGCGTCTCTTGCGCTTGCCGTGGGGTTCGTTGCGACGACAGCGGCGTCTGCTCAGGACTTCGGGAAGATCGCGTCAGATATCCTTCACAAGTCGCTGCCGGGCGATAAAGGCAATCTCTCCAAGGGCGATGTAACGCTTGGCCTTAAGGAAGCACTGAATGTGGCGAGCGGCCTGGCGTCCAAACGGTTGGGCGCCAAGGACGGATTCATGGGCGACGTGGCCGTTCGTATTCCGCTGCCGGGCGTGCTGGGCAGCGCACAGAAGAAGCTGCAGCCGTTCGGAATGGCGGGGCCACTGGATGACCTTCAGCTGAAAGTGAACCGGGCAGCAGAAACTGCGGTGCCGACGGCAAGCAGGCTGGTGGTCGATGCCGTAAAGACCATGAGCTTTGATGACGCCATGGGTATTCTGCGGGGCGGCGACACGGCGGCCACGGATTTCCTCCGCAAACGCACAGAAGCCAACCTGCGACAATCCTTCCGCCCTTATTTCGACAAGGCGCTGGCGACCTCTGGCGCGCTTGCCTCCGTTGACGGCGCGATGGCGAAATATGGAGCAGGACTGGTGAAAACAGACGCCAAGACATGGCTTGCCGACGCTGCGACGACTAGCGCGCTCAACGGATTGTTCTATTACGTCGCCCGTGAGGAGCAGTCGATTCGACGCGATCCCGTCAAACGGACCAGCGACCTCCTGCGTAAAGTGTTTGGAGGCTAGTCGCGCGAAATGCGCAGATTTCGGATCGACATCAAGGACGGCGAGGCGTCCGGCATTGCATTCGGCGATCCGGTGCGGCCGATCGACGTTCTGTGGCTGCATGCGACCGGCTTCAACGCCATCACCTATGAATCGATCCTCGAGCCGCTGGGCACGCAGATGCATGCGGCAGCGGTGGACATGCGTGGACACGGTCGCTCGAAACTGCCGGCCAACCCGCGCAAGTTGAAGTCCTGGAACAAGTTCCGCGATGACGTGATCCAGATCCTCGAAAAGGCGGCGCCGGATGGCGCTGTGCTTGGCGGGCATTCCATGGGCGCAACGGTGGCGCTGCTGGTGGCAGGCAAGCGGCCTGATCTGGTGCGCGGCCTGGTTCTGACCGATCCGGTGTTGTTGCGGCGGAGTGCGTCGCGCGCGTACAACATTCCGATCATCAACATGTTCATCCAGGGCAATGCGATGTCGAAGGCCGCGCTGAAGCGCAGGCGCGATTTTGCTTCGCCGGGCGAAGCGGCGGAATCGCTGCGTGGGCGTGGCGCCTTCAAAACATGGCGCACGCCTTTCCTCGATGACTATGTGGTCGATGGCGTGCTGCGTCAGGACGACGGACGGTTCTCGCTGTCCTGCACCCCGGAGTGGGAGGCAGCGGTGTTCAATGCGCACCGCTATCGTCCGTGGGCGGCGCTGCGTCGGCTGCGCAAGAAGCGGATCCCGATCATCGTTCTGCAGGCCGACAAGGAATCCACATCTCCGCCTGATGCGGACCAGCGCATACATGCGATCCGTGCCGATGCGGCGATCACCAAAGTTCCGGGTACGACGCACTTCATTCCGATGGAGCGGCCGTATGTGGTGCGCGACGCATTGAAGATGCTCTACGAGGCGATGATCGAAGGGCACACGCTGGTCGACTATGTCGGCGCCGTGCGCCGCACGATCGACGACAGCGTCGGGATCATGGACTAGCGCGTCAGCGCTCCATCACGCCAGCTTTTGCCCAGGCTTCCTTGGGCCAGCGATTGTGCATCCAGAACCACTGGTCGGGCGCGTCGCGGATGCAGGCCTCGGTCCATTGGTTGATGCGAAGCACCGTGTTGTAGATCGCTTTGTCCTCGTCGGGGTTCGTGTCCGGCAAGAAGGGCTCGTGGACAGTCACGCGATAGCGCGCGGGGCCGATGCGCTTGCACGAGAACGGCACCAGCGGCGCCTTGAACTTCATGGCGAGGCGGGTGGGGCCGGGCGCTGTCATCGCGTCATGCCCGAAGAATGGAACGGCGATGCCTTGATTGAATTTCTGATCGTTCATCAGCGCAATCGGCTGGCCGCGGCTGAGCGCCCGCATGAGCTCGCGCGTGCCTGCGCCTTTGGGCGTCAGCACATTGATGCCATAGGCGTGGCGCGCTTCGGCGATGCGGCGGTCGATATAGGGGTTGTTGGCAGAGCGGTAGGTAATCTGCGCGTCGAGCGGACGGTTGCAGATGGCGGAGGCCATGACTTCCCAATTCGCGAAGTGGCCGCCGATAAGGACCGCAGGCTTGCCGCTTTCGCGGATGGCGTCGAGCCGCTCGGCGCCAACCACTTCCACGCGGCTGTTGGCGACATAGGGCTTCATCTTGGCAAGATGCGGCATCTCGCCGGCGGTGCGGCCGAGGGTTTCCCAAGTGCCTCTGGCGACATCCTGGACCTGCTTCTCGTTCCAGTCCGGGAATGCCATGCGCAGGTTGCGGACCATGGTGCGGTGTTGTGACGTGAGCGGCCCGAGCGTTTTCAGGATGTTTGCGACGGCGCCGGATGCTGTCTCGATCGGCAACGCCTTCATCGGGTTCCAGAAGACCCAGTCCCACGCGAAGGCTTCGAAGCCCCAGCCGATCCTGGCGCCGAGTGTCGTGCGCTGGGCGTTGTCGAGATCCTGAGGGCGGATGAAACGCCCGGCTTCGGGCTTGTCTGCGTCGTTCATCGCAGCACGCGATCGAGCAGGGCGTGGAAGGCGGCTTCGTCCTCGAATTTTGCTTTCACTGACGCGCGCATGACATGGTCCTTCACCTCCGGCGACAGGCGGACATGGTCCTTGTCAGTGGTAACTAGGCGTGCGTCGCGTTCTTTGGACAGCTTCATGAGATAGGCAATATCCGAAGGCGTGAAGGCGTGATGATCCGGGTACGGCACGCCTTCGACCAGTTCGACGCCTTGCTGTTCCTGCAGGCTGTCGAAAAAGCGCTCGGGTCGGCCGATGCCAGCGAAAGCGATGTAGCGTCCCGGCGGCAAAGACGCCAGCGGCACAAGATGCGCGCGCAGAACCACGCCCTTGAACGTGGTCAACACGGCGGGCGTTTCGCCATTACCCATCAACACCACAGCGTCGGCGCGTGAGAGTCCGACCGCCACGGGTTCGCGCAGCGGGCCTTTCGGAAAGACGTGGCCGTTGCCGAAGGGATTGCTGGCGTCGATGACGACGATTGAGAGCGATTTCTTCAGCGTGGGATTCTGGTGTCCGTCGTCCATGACGATGACTTGGACGCCGGCTTCCTTCATCGCCCGCGCGCCGGCAGGGCGGTCTTTCGAGATCCAGGCTTCGCCGCTCGCGGCCAGCATCAACGGTTCGTCTCCGACTTCCGCGGCAGTGTTATGGGCGCCCACATGCGTTGGTCCGATTGTCGAGCCGCGGTAGCCGCGTGAGAGGCTGGCCGCTCGGACACCCTTGCTTGTTATGTAGGCCCGCGCGGCGGCCGTCACAGGCGTCTTGCCGGCGCCGCCAAGTGTGAGATTGCCGATGCAGACGACAGGCAGGCCTGCATCCAGTGGCGCGGTCTTCGCGATGCGGCGGTGCCCGGCCCAGCGATAGAGAATCGAAAGCGGCGTAAGCAGCAGTTTGACAACGGGCGCGGAAGCGCGGCTGCGCTTGTCCGTCACCGTCCAGAAATGCGGCTCACGCATTGCTGTTTACCGAGTTGTCTGCCGGGCGGCTTACCGGCAGCATGGCGATGATGGCGTCGAGCGTCTGTTCGAACGGCGCGCGCGATGCCGTGAAGAATGCGCCAAGCAGAGGCGCGGGCTGGGCTTCATCGAGAGCGTCGATCCAATAGTCAGAGAGCTCTTGGTAGGATCTACCGACGATCAGCGCCCCGGTTTTTTCCAGCGCCTCGAATGTCTCGCGGAAGTTGAAGCCGTGCGGGCCTGTGAAGACGCGCTTGCCGAGCTGGATTGGCTCGACCGGATTGTGGCCGCCTACGCCTTCGGCGGTCGCGCCGCCGAGATAGACGGCGTCGGAGACGGCGTACCAGAACAGAAGCTCGCCGATCGTGTCGGCGACCAGCACGTCGACATCAGCGGCCGGGGGTGATTTGTCCTTTGACCATTGTTGCGTGGTCATTCCGCTTTCGCGCATCAAGGATGTGATTGCGTCGCCGCGATCAGGGTGGCGCGGCACCACGATCATCAACGCGCCTGACTTGCGTATGCGGACTTCGGTGAAAGCGTCGCGTGCAAATTCGTCTTCGCCCGGATGCGTCGACGCGGCCAGCACGATTGGGCGGCCATTTACGCCGACGCGAAAACTGGCGACCGCCTCAGATGATGGCCCTTCGACTGCGGTGGCTGTCTTGAGATTGCCGATGGTTGCGATGCGTCGACCCGTTGCGCCTGACAGGCCATCGGCCGTGAGCTGGTCAGCCGCGCCGATGAAGCCGAACGTGCCAAACACCTGCGCTGCAGAAGCTTTGCGAGAGTTCCAGCTGCGCAGCGTCTTCTCGGTCATGCGGGCATTTATAAGCGCGGCGGGTACGCCATGCGCCTTCAGCGCGCCGAGCATGTTGGGCCAGATTTCACCTTCAGCAAATACGGCGGCGTCGGGTTGCCAGTGCTGCAGGAAAGCCTCGACCGCTTTCGGCCCGTCGACGGGCGCCATCTGGTGAATGACGTTCGCCGGCGCCCATGCGGCGATCATGTCGGCGGATGTGGTGGTCTGGGTTGTCACGAGCGCGCTGACATTCGGGCGGCGTTTGCGCAGAGCGGCGAACACATCGAGCAGCAGGCGCGACTCGCCAACGCTTGCCGCATGCATCCAGACCATCGTGCCCTTGGGGCGCTCGGCTTGGGAAACGCCGAAGCGCTCGCCGATACGGTCAGGGTTCTCCTTGCCGCTCTTGATCCGCTGCTCGACGAGCCATGGAGCCAGAGGTTCAAGAAGGCGCGTTCCGAAGCGATAAAGCGCAAGTGATGCGGTCACGTGCCGCGATGCTCCATCACGGCTTCCGGTTCGTCAGCCGATTGTTCAATCGCAGCCTCGGCGGACACTTTCGTTTTGGGCTCGGGGATCGGAACCGTGTCGGGTTCGAGGCCGCACAGTTCGTCCGCGCGCTTTGTTGCGGCCCTGAGTGCGATCTCGACGCGCTGACGCAGTTCTTCGGAGTCCATGTTTTTCGATGTGGGGATTGGCTCGGGAATAACCACCGCGCCCCGCGCAAACGGGTTTGGCCAGAGCAGGCGATCCCAAGTGTTCATGCGTTTCGCGTTGGCCGAGAGACCATAGATCAGGATCGGCGCGCCCATCTGTTGCGCCAGCTTGATCGTGCCGATGCCGACCGTCTCGCGCGGGCCCTTTGGGCCGTCGATGGTCATGACGATGCAGCCGCCCTTTTTCATGACCTCCATCGACTCGCGTGCAGCCGACACGCCACGCTTGCTCTTGTCTTTCCGCCCGGAAGACGAACCGCGGATGATGAAAAGGCCAAGCCACGTTCCGGCCCGCTTGGTGAACTCGCCATCCTTGGAGGGCGACACCATCAGCGCCGCCGGGTGAGGGGGCTTGGGCCATTTGGGTTTCATGCGGATCTGTACATACGGCATCAGCAGGATGCGCGAATGCCATGTGGCGGCGACCCAGCCCTGCGGCGAATCCCACAGCTTGCGCATGTGCTCGATACCCTCGACGCGCCAGCGGAGGGTGTGGGACAGGATCGACATATAGGCCCAGATCAGAGTGCCCCCGATCCAGGGAATCACAGGTGACTGGCCGCGACGCTTAGACATGAGCCGCTATATACTCCCTGTCGCGCGCCCCGCCAGAGTTGGGCGACTGCGACGGTTCTCCCTGCGACAGCCTCGCCGCCTTGCAATCCCGGCCAGAAACGGCATCTAGCGGGCAGCATGACAAGCGGCGCAGCCACCACCGTCCTTCCCATCGACCTCGCCACCCCGGCAGGCCGCCGCCGCGCCCGGAAGGAGCTGATCTGGGGCGATCACGGCTTCCTGCGCCTGAAGTTCCGCAACCTGCATCGTATCTCAGACGAAATGTATCGCGCGAACCAGCCTTCGCCGGAGCATATCGCCCGGTACGCGAAGGAGTTGGGCCTCAAGACAATCCTGAACCTGCGCGGGGAAAGCCCCAAAGGCTATTACCTGCTGGAGAAGGAGGCTTGCGACCGGAACGGCATCAAGTTGGTCGATTTCCAGATGTTTTCACGTGACATTCCTTCGCCTGAGAATGTGCTGGCGGCCAAGAAGCTGTTCGATTCAATCGCCTATCCGGCCCTGATGCACTGCAAGTCGGGGGCGGACCGGGCCGGCATCATGGCGGTGCTGTACATGCATTTCCGCAAGGGCCAGCCGATCGATCAGGCGCTGGAAATGCTATCGCGAAAGTACCTGCATATCCGGCAGGGCAAGACGGGCGTGCTCGATTTCTTCTTCGAAACCTACCTAGCGGAAGGCGCCTCCAAGGGGCTTTCGTTCCAGCAATGGGTCGAAAAAGGCTATGACCGGGCTGCCCTGAAGGCAAAGTTCCTCAAAACGCGCAAGTCAAAGCTCAACGTCGACGAGCTGATACGCCGCGAATAGCAGCAAATACCGACAGTCTGACAGAAGACGGAAAAAACCGTTCGCCTGTGGTCTTGGCAACGGCTAGAAAGTTGTCGGTACGCGTGGAGGGGTCGTCATGAAGTTCTTCATCATCAACAGTTTCCGCTTTCTCGTCTACATTGCTTACTTCGGAATCATCGCGCTCTACGCGTTCGGCGCTTACATCGAGCGGGCGCAGATCCAGGACATCATTTCCAAGCTGACGGGTGGCGGCGTGCTGCCGACCGGCCAGATTGATCCGGGAATGGTTCTTCAGCCTTCGGGACTGGCCGCATTGTCGATCGTGGCCGGCCTGATCATGGGCTGGGTCGCCGCTACGCTGATCTGCGGCGTGCTGGTTACGCTGCTGGATATCCGCGACGACATCAACGATCGCCTGCCGCGCGCCAAGTAGGGCGGCCGGAACAAAGGTTTGAGGCGCTGGCGGGCTCCGCTGGCGCCTCTTCTTTTTTGACGCTCTTGGCCTTTTGCATTCGCGGCTTCACATAGGGCTCATGACCACTTCTCCCGCAGACCTGCTCCAGTCCCTTATCGAAGCCACGCTGAAAGCTGGCGCCGACGCCGCCGACGCGCGGCTATCGGACAGCGCCAGCCTGTCGGTCGAGGTTCGGAAGGGCGAGCTCGAGAGTGTCGAACGGGAAGAATCTCGCGGGCTGGCGCTGCGCGCGCTGGTCGGGCGGCGGCAGGCGTCGGTTTCGGCGACTGATCTTTCGCCGGCGGCTCTCAAGGCGCTCAGCGAGCGGGTGGTGGCGATGGCCAAGCTCGCGCCGGAAGACAAATATTGCGGGCTGGCTGAAGCGTCGGAGATCACAAAGGATCATCCCGACCTGCAGCTCGACAGCGACGACAAGCCCGAAGCGGACGAGCTGGAGCGTCGTGGCCGGATCATGGAAGAAGCCGCGATGGCTGTCCCCGGCGTGAAGCAGATGTCGCACGCGGGCGCGTCGTGGGGGACGAGCAAATCGTGGGTTGCGGCGTCGAACGGCTTCGCTGCGCACAAGACGTCCGGCTATTCGTCCATGGCGGCGGTCGCGATCGCCGAGCGCGATGGCGCAATGGAACGCGATTTTGAAAGTTCGTCCGAGCGCCTGCTTGCCAAGCACAAGTCGCCGGAATGGATCGGTGCGGAAGCTGGAAGACGGGCCGCGTCCCGCCTTGGCGCGCGCAAGCTGGATAGCCAGACTGCGCCGGTGATTTTTGACAAACGACTCTCCAATCGGTTGCTGGGCGCCTTCATCGGGGCGATCTCTGGCCCCGCGATTGCGCGCGGCGTGTCGTTCCTGAAAGACAAGATGGAAAAGCCGGTGTTCGCGGCCGGCGTTGATGTTGTCGATGATCCGCTGAGGCTTGGCGGGTTTGGTTCTCGCGGTTTCGACGGCGAGGGCAGGCCGGTGAAGCGCACGGCGCTGGTGAAAGACGGCGTGCTGACGCAATGGCTGCTCAACGGCCCTGCCGCGCGCCAGCTCGGGCTTACGCCGAACGGCTTTGCCAGCATGGGCTTCGGCGATCCACCGGGCGTCACGACTTCCAATCTCGATATTCTGGCCGGCAAGCGTTCGTTCGAAGAACTGATGAAAGATGCTGGCAACGGCCTGCTGGTAACAGACATGTTTGGCCCGTCGCTCAATCCCAATACAGGTGACTATTCGGTCGGCGTGTCGGGCTTCTGGTTCGAGAATGGCGAGAGGGCGTATCCCGTTTCCGAGGTGACGGTCGCGGGTGATTTGCCATCCATGCTGCTGCGGGCGATCCCGGGTTCTGATCTGGAAATTCGCGGCTCGACCAACGCGCCGAGCCTTCTCATTGATGGGATGGCCCTTGCCGGCCGGTGACACTCTCGACGCCGATCTGGCGCTGCTCGAAGATCTTGCGCTTCTGAAGGATGTCGCGCGCGAAGCTGGCGAGCTGGCGCTCGACTGGATGCGTCGTGGCGCCAAGAGCTGGGACAAGTCGGCGAACAATCCGGTCACCGAAGCGGATATCGCCGTCAACGATTTGATCGCAAAGCGACTGCGCGGCGCGCGCCCGGAGTATGGCTGGCTGTCCGAAGAGACGAAGGACAATCCGCTCGACCGCACGCAGGACAAGGTCTGGGTTGTCGATCCTATCGATGGCACAAAGGCGTTTGTGAAGGGCGACACCGGCTTCTGCGTGGCCATCGCGCGGATCGATGCTGGCCAGCCGGTCGCGGGTGTCGTCTACAATCCCAATTTCGACGAGCTGCTGCATGCGCGTTTGCACGGCGGCGCATTCCTCAATGACCGCCCTATCCGCGTCACACAAGTCTCCAAGGTTGGCTGTCGGATGGTGGGGCAGCCGGACGTTTTTGCCCGTGCCGACGCCGGAACCCGCTGGCCTGGAATGGAGCTTATCGCGCCCATGCCCAACGCCATGGCCTGGCGGCTCTGCCTGGTGGCGGCTGGCCGGTGGGATGCGGCCGTGGCCCTGAACCCGAAGAATGACTGGGACCTTGCTGCGGCCGTGCTGCTCATCCGGGAGGCAGGCGGCATAGCCACCGATAGGGACGGCAAGCACCTTGTTTTCAATCAGGCATCTGTTCTTCAGCGCGGCGTGGTCGCCGCTGGCGCCGTCCTTCACCCGCTGATAATGGAAAAGCTGCAAAATCTCCTCGTCGGCCAGGATCCAAAATGACTTCCAGCACACCTGACAAGCAGCTTCTTCACCTCGTCATCGGCGGCGAGCTCAAGAGCATTGGCACATTCGAGTTTGCCAATCTCAACGAGATCCACTTCGTGGGGGCTTTCCCGAGCTACAGCGCTGCGTTCGATGCCTGGAAGAGCGCAGCCCAGCGCACAGTCGATAACGCGCAGATGCGCTATTTCATCCTTCACGCCCACCGGCTGCTCGACCCGGAAACCGGCAAGCACCACAATGCCTGAAACTGGGGGGCCTGATGCCACAGGCGCTCCCGGAAGGGATCGCCTCTCCTCACGCTTTTTCCGCGACTGGCTGGTTCCCCAGTGGAAGTGGTTCGCGCTCGGCGGATTATTCGCAGCTGTGACGGCTGCGTGCGCGTGGGGTTATTCGCAGATCACATCGCTGGCGACTGACTGGCTCTCGGCTGGTGACCCGCGCATCTTCAATACCGCTCCGATCGTGATCGTGGCGCTGGTCGCCCTGCGGGCGCCGGCCATGTACTGGCAGACGCAAGCCAACAATCATGGCGTGCAGAATGCGATCGTGAGATTGCAGGAAGCGCTGTTTGGTCGCTTGATCGACGGCGACTTTGCGCGGCTGCAGGCCAAGAATTCGGGCGAGTACGTTTCGCAGTTCGCCAACGACATGGTGCTGATCCGCGAAGGCGCGCTGCGGGTCGCTACCAACCTCGCAAAGTCCTCGCTGACCATTCTCGCGGCGATCATCTACATGATGACGACCGACTGGATGCTGACGCTGTTCCTGCTGATCGTCTATCCGATTGCGTTCTACCCGGTGATCCAGATGGGCAATCGGGTACGCAAATCCTCGCGCAAGGCGCAGGAGCAGGCGGGGGCAATGACCTCCATTCTGAATGAAGCCTTCCAGGGCTCGCGCACGGTGAAAGCGTTCGGGCTCGAGGGCTATCAGAAGGGCCGCGCGCATGCCTCGTTCCTCGAGCGCTCGCGGCTCTACATGAAGGTTCTGCGTTCCAAGGCGCTGGTTGATCCGTTCCTTGAGATTGTTGGCGGTGTAGCGCTGGCCGGCCTTTTCATGTTCGCCGGCTGGCGTTCATTCACGGGCGACATAACCGTCGGCGAACTTCTCGGCATCATTGTCGCAATTGGCGTGGCTTCGCCCGAGATCCGCGCGCTCGGCACTTTGAACGCGGTGGTCAATGAAGGTCTCGCCGCAGCAGCGCGTGTCTACGCTGTGATTGACGAGAAGCCAGCCGTCGCGGATCGGCCGGACGCGCGTTCGCTTGGCCACGCGAAGGGCAATGTTGAGTTCGCCAACGTTTCGTTTTCCTATCCGGGCGGGGGCGTCGCTCTGGCTGGCCTCACCTTTGCCGCCAAGCCGGGTGAGACAATCGCGATTGTGGGCCCCTCCGGCGCCGGCAAGTCGACCGTCTTCAACATGCTTCTGAGGCTCTACGAAGCGAACGGCGGAGCGGTGCGCGTGGACGGGCACGACGTTCGCGACGTGTCGCTGACGTCGCTCCGGCGCAATCTCGCGCTGGTGTCTCAGGATGCCTTCCTGTTCGACGCGACAATCCGCGAGAATATTGCTTTGGGATCAAAGGGCGCAACTGACGAGCAGATCAGAGCGGCTGCGCAGGCCGCGGCGTGCGACTTCGTCGAAGCACTGCCTGGCGCATGGGGCGCTCCTGCCGGCGAGGGTGGGCGCAATCTCTCCGGCGGGCAGCGTCAGCGCATTGCCCTTGCGCGTGCGCTGCTCTCCGATGCTCCTGTGCTTCTGCTTGATGAAGCAACCAGCGCGCTCGACTCCGAGAGCGAGGCACGCGTGCAGCAGGCGATCGCGCAACTCGCGGGCAAGCGCACTATCATCGTCATCGCGCATCGCCTCGCCACGGTGCGGCGAGCGGACCGCATTTTCGTCATGGAAGACGGGCGTGTCGTTGAATCTGGAACACACGACGAGTTGATGGCTCGCGGCGGCGCCTATTCGCGGCTTGCGACGTTGCAGTTGTCTTAGGGGACAACGAGCGTACCATCCCGTAGCGTTACGTTAACGGAAGTCCCGTACGTCACTTCGATTAGGGGCGATCCATGAGCAATCCGGCAGATGTGAGCGTCGCCATATGCACGCACATGAGCGGCATCGCGCGGACGCTGCGCATGGCGCTGCGTGGAATGGGCGTACGCTATGTGGCTTTGGCCAACGACACTGCCCAGCTCGTCGAGGGGTTCGCGGCCGCTGAGCCAAGCTGCGTGATCATATATGTCGAGAGTGCCGATCCGGCCGACCTGGGTCTTCAGGCGCTGAACTTCATACGCAAGTCCGCAGACAGCCCGAACGCACGTATTCCAGTGGTTGCCGTTTCATCAAGCCGCGATCTGCCGACGATCAACGCCGTGATCAATGGAGGAGGTCATGAGTACGTCTTGTTTCCTGCATCAGGCGACGTGCTCCTGAAGAAGATAACCGCGGCGCGCACTACGACGCGTCCGTGGATTGACCGGGCGGACTATTTTGGTCCTGAGCGGCGGGTGGATCGGGAAGCGCAACCGGCTGTTGAAAGCGTGCCGGAGAGCGAGGCCGGCGACGCTGCTGAAGCTGGCGAAAAGACGGCAGGCTGACTGCAGATCGCCTGAGAAATCCCGCGTACATTCCCCGCGCGGCCTGCTAGGCTGTCCTCACGCTTGGGAGACGCGCCATGGCCCAGAAGATTTGTGCCGCAGTTCTTTTTGCTTCGACTCTGACGGCTTGTGGGCCGCAAGCGCCAGCTGCGCCGGCGCCTGAAGTCAAAGCCCCCGCGCCAGTGGCCGAGCAGCAAGGAAATACGCCGCCGGAAGATCTCGACCCATTCGTCGTCATGATCGGGGCTGAACGCTGGACCGTCATCCTGGACAAGGCGCTTGAAGGCGCTCGCGAAGCGCCCGAGGCGAGCACTGCAGCGGAAGAGACCGATCTCTATCGCGCGGATGCTGCCACAAAGAACGGCGCGGCGATGGTGATCGAGTTGCGCAATCGCGTTTGCCGCAAGGGACTCGTGACCGGCGACGCATGCAAGCTGCCGGAGTGGCCGGCTTGGACGCTGGAGCCTCCCACTGGCGACACGCCCATCGCGGAAATCGACCGCCGATCGGGCTGGCTGGATACAGTCATGGCGCCGTTCACAGAGGCCGGTTGTGAGGCCGGGCGCAAGGCGCTGAAGGACGACATGTTCTGCTCGGTGGAGTAGGGCGTCAGCCCAGCCACAGTCCGCGCGCGAGATAGACGAGGCCCGTCGCCGTTACGATCCACTTCGTCCACGTGCGGAAGTTCGCGTCCGTCATGCGTTCAAGCACAAGTCCGCCCATCCACGTCCCGAGAAGGGAAAGCGGGACCACGGCCGCGAACATCCAGAGCGGCGGAAATTGAGCATCCGCCTGTAGCGCCGGGTCGGACAGGATGGCGAACAGTGGAAATCCCCAGAACGCGATCTTCACGGCATGAGCCATCACCTGCGTGGTGGCTTTGGTAGCGACTACGGTCTGGCGTGGCAGTTCCGTCTTGACGAAGAACAGATCCAGCAGCGGACCTGCAACGCCCGAGAGCGTGTTCAGCGTCTGCACCAGGAAGCCGCAGAGTTCTGCCTGGAACCGCTTCTCGACGTTTATCTCCACCAGCTTTTTCGGAATCCACACCAGCATGGCCGTGAGACCAAGCAGGATGAACACCATCGTTTGTGTCGGCCGCCAGGTGATGAGCAGCAGGACAATCAGCGCCCCGCCTATTCCCAGCGCATAGCGGCCTGTGATTGCCCACGAGATGTGCTTTCGCAGGAATAGCGCGCGCGAGAAATTGGAGATGATCTGGATAAACCCATGCAACACCATTGCCGTTGCGACAGGGACATAGGAGGCCAACACCCCCATCAGGATGAGCCCGCCCGCCATTCCGAACACCCCGGAGATGGCTGCCGTTATGAGGGTTGCGACAAGAATGATGCCGACAATGGCGGAATTCATGGGGCCTGACTGGCGTAACCGAATCAAAACGGGAACGAACGTGAATCCGAGGCGCCACATACCCGCGCGTGTCGCATCTGTCGAACAACGTGGTCTTGCGCATTCCGGCTCCCCACATCAAGCTTGATGAGTCGGAAGGAGTCGCGGGATGATCAACATTCGCTTGGCCCGCCGCACGGATGCTGCGGGCATCGCACGTGTACACGAGCGCACGTGGAAAGAGGCCTATCGCGGCCTGCTCGACAGCGCCTATCTCGACGCCTTGTCTGAGCGCAGGTTGCTGGCGCGCTGGCGCACCAACCTTGATTGCCGGGCGGAGGACTTCGACGAGCAGGTGCTTGTCGCCTGCCTCGGCAAGGAAGTGGTTGGCTTCGTCATGGTGGGTTCATCGCGGGAGGCGTTCGCCCCGTGGGAAGCCGAAATCAGCATGGTCTATGTGTTGAAGGAAAATCGGGGTGGCGGCATTGGCCGCGCGCTGATGAAAGTCGCGGCGGATCATTGCATCCGGCGCGGCATGTTCTCAGGCGGCCTCTGGGTGCTGCGTGACAATGGCGGCGCGCGAGATTTTTACGAGGCGCTTCAAGGCGAACACGCTGGTCGCAAGATGGATAGCGTCGGCGGCCAGATTGTACCCCTTGTCGGCTATTGGTGGCGTGACCTTGCTACGCTGGCTGAACGGAACGCGCCGGCTGTCTCCATCGGCCGTGACTGAAGCGTAAAAGCGTCGCGTCTTGAACGAAAAGCGGGCGTTGGCCCCATTGCGCTGCATTTGAGGTGCGGCTACCCACTTCCCACCACAAGGTGAAAACCGCGCGGCTGCGTATCCGACGGGCAGGGGCCCGCGCTTCGGACCGCAGCATTGAACCGCGCGGCCGGAAAATGGAGCCACCATGGATTTCGAGTACAGCGCAAAAAGCAAGGAATGGATCGCCCGGGTTTCGGCGTTCATGGACAAGCACGTCTATCCGAACGTCGCGACGTTCGAGAAGCAGCACGCTGAGGGCGACCGTTGGGTCACGCCGCAGATCGTCCACGACCTGAAGGCCATCGCGAAGAAGGAAGGCCTGTGGAACATGTTCATGCCTCCGCACAAGGAGCATGACAAAGGTGAGTGGCACGGCGCTGGCCTCACCAACCTCGAATACGCTCCGCTTGCCGAAATCATGGGTCGCGTCGGCTTTGCGTCAGAAGTCTTCAACTGCTCGGCGCCGGACACCGGCAACATGGAAGTGTTCCACTATTACGGTACGGACGCGCAGAAGGAAAAATGGCTGCGTCCCCTGATGAACGGCGACATTCGTTCGGCCTTCCTCATGACCGAGCCGGCCGTCGGTTCTTCGGACGCCACGAACATCGAGACCCGCATCGAGCGTGATGGCGACGAGTACGTCATCAACGGTACGAAATGGTGGTCGTCGGGCGTTGGCGATAGCCACTGCAAAGTTGCCATCGTGATGGGCAAATCGGACTTCAACGCGCCGAAGCACCAGCAGCAGTCGCAGATCCTTGTTCCGCTCGACACGCCCGGCGTGAAAGTCATCCGCATGCTTCCGGTGTTCGGCTTTGACGATGCCCCGCATGGTCACGCGGAAGTGCGCCTCGAGAACGTCCGCGTTCCGGCGACCAACATGCTGCTCGGCGAAGGCCGCGGCTTCGAGATCGCCCAGGGCCGCCTCGGGCCGGGTCGTATCCACCACTGCATGCGCACCATCGGATCGGCGGAAGTCGCTCTCGAGAAGATGTGCAAGCGCCTTCTCTCGCGTACCGTGTTCGGCAAGAAGATCGCCGAGCATTCGGTGTGGGAAGAACGCATCGCTGAAGCCCGCATGGACATCGAGATGACGCGTCTGCTCTGCCTCAAAGCGGCGGACATGATGGACAAGGTTGGCAACAAGGGCGCGCAGAACGAGATCGCCATGATCAAGGTCGCCGGCCCCCGCGCCGCGCTCAAGATCATCGACAACGCGATCCAGGCTCACGGCGCCGCCGGCGTGACGACCGACTTCGGGCTGGCCAAGCAGTACGCCTCGATGCGCACCATGCGCCTCGCGGATGGCCCGGATGAGGTCCACAATCGCGCCGTCGCTCGCAACGAGTTCAAGAAGTACCGTGACAACGAGTACACCGCGAAAGTCGAAGCCGAGCGCAAGACGGAAGGCGTCCGCTCGTAGTCGAACGGAAGCCACGAAAAGACCGCGGCGGCGCCCAAAAGCGCCGCCGTTTTTCGTTTGTGACTCTCTGAACTGCAGCGTTTCCGCATCTGACCGCTTGGCGCCCGTTGGGCCTTCATGCTTGCATGATCCAGCCACTTCGGATGGCGTTTGGGGAGTATGCAGTCATGATCAGGCAGCTTGCAGGGCTCGCATTCTGTGCAGCCTGTCTTGCCGCGCCAGCATTCGCGCAGGACAAGGACGTGATCGTCGTCACCGGGCAGATGATCGAGAGCGATGATGAAGCCCAGGATCGCGTTGTTACGGGTTCGGCTGGCGGGTTCTCAAGCGGACCGCCCTTCGTCTCCATCAACATACAAGCCGACTATGTGATCTTCACCGTTTCGATCGAAAGCGGCACACGCGCGATCGATGAGCGAAATCGCGAGCTTGAGCGAACCTTTACGATGCTGGGTGGCCGTGTTTCCCGGGACAAAACCATCACGATGGAGGTCGGCTATCCCGGCAGCTCCGCCGCTCTTGAGACAACCAAGGCCAAGGAAGCGATCCAGGAGATGGGTGACCGCTCTCGAATTCCGATTGTCTTCAAGTTCGCCACCAAGCCTGCCGACTCCTTCGAGGCGGTGCGAGCGAGAGCCGAGACGTTCATCGACGGAATCGATGTCAACGGCCGAGCCGAGATTGTCACGGGCGACCTGCAATATATCGGCGTGACCGAACCGCGGAAGCATCGCGAGGAGCTGCTCCGCAAGATCGCCGACGATACTCGCCTGCTGCAATCGATCTTCGGAACGCCGGGTAACACGCCGATGATCTCGCTCTCTGGGCTGGAGGGCAGGGTGAAGACGCGCCCGAGTGGTCCGCTCGAACTGGAGATGTTCATTCCGTACGCGATCAATCTCTCCTCGCCCTTCGCTCCGCCGCCGCCGCGCTAGCTCATCGCCAGAGGAACGCACCATGAAACGCAACCTGCTTTTCGCCGCTGCCGCGATGATCTTCATCGCCGCGCCAGTCGCCAACGCCCAGCAGATCGTCGCCCAGAGCAACTACGTGAACCGCGGCCAGCAAGCCGCCGTGCCGCAAGTGTCGATCACGGTGCGTGCTGACTTCGTGCTCTTCAGCGTCCGCTACGAAACCGCCACCCGCGCTGTGGAAGCGCGCGAAGATGAGCTCGCGAAAACATTCGCGACGGTGGTTCAGCGCGCGGGCCGCGCCGAAGGCATGAGCATCGAAGTCGGAACCCCCGGATTCTCTGCCGCCATCGAGACGGCCGCCATCAAGGAGCTGATCCAGAACCGCGGCAACGACCGGTCGGGCATCGACATCGTTCTGAAAGTGAACGTGAAGGAGAAAGAGACGTTCGACCAGATCCGCGCCCGCGTGGACAAATTCGTGAAGGACACGCCGCTCACGGGCCGCGTGGAAGCGATCATCGGCGACAGCCAGTTCCTCGGCGTCGCCGATCCCAAGAAGCATCGCGACACGCTTATCAAGGCGATCTCGGAAGATGTGCGGCTGATGCAGGCGTCTTTCGGCGGGGCCAATGCTCCGGTTCAGGTCTCGCTGACGGGCATGGAACAACGCGCCCAGACCCGCCCAGTCGGCCCGCTCGACCTGGAAATCTACATTCCCTATTCGATGAGCCTGAAGTCCGGGGCCGGTAACTAAGGGCGGCTTGCCGCGCGGGGCGTGGCAGCGTAAGCGCGTGCCATGATCTCCCCGCGGCTGGCCAGGCGTATCGCCACGATCCACAAATGGCTCGGCCTCATTGTGTTCGCCCAGCTGATCGTCTGGACAGGCACGGGCCTGTTTTTCGCAGCCGTACACCTCACGGCGGTTCGCGCGGACTATCTGGTGCATCCCGCCAATCACATGACGCCGGTGGATATGAGCCGCGTGAAGTTCACGTCAGCGGAAGCGCTGCAGAGCGTTGCCGAAGATCGACCCTATGAGGTGACGCTCAAGTCACTGGCGGGGCAGCCCGTCTACCAGATCAGGGCCGAGATCGGGACATTCCTCGTGTCGGGTGAAACCAACGAGCGCCTGATTGTCGACGAACCATTGGCGCGGAAGATCGCGGCCGCTACGTGGGTAACCGATACGCCTATCAAGAGGATCGAAGAGCTGGAGACCGCACCGCGCGAGTCCAGCGTGTCCGGCAATGTCTGGGCGGCGCATTTTGAAGGCGAGGGCGATCCGACGCTCTACATTTCCGCCGTGGATGGCCGCACCAGCCTTCCGCGCACGGACCTGTGGCGCACCTACGATTTCCTGTATGGTCTGCACCTGATGGACTATAGCGAGCACGAAAACTTCAACACGCCGTGGATGCTCGCGGCGGCTATCTTTGCGCTCTCGACTGTATTGTTCGGCGTGGCGCTTCTATTCCACCGCTTCACGCGGGGATTGATGAATAAGGACAAGACAGCATGACGGAGCGTCGCGAGACGGACCAGTCGTTTGCCGAAGGCGAACGGATCGCAAAATACCTGGCCAGCGCCGGCGTGGCTTCACGCCGCGACGTCGAGAAGATGATCGCTGAAGGCCGTATCTCGGTCGATGGCAAGAAGCTGGATACGCCGGCCTTCAAGGTAACGGGTAGGGAAAAGATCCTGCTCGATGGCCAGCCCGTCAGCCGCCCCGAAATGACGCGGCTCTGGCGCTATCACAAGCCGGCGGGCCTGGTGACGACCAACAAGGATCCCGAAGGCCGCCCCACGATTTTCGACGAGCTGCCGAAGGAACTTCCTCGCGTCGTCACAATCGGCCGCCTCGATTTGAATACCGAAGGCCTGCTCCTTCTCACCAATGACGGCGAGCTGGCGCGCGGGCTTGAGCTGCCATCAACCGGGCTCGAACGGAAATACCGTGCCCGCGCGTATGGCCGCATCGAACAGCGCGAACTCGACAAGCTGCGCGACGGCATCGTGCATGAGGGCGAAGAGTATCGCTCCATCATCGCCAAGCTGGATCGCGTGACCGGCTCTAACTGCTGGATCGATGTGACGCTGGCGGAAGGCAAGAAACGCGAAGTTCGGCGCGCGCTCGAAAGCCTGGGGCTGAAAGTGAACCGCCTGATCCGCACATCCTATGGCCCATTCCAGCTCGATGATCTTGGGCCGGGCGCGCTGGAGGAAGTGCCGCCAGCCAGCCTGCTGGCCGAAGTCTCGCAATTCATTTCCGAGAAGCGCCGCCCCAATCCCTTCAAGAGCCGCGAAGTTGCGCGCGGCAAGCCTATCCATGCCAAGCAGGTGAAGCCGAAAGGGCAGAAGGCGCGGGGCAAACCAAACGAAAAGCACTTCGGCGTCGAGTCGTATGTCGATCCCCGCAAGAACGACAAACCCGGCAATCGCCAGCCCGGCGGCCGCGGCCCGCACAGCGGGGAGCGCCACACGGGCAAGCCGGTCAGAGCGAAACAGAGTCGCGGGCCACGCGGACCACGCTAGGTCATTTCAGGGAGAGTGATGATGAAACTCTACTACGCTCCGATGGCGCCGAACCCGGACCGCGTGCGCTTCTTCCTTCAGGAGAAGGGCATCTGGGATCAGACCCCCAAGACCGAACTCAACATCATCAAGCAGGACCACCGCCAGCCTGCCTATCTGGCGCTAAGCCCGCTCGGCCATGTGCCGGCACTGGAGCTGGATGATGGAACGGTGCTCACGGAAAGCCGGGCGATCTGCACCTATTTCGAAGCCATCAACCCTGAGCCCAACCTCATGGGCGCCGATGGCAAGGAGCGCGCGGTCATCGAGATGTGGGATCGCCGCGTCGAGCTGACCTACATGTTCCAGATCGCTGGCTGGTTCCGCAATTCGCACCCCGCCATGGCCGAGCTTGAAAAGCCGCAGTCCGCGGAGTGGTCGCAAATCTGTCAGGGTCGCGCTCGCGAGCGCGCGGCCTACTTCAACGAGCGCCTCGGCGTGTCGCCTTATGTTGCCGGCGATCGCTTCACCATCGCCGACATTACGCTGCATGTGGCGATGGGCTTTGGCCGAGTCGTGAAATACCGCCCATGGGATGAACACGCCAACATCGCCGCTTGGCGCGAGCGGATGCTAGCCCGTCCGGGTCTTGCCTGAAGACTGAGCTGGGTATGCGGCTAGTGTTTATGCTCGCCGCGGCCACACATCAGATGGGTTTCCTTCCCCATCCACATGAGCTGCACGCCCGGATTCCATGTCAGCGAGTGCTCGCCATCGCTCCAGATAATCCTGGGGATGCCCGGCTCAGGCGGAAGATTGGCCAACTGAAAGCTGGCGCCACGCAGCCAAACCACCGCGAACGTGTTTTCGCCGGTGCTCGCAAATGAGAGAACCATCTTGCTGCCGTCCTGGCACAGAAACGCTGCGCCTCTGGAAGGTTCAGCGACCGGAGTCTGGCCGTGGGCGGGTGCCGCAGCCGCAATCATAAATAGTGTCGCCGCCGCTTTGAGAAGCGAACGATAGCTGGATCTCGACATAATGGCCCGCCCGATGCTGTGGACCCACAAGCTGCTCGATTGCCCGACAACTCGCAAGCCGACGCCAGGCGCTTTTAGGACGCGTCCAAACATCAGGTTTTCAGGAAAGACGTGGCAGGGGCGACAGGGATCGAACCTGCGACATCCGGTTTTGGAGACCGGCACTCTACCAGCTGAGCTACACCCCTGTAGTCGAGGCGGAGCAAATACGCGATCTGTGCCGCGAGTTCAAGGCGGGACATGACAACCCCTCTTTAGGCCGCTAGGGACAAGGAAAATCAGCTCCCGGACATCTTAATGAGCACCGCGACCCTCATCGAAACCGGCCCCTGGGCGGGTTGGAAAACGTGGAAGCAGGACACGTTCGAAAGCGGAACGGGCCCGTTTTATACCCGCACGGACGAGCAGGGACGGGTGGTCTGCCGGTTCATCGCCGAGCCGCGCCACATGAATGGCGGCGGCTTCATGCACGGCGGCTGTTTCCTGACCTTTGCTGATTTCGCCTGCTTTTCGATCGCGGAGGAGCACACGCAGGGCCCGAGCGTGACCGTGAACCTCTCGGGCGATTTCCTGTCAGCCGCCAAGCCCGGCGACATGATGGAAGCGACCGGAGAAGTCACGCGGGCAGGCGGCCGGCTGATCTATGTGCGCGGGATGATCACCGCCAACGGCAAGCCGGCGCTCAGCTTCACATCGGTCATCACGCGGCTCAGCAAGCGCCCTTAGGGCGTCCACCGGGCGAACAGTCCGGTTGGCAGAACGAGATCGCGGCCTGGGGCCTCCCGGATCGCCATCTCGCCGCACTGAACCTTGCCGCCGCCCATGGCGCCAGCCAGCGACTGCCCGACCGCAGCATACGACAGGCGCACGGCATAGACCGTCGCGATGACGAACAATGGCTTGTCGCTCATCAGTGTCTGCGTGTGTTCCAGCAGTTTCGGAAAATCGGTCTCAAACCGCCACGTCTCGTTCTTTGGGCCGCGCCCGAATTTCGGCGGATCAAGCACGATCGCATCGTACTTCGATCCACGGCGGATCTCGCGCTCGACGAACTTCATCGCATCGTCGCAGATCCAGCGGATCGGCGCGCCAGCCAAGCCCGACATCTCTGCGTTCTCGCGGCCCTGCGCGATAGACTTGGGTGATGCATCAAGATGCACAACGTCGGCGCCCGCTTTCGCCAGCGCCAGAGACATCATGCCGGTATAGCCGAACAGGTTGAGCGCCTTCACGGGCCTGTTGGCCGTTTTCACCTGATCCGCTGCCCAACGCCAATGTACCGAGTGCTCCGGGAACACGCCCATGTGGCGGAAGGCTGCGAGCCGCGCGTTCAGTTTCAGCGCGTTCCATCCGATAGGCCATTCGTCGGCCGGCGGTTTGCCTGCAAAATTCCAGGCTCCGCGTTCGTCTTCGTCATCCTTCGAGGCAAAGGTTGCGTCCGCCTTCCAGCTCAACACCGGTGTTTTCGGCTTCCAGAGCGCTTGTGGATCTGGCCGGTTCACGCGCACCTTGCCGAACCGCTCCAGCTTGCGCATGTCGCCGCTGTCCAGCAGCGCGTAGTCGCTCCAGTCGTCACTCACCAGAAGCTGGAAGTTTTCCGCCGTCACGTGCGTGCCCCCGCATACGAACGCCCGCGCCAGACTTCGTAGATCATCACGCTGGCTGCAGAGGCGAGGTTGAGGCTGTCGGCCTTTCCCATCATCGGAATGCGCACGAGCTCATCGCATTCCGCCTCCACGGCTGGCGGCAATCCCGATTGCTCATTGCCCATCAGCACGACATTGCGCTGGCCGTAGTCGGCCTTGTCATGTGCGTGCGTGCCGCGCATCGACGCCGCCACCATTCGCGCCCCGGCGCTTTTCCGCCACGCGTTGAATTCCTCGAAGCTGGCTTCCGCGATCGGCATCGCGAACAGGGAGCCCATCGTTGCCCGTACCGCCTCGACAGAGAACGGATCGCATGTCTGCCCGATCAGGATAACGCCATCGACGCCTGCTGCATCCGATGTGCGCACCACCGTTCCCAGGTTTCCCGGGTCGCGTACTTCATACAACGCAACCCAGCGGCGTATCCCGTCAGACGGGAAGTCCGACAGGCTTGTGACGCGCTGCTTGAACGCCGTGATCACGGTCTGCGGATTGTCCTTGCGCGAGACCGATACCAGCACCTTCTCGCTCGCGGTTAGAACGCGTGCGCCAGCTTTCTTCATTCGCGCGAGCAGGTCGCTGGTCTGTGGGCGCTCCAGCGCCCCCACCCCTGCCAGCGCGTAGGCTGGCAGCCAGCCATTGTTGAGCGCTTCCTCGGCAAGACGTGCGCCCTCTGCGAGGAAGAGCCCACTTTCGCTACGGGCTTTCTTGCGATCGAGCGACTTCAACAGTTTCACTGTGTCGTTGGCGGTCGACGAGATGTGCTCAAACGTTGCGTGCTCGGATCGTCCTCTTGGAGAATCCGAATGCACGACCGGTTTTTCTGATGATCCTGATGTCACGCGTCATCGTCCGTTCGAAAATTCGACG
>Ga0075163_10000900_pt1 | contig 39714 bp, 33 predicted proteins | sample JI1023141ADNA_FD_71478 | JGI IMG/M metagenome (GOLD analysis project Ga0075163, IMG submission 71478) | Wastewater effluent complex algal communities from Wisconsin, to seasonally profile nutrient transformation and Carbon sequestration -... | ecosystem: Engineered > WWTP > Effluent > Algae...
ATAAAAGCGGCTAATGGTTCTTCAGGAGTTAAAGGTGATGCCAAAGTAAGGTTTACATAAGCATGGTCAGTTACCATTCCATTATTAGTTGTATAAGGAACTTGACCAGCAGGATTAGCATCATCGTCAAAAACTGTTCCATTAAACACATTGTCATTACCAGCAGCATTATCTGTAGTAATAGTAACAACTTTTCCTGATGGAGAAGTTAAGGTGATGTCTAGGTCAGCATTAAATGTGTGGGTTATAAATGTTTGTAAGTCAACATCAAAGAGATATGGATCAACACCACTAACCACAATTGTTGAGCTAACAACGGCAGGCCCTGTTGGTATTGTTAGAGGAGTATTATTAGTAAATGAGGTTGTTGTTGTGCCACATCCAGCAGGAGCAAGATTAGTAGTAATGGTCTCTTTACTAGACTTTGTTATATTTCTTGATGGAAGTCTTGGACTAGCAGCAGTAGGCTCATCACCACCTAAAGAAAGCTTAAGAGCATTATATTGACTCATAGCTGAATCAAGAGATTGCCCTAAAGAAGAATCATTTGGTTTCGCAGCAACTTGCTGTTTTAAAGAAGCAATAGTGTCTTGAAGAGTTCTCATCTGACTTAATACTGCGTCCTTGTCCATTTGTTGTATAGGATTTGCAGAAACTTTGTTTTCCAAAGAAAAAGTATTTGCAATGTAGAAAGCACAATAACAACTAAAAGTTAATAGTAAAAACACTATTATTTTTTTGTTGTAGCTAAAAATACGCATAAGGTTTCCTCCCTAAAAAATTATGAAAATAATCAATCAAATATTGTTGCCTGTGTTTATATTCTCTAAGTAATTTAGATTATTTTATGAATGGCGATTAGAAGTTAAAGCTAAATGTTAAGAATTGACATGGTAAAGTATAGGATTTATTTAACTTTGTCTATAAGTTTTGTTTACGAACTTATCTTTTTGTCCAATATCAACCTATTACAAACCAGCTATCATAAATAAGCTTTCCAGCTATTTTCTGATAAACTAAATTTTTGAGTATTTTTAACTCTATACTTTCTAAGAATACACCTTAAGGAGTTTTTCTTTGTGGAATATCAAGTAGTAACAGTAGCTGGCGGCTTAGGAGCAGGATTTATTGATTCAATGGGAGAACATGCCAAATTTAACCGCCCTAATGGTATAGCTATTAGTCGCCAAGGCTCTGTCTTTGTTGCTGATTTTGGTAATAGTGCTATTCGTCGAGTTAGTGTAATTGGTGAAGTAACTACAATAGCTGGTGGTAGAACTGCTACTACTTTCCAAAATGGTCTAGCACCTTTAGCAGCCTTCTTAAACCCTCGTGGACTAGTTTTTGACCCTGATGGAAACCTATATATTGCTGATTTTGGAAATAATTTAATCCGGCAAATTGATGGTAATTTAGAAGTCTCAACTTTGGCTGGTTCAGGGGTAAAAAAACATGCTGAAGGAACTGCAATGACTGCTGCATTTGAAGAGATAAGAGATGTTGCTTATTTTGCTGGCCATATTTTTGCTGCTGATCGTTACCGGGTACGTAGAATTAGCCGCACAGGTAGTGTAGTTACATGGGCTGGTGGTGGAGAATCTGGTCTTTGGGATGGAAATGGTGCACAGGCTAGGTTTGGCACTCTTAGTGCTATAACTACTGATAATGCTGGAAATATCTATGTTGTAGATGCTGACAATAGTGCTATTCGTTATATTACTCAACTTCAAAAAGTCGGTACTTTAGCAGGTGCAGATGTTACACCGCCTGAAGGTAGTAATACTTTTTTACAAAACCCTGTAGGAATTGCTGTTGATTTAGAAGGAAATTGTTGGGTGACAGATGCTGGTGACTACACAGTAAAAAAAATTACCCCTAGAGGAGTAATTACCCAAGTAGCAGGATCACTTAAACAAGGGCAATTAGATGGTGCGGCACTTGAAGCTCAATTTCAACAACCATCAGGTATTGCTGTTGGTAGTGATGGTCGAGTATATGTTACAGATATTGCTGCTCATTCTTTAAGATGTTTAATTCCTAAGAGTTAGGAAATTTTTCAAATTTTTCGGGAAAAATTTTTAAATTTTCTCACCAAATTAAAAAATTTTTGCGCGTTACCTACTGAGAGGTTTTAATAAAAATCTTATTGAGCTAGGTCTCAAAACAACCCGGCAGTTGTGACACCTAGCTCAGTACCCTCAATTAAGCTAACTCCCTTATTCTGCTTTTAATAAACTTCCTAGTAAAATTACCTTTTTTTAGATTACCCAAAAGATTGATTTACAAGAAGTTAACATTTTCTTTACACTTAATTAACCATTTAACGCTTTTGTTACTCGACCTTTTTAATTGATACTAATATAATAAGTTCGACTTTTTACTTCAAAAAGCATAATTAAGCAAAAAAAAATTTCCAGGGTTTCAAATAAATAAAATATTGTTCTACCTTTTTTTGATTTAGAGGAGGAGAAATTATTATGTTCTCAGCTAACCTGTGGGGAACTAGTACCCTAGCGCGCTTAGCTGTATCGGTCTTCCTGTTACTTGCGACTTTCTGCTCTTTACAAGGAATTGTTTTAGCACAGTCGTCAGCAACAGGTGGTCAGATCACCGGACAGGTACTTGACTCAACCGGCGCCGCCTTAGGCGGAGCAGAAGTAACTGTTCGTAACTTAAACACAAATTATACCCGTGAAGCAGTAACTAATGATGCAGGCTTGTATGTAGTACCTTTACTACCAGCAGGGCCTTATGAAGTTATGGTTAAGCTAAATGGGTTTGCTGCTGCATCTCAAGACATTTTAGTAACATTGGGCAGTTCAGTAAATGCTAGTTTTAACCTAACAGTGGCAGAAACTAGCGAGGTAATCGAGGTTAATGGAGCTAACTCATCAGATTTAAACCTTGAGCCTAGCCGTAGCTCTGCTCAACAAATTATTAATGACTTACAAATCCGCGACTTACCTGCTAATGGTCGTCGTTTCCAAGATTTCGTATTATTAACCCCTGCTGTTTCTGTTGAGCCAAGCCGTAATGGTTTGTCTGTATCAGGTCAACGTGGTATCAACATTAACATCAATATTGATGGTGCTGACTATAATCAGCCCTTCTTTGGTGGTATTCGTGGCGGTGAACGCTCTGGTTTTTCTCCAACTGTTAGCCAAGAAGCAGTTCAAGAATTCCAAGTTGCTCGTAATACGTTTTCTGCTGAATTTGGCCGTTCTACAGGTGGTGTAGTTAATGTAATCACTAAATCAGGTACAAATGAATTTCATGGTTCAGCCTTTTACCTAATTCGTGATGAAGTCTTAACTGCTCCTGATGCTTTTCAACGCCAAGGACTTGCACGTCAACAACAAGTTGGTGGTTCATTTGGTGGCCCTATTGTAAAAAATAGAACCTTCTTCTTTACTGCTCTTGATTTCCAAAAAGTAAATCAACCAGTAAGAGTTTTATTTTCTAGTCTTGATGCTCAAAATGTACGTAACACTCCTGGAGCACAAGCTCTAATAGGTGTTGCCCCAGAAGAACAATTTTCTACTACTAATGATTCCCAAGTAGTTTTGGGACGTATTGATCACCAATTACTTAAAAATAACAACCTTTCTGCAAGGTTTAATTTTAGTAATAATAAGGCTGACAATGCTACTACTGTAGGTGACTTACTACAAGCTACTACTACTAATGCACTCTCTAACAATGGTACAGAAAGAGATCGCACCTACACTGCAGTAACACAATTAACTTCTATAATTTCTAGCAGATTATTAAATGAGCTTCGTTTCCAATTTGCTAGAGAAGAACGTCCAAGAAAAAACAATGGCCCTGGCCCAGAAGTAACAGTAAGAAACCTAGGTGTTAATTTAGGTGTTTATGGTCGTCGTAGCTTTTTACCTGTAGAGCAATTTGATGATCGCTATCAGGTAACTGATAATGTTTCTTTAGTTGCTGGTAAACATACTCTTAAAATTGGTGGCGATTTTAATCGCGCTTTTGTTGATCAGATTTTCCGTAGTGATGCTGGTGGAGTTTATCGCTTTGACAGCTTAACTGATTTTCTAGCTCGTAGACCTGCTCAATTTCGTCAATTTGGCGGCACTGGGGTTTTTCAGGCAGCACAAAAAGAGCTAGCTTTATATATTCAAGATGAATGGAGACCAAGAGCAGGCTTAACTATTAATGCTGGTTTCCGTTATGAAGCTACTTTTAACCCAGATGAATTACCTGCTACTACCCCCCAATTCAAAGCCAAACAAGCTAAAGGTATTCCAGATCAAACTGGGGATCAATTTGGCCCACGTTTAGGTTTGGCTTGGGATGTTGCTAATAAAGGTAAAACTATAGTTCGTGTTGGTAGTGGTCTTTTCTATGGCCGCACCCCACTACTACTTTATAACCAAGCTATTACCAATAATGGTGGTAACTTAGATGTAGGTTTTTCTGTTACCTTAAATGGTACTGCAACTATTACCAATGCTTTTAAGGCTGCTGGTATTGATATCACCAAATCATCTTTAGGAGCTTTACCAACCTTTACACCTGCTCAATTCCAACAACTTTTTGCAAGCCCATCAAATGGTGCATTAAGTGTAAACTTCTTTGATCCAAATTTCCAAAATCCACGCTCTGTTCAATTCAATGCTGGAGTTGATCACCAACTCCAACCAGGAGTTGTTGTTGGGGCAGATTTTGCTTATATAAACACTACTCGTTTAGAAAGACTCTTAGATGTTAATTTAGGAACTCCTGTAATTGATGCTACTGGTCGTAGAATTTTTTCTAATCCTCGTCCAGATCCTAGATTCTTTAGCATCCGTTCCCAAGAATCTTCATCACGTTCCTTATATAGAGCAGTTACACTCTCTATCAACATTAGAAAGCAAAAATATGTGTTTGATACTTATTACACAATATCAACAAACTATTCTGATGATGATAATGAACGTAATTTTGCTGGCTTACAGTACTCAGATCCATTTAATCTATCAAACGAGTATAACTACTCAAACTTAGATCAAAGACATCAAGTAACAATGAATGGTCTTTACAACCTACCTTTAGGTTTTGAAATCTCTGGAACTGCTCGTTTTACTTCTGGTACTCCTTATAGTGCTGGTGCTGGAGCAGATACTAATAGAGATGGTACAGTCAATGAACGACCAATTATCAATGGAAAAGAATTTAAACGTAACTCCTTCCGTAATTTTAGCTTCTCTGATATTAGCTTAAGATTACAAAAAGGCTTTAAAGTTCCTAATGAGCGTGGTCGAATACTACTTTCATTAGAAATGTTTAATTTACTTAACTTTGATAACGTTTTAGTTACTGCTAATAGAACTTTTGGTCCAGGAACTGTTATTCAAAATGGTAGACCTGTAACTGTTGCACCATTAGCAACATTTGGTCAAATTCGTGATAACACTGGTAATTACTTTAAGAACAACTCTGCTGGTTCACCTTTCCAAGCACAAGTAGGAGTTCGCTATATCTTCTAGAATTACTTCTATATAAATAGATAGATTTCTCTATCTTTACAAAAGCCCAAGAATTAATTCTTGGGCTTTTGCTTTTAACCCATTATAATGCTTTAGATTAGAGTGCTACTTTAGGAAAGCTTAAATGTTTAGAGAAAAAACTTTTTATTGTTCATTTTGGTTACTTTGGTTAAGAATATCTTTTGTAAATACTGCTATAGCTATTACCATTTGTACTACTATTGCCCAATTAGCAAATGGATACCCAATTTTTAATTATGAACATTTTCTTTTAATAATAGGCTTAATAGGTATAATAGCAATTTTGGCTATCCCTTTTGTACTAGCGCATATTTACTATTTTCCTATAGTAATCACTCCAGCAGGAATAGCTGGTTATACTTATGTTTATCCTAATAAAAAAGTTCATTTAACTTGGTCAGAAATTACCTCTTTAGAAAAACGTAACCGTATGGGTATTCCTTGTTTTAGACTTTATTCAGAAAATCGAAATATTGCTATTCTTATGCCAACAGATCTAAAGAATAAAAAAGAAATATTAGATATTTTTGCTAAAAATGGTGTTAAAGATAAAGGTAAAGATCTAACTATAGCCCAAATAGAACCAACTAAAACTCCAAAACCTATTACACCTTTATCTGAACCAATTCGTGAAGGTGGATATATTATTATTAGTACTGAACAATCCCGCTCAGGAAAAAAAGCTTAATTTATTCAAAATCAATATATTTGTTCTATATTTGTCCTAATTAAAAAATTTCCCTATTTAACTAATTTACTATCTAGGAAAAATTTATAGTTTTTTGCATATTTTCTTTTTGATCAACGCAACAAATTTTTCTCTACTGCGATAATATGAATGGTGATTCATTCAGAAAACCTCACCATTCATTTTTCGCTAAAATAGCTTACTAAAAAAGCAGTTGAAGTAAATTAAATAAAGTTATCTTAACTTATTCATTATTAAAGGAGTAGTTCATGGCCATCAATAACGTAAATAATCAAAACAATATGATCGTTGGCGATCCAATTCGTAACACTAACACTAGTACAGCACAAAACGACCAACAAATAGTTGGCGATCCAATAGCTCAAACTGTTCGTACATCAACACCCCCCACAGGCGTAAGTACAAGAGATGTAGCATTAAATAGCCCTGAAGGACAAAAAGCTATTCAAGCTAGCTTAAATTATCTTGGTTCAATGGGTGCTGCTGCAGGTATCCGCGCTGCTAATCCTGGTAGAGAAATGACCCCAAAGTCTGTAGTACAAGATGATTTAGGTATGATGCACGTTCGTATGGATCGTAACTACAATGGTTTAAAAGTTTATGGTGAACAAGTAGTAACTCATATAGGTGCTGATGGTAATGTTAAATCTGTTACTGGTGATCAAGACAGATTGTTTACTATTGCTGGTTTAAATACTCGCCCTAGCTTAACTAATGAAGCTGCTATTAGCGCTGCTGGCCGAGATTTTCAAGGACCTCCTACTTCTACACCTAAAGCTGAACTTTTAGTGTATAGAGATAAAGAAGGCACTTATCATACTGCTTATCAAGTTCAAATGAACAATTTAGCAGGTGACCCTCCTACAAAAATGAATTTCTTTATTGATGCTCAATCTGGTCAAGTAATTGATAAATTTAATGCTTTGCCAGTTCTTTGCCCACATTGTATTGCATCAGCTAATGCTCAAGAAGCTGCTGCTAGTGGTACACAAGGTATTAGTAGTGGTACTGGTGCTGCAAATGGTAATCAAGGCGTTGTTTCTCCTAATAATAGCCGTCCTAGCAATAGTGGTGTTGTTCCTCCTTGGATGAGCAATACTAATAATGTTGCTGGTGGCCGTACTAGCCCAACAGGTGCTCGTGGTCGTGTAATGCCTGATGGTTCTTCTTTAGCTAACCGTCCTCAAGGCACTGGCTCACTATTAGCTGGTAATAAACCTGCTGCTCCTCGCTCACTTACTGCTACAGGTTCAGCTACTCCAAATGCACCAATTAATGATAATCAAGCTACTACTTCTAAAATCACTATTAATGATGATTTAGATTTGACTAAAGTCACAGTTAATGTTGATATTGCTCATACTTATCGTGGTGATTTAATTGTTAAACTCCGCTCCCCAGAGGGTAAAGAAGTAGTATTAAAGAATCGTGAAGGTGGATCTGCTGATAATTTAACTTTCTCTGCTAGCCCAGCCGATTTCAATGGCTTAAAGAGCAAAGGTGAATGGTCATTAATAGTTGAAGATAAAGCAACTCAAGATACAGGAACATTAAAATCTTGGAGTCTTTCAGTAGATGGTACTCCTAGAACTCCTCCTCCATCTCCTAGTGTAATTACCAAAACTGCTACTCCAAATGCAGCTATTTTAGATAATCAAACTGTAACTTCTACCATTGATATTACAGATGATGGTCAAGCTGAATCAGTTAAACTTAGCTTAGATATTGACCATACCTATCGTGGTGACCTAGTAGTAGAACTAACATCTCCTTCTGGTAAAAAAGCTGTTATCAGTAATAAAGCTGGTGGATCTGCTGATAACCTCAAACTTTCCAATATGGATCTTTCTGCTATGTTCCCTGGAGAATCAGTAAAAGGTTCTTGGAAAATGACTGTTCAAGATACTGCTGCTCAAGATACTGGTAAATTTAATTCTTGGGGTTTAACTATTTCCAAGAAGAATACAACACCAACACCAACTCCTACTCCTACACCAACTCCTACTCCTACACCAACTCCAACTCCTACACCAACTCCTACACCAACTCCTACACCTGGTGAAGGCAGAGGAACATCACTTTATAAAGGCCAAGTACCTGTAGCTAGCACTCAGAACGCTGATGGTACTTTCTCAATGAGAGATGCTTCTCGTGGTGGTTCACGTACACTAGATGCTAGAAATGCTTCAAGTGGTACAGGAGCTATTGACTTCAAAGATAATAACAATGTTTGGGGTGAAGCTGGTGATAACGCTCGTGCCAAAGCTGGTATTGATGCTCAATATGGCTCACGTTTGACTTGGGATATGTATAAAAACGTTCTTGGCCGTAACTCTATTGATGGTAATGGTGAAGCATTGATTTCTAACGTACATATTAGAACCAATTATAACAATGCTTATTGGGATGGCACACAAATGAACTATGGTGATGGTGATGGTCGTGACTTTACCCCACTTACCACTATAGATATAGCTGGCCATGAAATTACCCACGGATTAACCGAACGTACAGCAGGATTGATTTATGAGGGTGAATCTGGTGGTCTAAACGAAGCAATGTCAGACATTATGGGAACTGGTGTTGAATGGTATGCTGCTCAACAAAATGGTACCCAATGGAACTTTAAGGTTGGTGAAGATGCATTTACCCCAGGAACCCCTGGTGATGCTCTTCGCTATATGGATGACCCAACAAGAGATGGTTATAGCATTGATAACTATTCTAATTATCCAAGACAAACAGAAGTACACGGTTCATCTGGTATTGCAAATAATGCATTCACTCTTTTAGTACAAGGTGGAACAAACCGTACCTCTGGTATTGCAGTAACTAGCAGTGTTGGTATGGAAAAGAGTCTTAAGATCTTTGGACGTGCATTAACAATGTATATGACTCCTAGCACAACATTTGCTCAAGCTCGTCAAGCTACAATTAGTGCAGCTACTGACCTTTATGGAGCAAACTCCACAGAAGTCCAAAAAGTAAAAGAAGCTTGGACAGCAGTAGGCGTTAACTAATTAACTTTTGTTAACTGATAGATTTCTTTCTACACCCTCTCAAGACCCTGTGTTTCGCAGCGCAGGGTCTTTATTTTTTCTCTATTTCTCTATATTTTTTAATTTTTTATTTAAGGTCAAAAACCTAAAAAATAAACCTAAGACTAGTTTTTCTAAATTAGTCTGAACTTTAAAGAATTCTCTCTATAATATAAGTCAAACAAATCCAACCTAGGAGACTTCATTACAATGAGTAGCAAAGAAAACAAATTATCTATTTTTTGGATAGTCTTTAGCATGATTATATTTATTGTCACAGAAATTCTAATTGGAAGTGCTATTGAAAAATATGTATCTGGGTTTATGTCTATATCTTTAAGATTTATGTTAATGGGTTTAGTTAATTTAGGAGCTTATTTCTTAGGTGGTTTTCTTATTGGTGCCATTTCTAGAAAAAGAGTTTGGGAACCTCCAATAGGGGCGTTTTTCTGTGTTTTTCTAATGTACCTTATTACATTTTTTGTTCCTATAACATTCTATCAATTTACATTAAGTAAACTAGTTGTTGCTGGAATAATAGCATTTGTAACAACTCTAGTTGGTAGTTCAATGGGAGAGCACTTTACTAGCAAACTACGTAGTGCAACTAGTAGTAAAGGACAAATCAATGAGCTTAATGAATTAAAATCTCAGTATTTTTTAGGTGAAGATAAACAAAAAGGGAATGGTTGGTCTTATGAAAAAAAAGAAAACAAAAACTTTATTTCTTAACTTATTATTTTTATAACTATTTACAAAACAAACATCATATATAAAATTTAGAGCACTACTGTATCAGTATGTGAAGAACTAGAGCGAAATTTACCAGAAAAATGATAGTTTAAGTCTTTTTCTGATAAAGTATTTAGGAGTTTTTGTAGTTCTTGTGCTAATTCTTCAGCAGTAGGTCTATATTTTGGATCCTTACTTAAAACTCTAGAAACAATATCATCTATTTCTAAAGGTAAATTAGAATCAAGATTTTTTAATGGTTCAGGTGATTCGCTAAGATGCATTATTGCTAAACTAAAGATTCCTCCTGCTCCAGTTATTTCAAAAGGTGGATAGCCTGCTACCATTTGATAAAACATTACTCCTAAGCTATAAATATCTGACCGTCCATCATATGGAATATTACTAAACCTTTCTGGAGACATATAAACAGGAGTGCCTAAGACAATTCCTTGAATAGTAAGATTTTGTAAATCTATCATTCCAGATGATCTATCAAGAAATTTAGCAATACCAAAATCAACAACTTTAACTACTTCACCATCATGAGTTTTATGTAAAAAAACATTATCTGGTTTAATATCACGGTGAACTATGCCAGCACGATGGGCTTCAGCCAAAACTTGACAAGTAGGAATTAAAATTTCCAAACAGCGTTTTATTGGCAAAGTTTTTATTACATCTAATTCTGTAGCTAAAGAGTGCCCCTCTAAAAGTTCCATTACTAAATAAACAATTCCTTCTGAAGAAACGCCTGAATCTAGTATGGAAACAGCATTAGGATGATTAACACGACAAGTAGAGATTCCCTCTAGGCGAAATCGACTAAGATTTTCTTCGCTTTCATTAGCAGTAGTAGGGCGAAAAATTTTTACTGCTACAGATCTATTTAATGCTAGATGTGTAGCTTTATAAACTACACCATAACCACCTTTTCCAATTTTATATTCTAAACGATATTTTCCATCTAAAGTAATATTAGGTAATACTTCTACTAAAGCAGAAAAAAGCATATCTGCATTTTTATAAGAATTTAAGAGAAGTTCTTGTTTACGGGCTAACTTTTCTTGTTGAGCTTTCTGGAGTTCTTCTTCTAGTCGTTTACGTTCGGTAATATCTCGTAAAATTACTGTATGCAATACTTGTCCAGCCACTTTAACTTGTGAAATAGATGCTTCTAAAGGAAATTCTACTCCAGTAGCTTTTACACCTGTAATAATGCCTAAGTGCCCCATTCGGCGGTTGCTAACTCCTGTTTTTTCAAAATTATGTATATGTTTATGATGTGAGTCATGAAAACGATTAGGGATTAATAAATTTAAGGATTCTCCTATAAGTTGATTTGCGCTATAACCAAAAATTTCTTCTGCAGCTTTGTTAAAAAGTATAATTTTTTGATTATGATCTACAGTAATAATTCCATCCATTGCGGAATTAATAATATTAGACATTTGTACTTCATTATCCTTTGCTTGTTGTTCTAAGCTTAGATACTGAGTAATATCCTGTAGAAACCAAAACTCAAAAGAATCTTGTTGATATAATGTAACTTGAACAAAACAATGGGCTAAATCTTTTTTAACTAAAACTAAAGTTTGAGAAATATTTGGTATTAAAGTATATTCTCTCCCCCCACAAATCATTTTTTGCCAATCAGTTAAAGTAAGGGCTTCTATATCGTCATATCCTAACAAATTAGCACATGCTAAGTTAGGATATAGGTTGTTATCTAATTTATAAACCACAGGAATTGGTAAAAGAGCTAAAAAGTCTTTTACTTGGGACAAGTTTAACCCCTTTAGCAATTCTGCTAGTATAGTTGGCTGATTTGACATAAATGTTATTATCCTAAATTTTATGGATTTGTGTTAAAAACTCATTTATATATCAATACATATCAAAGGTTAGAAAATTGGGGATAACCCTTGTTTTAACATAGAGAGTAGTTTTATTTAGCTATAGCGATTAAAATAATATTTATAATACCAACAATATGAAATTTTGGGATATCACTCCTAGAAAACAAGTAAATTTTATCCTAGTTATCAAAAATCAAACAGCGACAACAACCATTTAAAGTACTAGTACTATATCTAGTATATTCAACGAGGAAATAATTATGGCTAAAACAACCCCTGTTAAACGCTCACTACCAGGAAACTGGAAACAATGGGTAGCAGAAAACAAACTTTTAGGAACACCTGATCAATATATAGCTGAAACATTAGTTCAGCAGGGATTTTCTAAAACTGCAATTAATAAAGAATTAAAAGAAGCTAGTGAACATCCTTATATTAAAGCAGCTTATCAGTTATCAGAGCAAAAAAGAAAATATGAAGCTTTAATGGATCTACAACATACTTTATTTGCTGAATCTTCTTTTTATAATAAGATTTTTTTTGAAAAAAATCTTTCTCAAGGAGAATTTCTAGATTTTTATTATTCACAAAATCGTCCTGTAGTAATCAACGATATGATGACAAACTGGAAAGCTTTATCTTTATGGACACCAGAATATTTTAAGACATATTATGGGGATGAAATGGTAGAAATACAGATAGAGCGTAGTTCAGACCCAGTTTATGAACAAAATTCTGATCACCACAAGAAAAAAATTAAATTTTCTGAATATGTGGATATGGTTTTAAATGGTGGTGAAACCAATGATTATTATATGACGGCCAATAACCATGTAATTGAAAACCCAAATATGAAAAACCTATTAAATGATATAGAAATGTTTCCAGAATATTTACGTCCTGATTACAAATCAGGTGAAGTGTTTTTCTGGTTTGGGCCAGCAGGTACTATTACACCTCTTCATCATGATCGTCAAAATATTTTTATGGCTCAAGTTTCTGGGCGAAAATTAGTTAAGCTTATTCCTCCAACTCAAACCCATTTAGTTTACAACCACTTAACAGTTTTTAGCCAAGTTGATTGTGAAAATCCAGATTTTGACCGTTTCCCACTTTTTGAGAAAGCTAGTGTAATTACTGGAATTCTAAACCCTGGTCAAGTATTGTTTCTTCCTAATGGTTGGTGGCATTATGTTCGTGCGCTTGATGTTAGTGTTACAGTAACTTTCACTAATTTTGTTTATAAAAATCCTGTTTTTTCTTGGTAAGAAAAATCTCCCACTGTTAAGAGGTTATAAGTCTTAACAATGGGAGTATAACTTAACTAGGGATAAACTTGTAGGAGGCTAACAAACTAACTCTTATTGAAGAGTATATTCAGGCTTAACTAAACCAACGACAATAGCATAACGGACTAAATGAGCTATAGAGCTAACATGTAATTTCTTTTTAATATTTTCTCGATGTGCATCAGCAGTTTTATAACTTATTCCTAATTTTTGCCCAATCTCTTTGCTAGTAGCGCCTTCGGCGATTAGTTTTAATACTTCGCTTTCACGAGCAGTTAGAAGATTGCTATCGAATTTTATTGGACTCATCTGTGGCATCATTTTTAATAATCTCCTTAAAACCTAATATAATTTTCACTTTAGAAAATGTTGTGTTGAGGACGCCACTAGAATAACACCGTAGGCGTTAATAACCAATAAAGAAGACATTAATGTTTCATAAACGTTTTTTTATATTATGACTAGGAAATATCACTAATATGTTTAGCCAAAACCCTTATTTCTATCTAGTTACAACTTAGTATTAAGAGAAACGAAGAAACTAAGTTAATAAATAAATAAATAAAAATATTATTGAATATCTTCATTAGGATCACAAAGACGATAACCAACCCAAGGTTCAGTGATAATATAGCGAGGCTGAGAAGGATCTATTTCAATCTTACGGCGTAAATGATTTACAGCTACACGCAAATTTTCATTATCTGCTTTATAATCTGCACCCCAAACACGAGCTAGAAGAGTTTCATGTCTTACAACTTGCCCAACATTAGCAGCTAAAGTTTTTAGTAAGTTATATTCGGTAGGAGAAAGCTTTAATCTTTTACCTTCTAAAGAAACAATATGACGATCAAAATCTAAATCTAATTTTCCTAATAAAACATGTCCTACTTCAGAAGCAGAATCATTAATACGTCGCATAATAGCGCGAATACGTGCTAGTAGTTCATTTATACCAAAAGGCTTATTAACAAAATCATCTGCACCACTATCTAAAGCCATTACTTTATCACGCTCAGCTTCTCTAGCAGAAAGAACAATTATTGGGAGTTTTGAAAAACTGCGAATACGACGACAGACTTCAAACCCATCCATTCCAGGCATTGAAAGATCTAGAATAATTAAATCTGGTAGCTCTTCACTCACTGAATCCAAGCCAGCTTGACCACCAAGAGCAATATTAACTTTATGACCATAAGCACTTAAGGAAGTTCTTAAAGTTCGTAATATTTGAATTTCATCATCTATAATAAGAATATTCATAGCCCGACCATATTATTAATTATCTATTATTATTTAATTATTTATTATTAGCAGAAATAGGTAATTCAATATCAATTGTAGTCCCTTGTTTAAGCTTACTTCTTAGCTCAATCGTTCCATTATGTGCATTAATTAGCCCTTGGCATATAGCCAAACTCATTCCAACTCCAGGTAATTGATCTAGTTGTTGTAGAGGACGATAAAATTTACTAAAAATCTCTTTTTGTTCACTTTCTTCAATCCCAATTCCTTTATCAACAATAGAAATTTTTACTTTATCTTGATTTTGACAAACATTAAGCAAAATCTCGCTTCCTGTTGGAGAAAATTTTGCAGCATTTTCTAATAAATAAAATAGAGATTGTTCAATAAACTCACTATCTAATTCTATTAAAGGCAAATTTGTTGGCATATTTATAGATACTTGGTTTTTCTTTAATATCCCACCTAGTTTTTCTATAACAGCTTCTATCACTAATAATAAATTTGTTTTTTCATATTTTATCTGAATTTTTCCTGCTTCAATACGAATTATCCAAAGTAACTTATCAACAATTTTATTTAATCTCTCAGACTCATCATTAATTATGCCTATCAGTTCTTGTTTTGAATCTTCATCTATATTTACCTGTGTTTGTTTTAATACACTAGCTGCCCCTTTAATGGAAGTAAGAGGTGAACGTAGATAATGAGCAAACCGATCTAACATCAAATCAAAATTATCTTGTTGGTTAATGTTCAAGCCGTTAGGTTTACCTCCTTTATCTATAAATTAAATAGGGTACTTAAAGAAGGTCTTTCAGTATTACTAATATTTATAACTTGTTATTTTATAAATAGTTTTAATAAGAATATTAACCTGATAAGAATACTAATTTTTCCTAGCTCAAGCAACAAAACATTGCATTTTAATTATAAAGCCTGATAAAGCAAAACTAGTTATACTATCAAGAATTTCCCGTAGTCGCATATATTAGCATTTTCTTATTAAGGGTTGCGAGTTTTATATGCTTAAAAATTATATATACTTCTATTAATTGACCTTTTACTACTAAATACAGTATTTTACCTAGTGCTTGTTGTTTAACTATAGATTAACCTAAAACATGTTACTTAAGATATACTATAGAGTAAGTTTTACTATATTACAAAAAATTATATATAGGTATATTGCTTAATCTTTTAATAATTAATTTAACTATTAAATTGACTAGAGAAATTAATCTAGTGTTAATGTAGCATTAAAGTTTCATTAAAGTTCAACATAAGTTGATAAGATTTTGCTAGAATTTTTTTCGTCAAGAAAATAAATCATTTAGAACGATTTGGTAAAATGTCTCGTATGCTGTTTTACACACTCTAGCGTGATAGCGCTTTACGGTCAAAGCCAGATCCTTCATTTAATCGTATAGGATAGGTTTTAATGATTGAAACAAACGAGCAAAATAGAAGAAAAGAGTCCCGCCATAGAGAGCAATTACCTTTAAGAATTCAAGGCCAAGATTCTTCAGGCAACTTTTTTGTAGAAATAACTATGACTAATAATATTAGTATTTCAGGTGCTTGTATTTCTATTAACCATGAAATAAAAGTTGGCCAACAATTACAATTATTTACTTGTGGAAATTTAATACCAAACCAAACTACAGCCAAAGCTTGTTGGGTACGTCGTCAAGGAGATCTTTGGCTAGTAGGACTACATTTTGAACGAGCTAACAAATTTTGGAAAAATGTTGGAGAGCTTTTTACTCAACTCCTGTCGACCCAAAGCCCCCTACGCCCCTTATACTGTTGTTGATATTCTCTACTTCTGTTACTAAATATTCTCCTAACTTTAAAAGAACTAATTGAGCAATGCGCTCGCCTGGTCTTACCAAAAAAGGGCGAGCGCTAAAATTTTTCATTTCTACTAAAACCTCACCTCGATAATCGCTATCAATCCAACCTGCCCCAACTTCCAAATTATTTTTTATAGAAAGACCTGAACGGCTAGCAATCCTTCCAACCATACCTAAAGGAATTTCCATTGCTAGCCCAGTAGAAATAACAGCCCGCCCTACTTCAACTAATCCATCTTTTGTTACTTGTGCCGCTGGAATAGTTAGTTCTTCAGCAGCATAAAGATCTAGACCAGCACTACCAGGAGTCATTCTTATAGGTAATTGCGCTGTTTGCTTTAGACGTTTTATTTTTAGCTCTAGCATGACTTTTTTTCCTTATTAATGCTAATATGGGTTTATGCTTTCAGAATTTAATACTTGTGCATCAGAATATAATAAATTTCGTGCTGACTATCCTGAAACTCTATTTGAGCTATTAATAAAGTCTTTTGGGCTTTCAAGTGAGACTTTAATAGCAGATGTTGGCTGTGGGACAGCTATAGCCACTATCCCTTTTTCTAAATATGGGATTCCTATTATCGGCCTTGATCCTAGTTTAGAAATGCTCAATATTGCCAAAACTAGGGCTAAAGAACTAAATTTATCTATCTCATTTCTTGAGTCAAGTGCTGAAGAAATACCTTTAGCTGATAGTTCAGTTTCATTTGTTAATTGTGCTCAAGCTTTTCATTGGTTTGATAGTCAAAAAGCTCTTAAAGAATTTGCAAGAATACTTAAACCTAATGGGGGGCTTGCTATCTATTGGAATAACCGTGATCATATATCTGCCCCTTATTTAGCTAAGGTAGAAAACCTGATCTCAAAATATAACCCAAAACATCAATTAGCTTATCAAGCTGAAGATTGGACGTTGGTTTTAACAAAATCTCAACTATTTACTAATATTAAGTTTTATACTTTTTCACATGGAACAGAGATTTCAATTGAAGATTTTATTGGTCTTACTCGTTCATTTTCTTATTTGCGCAATGTACTTAGCGATAAAACATTAGTTATATTTGAAAATGAATTAAGAGAAATATTAAAACAAGCAAGTAACAATAATAATGTTTGGTTACCTTATCAAGTAAAGCTTTGGTCTGCAAACAAGCAAAATTAAACTCTAGCAATAATTATGACAATTACTTTACCCAACTAATCTTGTTCAGCAGGTTCTAAAGATGCAGCTATTGGCTTATTTTCTAAGGTGTTTTTAGTCTTTACTATATCTTCTATTTTTTCTTCTACTTTTTCTTCTACTTTTTCTTTGCTATCAATTTTATCCTCTATACCTTCCTTAGAATTAGCAATACTACCAGACACTTCTTGGTTATCAGACACAAATGCTATAGTAGTATTAATATTAGCAAATTGAGCAAAACTATTTTCACTAACTATTTGGCCTGTTACTGCGTCTACAAAAGGAATTGTTTGAGAGCTAAGCACAGCAGGCCGTTGATAATAAGAAGATTTTAAGTAACGTTGATGAAGATAGCCAATAAATATTTTTGTACAAGCCATTACAGGAGCAGCCAGAATAATTCCTATAATTCCAAATAAATGGTGACCAACAATAATTCCTATTAATACCATAAAAGGGTGTAGTTCTAGTTTTTCACCTAAGATTTTTGGAGTAAGAATAAAACCTTCAATACTTTGAACTACTGGATAAGTACCTATAACTGTAAGTATCCGCCATAATTCAGGATTACTAAGAGCAGTAAAAGCAATTACTAATATTGCTGCTGAGGCTGTACCAAAATAAGGAACAAGATGACCAAACCCAGAAAGAACACCTAAAGCAAACCACATTGGAACATCTAAAAAGAAAAAGGCTATTACATAAAGTGTTGCCATAGCCGTACATACTAACAACTGTCCTCTAACAAAATTACGTAAGACTATATCTACTTGAGTAAATAAATCTGACACAGTAGCTCGATTACGAGGAGGAACTAACTGATAAAGCATTTCTGTAAGATTACGAAAATCTACTAGAATATAGTAAATAAACAGTGGGATTAGGATTAAATTTAATACACTTGCAGTAAGGCTACCTACTTGTAATAAACTTCCTTTTATAAAACCAACTATAGGTTCTGTTATTGCTGTAGGATCTTGGGTAAACTCAGAAAATTTTTGAGAAACCTTTTCAAATAAAATTGGGTTTCGGTCATGTAAAGTATCTAGTTTAGGACGTACCCAAGTAGCAACAGACTTAGCTGTAGTGGGTAATTGAGCAATAACATCTCCTAATTGTGTCCAAAATTGAGGAAGAAATACAAATAGTAATAGTCCTAGAACTAAAGTAGTTAGTAGCAAAGCGATTATTGTTGCATTAGATCGAGAAAAACGATAAGACTCAAACCTTTCTACTAAAGGTTCTAAGAGGTAAGCAACGGCTAGAGAAATCAGTACAGGTATAAAAACAGGAGCAACAACATGTGCTAATTGCTGGAAAGTACCTATAACCATATAGCCTAAGAGCAACACGGCTAAGCAAGTTAACAAAATAGGGAAGGCTCTTGGCCATTTGGTTTTTTTGTCACCTAGTCCTAAGTTATCTGTAGGTGGCCGCATCATTACCCCCTTTGTTTAAGACGATATTCTATTAGCTCTTGATTAACAAAATAGATGTAATGCAACCCAGAAAAGATTGTCATTACTAAACCTATCCAATACAAAATGATTAGGTATTCAGTATAGCGTCCAGCACTATTAGTGATAAGAAAAGCAAGTACTGTAACTAATAATATTACTGTGTTTAATTTTCCAGGTATAGATGGTTTAAAGTCACTAAAACCTGTTAAATGACGAATAGTTAAAGCTACTATAAGAATGCCTACATCTCTTATGATAATAGAAACTGTTAACCATAATGGTAATGGTTGGTAACCTTTATCTGGTAAAGTTAACACTAAACAAGTAATAGTAAGAAGTAGTTTATCAGCAATAGGATCAAGCCATTGCCCTAGTTGACTTTGTTGATTAAGACGTCTAGCTAAAAAGCCATCAAACCCATCACTAATACCAGCAATAAAAAACACTATCAAAGCCAATGTAAAATTTAGATCTAAGATAGCCCAAACAAAAACAGGTATTAACAAAATACGAAGCAAGGTTAATAAATTTGGGATTGTAAGGTTTGTTTTTTTTACCAACAATTTGTTTTTAACCTAGTTTTTATTAAATCTTTTGTAAAATCTTAACCTTAAAACCACAGAGCGGCGATAGATTTATAACCCAACGGTACTATGGGTTATAAATCCATCGCCATAGATGATCTGGCTTAAGATTTAAAACTTCTACAAAAGTTCCTTTTTAAATTATTTTTTTAGCATAGGGATTTTAATCCCTTTATTTTCCGCTACTTCAATTGCCTCATCATAGCCTGCATCAACATGACGAGCAACCCCAATACCAGGATCATTAGTAAGTACTCGGTTTAGTCGCTTTGCTGCTTCATCTGTGCCATCAGCAACACTAACTTGTCCAGCATGCAAACTATAACCAATCCCTACACCACCACCATGATGAAATGATACCCAACTAGCGCCAGAAGCCGTATTTAATAGAGCATTAAGAATAGGCCAATCAGAAATTGCATCTGAACCATCTTTCATCGCTTCAGTTTCACGAAATGGTGAAGCAACTGACCCACAATCTAAGTGATCTCGTCCAATTACAATTGGAGCATCTAATTTACCTTGTTTTACTAGATCATTCATGGCTTCAGCAAACATAGCTCGTTCACCATAACCAAGCCAACAAATTCGTGCTGGCAAACCTTGAAAAGCAATTCTTTCTTTTGCAAGTCTTAACCAGCGAGCCAAAGCAGCATTGTCAGGAAATAGCTCTAAAGCTAGATCATCTGTACGACGAATATCAGCAGGATTTCCTGATAAAGCTACCCAACGAAATGGCCCTTTACCCTCACAAAACAGTGGCCTAATATACTCTGGAACAAAACCAGGAATATTAAAAGCATCTGTTACACCTTGTTGTTTAGCTTGAGCACGAATGTTATTTCCATAGTCAAAAGTTACTGAACCCATTTTTTGTAATGCTAACATTGCCTCTACATGCTTAGCCATTGTTTGTTCTGAACGCTTTACATAATCAGCAGGGTTTTCAGCCCTTAAACTAAAAGCTTCATCTAATGTTAACCCATTAGGAACATAGCCATTTAAAGCATCATGTGCACTAGTTTGATCTGTAAGCACATCAGGAACAATTCCTCGATTTACAAGTTCAGGTAGTACATCAGCACAATTACCAACTAGCCCAACTGATAGAGCACGACCTTCTTTCTTTGCATTTAAGACTAGAGTTAATGCTTCATCTAAAGAGTAAGAAATTTGGTCACAATAACGAGAAGCAATTCGTTTTTCAATACGACTTGGATCAACATCTATACCTAGAAAAGCTGCTCCATTCATCACTGCTGCCAGTGGTTGAGCGCCCCCCATTCCTCCAACTCCACCAGAAACTACAAGTTTTCCTTGAAGACTACCACCAAAATGCCTATCTGCTACTGCTGCAAAAGTCTCAAAAGTCCCTTGAACAATTCCTTGTGTACCAATATAGATCCAACTCCCTGCGGTCATTTGACCATACATCATTAAGCCCATTTTTTCTAGTCGGTAAAACTCATCCCAATTAGCCCAATTACCAACTAAATTTGAATTAGCAATCAATACTCTAGGCGCATATTCATGAGTACGAAAAACCGCTACAGGTTTACCAGATTGTACTAAAAGAGTTTCATCATTTTCTAATTCAGTTAAAGTACGAATGATTGCTTCATAACATGCCCAGTTACGAGCAGCCTTACCAACACCACCATAAACAATTAAATCCTCAGGTCGTTCAGCTACTTGTGGATCAAGGTTATTCATCAACATACGCATAGCAGCTTCTTGGTGCCATCCTTTACACTTAAGTTGATTACCTTGTGGTGCATGAATTGCTTGCATTTATACTACTCCTAATAAAATTTTTAGTGATTATTTGTTAGTTTAGGAATGATGACTAGTCGCTAGTAATTAATCTAACATCTAGTAAATTAATAATACTTTCCATTACCTCAAAATCTGTAAAAGCTACTTTGTCTAAGACTTCTTGCACACTAGCATGTGCTCCAACAGCAAAAAGTACTATTGCATCAACATTAGAAATTCCAGATTGAACAGCTTTTTCTGTTCCAGGCCGTAGTTGGACGTCTAAACCAGAAGAAAATTTAGTTCTTAACATCTCAAACTCATCCATTTGTCTATAGCCTTCTAAAAGTAAGTTTTCCATCCTATCTTTAATTAGTTGTTTAATGGCACAAGGTTTGGTTTCAAAAGTAAAACTACCCTGCTCTAAACTTAAACTACGAAAAAACGCTTTTAACCCATTAGTCTTTCCATAAGAAGCATTTACCACATTACCTTCATTAAAATAAATATGTATTGGATCACGAACTATACTAGTACTAATAACTAGTTCTCCACTCTTACGATTATTATTAATAATATGAAGTATGTCAGGTAAACCAATTTCTGATAATTGCCCTTGTAATGCACCTGCTGAACTACGTCTATATTGAGCATCTTCTACTAAACGACTAACACGAAGCTGTAATTCCCGAATAGAAAATGGTTTACTTAAATATTCACTTGCTCCTTGTTCTAAACCTTCAATCTTATCTTCTGTACGGCTTTTAGCAGTTAGAAAAAGAAAAGGTGTTCTTTTAAGTTCCTCAGTAGCTCGTATTTTTTGTAGTAACTGCATTCCATCCATTATTGGCATCATATAGTCAGAGATTATTAAATCTGGTAATTCTTTTATTGCTATTTCATAACCTTTGCTACCATCAGGAGCAAATATCATTTGATAATCTTTTTCTAATGCTGCTTGTAAAACATCTCGTGTAAGTGGTTCATCTTCTACAACTAAAATTTTTGCTTGATCAATTAGTGGTTTTGCAGCTAAGTAACTTCCTGTATCTTCTCCTGAGTTTTTACTCTTTTTAATAATGGATTGCATTATTTGCTGTAAATCTTTTGCCTTACTGCTAGCGCCTTCATCTGTCCTACTTTTCTTTAGTATAGCTTGAACACGTAGTTGGATTCCTAATTTAGGTCTATCTTTAGATACCTTAGTATCAAAGCCTAATCTAAAATCATCTATTTCACTCCATTTACCAGACTCAGAAATAATAAACATAAAAGGAATAGAAATTGTAGCTATATTAGAAATAACTTTTTGAAATAGGGCATCTATTTTGTCAGGTTCTTCTGTGTAATCAACAATTACTAAGGCGGGCATTAACTCTTCAATTTTTTCAAGTGTTGGCTCTGGCTCTGTTTCCATTTCTGCTGTCACAGTAGCTAACACTTCGCTAATTATGGCTAGAAGTGATTCATCGCGTACGGCAACCAGAATTGTCTTCATTATTCAACCCCAAAGAATTAATTATTGATTATAAGTAAATAGAGGAAAATTAAGCTCTATATTACGGCAAGCTTTTATCATAGACAAACTAATTCAGCTTATTTTATTAGTTTTTCCATCTATAACTAATTGGAAAAATACCTGATTTAACTTTATTACTAAATTATATAATCAAAGGAAAACTACTATGCTTAAAACACAAAACTTTTCTAATATAGAATTAGGATCTTATGGTGAAAAACTAGCTCAAGAATTTCTAAAAAAACAAGGCTATAAAATAGTAGTAACTAATTTTAGCCTTCGCCTAGGGCGTAATTTTTCAGGCCATCCTATTACTGGAGAAATAGATATAATTGCTTATGATCAAGAAATACTTTGTTTTATTGAAGTTAAAACTCGTAGCACAGATTTTTTACCTCCAGAAAAACAAGTTAATTTAGCTAAACAAAGACAAATAAACCGTGTAGCTAAACGCTATAGAGAAATTTTTCACCTTAGAGATCATCCTATTCGTTTTGATGTAGTTGCAATATTACTATCAGAATCTAATAGTAATATCCGATTAGAAAAAGATTTTTTCCAACCAATATCAAAAGATTTTTATTCTTGGCAACGATTTTCGCTAAGAAACTAACTATTAAATTAGCGAAACATAGGAAATAGATAAACTGTTACTAAAAATCTCAAAAATAGGCTTGCCGTCTAAGACAGCTTTTAATATGATTAGTTTTGGGAAGTAACTGTTAAATCTATTGTCCTCTTTTTTAATCAATAGAAAACAGATATTTTGGAAGGGTTTTAAGTATGCAAACCTATAGCAAGACAAAATCTAAACTTGCGCGGGAAATTGGTCTCGCTTCATCAAATATTTTAGAATTAGCTCGTCTAGAACTATCTAAAAAACGGCCTTTTCGAATGCAAGTTTCTGGTAATAGCATGACTCCTAATATCTGTGATGGAGATTTTGTTACAGTAGAACCATCAGCTATTCAAAAAATCCGCGTTGGCGATATTGTCCTTTTATCAAGTGTTAGCGATACAGCTCTAGTTCATAGAGTTACTAAAATGGAAGACCGCAGTGGTGTAACTTACCTTACAACTTGTGGAGATGCTTCTAATTACCAAGATATCCCTATTCCACAAACTAATATACTTGGGAGAGTTACTTTAATAGAACGTAAAGATAAATTAGTAAACCTTAATAACCCTTTTACCAGACTATTTGCCCGCTTATTTACTTTCTTTAATAGGTTAAAACACCGCTCTAAAAAGGATTAAATATTTATTTAGAAAAATTAAAGGTTTGTAAATTGTTACAAACCTTTTTTATTTCATTGTATTCATTTTCTTTATCAGAGTTTTCATTGCAACTATCACAGAAAAAGCACCTAAAATTAACCCTATAATCAAAAAAATATGAGAATTGCTATATTCTTTATCTAACAAATAGCCAATAAAAATAGGAGTAATAAAAGAACTAGGAATAGAAAAAGCTATTCCCACCATTACCATTGCACTGCGCCAAGATTTATCTGATTTTGGGTCTTTATTTTGCTCCATATTTTTACTGATCAGGGCTTAAATCTTGAAATAATCTAGGATCACGAGAAGGATCAATCCCAGAATCATTTGGATTAACATTTGGTGTTGGTGTTGGTGTTGAACTTGGATTTGGATTTAGATTTGGATTTAGATTTGGATTTGAAGAGGTTTGTTTAACTTGAACTGGTGCTAAATTTTTAGTAGCTAGTTTAGAAACTTCAATAAAAGGCCCTGGATATATACCAATAAATATTGTCAGAGTAGTAGCTATAGCTAAAGTAACACCAGCATGAATATTTAGCTTAACTGGCTTATCATCTGATGGATTTTCAATAAACATTGCTTTAATAATTTGAGCATAATAGTAAAAAGAAATTACTGTATTAAGTACTGCTAAAACAGCCAGACCATTAAGCCACTCATTATTAGCTTTTATTAAACTAGCAAAAAGTAAATACTTTCCAATAAATCCTGATGTAGGAGGAATTCCAGCAAGGCTAATCAAAAAAACTAGCATCATTACTGCTAATATAGGGCTTTTTTTCATTAAACCATTAAGGTGTTCTAATCTATCGCCTTTTATATCATCGCGTCTTAAAAGAATGATAACCGTAAAAGCGCCTAAGTTCATCAAGGTATAAGCCAAAATATAAAATATTACACCTGTATAACCAAGCTCATTACTAGCAATTATTCCAAGTAAAATATAACCTGATTGTGAAATAGAAGAATAGGCTAACATTCGCTTAGTATTTTTTTGAGTCATCGCAGCAATGTTACCTACAGTCATAGTCAAAGCAGCAACAGCAACTAGCATTGAAAACCAGCCAGGTAATTCTTTTATTGTACGCAAGGCAGGAAAAGCAATTAGCAAAATTCTAGCAAACATTGCATAACTAGCGGCTTTTACTCCTACAGACATAAATGCTGTTACTGGTGTTGGTGCACCTTCATAAGCATCTGGTGCCCACATATGAAAAGGGACAGCCGCAATTTTAAATAACAGCCCAGCACCAATTAAGGTAATAGCTAAAGCTAACAAATAATGTGTACCAAAACCAATATTAGAATTTGTATCTATAATTAGTAAAGAAACTTTAATTGCTATATCTAATAAGCCTAGCTCTCCAGTAATAGCATAAATTAAAGACACACCATAAAGAAAAATACCTGATGAAAATGCTCCTAGTAAAAAATATTTTAATGCTGCCTCATTAGATTTATCATTATGTTTAAGATAACCAACTAAAACATAAACAGAAATTGCCATTAGTTCTAAAGAAACATAAAACATTAATAAATTATAGCTTGATGCCATAAACATCATCCCTACTGTAGAGAAAAGCAATAAACTATAAAAGTCTCCATGTAATTGTTTTTCTGTTTCCAAATATTTAATAGAAATTGCAATAGACATAGCCGCAGCAATCAACACTATTACCTTAAAAATAAAAGAAAAATGATCTATCACATACATCTGATAGAAAATAAACATAGGTATTCTAGTTTTAGTAGCATAATAAACTTGAACTAATCCTAGAAGAGTAAAAGCAATTCCTAGCAAACCAGCATATGCAGTAAGAGTTTTTTTCCCTCTTGGTAGCAAAATATCAAGTACCAACACAAAACAAGCAAACATTGTTAATTGCAACTCTGGCATTAAAAACAATGTTTCTTTCCAAGATGGGAGAACTTGCAATAAAAACATATGCTACCTCAATAAAAAATTTACCAGCTTTATTACTCTACCTTGTTTCATCATGTTGTTTCATTTAGCTTTAGACTTTTGTGTTTGGTTCTTTTTATTAGGAGTAGCGCTTGGACTACTCTCTACAGTAATAGGAGTAACTTCAGGTGTTGGAGAAGGGCTTGCTTGAGTCGCCTCTTTTGATGGTGTTGGCTGCTGCCCTGCTGGAGTTTGTCCCCAATTAGCAGCCTTATTAGGCTCAAAATAGAAAGGTTTTACCTGTTTAACTATAGTATTTGTAGGCTGCTCAATAAAATCTAAAACTGGTTTAGGGTAAATCCCAATAGCAAAAACTAAAAATAATAATGGTGCAAAATATAACCATTCACGCCAGTTTAAGTCTGTTAAAGTTTGGTTTTTCTCATTTTCAATTTCACCAAAAAACATTCTTTGATAAAGCCAAAGCATATAGCCAGCACCTAAAACAATTCCTGCTACACCAAAACCTGCCCATTTTCGATTGGCCTCAAAAGCCCCTCTTAAAAGCAAAAACTCCCCAATAAACCCATTAAGCAAAGGAAGCCCTATTGAACTTAAAGTAAAAATCATAAATATGGTTGCATAATTAGGCATTTTTTGAGCAATACCACCATATTCAGAAATTAAACGGGTATGTCGGCGCTCATAAAGCACCCCTACTAGTAAAAATAATGCTCCTGTAGAAATTCCATGATTAATTTGTTGCATTATTGAACCATTAATTCCATTAGGATTAAGTGCAAACATACCTAACATTGCAAACCCTAAATGGCTAACTGAAGAATAAGCAACTAAGCGCTTCATATCTTTTTGAGCCATAGCACAAAGCGCCCCATAAATAATGCCAATTATTGCCAAAGGAATAACTATATTTAATACTCTTTGGTCTTGGCATGCATCTCCTAAAATAGGTAAGTTAAAACGTAAAAAACCATAAGTACCCATTTTTAATAGAATTGCAGCTAAAATAACAGACCCTGCTGTTGGAGCATCTGTATGAGCATCAGGTAACCATGTATGAAAAGGAAACATTGGGACTTTAATTGCAAAACCAATAGCAAAACCAGCAAATAACCATAACTGTAAACCTATTGGAATTAAAGAAAGCCCATTAATTCCACGAGCACTGCCCATTGCTTGCATAGCCCAAATATTAAAGGTTCCATTTGGTGAAAGTGTCTTGTCTACTGCATTTGCTAACATTGCTAACATTGGCTGATTACCTTGTGCAATGGTCTGTACTGCCGCATCATAAGCCCCTGGAGCGCTAGCAACCGTTTCAGGAAACATAAAATAAAGCTTAATTATTGCTAAGAGAATTAAAACCGAACCTACTAAAGTATAGAGAAAAAACTTAATTGCTGAATAAAGTCGTCTTTCTGAACCCCAAATTCCTATTAGAAAATACATAGGCACTAACATAACTTCCCAAAAGACATAAAATAAAAACATGTCTACTGCAACAAAAGTGCCTAACATCCCTGTTTGCAACATTAATAGAAAAATATAATATTCCTTAAGTCGTTCAGTTATAGCTGACCAAGAGGAAAAAATGGCAATTACTCCTAAAAGAGTAGTTAGTATTACCATACTTAAACTTAAGCCATCTATACCTATTTGGTAGCGTGCACCAATAAGCGAGATCCAATCATAGTCTTCAATAAATTGAAGCCCTCTAAGTGATTTATCAAAATTGAAAACTAATGGCAAAGAAACTAGGAAACAAACAAGCGCCCAAACATTTGCAAAAAGGCGAATTACCTCTTTTTGAGTTTTAGGAACAAAAATTAAAATTATTGCACCTAGTAGCGGCAACCACGTTACCAAAGAAAGAATAGGTATGCCAAAAAGTTTCATAACACTCCAAAGCTACATTAAATTTTCATGACTTCTTAAGGCGTCGGTGTTGGTGTTACTTTTGGTATTGCAGGGAAAAATTGAGTATATAACTCTTGTATTGCCTGATATTCCAACCCAACAATAATCAAAATTAATCCAACAATCATTACTAAAGCATAGTTATTTAGGAAACCTGTTTGAAAAGTTCTTATCAATACTGAGCTTGCCCGAGTAAACCAACCTGTAAGGTTTACAAGTAAATCCAATCCATAACGATCCATTGATCCAGACAAAATACTTGCACCACGAGTAATTAAAGCTGAGCCATTAGGAATTGCATCTACTCCATGTCTATCTGCCTCACCTAATAACTCATTAAATTTATTTATTAGTGAAGCTAGTTTTACATCTAATAGATCATCCCAATACCATTTATTAGTACTAAGCTGATAAAAAGGCTTTAGTTTAATAGCTAAATCATCTGCTATTTGTGGATTTTTTACATAAATATGATAAGCAGCATAAGCCATTGCTACTGACCAAAACATTGTTAAAAGAGCTAAAACAATGTCTATTGTGCCAAAAACATGACTTTTACTAAGCGAATTACTAATAGGGGCTAACCAATTTTCAATCCAATTATAACCAACCGGTAAACCAATAAACCCTGCTACACTAGCAAAAAAGGCTAGTATTATTAATGGTATTGTCATTATTGATGGTGATTCTTTTGGATCAGCAACTAAGGCACTAATTGGACTAGATAAATTAAGCTTTGGTTCTTTAATAATATTAGATTCACCTACAGCGGTTGTGGTAGATTCTACCTCGTTTGTAGTAGATCCCATATTACTTGTAGTAGGTTCAACATTCATTGAATTAGCTGTTACAGCACGAATCTTAAAACTTCCCCCGCCTTCATTCTTTTGATCAATATTTGTATATTTTTCATCTTCATTATCTTCACTAGTTTTATCTCCGCCATCGTTAGCAGTTGGGCCAAGAAACTTTTGTTCTGACCAAAAAGTGAGAGCCATAAATCTAGTCATATAAAAAGCAGTTATACCAGCAGTAAGAAAGGCTAAAAACCATAACAGCTTACCTATAGCAGGATGAAAAAGCGTAGTAGAAAAGGTTTTCCCTAAAATCTCATCTTTACTCCAAAAACCTGCTAGCGGAGCAATACCACAAATTGCTAACCAAGACACCACCATTGTTTTATGTGTAATTGGGAGGTATTTTTTTAAGCCTCCCATTCGGGTAATATCTTGTTCATTATTCATTGCATGAATTACACTTCCAGCACCAAGAAAAAGCTGTGCCTTAAAAAAAGCATGTGTAATTACATGAAAAACCCCTGCAACAAAAGCCCCAACACCACAACCTAAAAACATAAAACCAAGTTGTGAAATAGTTGAATAAGCTAAAATCTTTTTTATATCTTTTTGGGTAAGAGCAATAGTGGCAGCAATAAAAGCAGTTAAAACCCCAATGATAGAAATAACTAACATCATTGTTAGCGAACGTTGAAAAACAAAATTCATTCTTGCAAGTAGGTAAACTCCAGCAGTTACCATAGTAGCAGCATGAATAAGTGCTGATACTGGAGTTGGGCCAGCCATTGCATCAGGTAGCCAAATATAAAGTGGGAATTGAGCGCTTTTTCCTGTTGCTCCAATAAATAAACCTAAAGCAATAAACGACATTATTCCAAAAGTGCCTAGGGTTTCTATAGGATAATTTTGTGCAAGTTGGGCAATTTTTTGATATTCCAATGTCCCAAAAGTAGAAAACACTGCAATTATTGCTAAGATAAATCCTAGATCACCTATTCTATTAACAATAAAAGCTTTTTTACTTGCTTCTGCTGCTTCTTTGCGGGTCATATGAAACCCTATAAGTAAATAAGAGCAAAGTCCAACACCTTCCCAACCAACAAAAGTCATCAATAAGTTTGACCCTAAAATTAGAGTCAACATCATAAACATAAACAAGTTAAGATAGGCAAAGAAGCGAGCAAAGCCCGCCTGAGAGTGCATATAACCTATAGCAAAAATATGGATTAACAATCCAACAAAGGTAACAAACAAAGCATAGAGACCTGAGAGATGATCTATTTGATAAGCCCAATCTATTTTTAATTCTGCTAAGTTATTTTCAGTCTGAGGATTTGTTGAAGTAGTATTTGGGGTGATAAGAGCTTTGCCCCCAGAAATCCATGTATAGTTAAGTGTTTTAGAAATATAGGCTTTAGCTTGGTTTTCTTTTGACCAGCTAGAATAATTAACAAAAGCCATTAGAGAGAGCACAAAAGCTAGAAAGACTGTTGCAACAGCTACAGCGCCAACAAGCTTTTCAGAAAAGTTAAAGCGTCGTGCTAGCAGGCCATTAATTAAAAACCCTAGTAATGGCAGTATAGGAATTAACCAAATTAAATCCATAAAGTTACCATTTCATTAAATCGATTTCGTCTACAGCAACAGTTTCTTTGTTTCTATAAAAAGCAATTACAATTCCTAGTCCAACTACAGCTTCGGCAGCAGCAACAACAATCACAAAGATTGTAAAGATTTCTCCCATATATGCATTCTTGCCTTCACTTTGTAAAAACCAATAGCGAGAAAAAGCAACTAAGTTGATATTTACTGAATTAAGAATCAACTCAATAGACATAAAAATAACAATAACATTACGACGTGTTAATACACCTGCTACACCTATTACAAAAAGCAATGCACTAAGAACTAAAAAATTATTAATATTGACATTAAAAAGACCTTCAAGGACTCTGTCCTTAATTCCTGGTGCAGAAATGGCTTCAGCTTGTAATAAGATTGGCGCTATATAATTAAATATATTAATCATAAATTTTTTCTTGTTTACGTTCGCGAGCTAAATGCACTGCTCCAACAATTGCAACTAATAAAATCAGTGAGGCGATTTCAAAAGGAAGTACTGTTTTAGTATAAAGTTCTTGACCTACTTTAATGGTGTTTTGGGAAATATTATGGCTAGGAGAAATATTTGAACTACTTTGAACTTGCTCTATTTTTGGCGCTGATGGAGAAACTAATGTAAAAAAATTACCTTTTTGAGTTTGTAAAAGTATTGCAATAACCCCTAAGGCAAGAAAAAAACTTAATGCTCCACCAACAATAAGTTGTCGTGTAAACATATTTGTATCTTCTTCTTTTACATTTACTAACATAATTACAAAAATAAATAGTACTAAAACACCACCAACATAAATTAAGATTTGGACTCCTGCAACAAACTCTGCATTTACTAATAAATAGAGTCCAGCAGTAGCAACTAAAGTTGAAATTAAAAGGAGTGCACTATGTACAGCATTACGAGCAGTAATCATAAAAACAGCAAATAATACTGCTACTACAGCAAATAGATAAAAAAGCACTGCTTCTAAACCAACTAATCTCATAAAACACCTATTTTAATTATTTTTATTTACTTTTCGGTTCATTGGTAAAGGTTGAACTTCACGTAAATTAAAATCTCGTGAGCGCTGATTGATTTGACCAAGTATTATCCAAATTAATGGAACTGTAATAATAAATGCTGTGCTAATTAAAAATACGTAACCACCGATAGAAAACTTTAAGCTATTATTTTGAGAAACAATTAGACCTAGTTCTTGGCCTAAGACTAAAAAGCTTGCTGTTAGTACTATATTTGCCAAAGCCGCCGGTATCATCCATTTCCAGCTTAATTCCATCAATTGATCATAACGATAGCGTGGCAGACTCCAGCGTAGCCAGAAAAATAAATAGAGTAAGGCTAGAGTTTTTAGACCAAAAACTCCTATTGAAGCTAAAACAAAGAGTGTTGACCCTGGAGCAAATAAATAGCTTAAACCTGGTAAATACCAACCGCCTAAAAATACTGTTACAGCAATGGCTGATACAATCAACATATTGGCATATTCAGCAATAAAAAAGAGTGAAAACCGAAAACCACTATATTCAGTGTGATAACCAGCAACTAGCTCTGATTCTGCTTCTGGTAAATCAAATGGAGCACGGTTAGTTTCTGCAACACCGCTAATTAGATAAATTAAAAACCCTACTGGTTGAAATAAAATATTCCAAATCTGTAAACGTTCTTGGCTAATAACCATATCTTGTAAGGCTAGGGTTTTAGTAAACATAAGCGCACCTATTAAGGCTAAACCCATTGCAACTTCATAGCTAACCATTTGTGCTGCTGAACGCAAAGCCCCAAGTAATGAATATTTGCTGTTAGAAGCCCAACCACCTAGGATAATTCCTAGTACCCCAAAAGATGAAACAGCCAAAATAAAAAGCAGTCCAATATCAATATTTGATATTGTTCCCCAAGCGGCGCCCCAAGGAATTACAGCTAAAGCGACTAAAGCCGCAACCATTGCAATTATTGGGGAAATAACAAAAATCTCTTTGTCAGCTTTAAGTGGAATAAGATCTTCTTTAAGTAAAAGCTTAATTCCATCTGCAAGAGGTTGTAAAAGCCCTTCTGGGCCAACACGATTTGGGCCTATTCTTACTTGAATCCAAGCACTAATTTTTCTTTCTGCTAAAGTTAAATAAGCAATTAGTGTAAGGACAACAAATAGTAGCGCACCTATTTGTACTAATGGCCAAACTACATAGTCCATAACCATAGGATCAATCCGATCGCTAAGGATTGGCAATTTACTAAACCAAGTTGGCGCAGTTAAGAAAAATAAATACATATATTTTATTAGCGGTCAATTTCACCTAATACAATATCTAATGTACCAATAATTGCTACAACATCAGCAACTAAATGGCCTATAGACATTTGACGTAGTGCTTGCAAATTAATAAAAGAAGGTGGCCGGATTCTTAATCTTGATGGTTGAGTTGACCCATCACTAACTAAATAAATCCCTAGTTCTCCTTTTGGGCTTTCTATTGAATGATAATACTCACCTATTGGAGGCTTAACCACTTTAGGCGCTTTTGGTGCCATTATTGGCCCATCTGGGAGTTTTTCTAGTGCTTGTAAAATAATACGCCTTGATTGTCGCATTTCTTCCATTCGCACCAAATAACGATCATAAGTATCGCCATTTTCACCATAAGGAATATCAAATTCTAGATCAGCATAACATTCATAAGGATGTGCTTTACGAATATCCCACTCAATTCCAGATCCCCGCAAAGGTGGCCCTGTTAAGCCAATATCTATTGCAGCATCAGCAGAAATAATTCCTATACCAACTGTACGGCTTAACCAAATTCGATTTGTATTAAGCATTATCTCGTAGTCTTCTAGGCATTTAGGGAAACGATCGCAAAACTCTTTTACTTGGCTTTGAAAGCCATCATAAGCATCATAAGTCATACCCCCAATACGAAAAGCATGACAAGTAAGACGAGCACCAAAAAAATTTTCAAAAATCTTTAAGATTTCTTCTCTTTCACGAAATGCCCATAAAAAAACTGTTACAGCCCCAATATCTAAAGCATGTGTAGCTAGCCAAAGTAAATGACTAGAAAGCCTATTTAGTTCTGTTAGTATGACTCTTAAATACTGTGCTCTAAGTGGAATCTCTAGTGCTAAAGATTTTTCTACTGTTTCTACATAACAAAGTCCATTTGATACAGCAGCAATATAATCTGTGCGATCAAAATAAGGTGCAATCATCTGATAATTGCGATGTTCACAGATTTTTTCTACCCCACGATGTAAATAGCCTATTTCACAATCTAGGTCTACAACTGTCTCCCCATCAAGCTTTAAGACTACTCTAAGCACACCATGTGTAGAAGGGTGCTGAGGCCCCATACTTAATATCATTTCATTAGTATCAATCTCTGGATGAGTGATATCAGTTATTTCTGTCATATTTTTAATTTGATCATTATTGAAATAAAGTTAATTACTCAAATTTCCCTGTAAAATCGCCTTCTGTGGGTAATGTTCGAATTTGTAAGTTTTGCTCTACCCATTCATTATCTTGATATTCAAGTGTATATTCTTTTCTTAATGGATGACCTACCCAACCATTAGGCAAAAGGATACGCCTTAAATCAGGATGCTCATCAAACCTAATCCCAAATAAATCATAAACTTCTCGCTCTAGCCAATTAGCTGTACTCCAAATATTACTAACTGTTTGTATTGTTTCATCTTCAGCCAGTCTAGTTTTAATACGGAGCCTGCGTTTATCTGCTATTGAATAAAGCTGATAAACCACCTCAAAGGGTTGTTCAGGCTGATCAGGAAAATGAACCGCGGTTAAATCTGTTAGCATATTAAAAGCTGGCTTAGAGTTATCTCTTAGATAAGAAAGTAGCTCTATTAAAATTACTTTTTCTATTTGTAATACTTGCTGAGAGTTTATTTCATTTGCTGCTAAGATATTTTTACCAAATTTTTCTTGTAAAGTAGTAATTAAAGTATCATCCTTAATTTCAACTACTGGCATTGCACCAGCAGCACGACGAGGGAGTTTTTTTACAGGTGTCTCACTAGCAGACTTAGCAGTTGGGTTTGGTTCTTGAGGTTTATTATCTTCTTCTGCCATAGCGCTATCACAATACTCCTGTAGCAAAATACCCGAAAAACTTGCTAACTTATTGGTTTAATTAGAATTTTAATTGTTTGTTAGGAAATAGTAAAAAACCTTATAAAGGTTTGTATCACAATAAATTACGCTTTGTCAATTTATAGCTGTGCCTCTAGTTATTTACCTAACATTTTAACTTAGTTAAATAATTTAAGAGTAGCCCACCATTTATCATTCTAAAAAATCTAAGCTAACCAAGTTGTTTACAAAAAGAGCAGAGAGGAAAAAGCAAATGAGCAGTTATCAAACCCAAACCCTGACTTTTACCCATACAGATAGTCTAACTGAAGCAAAATTTTCTTCTGATAATAATTATATTGTTACTACTAGTAATGATAATAGTGCCAAAATTTGGTCAGCTAAGTCTGGAAAACTTTTGGTTACTTTGAAACATATGGCTAGAGTAGTTACAGCAAATTTCTCAGATGATAATACTCGTGTTATTACTAGTAGCGAAGATAAAACAGCTAAGCTTTGGGCTGTAAAATCTGGTCAATTGCTTGCTACCTTAAAACATAAAGATTCGGTTTACTCAGCTAAGTTTTCTCCTGATAAAAAATCTATTGTAACTATTAGTGATGATAAAACTGCTAAATTATGGGTGGCTAAATCTGGTCAACCTTTACTTACTCTTGAGCATGATCGGGTTGTTAATGATGGGAATTTCTCTTCTGATAGTAATTATTTACTTACTGCTAGTGGAAATATTTATGGTGGTGCGGCTTTAGCTATTCTTTGGGAAGTAAAAAAAGGGACACAATTACGTACTTTTCAGCATGAAGATAAAGTTCATAAAGCAAAATTTTCATCAGATGATAGTCTAATTCTTACAGCTAGTCAGGATAAAACAGCTAAGCTTTGGGAGACTAAATCAGGTCAAATGCTTTTTTCTTTTGAACATGAAGCTTATGTAACTCAAGCAGGGTTTTCATTTGATAATAGTAAAATTATTACAGCTAGTTATGATAAAACCGTTAAGCTTTGGGATGTAAAATCTGGCAAAATGCTTATGAACTTGCAACATGAAGCAATTGTTAACACAGCAAAATTCTTTTTAGAAGACAAATATATTCTTACTGCTTCTGATGAAAAAGCCGCTAAGTTATGGGAAACAAAGACAGGTAAGCTACTAGCAACTTTTCCACATAATGAAAATGTTAGGGATATTAGTTTCTCTTCAGATAATAATTTTATTCTTACTGCTAGTCTTGATAACACTGCTAAACTTTGGGATATAAAAGAACTTATTAAAACATAAGATATTCCCCAATATCACTTTAACAACTTAAATGATATTGGGGTAATAAATTTGGCTATTATGGTTTCCAGCCTTTATCTATAAGAGTTTGGCGGGAAAAATCTAAAAGTCTTTGTGCCATATCTATTTGATCTTCAAAGTCTTGTCCTCCGGCACGTTTTACAACTTCTTCATAGCGCTTTAATACATTAATTGCTTCAGTTAACCAGCTAATAGCCGCTTTAATAAAGGGTAAGCGCAGAGTACGCCCTTCTTGCTCAACTTTAGTGTTAGAAATTCCTCTAGAATCGTCCATTACTTCCCAAATCATTTCTTCATCACCATCAGGAGTTAATCGCCAGCTAGTCATTTCCTCATAAAAATGAATTGTCACAGGTTTACCTTCAAAGAGATCAACTACATGTTGCTCATACATTTGTAACATATCTCCTGAAGATTCTCCGTTATACATAAAAGTACAACGAGAAACTACTTTACCATCTATAGCTAGACCACAGCCTAAATTATCTATCATTAAAGCTTTTAAGAAGTCTTCATCTTTGCTTAACTCAGGTAATTTTTCCCGCATATCTCTAGAAGTATACCAATGCTCAACTTCTCCTGGTCGCCAGGTTTTTAAGTCTAGTGTTAAAAATACGCTCATCTATTATCCCCTTTTTCTACATTAGAAAATAAAATCGTAAATAATTTGTATGCTTCTTCTTGGTTAACTTTTACCACATTTTGCCCATCTAGTGGTTGAAACAGTGAAATTCTACCTTTGCTTGTAATTCCTAGGCGAAAAGCAATACCAGAATCTAGCAAAAACTCATAAATTGCAAAACCATCCCCACAAACTCTAGTTGGTGGTAAAACTATCTTCTCTTTATAATTAGGCACAATCCATTCTAATAATTGGCCTAAGTATTCTTTAGTAGTACCAGCAGGCCATAAATTATTATGTGCTTTTATTTGACTAGTATCAAAGTTTTCCAAAATATGCCTAGCAGCAAATTGTAATAAATCATATTTTGTCCAATATAATTCTGGCATAAAGTTGACCTTGAAAGTTATTTAAAGAATTGTGTATAAGCAATTTTTTAATGACAAAGCAAAAGATTATGCAGATAAACCCAATATTGCAAGTCATTAATCCTACATTAGACAAAATAAAAAAAGCTCAGAAAACTAATTTTCTGAGCTTTACAAGAAAAATTCGGTAGTAGATCGTAAGAAATGCTATTCGGCAAAATCTCCAACTAACATTATTTGATTATTTATATCTCGTATTTCTATATGTCTAACTTTTGTAACAGGATCTAAAGAAGCAGGTAAACCATCAGCAGATCCACCTTTTTTGCCACCATCTTTCTTTTTACTAGAGAATTCTATTACAAAAAATGCTTCTGTTTCTCCCTTAACAGTTCTAGCTTCTCTAGAGGTAATTTCAGTACCATCAACAAATAACCTATAATTATCTTTGTTGTTTAAGTTAACTGTAATTACTTCAAATTGTTGAACAGGATCGCCTTCTTTTTTCATACTAAAAGAAATACTTACTATTCCAGTGGCTTCAGGAGAGATTGAAGTAGGTTTTAATCTAATAATCTTACTAATTTGTTTTGGATCTTTCTCTTCTTTTTTATTTGCATCTAAGTTTTGTGCAAAAGTTAAACTTGTAAAAACCATTAGGCAAACCATTGCTAATAAAGCTTTGTGTAAACGTAGCATAACTGTCCTCCAAAAGAATTTATTGTTTTTTATAGTTTTATATTCGGTGTGTTTGTTAGGAATAAAAACAAAGAAAAAAAGTTTGGAAAATTTTCTAATTTATTGGAAAATTTTTTTGTAGTAATAGTTTTATAAAATTTCCCTCTTAAAGATAAACAAATTAAAGCCCAAAAAGATCTTTAATAGATTTTAAGATATGCATTTGGGTTTGTTCTACTTGCTCATGTTGTGCTTCTTTATCTAATCCTTGTACAAAAGCTTCTAACTCTACACGTCTACGGGCAAGTATTCGAGAAATATCTTGAGCAATTTCTGGACGCTCACTAAGAATATTTTGAAACGCCTCTTTATCTAGTCGATAACACTCAACTTCTTCTAATGCCACAACCGTAGCAGCACGAGGTTCTCCTGTCATTAAAGACATTTCACCAAAAAAGTCTCCTGCTTTTAAGCGGGATACTTCTTTTTCTGCCGATAAGTTTTTAGTTGGACTGTTATTACCATTATTAGTACTAGTAACAGTTACTCTTACAGAAACCTCTCCCTTAGTAATAATATAGAGCCAATGGGCTTCTGCACCTTGACGAGTAATTATTTCTCCACGAGCAAAAGGAGCATAACGTATATGATCCATTAACTCTCTTAACTCACTATCTTTTAATGTGCTTAAGAGTTCTATATTACGTAAAGCTGTAATACGTTGCTCTATTTGCTGTTCATGTTTTCTAAGTTCTCGTTTATTGCTTAGTTCTGTAACAAATAAACTATGTGCAGGAATTGAAAGAGGAATATCAGCGCGTTTAAGTGCATAATAAATTCTAATTCTGACACTAGAATCTGTTGGATCATCTACTGCCAAATCTGTTAACCAATAGCGTACAGCATAAGTACAATAACTATCCTTAAAATCCATTAAAATGGCATGTATTTTAGGATCATTAGCTACATTTGCAATGGGGTTAGATTGTAGAGCTTCATTAACACAGCTTATTACTTCATTAGGGGTATAGCGAAAATCAATATTAAAGTAAATCCAACGCCTAGTTTGTAAAGGTTGAGCATGACGTTTCCCATAAATCATTACTTGACTTTTCATCAATTGACTATTAGGAATTAATACTGTCTCCCAATTACGTGTTTCAATTGCAGTTTGTCGCCAACGTACTTCTTTTACTCGTCCAATATAAGGCTCTATTTTAATCCAGTCTCCAGGCTGAATTACATGTTCAATTTCCAAAGCAAAACCAGCAATAATATTGCCCAAAGTATCCTGTAAAGATAAACCTATTACAGCCGAAATAATTGCAGACGTAGTTAAAAGCCCTGTAACATTAACCCCACGTGAAGACAATATAACTAATATAGTAATTACATAAGTCAAAATTACTGTAGTATCTCGTAGTAATCTAGGGACTTTTAAGTGTAATCCCCCTAGAACAACATCAAAGATCATTAATGAACCAAGATTAATTAATGAAATGCTAAGAAAAGCTGTAGCTAAAGCTCTTGCATAATCACTATAAAGAGTACCATTATTTAGCTCTAAAGCTATTGAGAGAAAAACAAAACCAGTATAAATAAAGATGGGAATTAATACGCCACGTAACTGCCTACGTTTTTCTGGAACAATACGAGCAACAATTATTGCACCAAATATTGTAGCTAGAATAAACCAACCAGCCCCATTAGCCATAAACTCACGAGTTATGGTTTGAGAGAAAACTTCGAAAATAAAACTTGCTAAACCAAACAAAGACATCTCCGTAAACCCTAGCTTGGCATTCTCAATAAATGTTACTGTCTGTTAGACTAAAATTTATTTGTGTAAGGATTTAGACAGTATAGCGATTTTTTTACATTTTTGTTACAAAATTTTTACAACTTTGTTACATTTTACCGAAAATACTGCTTAAACTAGGCTTAATTTGGGATTAAAACATCATCTTTAAAATTAATTTTTGCTAGTATTTTAGCTTTTTCTACTTCATTAGCTTGGCGAGGAGTACTGTAATTCTCAATTACTACAGGAATCAACTCTATTTTAGTAATTTTAGTAGGTGGCTTATTAGTAGGTAACTGACTAGGTAACTGACTAGGTATTTGATTAGGTATTTGATTAGGTATTTGATTAGTTGTGTTGATTGTTTCTATTAGATAACCTTTAAGAAAAATTTTTAGTACCAGCCCTTCTTTAGTATCTTGACTCCAAGCTTGATCAAAAATAAAGTTTCCAAGAGAATAAAAAATATATTTATCTTTATACTTTTCAACTGTTTGTATCCAATGAGGATGTGCCCCTATTACAATATCTGCCCCATGATCA
>Ga0075163_10000901_pt1 | contig 39680 bp, 38 predicted proteins | sample JI1023141ADNA_FD_71478 | JGI IMG/M metagenome (GOLD analysis project Ga0075163, IMG submission 71478) | Wastewater effluent complex algal communities from Wisconsin, to seasonally profile nutrient transformation and Carbon sequestration -... | ecosystem: Engineered > WWTP > Effluent > Algae...
GGCGTCGATCGCGACGTGCCCGGCGCGGCCGGCATGTTCAAGCGCGCGTGCGCGGCCGACAGCGCGCCGGCCTGCAACCAGCTCGCGGTGATGCTGGCCGAGGGCCTCGGCGTGCGGCAGGACGCCGCCGCCGCGTTCGAGTTGTTCACCAAGGCCTGCGACGGGAAGCTCGCGGTCGCGTGCCGCAACGCCGGGCTCAAGCTCGACGACGGCGTCGGCGTCGCCAAGGACCCGGTGAAGGCGCTCGCGCAGTTCGTCCGCGCCTGCGACGGCGGCAACGGCGCTGGCTGCTCCGACGCCGGCGCGCGCTACCAGGCCGGCCTCGGCGTCACCGCCGATCCGGCGCAGGCTCGCACCTATTATCAGCGCGCGTGCGCGCTCGACTACGGCGACGGGTGCAACCGGCTGGGCCGGCTCGCCGAGGCGGGCACCGGCGAGCCGAAGGATCTGGCCAAGGCCGCGACGCTGTACGAGCAGGCGTGCGCGATGGGCGCGGGCTACGGCTGCGCGAACCTGGCGTTCCTGAAGGGCGGCATCACCAAGCAGCTGCCGCTGTACCAGCGCGCGTGCGAGCTGGGCGCGGCGGGCGTGTGCGTCGACCTCGGCATGGCGCTGTACACCGGCAAGCACCTGAAGAAGGATGTCGCCGCGGCGCTGCCGTTGTTCGAGCGGGGCTGCGCGCTCGTCGACGCCGTCGGATGTCGCAACGCCGGCATCCAGTACTTCCGCGGCGAGGGCGTGAAGGCCGACCGCGTGAAGGCGCACGAGCTCCTGACGCGCGCGTGTCAGCTCGGCGACGCCGCGTCGTGCAAGGAGCTCGAGTAGCCCGTCACTTCGGGGTCAGCACCAGCCCGAGCTTGACGTCGACGTCGGTCGGGTCGCCGTCGCCGTCGATGACCGGCGTGAACGACCACTTGGCCATCACGCCCTCGATGCACGACGCCAGGGTGTCGTCGACGCCGGCGGCGTTGCCGTCGGTGAGCGCGCCGCGATCGGTGACGGTGAAGGTCAGCGAGACCTTGCCGGCCAGCGTGCCGTCGCCCACCAGCGACTTCTTGTAGCAGCGCTGCAGGCTGGGCATGTAGGTCGTCGAGATCTTGCGGATGATGCCGTCGACCGACGGATCGCCGGGCGGGCGCGGCGTCGGCACCGGCTTGATGCGGCCGGGCGGGCCGACCTCGGGGTCCTTGAGGATCGGCGTGACGGGGCGGTTGCCGGGATCCACCACCGGGTTCTGGCTGGTGCCGGGGCGGTACGGATCGTCGGGGCGCACGCGACCGGTCTGATCGCCGATGCTGGCGGTCTGATCGTTGCGCTTGATCTCGTCGAGCTGCTGCGCGAGATCGGTGCCGGGCTTCTTGGCCGACAGATCGCCGACCGTGCGGCCGGTGTCGCCGTCGGGCGCGAACAGCAGGTCGGCCATGCGGGTCGGATCGCCGGGATCCGTCGACGGCGGCGTCGGCGCGGTCGGCCGGCCGGTGCTCGGCGTCGGCTTGCGCGACGGCGTGGTCGGCGCGGTGGGCTCGGGCTTGGTCGGCGCCGGCTGGGTGCCGGGCTCGGGCTCGGGCGCCGGATCGGTGTCGAAGATCGGATCGCTGGCGTCGATCAGCGCGATCGTGTCGTCGGTGTACGTCTCGGTCGCGCGGTGGGCCATCGTCGGCTTGCCCGGCGGATCGTTCAGGTTGGCGGCGATCATCACGCCGAGGTGCGCGACCAGCGACGCCGCGGCGAAGGCCGCGACGCGACCGTCGATGCGATCGGCCAGCGTGCCCTTGAGCGCGCGCGGCAGGGCCGGCGCGGGCGCGGGCGCGGGCGCGGGCAGCCGCACGCCCTGGAACAGCACGCGCACCTCGCCGACGTCGACGCGGCCGTGGGCGTCGAGCGGCAAGACCACGGTGGTGGCGCCGGCCGCGACCTTGCCGTGGGCGTCGCACTCGGCGCGGGTCCACACCGCGTCGGCGACGGCGATGCGCGCGTCCATGCCCGGCGCGAGGCGCAGCCGGATGCCGGCGGGCGTGATCGTCAGCAGCTCCCAGTTGCGCGGCAGCCCCGGCAGCGGGAGCTGGACCGAGGCGCGGGCCGACTGGCCGATCGAGAAGGGCCGGTGGTCGCGGACGATCTGCTCGGCGACCACGGTCCCCGAGAGCACGATGCCGAGGCGAAGCGCGGGGGGATTCGCGGGCTTGGCGATGGTCGCGGACATGGGAATGCAAACGCGCGACCCGGCTGGGCGATCTAGCCGAGCGCCGCCCGCGGTCAGCGCACCACCGTCAGATGGACGCGGCCGGGGACGCGCGGCGCAGGCAGCGCCGGCGCCAGCGGCTGATCGCGCCAGCCGTCGAGCCGGCTGCCCTGGTGGGCGTACGCGACGGGGCAGGTCGCCGCGCACGGCTTGGGCGTGGCGAACGCGGCGCGGATGTCGTCGACGCCGTAGTCGGCCAGCGGCTTGGCGCCGAGCCCCATCTTGGGCGTGCACAGGTGCACCAGGCCGTCCTCGCACACGGTGAAGAAGCGCGCGCCGGCGCGGCACTTCCACGTCACCTGGCCGCGGTCGAGCAGGTCGGTCTGGAAGTCCTCGCTGAACACGCTGGTGCCGTGGCGATCGAGCGCGCGGATCTCGTCGTAGATCGCGCGGGCCGCCGCGTCGACGGGGAGCGGCCGCCCCGAGGGATCGCGCGCCAGCGAGCACTTGGCGTCGAAGCCGAGCGCGTGCACGGCGCGCGCGACGGCCAGCGCCTCGGCCGGCGGCGCCGCGCCGAAGACGGTGTTGACGCGCACCCGGAACCGCGCGCGCTCGGCGAGCAGGCGCAGCTTGCCGCGCAGGGGCTTGAGCGACTTCTTGCTGATCGCGCTCGGCGTGAGGTTGTCGAGGCTGAGCTGCAGCGCGTAGAGGCCGGCGTCGTTGAGCGCGTCGATGCGCGCGGCCGTGAGCAGGTAGCCGTTGGTGTTGAGCGCGGGCGTCATGCCGCGATCGCGCACGTGCCGGACGATCGCGACGATGTCGGGGTGCAGCAGCGTCTCGCCGCCGGTGAGCGTGACGAACACGGTGCCCAGCCGCGCGAGGTGATCGATGCGCGCCTTCATCTCGTCGAGCGGCACCGGCGGCGACACCGCGTCGTACTCGGTGCAGTAGCCGCAGGCCAGGTTGCAGCGGCGGGTGACGACGACGTGGGCCATCAGCGGCCGATCGGTGTCGAGCGCGGCCCTGGCGAGCCCGCGCAGCACGCGGAAGTCGGCGCGCAGCTGGTGGCGGCGCTGGTGGCGGACGGGCGCGAGCGCAGGGGCGGCGGGGGCGGGTGCGAAGGCGGCTGCGGGCATGGCGGGCGGTATTGCGACCCCTGGGCCATCGTCCAAGTCATCGAGAATACGGGGCCACGTGTCAAGGTTCGACCATTCCCTGGTAGATCAGCGCAGACGGTCGCCTGGTACGTTTGAACCGCGATGCTCCGTCGTGCGCTGCCGTTCGTGCTGGTGCTTGGCTGCTCACACCCGCGCCCGAGCGCGCCACCGCCGCCGCCGCCGCCGCCCGCCGCGCAGCTGACGATCCACGTCGATCCGCTGCGCTTCAAGGCCGACGCGACGCTGACGATCGAGCTGGTGATCGACAGCGGCTACAGCTGCGGCAAGCACTACCCGCTGCTCGAGCTGCCCACGGCTCCCACCGCGCCGTCGCCGGCGCCCTGTCCCGCGATGCCGCCCGACATCCGCGAGCAGCACGCCGCGCCGATCGCCGCCGTCGTCACGATCGCGAGCACGCAGCTGACGCTCGGTCGCGACTTCACTGTGATCGTGACCGGCCCGGCGGCGACGGGCTGCGATCTGGTGCGCGGCACCGCGCGCGGCGCGATGACCGGCGCCGCGATCGACGTCCCGCCGCTCGAGCTGGTGACGATCCCGCAGGCGTGCCCGGCGTAGATCGTCGACGGCGATCGCGCGTCGGAAGCACCATGCCCCGCACGCTCGCCGCCTTCGCCCTCGCTGCCCTCGCCACCACCGCCTGCACCGATCAGCTCGCGCCGGCCGCCCACGCCACGACGCCGGTGCGGTTCGCGATGTCGCTCGACGCGCGCGCGTTCCTGCCCGGCTCGACCGTCGATGTCGAGGTGTGGAACGCGGCCGCGCTCGCCGCGCGCGCGCGCAGCGGCGACTGCATGATCGGCCACAGCGCCGCCGGCGAGGAGATCATCTGCCCGCCCGGCGTCACCTACCAGCCGCCGCCCGAGCCCGAGCGGTTCCGCTTCACCGTCGACGAGCTGGCCCACGGCTTCGCGATCGCGGCGCTGTCGATCGGCCGCGGCGAGGCCTACGAGATCAGCATCGGCGGGCGCGCCAGCGACGGCTGCAACCACGCCGGCGCCAACGCCCGCGGCGTCGCCGATCGCGACGAGATCACGCTGACCGACCTCGACGTGTACTCGACGACGATGGCCTGCCGCAGCGGCAGCTGATCACGCGACGCGGATGCGGGCGTCGATCGCGATCACGCCCTGGCCCGGGCCGCGGGTGACGATCGGGTTGAGGTCGAGCTCGAGCACCGCGTCCAGATCGCCCATCAGCCGATCGATGCGCAGGATCGCGTCGCGCAGCGCCGGGCGATCGGCGACCGGGCCGCCGCGGAAGCCGTCGAGCAGCGCCTGCGCGCGCACCCCGTCGATCAGCTCGGTGGCGTCGGCGTCGGTGAGCGGGTGGACGCGGAAGCCGACGTCCTTCCACAGCTCGACGGCGACGCCGCCGATGCCGAAGCCGATCAGCGGGCCGAAGCCCGGCGTGCGGGTCGCGCCGACGAACAGCTCGACGCCGCGCGGGACCATCGGCTGCACCGTGACGCCGTCCATCTCGGCGGCGCGCCCGATCGCGGCCAGCCGTGCGTGGATGTCGGCGAAGGCCTGGCGCGCGGCGGCGGCGTCGGCGACGTCGAGGATCACGCCGCCGACGTCGGTCTTGTGGGTGATCGTCGCGGAGGCGAGCTTGATCGCGACCGGGTAGCCGACCGCGCTGGCGGCGGTGGCGGCGGCCTCCGCGGTCGCCGCGAGCTGCGTGCTCGGCTGCGCGATGCCGTACGCCGCGAGCACGGCGCGGGTCGCGTCGGCGGGCAGCCAGCCGTGGTGATCGCCGATCGCGGCGCGGGCGGCGGCCGCGTCGACGGCGAGCTCGGGCACCGCGCCGGCGCCGCGCGCCAGCCAGCGGCCGTAGCGCACCACGCGCGCCAGCGCGATCGCCGCGGCCTCGGGGAACGAGTACGACGGGAAGCGGCCCTCGCGCAGCGACGACAGCGCCGCCGGCACGCCGTGCATGCCCATGAACGACGTCAGCACCGGCTTGGTCGCGCCGGCGCCGCCGCGCTGGATCGCCGCCGCCACCGCCTGGGCCTCGGTGCCGACCGGCGGCACGAACAGCACGATCACCGCGTCGACGCCGGGATCGGCGAGGAGCAGCGGCAGCGCGCGCTCGTAGGCGGCGGGCGTCGCGCTGGCGATCATGTCGACGGGGTTCTTGACCGACGCCTCGGGCGGCAGGAACGCGCGCAAGGCGGCGGTGGTCGTCGGCGACAGCTCGGGGACGATCAGCCCGTGGCTCTCGCACGCGTCGGCGGCCATGATGCCGGGGCCGCCGGCGTTGGTGAGCAGCGCGACGCGGTTGCCGCGCGGCACCGGCTGGTTGGCCAGCACCATCGCGACGTCGAACAGCTCCTCGATCGTGTCGGTGCGGATCACGCCTGCCTGGGCGATCAGCGCCTCGACCGCGACCTCGTTGCCGGCGAGCGAGCCGGTGTGCGAGCTGGCGGCGCGCGCGCCGGCGCCGGTGCGGCCGCTCTTCACGGCGACGATCGGCTTGTCGCGCGCGACGCGCTGGCAGGTCGACAGGAAGCGCGCCGGGTTGCCGAAGCTCTCGAGGTAGAGCAGCACCACCTGCACCTGCGGATCGGCGCCCCAGTACTCGATCAGATCGTTGCCCGAGACGTCCGCCTTGTTGCCGATCGACACGAACTGGTGGATGCCGATGCCCAGCTCCTTGGCGTAGTCGAGGATCGCCAGGCCGACAGCGCCCGACTGCGACGAGAACGCGACGTTGCCGTGGGGCGGCCAGGTCGGCGCGAACGTGGCGTCGAGCGCGACCGCGGGATCGGCGTTGAGCAGGCCGAGGCAGTTGGGGCCGACCATGCGCATCCCGGCGGCGCGCACCTTGGCCAGCATCGCGTCCTGGATCGCGCGGCCGGCGTCGCCGGTCTCGGCGAAGCCCGCCGTGATGATCAACACCGCCTTCACGCCGGTCGCGACGCAGTCGTCGATCACCGCCGGCACGTGCGCCGCCGGCACCACGATCACCGCCAGCTCGATCGCGTCGGGCACCGCGCGCAGATCCGGATATGCGCGCACTCCCTGCACCGAGCTCGCCCCCGGGTTGATCGGGTACACGGCGCCGGTGAAGCCGTTGGCGATCAGGTTGTGGAAGATCTCCGCCCCGATCGTCCCGCGCGTCCGCGAAGCTCCGATCACCGCCACCGTCTTGGGCTTCAGCAACGAATCCAGCGAGTGCGCCATCGCGTGAGCCTACGCGGGGTTGCAGCATCGCGGGGGCCTGCGGCGGCGGCGATCGGTCGCGGTCGGCGGCGCGCCACGCAACCGCGGCGCATGGCGGTCGATAGCCCGGGCCATGAATGCACCAAGACTCGTCGCGTTGCTCTCGGTCGGTGGCCTGCTCGTCGGATGTGGAGGCGGTCGCTCGGCGCCGCCGGTGAAGCCGGTGGCGGTGGCGAAGGTGGACCTGAAGCGGGCCAAGGCACCCGCGACGGCGGTGATCCTGGGGTCGGGCGGCGCGGGTGAGACGACGACGCTGACGCTGCCGACCGGGCCGCAGCGCGTGACGGTGGCGCCGCTGTTCGTGCGCGGCGACGGCGCCGAGGCGGCGGGCGGGATCGGCGCGGTCGAGCTGGTCGTGCAGGCGGCGACGAGCGGGCAGGTGAAGGTCGGCGTGTTCGAGGACGTCGCGGGCGGCGCCGGGCCGGAGTGGCGCGCGGGCGTCTGGCTCGCGGCGTACGTCGCGGTGAGCGTGCTCGACAAGGACCTCACCGACTTCTCGTTCGAGGCGACCTCGAGCGGTCACGTCGACGGCGCGTCGGCGTCGGCGTTGATGTCGGCGGGGCTGGTCGCGGCGATCCTCGGCTGGAAGGTCGACGCCGCGGCGACGATGACCGGGACGATCAACCCCGACGGCACCGTCGGGCCGGTCAGCGGCATCCCGCAGAAGTTCGGCGCCGCGCTCGCGGCCGGCAAGCGGCGGCTGGGCTATCCGGTCGGGCAGCGCCTCGCCTACGACGCGGCCACCGGCGCCGAGGTCGACCTGGTGGCGCTGGCGCGCGAGCGCGGCGCGGAGGCGATCGAGGTCGCTGACATCTACGGCGCGATCGAGCTGATGACCGGGCGCGCGCTGCCGCGACCGCAGCCGCTGGCGAGCGCGGCGATGGAGGTGCCCGCGGAGATCGCCGACCGCGTCGCCGCGCGGGTCGACGCCTGGGACAAGCGCGTCGACGCGCTGCACGAGGAGCTGGCCGCGCGCTTCGACGACGGGCGCGGCCTCGGCGGCGCGGTCGGCGCGTACCTGCGCTCGACCACCGCGCACGATCGCGCCTACGCGCAGCGCAAGCAGGGCATGGTCGCGCCCGCGTACCACGGGATGGTGGCGGCGTGGATCGCCGCGACCGCCAGCCGCGACGCCGCGGCGGTGCTCGAGCTCGCCAGCGACGGCGACATCGACGGCGCGACCCGTGAGCTCGACCGCCTCACGGCAGAGCTCGCCGCCGCGACCGACGCGGTGCGCGCCGTCGGGACGCGCAAGCCGGCGACGATGGGCGATCACCTGCAGATGCTGTCGGCGTTCGACGCGGCCATCGACGGCTGGAGCCTGCAGGCGTTCGCCGAGACGCTGACCCGGCGCACGCGGCTGCGGCTCGAGCTGCTGCGCGAGGACGCCGACGACGAGTACGCGCTCACCTCGGTCGGCCGTGACGTCGTCGCCGCGACCAACGCGATCGCGCGCGCGCGCGCCGCGGTGCTGCTGACGCAGGACGCGGCGGAGATCGAGGCCGCGCCGTCGCCGGTCTACCGCTGCTCGCTCCCCGCGGTGAAGCGGCTCGCGACGTCGTTCGCCGCCGCGGCCGGGTCGAACCTCGCCTACGTCGAGGCGCTCGGCGGCATCACCAGCGATCTGGGCCGCGACCTCACCGCGACCACCGAGCCCGACTACCTGGTCGCGGCGGTCGGCAGCCGCGTCGGCGACGCCGCCGGCGGCGTGCCCGCGACGCTCAAGGCCGCCTGGGGCGAGGACTCGGTCGGCTGGCGCCTGTTCACGCTGGCCGCCAGCCAGCAGTCGTACTTCCGCAGCTCGCTGCTCGCCTCGCGCTGGCACTCGCTGCGCGTGCGCACCGGCCTCGACGGCCGCGCCTACGCGATCGGCAACGAGCGCGCCCTGCTCAACATGCTCGAGTTCGCCGAGCAGCGCGCCCGCGAGCACGCCCACGCCGCGCAGGTCGCCACCGGCCAGGTCCCCCTGCAATCCCAGCTGCACTACCAGACCGCCCGCGGTCTCCGCGACGGCGACCCCGCCGACAAGCTCGACGCCCTCGCCGAGTACTGGGCCGCCTCCGTCTACGCCCAGTCCGCCCTCATGCTCGCCCGCAACTAGCCTGGGGACAGGATCTACCCATCCATCAGGCCGAAATCATTTAGGAAAAAAGGCCAGTCGCGTCGCAAAAGGGGACACTCTCCTGGGGTGCAACCCATCAAAATCACTGACGAATCAGCGCCGCAGAATCTCTAGTGATTCCGGTGAGATGCGCCCCTGGAAAGTGTCCCTTTCGGCGACGCAACACGCCCGAAAAGCGAAGCGATATCAGCGGGATGGGACCCCGGGTCCTGTCCCCTACAGGGCGGCGACGAACTCGCGGAGCTGCATGTAGACGTAGACGTAGGGGGCGAAGAAGAGGACGGCGTCGATGCGGTCGAGGATGCCGCCGTGGCCGGGGAGGATGGAGCCGGAGTCTTTGACGCCGGTGGAGCGCTTGAAGAGCGACTCGACGAGGTCGCCCATCTGGCCGAGCATGGCGCCGGGCACGGCGATGAGGACGAGGTCGAGCCAGGGCAGGGCGTCGTGGAAGCGGGTGAGCTTCATGACGATGGCGGCGAGCAGCGAGCCGGCGATGCCGCCGAAGGCGCCCTCCCAGGTCTTCTTCGGGGAGACGGCCTCGTAGAGCTTGTGCTTGCCGAGGAAGCGGCCCGCGAAGTAGGCGCCGGTGTCGCCGAGCCACATCACGACGAGCACGAACAGGATCCAGTCGCCGCCGTGGTTGCCGCCGCCGTCGCGCTTGAGCGCCGCGGCGCAAGTGAGCAGCACGCCGGCGTAGAAGATGCCGAACACCGTCGACGCGTAGCGGGTCGCGACCGTCGACATGTCGCGGAAGCGGAACAGGTAGTAGAGGCCCGGCGCGATCACGCCGAGGAACAGCACCGGGAACGTGCTGCCGCCGGCCGCCAGCGTCTGCCACGCGCGGCCGCTCGGCAGCGCCGCCGGATGGATCCAGTAGAACGCCAGGCAGGTCAGCGCGCCGAAGCCCAGCGCGGCGAGCCGGTCGTTCTTGTCGTCGAGCGTCATCGTGAACAGCTCCCACATCGCCAGGAGCGACGCGGCGAACACGATGCCCCACGTCGGCAGCGGGGTGTCCACGTAGAACGCGAGGATCAGGACGGGCGCCGCGACGACAGCGACCAGGAAGCGGGACGCGAGATTGCCGAGGGCCACGGCCGCGCAGCTAACCGCGCGGGGCCCGAGCGGTCAAGCGTCGCTGGCCTCGACGTCGCTGTCGCTGCCGGCCACCTGGGCGCCGGTCAGCCCGAACCGCCGCTCGCGCCCGGCGTACTGCTCGAGGCAGCGGTACAGCGCGTCGCGCCGGAAGTCGGGCCACATCACGTCGATGAAGATCAGCTCGGCGTACGCCAGCTCCCACAGGAGGAAGTTGGAGATGCGCTGCTCGCCGCTGGTGCGGATCAACAGGTCGACCGGCGGCAGCTCGGCGGTGGGCAGGTACGCGCCGAACCGCTCGGCGTCGATCGCCCCGACCGCGACCTTGCCCGCCGCCACGTCGGCGGCCAGCGCCGCCGCCGCGGTCGCCAGCGACTCGCGCCCGCCGTAGGACAGCGCCAGCGTCAGCACCATGCCGCGGTTGTCGGCGGAGTCGCGTCGGAGCGCGTCGAGCGGCTCCTTGACCATGGCCGGCAGCCGGTCGAGATCGCCGATCGCGTGCAGCCGGATCTGGTTGTCCATGATCTCGGCGCGCTCGTCGTGGAGGTAGTCGCGCAGAAGCTCCATCAGGCCGCGCACCTCGTCGGCGGGCCGCGCCCAGTTCTGCGCCGAGAACGCGTACAGCGTGATCGCCTCGAGGCCGAGCTGCCGCGCCGCGCGGGTGATGTCGCGGACGCTCTCGGCGCCGACCCGGTGGCCCTCGAGCCGGGGCTGGCCGCGCAGCTGTGCCCAGCGGCCGTTGCCGTCCATGATGATGCCCACGTGGCGTGGCAAGGCGCTCATGGCCGAGCGCGAGGTATCACGCGCAGGCGCCGCGTTGCAACATGGCGGTTCTTCCCGTACGCTCGTGAGACCGGCGCAACACGGGAAAAATCCATGGGAATCTTCTCGAGACTCGGCACGCTGATCAAGTCCAACATCAACGACCTCATCACCAAGGCCGAGGATCCGGAGAAGATGCTCAGCCAGGTGCTGCTGGAGATGCAGCAGCAACTGGCCGACGCCAAGAAGGCCGTCGCGGTCGCCATCGCCGACGAAAAGAAGCTGCAGAAGCAGACCGTCGCCGAGCAGGACAAGGCCAAGGAGTGGGAGCGCAAGGCCATGGTCGCCGTGCGCGGCGGCGACGACGGCCTCGCTCGCCAGGCGCTCGCGCGCAAGCAAGAGCACGAGAACGTCGCCGGGCAGTTCCAGACCCAGTGGGTCGCGCAGAAGCAAGCCGTCGAGAAGTTGAAGGACGCGCTGCGCCTCCTCAACAACAAGATCGAAGAGGCCAAGCGCAAGAAGAACATCCTCATCGCGCGGAAGAAGCGCGCCGAGGCGCAGCAGCAGATCGCCAACACGATGCAGGGCCTGGGCGACACCAGCGCGTTCGACACGTTCGATCGCATGGCCGACCGCATCGCGCTGATGGAGGCCGAGGCCGAGGCCGGCGCCGAGCTGGCCGGCGAGCTGTCGGGCGACACGCTCGAGTCGAAGTTCCTGGCGCTCGAGGCCGGTGGCGCGAACGACGACGACGCGCTGGCCGAGCTCAAGGCCAAGATGGGCCTGCTCGAGGCGCCCAAGAGCGCCGACAAGATGCTGAAGGCCGGCGAGGACAAGGACGAGACGCCCGGCGCCAAGGAGACCGTGGCGGCGAACGGGCTGTCGGCCGAGGATCTGAAGGAGCTCGAGGACCTCGACCTCTCGGACCTCGAGCCGAAGGCCGAGGCCAAGTAGCGACCGTCAAAGCACTGTCGCGCCCGTGACGGGGTGGCCTCGGCGGGCGTGAAACTCCGACCACACCGCACATGCTAACGCCCCGAGATCGTGATCGAGCCCGCACGCCGTCAGGCGGAACGCCGCTTGCACCACGTGGGGCCATGCGCGTCCGTGCCGCTGCGATGTTGCTGGCGCTCCTCACCGCTGGGCCCGCCCTGGCCGAGGAGCGTCCGCGGCAGCGGCTCGGCAAGGTGACCTTGCGGGTGACCCAGGTCTTCCCCGAGACCCACCAGGCGCTGGTCTACGACAAGGCCACCAACAAGCACGCGGTGGTCAACGAGGGCGAGCTGTTCGGCAAGTACGAGATCGTCGAGGTCGGCGACGACCAGCTGATCGTCCGGGTCGCCGGCCGCGAGCTGGTGCTGCCCGCCGAGGAGCCGACCGCGCCCGCCGCTCCCGCCACCCCGACGTCGCCCGCCAAGCCCGCGGATCCTGGCCTCCTGGACCCGTACGGGCTGGCGACCCCCGCGCCGCCGCCCGCCGCGGGCCCCGCGCCGCTCGACCCGTACGCCGGGATCGCGCCCGCGCCGGCCGAGATCCGCGTGGTCGTCGCGCCCGCCGGGCAGCGCGCGGGTGGCACCGCCGCGCCGGTCGACCCGTACGCGCCGGTCGCCACGCCGGCTGGTCCGACGCCTGCGCCGGCGCCCGCCAAGCCGCCGGTCGTCGCCAAGCCTGACGTCGCGCCGCCGCCCGTCGCGCCGCCGCCCGTCGCCGCGCCCCCTGCCACCCCGGCCGTCGAGGCGATCCGCCTCGAGTCGATGACGCTCAAGCGCGGCGAGCTCGCCAAGGCTCTGGGCGACTTCGACGCCCTGCACAAGACCATCGGCTTCGTGCGCACCGGCACCGGCGTGCGGCTGACGACGATCTCGCCGGGCTCGTACTTCCACGGCATGGGCCTGCGCTCGGGCGACGTCGTGACCGCGATCAACAACGCGCCGCTCAAGACCCTCGACGACGCGGCCGCCGCCTACGCCCGGCTGGGGTCGGCCAAGAAGCTCGACCTCGCGGTGGTGCGCGCCGGCGAGCGCGGCACGTTGCACTTCGCCCTCAAGTAGCGGGTTCTGGTATCGTCGGGGCGTGCGTGTCGTCCTGCGGCTGGACTCGCCGTCCGAGTGGATCCGGGTGTTCGACCCGCGCGACGGGACGCTCGCGGTCGCCGCGGCGCCGAAGCCGGCGATGGGCGACAGCCTGCGCGTCGATCTGATCTGCGGCGAGGGCGGGCCGCGCGTGATCTTGCGCGGCCAGGTGATCGGCCACCGCGGCGAGGGCGTGGCGCTGGTCGGGCTGGGGCCCACCGAGCGCGAGAAGGTGAACTACATGAACGGGTTCGTGCGCGGCGGGTTGCTCAACCTGCGCGAGCGTCGACGGATCCCGGTGCGGCTGGCGGTCACCTACGGCGGCCTCAAGGGCCCGGTGAAGACCCACACCCGCGACATCAACGATCAGGGCGTGTTCGTGATGACCGAGGAGCCGCTGCCCGAGGACGCCGAGGTCCACCTGATCATCGCGATCCCGGGGCGCGGCGAGCCGCTGTCGGTCGTCGGTCGCGTGACGCACACCGTGGTGCCCGAGGACGACGACGTCGCCGGCATGGGCATCGTGTTCCGCGCCAGCCCGTCGGACGCCGCGGCGATCGCGGCGATCATCGACGCGCTCGAGGGCGAGTTCCTGGCCGGCACGCTGCCGGAAGACACGCTGGCGTAGCGCGCGCTCGTCACGCGACGATCAGCCAGCGGAGCGCGCGCGCGGGCAGCTCGAGCGCGAGCGTGCCGTCGACGGTGGGCACCGGCGCGTCGGTGAGCGCGTCGCGCAGCGCGGCGCCGGCCGCGACCGTGACGATCGCGCGGGCGGCGCGATCGGTGCGGTTGGCCACGAACAGCGCGCGCACGCGGCCGTCGTGCGCGGCGAAGCACGCGGTGGTGACGCCGGCCGGGCGGGTGGCGATCCACTCGTCGCGCGGCGCCAGCGCCGCGAGGTCCGCGGCGAGGCCGGCCAGATCGTCGAGCGAGCCGGGCCGCATGCGACCGGCGCGGCGCGGCGGGGCGAGGTCGTCGCCGAGCGGCTGGTCGAGCTCGTCGACGGTCGGCGCGTCGGGGCCGAACACGACGATCCGCCGATCGGCGGCGAGCCGCGCCAGCGCGCGCCACAGCTCGCGATCGACGCGGCCGAGCGTCGGCGCGACGAACGCGCGGGCGGGGATCGTCGCCAGCTCGGCGTCCTCGGCCACCATCGTCGCCGCGACCTGGCCGAGCTCGAGGGCTGCGGCGATCGCGTCGGCCCAGCGGCGCGCGCGCGGCGCGGCGGCGTCGGTGCACAGCTCGGCGGCGCCGGCCGGGCCGAGGCCGAGCAGCTCGAGCGCGACCGGCGGCACCGGCGCGACCAGCGACGACGCGCGCGCCACCCGCGCGTCGGCCCGCGCCGCGATCAGCGCGACGTCGACCACCCGGCGCAGCGAGGCCAGCTCGTGGCGCGCGATCGCGCCGACCAGCGCGGCCACCCGGCGGCCCTCGGGCGTCACCGCGCCGGCGGCGTCGACCAGCCCGCCGATCCAGCGATCGCGCGCGACGCCGGCAGTCCAGGTGGCGCCGCGGGCGCCGGCGGCCAGCGCGGCCAGCGCGATCGCCGCGCGATCGTCGTCGGTGGTCGGCGCGAACAGCGGCGAGTGGCCGGCCGGCAGGCGCACCAGGTGCGGCGCGCGCGCGGCCTGCACCCGCGCCGCCAGCGCGGTCGTCGGCTGCGTGCCGCTGGCCAGGTCGACCTGCCGCGGCCACGGCGTCGCGTCGTCGTCGTCGCGCGGCGCCAGCGGCGGGGCCACGCCGACCCGGGCGACGCCGGCCAGGCCCGCGTCGTCGAGGATCGTCGACCAGCGCTGCGCGGCGCGCGCCGCGGCCTGGCCGTTCCAGCGCAGCCACGCGGCGCAGGTCGCGGCATCGTCGGCCGCGTAGCGGCGCGGCGGCTCGACGTCGCGGTGCGCGCGCCACGCGGTGATCGCGTCGGGGTGGTAGTCGAGATCGTACGCGCCGCTGCGCGCCAGGTACGGCCGCCCGGCGTCGAGGCCGATCGCCACCACCGGCCCGTCGGGCGCGAGCCGCGGCGCGGCGATCGCGGCGACCGCGCGGTAGAAGCCGGCCAGCGCGTCGGTGAACGCGCTCGACGCCTGCGACGGCAGCGGGAACGCCCGCGGCGCCAGCGGCGCGAACGCCGGGCCGCCGTGGGCCGCCCGCGCCCACATCGCCTCGTCGCGCACGACGTGCTCGGGCAAACCGGCGTAGGTCTCCTCGAGCGCGGCCAGCGGGCCGAGCTCGAGGCACACCGCCAGCCCGGCGGCCGCGGCGGCGTCGATCGCCGCGCCGAGGTCGCGCTCGCCGCTCCAGTCGAGGCCGCCGCGCCGCGCGTGCAGCCCCCAGGTCACCGGCAGCTCGACCAGCGTCAGCCCGAGCCCACGCAGCGCGGCCAGCGCGCGCGGCCACGCGGCGCGCGGCGTGCGCGCGTACGCGAACGTGGCGCCCCACCACGGCAGGGCGCGGTCGCCGACGATCAGCCCGCGGTCGTCGAGGTAGGTGCGGCGATGTTCTTCCACGTGCGATCCTCGAGGACGAAGCGGCTGGGCCCGACCGCCAGCGGGTGATCGGCCGGCATCGGCGCGCTGTCGCCGGTGCCGTCGGTCGTGTAGGCCGGATCCCACGGTAGCAAGAGCGCGAAGCCGCCGCCGGCCAGCGGCGCCATGCGCGGCATGATCGGGTGCGGGTGCTGCGCGGCGACCGCCGCCAGCGCCAGCGCGTCGTCGACGGTGGCGGCGCCGCCGAGGTCGGCCAGGATCCGCACCTGCGGCGGCGGCAGCGCCAGCGCCTGGGCGCGGGCCAGCGCGTCGGCCGGCGTGACCCAGGCCTCGTCGACGGTCTCCTGCGCGTCGAAGCTGGGGTGCTGCCCGGCCGGCAACACCGCCAGGTAGAACCGCGCCGAGAACCGCTTGCCCTCGGCCGACGGCGTGATCCAGTGCGCGTAGTACGTGAGCCGCTCCGGCGCGAGGGCCAGCCCGGCCTCGGCGAGCAGCGCCGCCATCGACGCGCCGGCCAGCGCGCGGGTGCGCAGCGCGGCCACCGTCGCGGCGTCGACCGGCGCGCTCGCGAGCAGCACGCCGGCCTCCTCGAACAGCTCGCGCGCCGCGGTGACGCGCAGATCGCCGCCGTCCTCGGGATCGGCCGCGCCGCCCGGGAACACGAACGCGCCGCCCATGAACGAGGCGTTCTTGCGCCGCCGCAGCAGGAACACCTCGAAGCCGGTCGCCGCGGGGCGGAGCAGGATCACGGTCGCGGCGTCGCGCGGCGTCGGGTACACGCCTGGCTGTATCACTGCGCGCGCCGGTCGCGCAACGCGCGGCTCGCGGCCGTGGTACGTCGAGGCATGGCTGCTCGCCTGCTGTGGTTCGCGGCGGCGCTCGCGCTCGGCGCGGCCGGATGCAAGGACCGCAAGGACCGCGCGCCACGCGGCGCGGTGCGGGTGGTCGTCGACGCGGCCGGCCCGGCGATCGACGCCGGCGTCCCCGACCTCGGGTTCGTGCGTGGCGACGTCGTGATCGATCAGCTGCGCGACGGCCGCCACCAGCCGGCGCGCCTCGACTCCGCGACCCGCACCTGGACCCCGCTCGGCGACGGCGTCGGCGACCTCTACGCCACCGGCCACCGCCTCGGCGACGGCCTCCTGGCGATCGCCACCACCGGCAGCCACGAGGACGATCACCAGGAGCAGCTGGCGATCGTCGTCGGCGCGCGCGTGACGCGGTTCGGGCCCACCGCCAAGCAGGTGCGCCACCCCAGCGCGGCCGGCGGCGCCGCGGTGTTCGCCAGCGACCTCGCCAGCTACAGCGATCTGTACGCGATCACCCCGACCGCGCCGCCGCGCCGGCTCACCGACGACGCGGCCGGCAACTTCGAGCCGGTGGTCGCGCCCGACGGCGCGCGGGTCGCGTTCGCGTCGTCGCGCGACGGCAACGCCGAGCTCTACGTGCAGCCGCTCGTCGGTGGCGCCGCGACCCGGCTCACCGACGCCAGCCGCGACGACTGGAACCCGGCGTGGTCGCCCGACGGCGCGCAGCTCGCGTTCCTGTCCGATCGCACCGGCAGCGATCGGGTCCACCTGATCGCGGCCGCCGGCGGCGAGGCGCGGCGGCTGTCGAGCGAGCCCGGCACCGGCGCGATGGAGGAGCAGCCCGCGTGGTCGCCCGACGGCCGCGCGGTGGCGTTCGTGCGCATGGGCGGCGGCCGCGCGGCGATCACGATCGTCGACGTCGCCAGCGGCGCGACCCGCACGCTGACGCCCGACGGCGACGCCGATCACGGCTTCGCGTGGAGCCCCGACGGCCAGGCGATGATCGTGGCGCGGCGCGCGGCCGGCGGCGCCGCCGCGGTGGTGCTGGTGCGCGTCGCCGACGGCGCGACGATCGATCGCTGGCCCGGCGACCCCGCCTACCTGCGGTGGATCGCGCCGTAGCGCGGGCTCACGCGAGGTCCAGCACCGGTCGACGCGCCGGGCGTCTCGCGTCTTGGGAGGGGGCCCCGTCGGGGCATGACCCGACGGGGGAGGGCGTGCCGACACGCCCTCCTAGGAACCCAGGTCGGCCAGCCCGGGGCTCGCGAACCGCGTCCCCGCCGGGAACGTCAGCCCGAACTCGCGCTGCAGCATCGCCAGCAGCTCGGCGTAGCTGGCGGCGGTCTCGACGGTGGTCGACCCGTCGTGGGCGCGGCGGGTGAGCGCGCGATCGACCAGCGTCAGGCGGCCGGTCGGCGTCGCGCGCGCGACGATCAGGCGATCGCGGAAGTGCGAGCGCGGGTGCGCGCTGGTGTACCAGTTGCCGACGACCCGATCGATCTCCGGCATCTCCTCGAGCGTGAACTCGCACACGTCGGCCCACTCGTCGCCGAGCTTGACCTGGTGGAACAGCCGCGCGTCGGGGCTGCGCCGGGTGAGGCCATCCCACGCGCCCTCGGCGATCAGCCGGCGCGGCTCGTGCGGCGTCGGCTGCGGCTCGTCGAGCCGGAGCCGGATCGCCGAGGTCAGCGACCACGCGCCGACGCCGACGTCGCACAGCCACGGCCCGTCGTCGAGCTCGACCCGCACGAAGACGTGGGTGCGGGCCGGCGTGAACTCGCGAGCCCGGCCGATGCGCACCCGCGCCGAGATCGGCCGCGCCGCGAAGCCCAGCGCGAGCAGCACGTGCAGCAGCAGCGAGTTGTGCTCGAAGCAGTAGCCGCCGCGGCCGGCGCCGATCAGCTTGGCCTCGACCGCCGCCGGGTCGAGGTCGATCCCGCGATCGAGCAGCACGTCGGCGTTCTCGAACGGGATCGTGCTGACGTGGGCGTGGGTCAGCGCGTGCAAGGTGTCGACCGTGGGCGGCGTGGGGCCGGCGTGGCCGATGCGGGCGAGGTAGGCGGCGAGGTCGGGGCGGTAGGTCACGTCACGCCGACGGTAGCTCGCCGGGCTCGACCACGGTAGCCGCGCTGATGCGATCGAGCCGGAACTGCCGATCCTCGCCGAGCTCGAGGTCGACGCAGTTGAGCAGCGTCACCTCGCGATCGAACACCAGGTTGCGGACGCGCACCAGCCGCGGCGCGACGGTGTACGCGTTCTTCTGGTAGTGGATGCGCAGCGCGCGATCCTCGAACCACGCGGTCTCGACCGCGCGCCGCACCGCCGGCGGCACCGGCAGCGCGGGCACGCCCACGAACTGCAGCCGGTCGAGCAGGCCGAGCAGCTCGCGCTGCGCCGAGGTCGACAGCGCGCCGCGCACCTTGTCGAGCGCGGCCTCGAGGTTGTCGGTGAACGGCAGCAAGCGCTGCTGGCTGGCCATCCGACCCAGCGCCACCAGCAGCGCGGCCTCGCGGGCGGTCAAGTTGATCGGCGGCAGCTGGTAGCTCTTGTCGAGGGCGTAGCCGCCGCCGCGGCCGCGATCGGCGCGCAGCGGCAGCCCGGCGTCCTGCAAGGTCGCCAGGTCGCGGTAGATCGTGCGCACCGTGACGCCGAACCGCTCGGCCAGCGCCTCGGCGGTGACGCCGGTGCGGCGGGCGCGCAGGGCCTCGGCGAGCGCGAACAGGCGGGTCTTGCGGTTCATGTCAAACCTGACAGAAGGCTGTCAAAGGCCTCGGCTAGAAGCAAGGGCATGTCGAACCCGACCACTCCCAAGCCCTACAACGCCATCAACTGGTTCGAGATCCCGACCCGCGACATGGATCGCGCGGTCGCGTTCTACGAGCGCGCGTTCGCCCTGACGCTCAAGCGCGAGATCTTCGGCGGCATGCCCCACGCGGTGTTCCCGTCGCAGTGCCCGGCCGGCGGCAGCTCGGTCGCCGGCGCGATCGTCGCCGACGGCCCGCACCTGACCCCCGGGACCGCCGGCACGGTGATCTACCTCGACTGCAAGGACGGCGTCGCCGCGACGCTGGCCCGGGCCACCGCCGCCGGCGCCAAGGTCGTGCTGCCGCACATGGGCATCGGCGAGAACGGCTTCATCGCGATCGTCGACGACCTCGACGGCAACCGCGTCGGCCTGCACGCGATGACCGCGTAGCGCGTCAGCCCAGGCGCTTCATCCCAAGGCGGCGCGCAGGCCGTCGGCGGTGAAGCCGACCACCAGCGTGTCGCCGACGCGCACCGCCGGCGCGCGCAGGTTGCCGGTGGGGCCGATCACCAGCGCGCGCAGCGTCGCGTCGTCGGGGCGCTCGCGCGCCACGTCGATGGTGGTCGTCTGCTTGCCCTTGGCGACGATCAGCCGGCGCGCCTGCCGCACCAGCGCCAGCGCCGCCGCCTCGGGGATCGGCGCCTTGTCGGCGCGCACCAGCTCGCGGATCTCGATCTCGTCTGTCGCAAGCAACTCTTGCGATCGTTTGCAGCTCACTCAACCGTTGCGATGGAAGTACCAGTCGACTGCCTTGGCCATGCGACACAGCTATCATGCCGCGGTGAGGCAACAAGGCGCGGCGTCCGGAATCAGCGGTGAGATGAAGCTGGCGGTGGCGGCGCTGTCGCTGGTCGTGCCGGGCGCCGGCCACGCGCTGCGCGCGCGGGTCGGTCGCGGCCTGGCGTGGCTGGTCGTCGCGGCGGCGCTGGCGGTGACGCTGACGATCACCGGCCCGCTCGGCCTGCTGGCGGGGCTGCTGGTGCGGGTCGCGGCGGCGATCGACGCGGTGGTCGTGCGCTCGGGTGGGCCGGTCCCGCCGAACCGGATCATCGGGATCATCCTGGCCATGGTCGGGGCGACGGTCGGGCTGTGGGTGGCCGTACGGATGGTGATGCTCGAGGGCTTCCGCGTGCCGGCTGGCTCGATGCAGCCGACGCTGGCGATCGAGGACTTCTTCTTCATCGACAAGCGCGCCACCGACCCGGCGGTCGGCGACGTGATCGTGTTCCGGCACCCGACCCGCGGCCACGACTTCGTCAAGCGCGTCGTGGCGCTGGCGGGCGATCGGGTCGCGGTGCGCGGCGGCGTGGTGTACCGCAACGGCCAGGCGCTGACCTACGGGCCGCCGCACCCGTGCGCGCTCGAAGATCGCGACGACAGCGTGGCCGCGCGGCCGTGGCGGCGCGAGGCGGCCACCTGCCGCGAGGAGCAGCTCGGCGCGCATCGCCACCAGGTGGTGGTCACGCGCGATGGCGCCGACCCGCAGGACTTCCCGGCCGAGCCGGCGCCCGGCGATGACGAGCGCGGCCGCCTGGTGCCGCCCGGCCACGTCTTCGTCCTCGGCGACAACCGCCCCAACAGCTACGACTCGCGCTTCTGGGGCCCGGTGCCGCGCGGCAACATCAAGGGCACCGCGCTGTACATCTGGATGTCGCGCGGCCCCGATGGCATCCGCTGGCAACGGCTCGGCCGCGTGATCGAGTAGTCGCGATCACGGCGCGGCGCGACGGCCGTCACAGCCGGCGGAGAACCGACGGTGGAACGCGACAGGTGCGCCCGCTGGCTGCCCGATCTTCCACGCTCGATCGGCGACGAGGGCGGTTCGACGCGGTCCCCGCGTTGGCGCGGCGGTTGCTGACGCCCGCCGCAGGAGGAACGACGATGAGCATCACGACACGAGGCACCCGGGTAGCGCTCTTGGCGCTGGCGCTGGCCGCATGTGGGGACGACGGCGGCGGCACTGGTCCGATCGACGCCGGCCCCGACGCAGGCGACGCGACGCCGGCCCCCGACGCCGCCGAGGGCCTGACCACGGTGGCCACCATCCCGAGCGAGCTCAACCGCGCGCTCGACCTGCTGCTGGTGGTCGACAACTCCAGCGGGATGCTCGAGGAGCAGGCGTCGCTGAGCGCCAACCTCCCGGTGCTGATCAACGTGCTCAACACCGCGCCGGGCGGGCTGCCCGACGTCCACATCGGCGTGGTGTCGACCAACGTCGGCACCGGCGGGGTCAACATCGGCGGCTGCTCGACCGCGACCCGGCCCCAGGGCGACGACGGCAACCTGCAGACCACCGGCTGTCCGGGCCCGCAGGCCGCGTTCCTCGAGGACCTGCGCAACCCCGACGGCTCGCGCGTCCGGAACTACAGCGGTGACCTCGCGACGCTGCTCAGCTGCATGACCCGGCTCGGCACCACGGGCTGCGGCTACGAGCAGCCGCTCGAGGCGATGAAGCGCGCGCTGTCGGCTGGCCGCAACCCTGGGTTCCTGCGGCCCGGCGCCTTGCTCGGCGTGCTGATCGTCACCGATGAGGATGACTGCTCGGCGATCGATGGCGGCGCGATGTTCGGCGATCCGAACGGGACGATCTCGTCGCCGCTGGGGCCGCGCACCTCGTTCCGCTGCTTCGAGTTCGGCGTGCAGTGCGCCGGTGACACCATCCCGCGCGCGTTCGGCACCAAGACCGGCTGCGTGCCGCGGGCGGCGTCGCCGTACATGCAGAGCGTGCAGTCGTACGTCGACTTCCTGCGCGGGCTCAAGGCCGACCCGACCCAGGTCGTCGTGTCGACGATCGCCGGCAACGTCGACCCCGCGCGCACCGCCGTGGTCGGGCCCGATCCCGACGACACCACCCGGCCCACCCTCGAGGCGAGCTGCTTCTCGGCCAACGGTTACGCCGCGCCGGCGCTGCGCCTGCGCACGTTCCTCGACGGCTTCCCCGAGCGCAGCGCCGCCTCGACGATCTGCAACGACAACCTTGGCGACGCGCTGGCCGAGTTCGGCGCGCTGGTGCGCCGCGCCCAGGGCGACCCGTGCATCCACGCGACGCTGGCCGATGTCGACCCCGCCAACTCCGGTGTCCAGGTGCGCTGCGAGGTCACTCAGTACACCGTCGTCGGCGGCGTCCGCACCGATCCGGTCGGCCTGCCGGCGTGCGGCGCGGGCGGGCCCCCGTGCTGGCAGCTCGCCGCCGATCCGGTGCAGTGCCCCTCCACGTCCGAGAGCCAGGCGCTCGAGATCGTCCGCACCGGCCCGGCGCCCGCCGGCAGCGTCGTCGAGGCCCGCTGCCAGATCGAGCCGTAACCGGCTCAGCGCATCTGCAGCTCCATGCGCTCGAGCTCGCGGGCCTGGTCGCGCAGCGCGGCGGCCAGCTCGAAGTCGAGGTCGTCGGCGGCGGTCTTCATCGCCGAGCGCAGCTTGTCGATGGCGGTGCGCAGCGTGCCCAGGTCGCTGATCGCCGGCACGCCGGCCACCCCGGCGGCGCTGGCCACCGCCCGGGCGCTCTTGCCCTTCTTGGGGATCGGCTCGGCCGGCGCGACGTCGAGGATGCTGCGCACGACGGTGCGCGGCGTGATGCCGTGGCGGGCGTTGTGCTCGATCTGCAGCGCCCGGCGCCGCGCGGTCTCGGCGACCGCGTGCTCGATCGAGTCGGTGCGCTTGTCGGCGTAGAGGATGACCTTGCCCTTGGCGTTGCGGGCGGCGCGGCCGATCGTCTGGATCAGCGACCGGGTCGAGCGCAGGAAGCCCTCCTTGTCGGCGTCGAGGATCGCCACCAGCGACACCTCGGGGATGTCGAGGCCCTCGCGCAGGAGGTTGATGCCGATCAGCACGTCGAACTCGCCGCGCCGCAGGTCGCGGATGATCTGGATGCGCTCGAGCGTGTCGACGTCGGAGTGCAGGTACTTCACCCGCACGCCGACCTCGGCGTAGTACTCGGTCAGATCCTCGGCCATGCGCTTGGTCAGGGTCGTCACCAGCACCCGCTCGCCGGCCTCGACCCGGGCGCGGATCTCGCCGAGCAGGTGATCGACCTGGTGCGCCACCGGCCGCAGCTCGATCTCGGGATCGAGCAAGCCGGTGGGCCGGATGATCTGCTCGATCACCACGCCCTGGGCCTCGTTGAGCTCCCAGTCGGCCGGCGTCGCCGACGTGTAGATCGCCTGCTTGACGCGGCTCTTCCACTCGTCGAAGCGCAGCGGCCGGTTGTCGAGCGCGCTGGGCAGGCGGAAGCCGTAGTCGACCAGCACCTCCTTGCGCGAGCGATCGCCGGCGTACATGCCGCCGATCTGCGGCACGGTCTGGTGCGACTCGTCGACGAACAGCAGGAAGTCGTCGGGGAAGTAGTCGATCAGCGTGGTCGGCGGCTCGCCCGCTGTCCGGCCGGTGAGGTGACGCGAGTAGTTCTCGATGCCCGAGCAGAAGCCCATCTGCTCGAGCGACTCGAGGTCGTACATGCAGCGCTGCTCGAGCCGCTGCCGCTCGAGCAGCTTGCCGGCCGCGGTCAGCTCGGCCAGCCGCGCGCGCAGCTCGACGCGGATGTCGCCGATCGCGCGCTTGAGCTCGTCGGCGGGAGTCGCGTAGTGCGAGGCCGGGAAGATCGTGACCGCGTCGATCTTCTGCTTGGACACCGCGCGCAGCGCGTCGATCTCGTGGATCGACTCGATCTCGTCGCCCCACAGCTCGACCCGGATCGCGGTGTCGGCCTCGTAGGCCGGGAAGATCTCGATCACGTCGCCGCGCACCCGGAAGGTGCCGCGGTGGAAGTCGAGGTCGTTGCGCTCGTACTGCAGCTCGACCAGCCGGCGCAGGATCGCGTCGCGCGGCGTCGACGCGCCGACGACGAGATCGAGCGTCATCGCGGCGTACGACTCGCGGGCGCCGATGCCGTAGATGCACGACACCGAGGCCACGATGATCACGTCGCGCCGCGACAGCAGCCCGAACGTCGCCGCGTGGCGCATCCGGTCGATCTCTTCGTTGATGATCGAGTCCTTCTCGATGAAGGTGTCGGTCGTCGGGACGTAGGCCTCGGGCTGGTAGTAGTCGTAGTAGCTGACGAAGTAGTGGACCGCGTTGTCGGGGAACAGCTCCTTCAGCTCGCCGTACAGCTGCGCCGCGAGGATCTTGTTGTGCACCATGATCAACGTCGGCCGCTGGGTCTGGGCGATGACGTTGGCCATCGTGAAGGTCTTGCCCGAGCCGGTGATGCCGAGGAGCACCTGGCCGGTGTCGCCGCGCTCGAGGCCGGCCACCAGATCGGCGATGGCCTTGGGCTGATCGCCAGCCGGTTCGTAGGGGGCGCGCAACACGAACGGGCGAGACGCGGGCGTGGCAGGCACGGTCGCAGTCTAGCGCCGATGCTGACAGCCGCCTGTCAGGTATCGCGTCACAGCCGGTAGGCGAGGCCAGCGCTGACGCCGAGGCCGGGGATGGCGCCGCCGGTCGCGCTGACGTAGGCGCGCGCCTCGAGCGCGAGCCGCAGCCGCAGGTGGTCGCCGCCGACGTCGAGGCCGAGCCGCGGCGCGACCAGCGGACCGTTGTGCTTCTCGTGCATGTCTTCCTTCTCCCAGGTGCTCGCCTGGAAGCCCAGGTCGAGCCCGACCACGCGGCACACCGCGCCGCTGGCGTTGCAGGCCTGGTGCTCGGCGCCCACGCGGACCTCGAAGTGGCCGCCCGAGCCCTCGGCGTCGCCGGCCTGGCCCAGGCGCAGCGAGCCGTGGCCCCACCACGCGCCGGCGAGGCGGGTGCCGAGCTCGGCGCCGGCGTCGAAGGCGATGAACTGGTCGACTGACGCCGCCGTCAGCGCCGAGACGTACGTGGCGGACGGCGCAGCGGGGGGCGCGCTGACCTCGTCGGCGGCGGCAACGGACGGCAACGACAGGAACAGGGCGGCGGTCACGGCGAGGCGCGGGTGCATGGCGCCAAGCGATTGCGAGGCTCGTGCCGGCGTGGCGTCCGCGTTGAGGCGGCTTCCGGGCAGCTGGGTGTGCGGTGGTCACCGGGCGGCGTCGAGGTCCGGACACCAGGGCGGCGACGGGAGTACGATGGGCGGATGCTGCGAGGGACCGCGCTCGTCGTCATGCTGGGCGCGGCGTGCGCGACGCCGCCCGGCACCGAGGCCACGTCGCGCGCGCCGCTGGGGCCGCGGCCGGCGGTGACGGCGGCGACCTGGGCGGCGCTGGCCGCCGACCCGTCGATCGCGGCGATCGACGGCGACGTCGCGCTGGCGTGCGCGTCGGCGCCCGCCGGCACCGACGCGAGCGCGCCGCGCTGTGACGCGGTGGTGATCGGCGCCGACGGCGCGCGCGCGCCGCTCGGCCGCGATGATCTGCTGGCGGCGGCGCGCCTCGACGCGACGCGGCTGGTGCTCATGACCGCGGGCGGCGAGCTGCGGGTGCGGGCCGGCGGCGTCGAGCAGGTGCTGGCCCGCGACGCGCGCGATCCGCGGGTCGCGCCCGATCGCCGGCTGATCGCGTTCACTCAGTACCCGGCCGGCGGCGGCCCGGGCGGGGCGCCAGGGCGGCTGGTCGCGCTCGATCTCGATCGCGGCGCGCGCTGGGTGATCGCCGACGATCCGCTGGCGTCGTCGCCGTTCCCGATCCCGGGCGGCGATCAGGTGCTCTACGTGTCGGCGCGCACCGGGCTGGCGGCGCTGTACGTCGCCGAGCCGGGCCTCGCGCCGCGCCAGCTCACCAACCGCGGGCGGCGCGCCGTCGACGCGGCCTTCGTGCCCGTGCCGGGCCGCGAGCTGGCGTGGCTCGACGCGAGCCACGCGGTCTACACCGCGACCTACGACGGCGTCGCGCGGCTGTGGGCGGTCGATGTCGCGACCGGCGCGGCGCGCGAGCTCGGCCCGGGGCGGCGGCCGCGGGCGGTGGCGGGCGGCGTCGAGGCGGTGATCGCCGGCGCGGTGCGGGTGCTCGACGGCGCGGCGATCGTCGCGGCGCTGGAGGTCGCGCCGTGATCCGCCGGGTGTTGCTCGTCTCGCTGGCGCTGGCCACCACCGCGCAGGCCGGGCCGTACCGCTGGCCCACGTCGCCGGCCGGGGTCAACGCGCACCTCGATCACGGCAACCTCACCGACTACGCGTGCGGCAACAACACGTACAGCGGCCACCGCGGCACCGACATCGGCGTCGGGCGCAACACCCAGGTCGTCGCGGCCGCGGGCGGCACCGTCAAGCACCGCACCGACGGCTTCGGCGACGGCTTCATCGGCTCGACCGACGGCGGCGGCTTCGGCAACGCGGTCGCGCTGTACCACGGCGCCGGCGAGGAGACGATCTACGGTCACCTGACCGCGGGCACCGGCATCCCGGCGCTCGGCGCGGCGATCGCGTGCAGCGATCCGATCGGCCGCTCGGGCACGTCGGGCAACTCGAGCGGGCCGCACCTGCACTTCGAGACGCGCGTCGCGGTCAGCGAGACCGGCTCGTACTACTCGGGGCAAGCCGAAGATCCGTACGCCGGGCCGTGCAGCGTCGCGGTCAGCGCGTGGACGAACCAGAACGGCGGCGCGCCGACCGCGACCTGCGCCGGCGGCTCGACGCTCGTCGACGACGCGGCGTTCGTCGCCGACGTGACGATCCCCGACGGCACCGAGGTGGTGGCCGGCGTGCCGTTCGTGAAGACCTGGCGGCTGCGCAACCGCGGCACGTCGACCTGGGGCGCGGGCTACCAGCTCGCGCACCTCGACGGCCCCGACTTCGGCGCGGCGGCGATCGCCGCGGCCGCGGCGCCGGGCGCGGAGGTCGAGCTCACCGCGACGATGACGGCGACCGGCAGCGGCGTCGTGCGCTCGCGGTGGCGGATGACCCACGACGGCACCGGCTTCGGCGAGATCGTCTGGGTCGAGGTGGCCGTCGTCGCCGCGCCGTCGACCGACGCCGACGGCGACGGCGTCGGCCCGGGGCAGGACTGCGACGACGCCGACCCCGCGACTCACCCCGGCGCGATCGAGGACTGCGACGGCGTCGACCGCGACTGCGACGGCGCCAGCGACGACGGCCTGACCCGCGCGTGCTGCGACACCGGCCTCGAGGCCTGCAGCGGCGGCGCCTGGGGCGCGTGCTCGGTCGAGTGCGCGCCGGTCGATGGCGACGAGGGCGGCTGCTGCCAGACCGGCGGCGACGGCGTGGGCGCCGCGGGCCTCGGTGGACTGGCGCTGGCGGCGCTGGTGGCGCGGCGACGCACGGCGCGCGCGCCGGCTCGCGTGTAACCCGCGGACCGGCGGCGTCGTTCCGGCGCGGGGCCTGATAGGGTGCGGCGCGTGACCCTCTCCGCGCGCGCACACCTGGCGGCTCGCATCCGCGGCTTCTATGCGATCCTCGACTCCGACGACGAGGCGCTCGCCACGGCGCTCGTCGAGCCGGCGGGCTGCGCGGCGCCGGTGCTGCAGCTCCGGCTCAAGCACGCCGGCACCGGGGCGCTGCTGGCGGCGGCGCAGATGGCGCGGCGCGTGACGCGGGCCGCGGGCGCGCTGTTGATCATCAACGATCGCCTCGACGTCGCGCTCGCCGCGGACGCCGACGGCGTCCACCTCGGCCAGGACGACCTGCCGCTGGCGGCGGCGATCCACGCGCTCGGCGCGGCCCGCGCGCGCATGCTGGTCGGCATCTCGACCCACGACCTCGCGCAGGTCGCGGCCGCGGTCGCGGGTGGCGCTGACTACCTCGGCTTCGGCCCGGTGTTCCCGACCGCCACCAAGGCCAACCCCGATCCGGTGGTCGGCCTCGACGGCCTGCGCGCGGCCTGCGCGCGAGCTGGCCAGGTGCCGGTGGTCGCGATCGGTGGCGTCGGGGTCGCGGCGGCCGCGGCCATCCACGCCGCCGGCGCCGCCGCGGCCTGCGCGATCAGCGCGGTCAACGGCGCCGCCGACCGCGCCGCGGCCGCCCAGGCGCTCGCGCTACCCTGGCGCACCCCGCTGGAATGACCGGGAATTTGCGGGTCGCGTGGTAGGGTTCACGCGTCGACCGGCCTTGAATACCCGGGCCGGCTGTCCGTCTTTCGTTGCAGAGGTACCCCATGGCCAAGCTCGGTCTCGCCGCTCTCGTCGCTACCTTCCTCGCCACGCTGACCTTCGCCACCGTCACCGGTCCCGGCTCCGCCGACGCGGCCGCGCCGTGCAAGGCCAAGAAGATCGAGACCAAGTTCCTGGCCGACGCGTGCAAGGCCGGCGGCCAGAAGGCGGCCAAGGACGTGATGAAGAAGGCGATGAAGGACTGGAAGAAGAAGGACGCGAACGTGTCGTGCGCGTCGTGCCACTCCAAGGTCGGCGGCGACTACCCGCGCAAGCCCAACGCGATGAAGGATCTGACCGAGAAGTTCGGCGTGAAGTGAGGTGCGCTACCGGGCGCCGTTGATCGCGGCGTCGGGGCGCGGGGCGTCGACGGCGGCGTCGGGGCGCGGGGCGTCGACGGCGGCGTCGGCGCACGGGTTGCAGTCGGTGTAGACGACGCCCCACTCGTCGCCGTTCGGATAGCAGCACTCGTGGGCGGCGTTGCACACGCCCGCGCAGAGTTCCTGCGGGCCTGGGCACGCGCTCGCGGCGCTCACGACCAGGTCGCATCCGCCCGGCGCGGGCGTCGACGGCCCGTCGTCGCAACCGCTGGCGAGCGCCGCCGCCAGGACGATCCAGATCATGCGCATGCGCTCGATGCTATAGCGTCGAGCGCCGACCGCGGCGCGCGCGGTGACCCGCGCGTGCATCGGTCACGGCGGCGCGCGGGCTGACGGGCGCGGGCGCCGAAAGTTGCCCGCCACGTCTGTACGGGTGGCGATCGCTGCCGAACCAGCAGACGTGGATCGCCCGGTCGCCGAGCCTTACACGTTGCCAGCGACCCTCGAGGTCGCCGAGGTCGCGGGCACGCACGCGGCCCTGGTCGCGCGGCTGGCGCCCGGCGCGCTGGTGATCGACGTCAGCGCGGTCGCGTCCATCGACGTGGCCGGCATCCAGCTCCTGTGTGCGCTGGTGCGCACGGCGTCGCAGATCGGCACCGAGATCGTCTGGCGCGGCTCGTCGGCGGCGCTCGCCGATCTCGCGGCGCTCTTGAACCTCTCGGCCGAGCTGGGCTTGCCGACGGAGCCGGCGTGAACCCCGACGCGCTGCAGGCGCAGCTCCTGGCCGCATTCTACGAGGAGAGCGCCGACGCGCTCGAGCGGCTGGAGAGCGGGCTGGTGCGGCTCGACGCCGACGCCGGGCGCGATCTGATCGACGATCTGTTCCGCGCGATCCACTCGCTCAAGGGCGGCGCCGGGGTGGTCGGGTTGGTCGAGCTGGGGCCGCTGGCCCACGCCATCGAGAGCGTCTTCGACCGGCTCCGGCGCGGCGCCCGTGCGACGCCGGCGATGACGACCGCGCTGCTGCGCGGCGTCGACGCGCTGCGCGGCGGGCTGGCGGCGCGGCGCGCGGGTCGCCCCGACGGCGCGGCGTGCGCGCGCGCGGTCACCGAGCTCGAGCAGCTCGGCGCGGCGGTGGCACCGACGGCGGCACCGCCGGCCGAGACCCGGCTGTGGGCGGTGACGATCGCGCCGCGCCCCGACGCCCTACGCGACGGCCTCGACCTCGCCGGCGTGCTGGCGCAGCTCGTCGAGCTGGGTCCCGCGATGGTCACCACCGAGCTGGACGCGCTGCCACCGCTGGCGGAGCTCGATCCGGCCCGCAGCTACCTGCGCTGGCAGGTGATGGTGTCGACCGCGCGGCGGCGCGAGGAGCTGCTGGCGATCGTCGCGTGGATCGACGACACCTGCGCGGTCGCGGTCGAGCCGGTGGTCGCCGAGGCGCTGCCCGAGCCCGACGCGGTCGAGGCGGCGCCGCCGGCCGCGGTGCCGGCGCGCGACGCCGGCGGCGGCAGCGCGGCGGCCGCGGCCAGCTCGATCCGCGTCGGCATCGACAAGATCGACGCGCTGATCAACATGGTCGGCGAGCTGGTGATCACGCAGTCGATGCTCGGCGAGCTCGACGACGACGCCCCGCTCGATCGCGGGCGGCTGGCCCGGCTGCGCGAAGGCCTGGGCCAGCTCGCGCGCAACACCCGGGCGCTGCAGGACAGCGTCATGCGCCTGCGCAGCATGCCGGTCGGCACGCTGTTCAACCGGTTCCCGCGGCTGGTCCGCGAGCTCGGCGAGCGCCTCGGCAAGGAGATCGCGCTCGAGATCAGCGGCCCGGCCACCGAGCTCGACAAGGCTGTGCTCGAGAAGCTCGGCGATCCGCTGATCCACCTGGTGCGCAACGCGATCGATCACGGCATCGAGCCGGTCGCCGATCGCGTCGCCGCCGGCAAGCCGCCGGCCGGGACGATCCGCCTGCACGCCGAGCACCGCGGCGGCGACGTCATCGTCGAGATCACCGACGACGGGCGCGGCCTCGACGCGGCGCGCATCGTCGCGACCGCGCGCGCCAAGGCGCTGATCGCGCCCGACGCCACGCTCGACGAGCGCGCCGCCTATCAGCTGGTGTTCCTGCCGGGGTTCTCGACCGCGCGCGAGGTCTCGGACCTGTCGGGCCGCGGCGTCGGCATGGACGTCGTGCGCCGCCACGTCTTGGAGCTGGGCGGCGACATCGTCCTCGACTCCCGGCCCGGGCGCGGCACCCGCGTCACGCTGCGGCTGCCGCTGACGCTGGCGATCATCGACGGGCAGCTCGTGCGCCTCGGCGACCGCCAGATGGTCATCCCGCTCTTGTCGATCACCGAGTCGGTCGAGCTCGACCCGGCGCGCACCGCGTGCCTGGGCGGCACGCTCGACGTCTACCGGCTGCGCGATCAGCTGGTGCCGATGCTCGACCTCGCCGCGCTGCTCGAGCTGCCGCGTCACGCCGCGCAGCGCCGGATCCTGGTGGTGGTCACTGTCGACGACGCGCCGATCGGGCTCTTGGTCGACGAGGTGCTCGCGCAGCAGCAGGTGGTGGTCAAGAGCCTCGAGTCCAACTACCAGCGGGTGCCGGGCCTGGCCGGCGCCACCATCCTCGGCGACGGCCAGGTCGCGTTCATCCTCGACGTGGTGGCCCTGGTCCAGGCCGCCCGCGTCCCGTCGCTGGCCGCCGCCGCGGCCTGAGGTGTCATGACCATCGCGGACCAGGCCCAGCTGTTGACGTTCTTCGTGTCGGGCGCCGAGTACGGCGTCGACATCCTGCGGGTGCAGGAGATCCGCGGCTGGTCGGCGCCGATGCCGATGCCGCGCACGCCGCCGTTCGTGAAGGGCGTCATCAACATCCGCGGCGACATCGTGCCGATCGCCGACCTGCGCGAGCGCCTCGGCATGGCGTCCCAGGACGCCACCGCGACCACGGCGATCGTCGTGCTGCGCATCGACCACGGCGGGCGCTCGACGGTGCGCGGCATCGTCGTCGACGCGATGTCCGACGTGACCACCGTCGACGCGGCGCAGATCAAGCCGCCGCCGGACGTCGCCGAGGCCGCGGCCTTCGCGGCGCTCGCGCGCGGCATCGCGATCGTCGACGACAAGCTGATCACGATCCTCGACGTCGACGGCGTGTTCCCGTCGGCGCCGTCCAACGACAACCACGACGCGGTCGACGCGAGCGCCGCGTTCGCCACCCCGTGACGTCGCGCCGCGCCGCCGCGCCGCGCCCTCCCCAACCCAAGGCACCACCGATGGCTCGTCCCCCTCGTCGTTCTTCCCCGGCCGCGACCCCCACCACCGCGACGCCCGCGCGCCGCCAGCGCCTGACGCTGCCGCCGGTGGCGCGGCCCGGGACGCGTCGACCGGCGCTGGCGCCCAAGGTCCGGCGCCGCGGCGACGCGCCAGCGGCCGCCACCCCGCCGCGCGCGCGCCCGCCGGCCCGCCGGGTCCCGGCGCTGGGCCTCGACGCCTTCGCCCGGGCGGCGGTCGAGGGCATCACCAGCGCGGTGATGTGCGTCGACGACGATCTCCACATCACGTTCATGAACCGCGCGGCGCAGGAGCTGATGCGGAAGCACGCCGCGGTGTTCCAGGCGCAGTTCCCGGGCTTCGACCCCGACCGGCTGATCGGCACCAACATCGACATCTTCCACAAGCACCCGGCGCACCAGCGCGGCCTCCTGGCCCACCCCGAGCGGCTGCCGCACCAGGCGACCATCCGGGTCGGCCCGATGGCGTTCCGGTTGACGATGGCGGCGGTGCGCGGTCCCGACGGCCGCGTCGTCGGTGCCAGCCTCGAGTGGCTCGACGTCACCGAGCTGCGCGCGCGCGAGGCCGAGAGCGCCGACTACGCCGCGCAGGTCCAGGCGCTCAGCCGGTCGCAGGCGGTGCTGCACCTCGCCGTCGACGGCACCGTGCTGTGGGCCAACGACAACTTCCTGCAGGCCGTCGGCTATCGCGCCGAGGAGCTGGTCGGCAAGCCCCACGCGCTGCTGTGCGACCCGGCCTACGTGCGCACGCCCGAGTACCAGCAGCTGTGGGACAAGCTGCGCGCCGGCCAGGCCGACGTCGGCGAGTACCAGCGCCGCGGGCGCACCGGCGACGAGCTGTGGCTGCAGGCGTCGTACAACCCGATCGTCGACGCCACCGGCAAGGTGACCAAGATCGTCAAGTACGCGACCGACGTCACCGCGCAGAAGCGCAGCCAGCTCGATCTGGCGGCGCTGATCCAGGCCGCGGCGGCCGGGCAGCTCGACCGGCGCCTCGACACCACCGGGCAGCGCGGCGCGGCGCTCGCGATGATCACCGGCATCAACCAGCTGATGGACAGCATCGCCGCGCCGCTGCGCGAGGTGAAGCGGGTGGTCGCGGCGCAGGCCGCGGGCGACCTCGACGTCGCGATGACCGGCGCGTACCACGGCGAGTTCGCCGAGGTGCGCGACGCGGTGAACCAGTCGATGGCGGCGCTGCGCGACATGGTCGGCAAGATCCTCGACGGCGCCGCCGCGATCGGGTCGGCGTCGCAGCAGATCTCCGAGGGCAACAACAACCTCAACATCCGCACCCAGGAGCAGAGCGCGGCGCTCGAGGAGACCGCCGCCAGCCTCGAAGAGATGACCGCGACGGTGAAGCAGAACGCCAACAACGCCAACCAGGCCAACCAGCTGGCGGCGGGCGCGCGCGACGTCGCCGACAAGGGCGGCCGGGTGGTCGAGTCGGCGGTGGCCGCGATGGCGGCGATCACCGAGAGCTCGGCCAAGGTGGCCGACATCATCGGCGTGATCGAGCAGATCGCCTTCCAGACCAACATGCTGGCGCTCAACGCCGCGGTCGAGGCGGCGCGCGCCGGCGATCAGGGCCGCGGGTTCGCGGTCGTGGCCGCCGAGGTGCGCAACCTGGCGCAGCGCAGCGCCGCCGCGGCCCGCGAGATCAAGTCGCTGATCCAGGACAGCGCCGACAAGGTCGGGCAGGGGGCGCGGCTGGTGAGCCAGTCGGGCGAGACGCTGCGCGAGATCGTCACGTCGGTGAAGAAGGTCTCCGACATCATCGCAGAGATCACGGTGGCGAGCGACGAGCAGGCCACCGGCATCGATCAGATCAACACCGCGGTGACCCAGATGGATCGCGGCACCCAGGAGAACGCGGCGCTGGTCGAGGAGGCCGCCGCGGCGGCGACCTCGCTGACCGATCAGGCGCGCGGGCTGACCGAGCTGATGCAGTTCTTCCAGGCCGCGGCCGCGGCCCCGGTGGTGCCGACGCGGGTCGCGCGGCCAGCGCCGACGCGCGCGGTCGCCCCGGCCAAGCCCACCCGCGCGGCGCCACCCGCGCCGTCGATCGCGCGCCGCACCCCCGCCGGCGAGCCCGCCCGCGGGCGGACCGCCGAGTCCCAGGACTGGGACGAGTTCTGACCGATGGTGCGCGGCGCGCCGCCCACGCTCGACGACGCGTCCTTCGCGCGGCTGCGCGAGCTGGTGTACGCGCAGAGCGGGATCGCGCTCGGGCCGGGCAAGCGCCAGCTGTGCCAGACCCGGCTGCTGCGGCGGCTGCGCGCGCTGGGGCTCGACGACTTCCGCGCCTACCTGCGCCGGCTCGACGACCCGGCCAGCGGCGAACACGGCGAGCTGATCAGCGCGATCACCACCAACGTCACGGCGTTCTTCCGCGAGCCGCACCACTTCGCGTGGCTGACCGCGACGGCGCTGCCGGCGCTCGCGCGCGACGCGGCGCGGACCCGGCTGCGGGTGTGGTCGGCCGGCTGCGCGACCGGCGAGGAGCCGTGGAGCCTGGCGATGGTCCTCGACGAGGCGAACCTGCCCGCGCGCTGGGACGTCAAGGTGCTGGCCAGCGACATCGATCCCGACGCGCTGGCGGTCGCCGAGGCGGGCGTCTACGCCGGCGATCGCCTCGAGGCGGTCGGCGCGGCGCGCCGCGCGCAGCACTTCGTCCGCGGCACCGGCGCCGGGCGCGGCCGCTGGCAGATCGCGCCGCGGCTGCGCGAGCGGGTGCGGTTCCGCCAGCTCAACCTGTTCGAGCCGTGGCCGATGCGTCAGCGGTTCGACGTGATCTTCTGCCGCAACGTCGTCATCTACTTCACGGCCGCCGACAAGCGGCGCCTGGTGGCGCGCTTCGTCGAGGCGCTCGCTCCGGGCGGGCACCTGGTGCTCGGCCACTCGGAGTCGCTGCTCGGCGATCTGCCGGGCCTGGCGCCCGCGGGCAAGACGATCTACCGCCGCACCACACCATGATCGCGACCTCGGCCAGCCACCGCTTCTGGGACCACCGCCACCAGGCGTGGACCGTGCCGGTGCTGGTGGGCGAGCGCTACGTCACCGATCGCGACGAGGAGCTGACGACGGTGCTCGGGTCGTGCGTGGCGATCTGCGTGCGCGATAGGGTGACCGGGGTCGGCGGCATGAACCACCTGCTCCTGCCCGGCGACGCGACCGGCGCGCACGGCCTGGTCGCGGCGCTGCTCCACGACGTGCTGGCGTTCGGCGGCCGCGCGAGCGACCTCGAGCTCAAGGCGTTCGGCGGTGCGCGGGTGATCGGCGCCGGGAGCGACGTCGGCAGCCAGAACGTCGCCGGCGTGCGGACGTACCTGGCGGCGCACGGGCTGACGCTGGCCCAGGAGGACGTCGGCGGCACCGCGGCTCGTCGGCTGCGCTACCACCCGCGGTCCGGGCGCAGCCGCGTGCAGTGCCTGCCGATGAACCTCCGCGTGCCGGGGGCGCCGCGATGACCCGGCCGATCCGCGTGCTCGTCGTCGATGACTCGGCGTTGATGCGCAAGCTCCTGACCGAGCTGCTGGCGAGCGACCCCGCGATCGAGGTGGTCGGCGCGGTCGCGGATCCGTTCCAGGCGCGCGACCTGATCAAGGCCACGAGCCCCGACGTGCTGACGCTCGACGTCGAGATGCCGCGCATGGACGGCCTGACGTTCTTGCGCAACCTGATGCGCCTGCGGCCGATGCCGGTGGTGATGGTGTCGTCGCTCACCGAGAGCAGCGCCGACGTGACGCTGGCGGCGCTCGAGCTGGGCGCGTTCGACTTCGTCACCAAGCCGCGGCTCGACCTGGCGCGCGGGCTGAGCGCGGTGGCGCGCGACATCGTCGCGAAGGTCAAGGCGGCGGCGGCGAGCAGGGCGCGGCCCCGGCCCCGGGCCCCGCGCCGGCCTGGGCCGCCGGTGGCGGTGCGCTCGATCGACGCGGTGCGCCTGACCGATCAGGTCATCGCGATCGGCGCGTCGACCGGCGGCACCGAGGCGATCGCCGAGGTGCTGCGCGGCCTGCCGGCCGATGCGCCGGGCGTGGTGATCGTCCAGCACATCCCGCCCGAGTTCAGCCGGCGCTTCGCGGCGCGGCTCGATCGCGACAGCGCGCTGTCGGTGCGCGAGGCCCAGGACGGCGACGAGGTGCTGGTGGGCCACGCCTACATCGCGCCAGGCGACCGGCACCTGCGGATCGTGCGGTCGGGTGCGCGCTGGCAGTGTCGGCTGGGCACCGAGCCGCCGGTCAGCGGCCACCGCCCGAGCGCGGACGTGCTGTTCGAGTCGGTGGCCCAGCACGCCGGCCGCAACGCGATCGGCGTGTTGCTGACCGGCATGGGCGTCGATGGCGCGCGCGGCCTCGGCGCGATGCGCGAGGCCGGCGCGGTGACGATCGCCCAGGATCGCGACTCCAGCGTGGTGTGGGGCATGCCCGGCGAGGCGGTCAAGCGCGGCGCGGCCAGCGAGGTGGTGGCGCTCGGCGACGTCGCCGGGCGGCTGGTCACGCTGAACCGCCGCGCGGCGTGACGGCCGCGCGGTCGCGCGAGGCGCAGGCGGTGGTGGGTGCGGGCGTCGCGCGGCGATCAGGCCGCGGCGCCGAAGCCCTTGATGATGCGCTGCAGGCTAGCGCCGAGCCGCTCCTCGAGATCGTACGACACCGAGCCCGAGGGCTTGGCCAGGACCGCGGTGGCGCCCAGCGATCGGGCCTTCTCGACGTTGGGGTTGCCGGGGTTGGCCACCGACGACAGGATCACGATCGGCACCTTGGTGCGGGTCCGCGCCTGGCGCAGGAAGGTCAGCCCGTCCATCACCGGCATCTCGATGTCGGACATGATCAGCGTCGGCCGCGCGTTCGGGAGCTGCTGCAGCGCGACCATCCCGTTCTCACACAGCGCCACCACCTGTGCGCCCGGGATCTTGCAGACGATGTTCTGCAGGAGCATGCGCATCATCGCGGAGTCGTCGACGATCATCACTCGGATCTCGGCCATGATGGTGTGTCATCGACCGCGCGTGCCCGATGTTTAGGGCGCCGGCGCGCCGGTGCGGCAGGCGACCGCGAGCTGCTGCCAGCCGTGCTCGGAGCGGCCGATCGAGTACATCGAGAACTCGACCAGGCGCTTGCCGTGCAGGCGCTCGCAGCGCTCGGCGGCGGCGATGCGCAGCGGCGCATACTCGCCCGGGGTCTGGGCGATCAGGTCGGCGAGGGCGCCGGCGGCGGTCTCGGCCTCGAGGTCGTGATCGGCCAGCGCCCGCAGCGGCTTGCTCAGCGTCGACGCCGGGTGGGTCGCCAGGACGTCGCGCCAGGCCTGGCCGTGTTGCCGCGCGAGGATCCCCAGCACCGTGTCGTCGAAGCGATCGCCGCGCGCCGCCGCGCGGCGGAGCGTCGCGGTGTGGTCGGCGGTGAGCGCGGCGATCAGCGCGGGGTGATCGAGCAGGTACAGGGCGGCGTCCTGGCGGAGCTGCGGCACCGCGCCGTCGAGCGCGGTCACCAGCACCGCCGCGCGGTCGGCGTCGGTCGCGGCGTCGCGCCACGCGGCGAGCGTCGTCAACAGCGCCGCGCTCGGGCGCTCGATGTAGCCCTCGTAGCTGCCGGTCGGCCAGCGATCGGCGTCGATGAACACCAGCGCGCTGCGGCCGCGGCGGAACCCGACGTGGCACGAGGTGTTGGTCTCGCGGGCGACCAGCGCGCGGGCGGTGCCCTTGAGGCGCTGCTTGACCGACAGGCTGACCAGCCCCGCCGCGCGCTCTCCGGGCACGGCCCCGACCTTCACCACCGCGACATCGCGGGCCAGCTCGAACAGCTCGAACACCGGCTGGTGCCGCTTGGAGCAGGCCGCCGCGGGGCGGGCGGCGGCGGCGACCGCGAGGCAGACCCCGGCCGCGGCGACGAGGAGGCGCATGCGGCTAGGACGCACGACCTCGTCGCGGCGATCTCACGACGTGCACTTCGCCTTGTTCTTGGCGGAGGCCTTCAGGTCCTTGTCCATCGCCTCGGCCTTCTTGACCAGGCTCGACGAGCCGTACTTCTGCTTGAGCAACGACAGGTAGGCCCGACCTTCGCTGCAGTTCTTCAGCTTGGCGGCGGCCTCGGCGGCGCGGAACAGCGCGTCGTCGGCCAGGTCGCTGGTCGCGAACTTGTCGTAGACCTTCTGGAACTCGCGGATCGCCGAGTCCCAGTCCTGCTGCTGGAAGTACGACTCGCCGCGGAAGTACTGCGCGTCGTCGGCGCGGGCGTGGGTGGGGAAGCCGACCGCCAGCTTCTTGTAGGCCTCGCGCGCCTCGTCCCACTTGCCGGCCTTGAAGGCGTCGGTGCCCTGGGTCCACAGGTCGTCGGGGTTGAGCCCCGCCACCGGGTTGGTGCCGGTGGTGCCGGTGCCGGCCGGCTTGCCGCCGCCCTCGAGGGTCGCCAGCCGCGCCTCGATCACGCCGAGCCGCTCGTCGTTGGCGGCCTTGTACCGCTCCACCTGCGTCGCCAGGTCGTCCATCATGTTCTTGGCGGCCGACACGAGCCCGGTCGACACCCGGATGTCGTTGCGGAGCGCGTCGACGTCGGCGCCCAGGTCGGCGCTGTTGCGCTTGAGCACCTTGGTCGCCTCGTCGAGGATCTTCTGCAGCTCACCGACCTGCTTGTCGATGTCCTGCTCCTTGGTGGTCAGGCGCTCGTCGATCTGCTTGACGTCCTTGCGCAGCGCCGCGCCCTCGCTCTTGGTGGTGACCCAGAAGCAGCCGGAGCTGCCCAGGCCGGCGGCGAGGACGATCAGGGGGAGTGCCCGAGCGGGTGACTTCATCGACATGCCTCCGGTGCGGCTCAACGCCACTGGAACTCGACGCGGCGATCCTTCTCGTCGCCCTGGCCGGTCGGCTCGGTCTCGCCCTTGGGCACGACCTGCAGCTTGGCCGGATCGACCCCGAGCCGCGCCAGGTAGTCGGCGACGGTCTGGGCCCGGCGCTCCGACAGCGCGATGTTGTACTCGTCGGTGCCCGAGCCGTCGGTGTGGCCCATGACGTAGACCGACTTCTGCGGGGTCTTGCTGATGCACGCGCTGTTGGCGTCGAGGCGGTCGCGCTCGCTGGGCGCGATCGACGAGTCGTCGTAGCCGAAGTAGACGGTGGCCAGGCTGCACGCGGCGTCGCCGCCGCCGGCCCACGGCTTCTGGCAGTAGCCGTCGACGCAGTCCTCGTCGTCGGCGCAGTCCTCGTCGGTCTTGCACGCGGTCGGGCGCTGGCAGACGCCAGCCTGGCACTTGCCGCCCGGGCCGCACTCGTTGTCCTTGGCGCAGGCGTGGCAGGTGCCGGCCTGGCACACGCCGCCGTTGGGGCAGTCGGCGTCCTTGGCGCACTCGGGCTTGGCGACGCACGCGCCGGAGTCGCAGCGCTGGCCGTCGGCGCAGTCGCTGTCCTGGGCGCACGCGACGCACTGCTTCTCGACGCAGATGAGCCCGTTCTTGCAGTCGTCGTTGCCGTCGCAGGCGGGGGTCTTGGGCTTCTTCTTGCCGCAGGCCGCGACCAACCCGACCACCGCGACCGAGACGGCCAGGATCGACATCGTGAAACGGAAGCCACCGACGGGACGCATGGCTGGAACCTACGGGCCCCAGCCGGCCGAGTCAAATCTCCGGCCGGTGCGGTCGAACCGGCCTCACGCGACGCCGTGATAGCCTGGCGACGGCCATGCCCCGCTCGACGATCCTGGTCATCGATGACGAGCCGAACATCCTGAAGACGGTGAAGACGTCGCTGGAGGTCGACGACTACGCGGTCGAGGTGGCCGGCAACGGCGCGCTGGGCCTGCAGAAGCTGGCCGAGCGCGAGATCGACATGGTCTTGCTCGACGTGATGATGCCGGGCGAGAGCGGCCTCGACGTGTTGCCCAAGATCCGCGCGGCCTACCCCGACGTGATGGTCGTGATGATGTCGGGCAACGCGACGCTCGAGACCGCGGTGCAGGCGACCAAGCGCGGGGCCCACGACTTCATCGAGAAGCCGCTGACCGGCGACAAGCTGGAGATCGTCGTCAAGAACGCGCTCGAGTTCGGCCGGCTGGCCCGCGAGAACGCGCGGTGGAAGGCGCGGGCCGAGGCCGAGCACTCGATGATCGGCAAGAGCGCGGCGATGCGGGCGATCGTCGACAAGCTCGCCAAGACCGCGCCGTCGTCGGGCCGGGTGCTGATCACCGGCGAGAACGGCACCGGCAAGGAGCTGGTGGCGCGGGCCATCCACGATCGCTCGAAGCGGGCCAAGGGGCCGTTCGTGAAGGTCAACTGCGCGGCGATCCCGTCGGAGCTGATCGAGAGCGAGCTGTTCGGCCACGAGAAGGGCGCGTT
>Ga0075163_10000902_pt1 | contig 39628 bp, 31 predicted proteins | sample JI1023141ADNA_FD_71478 | JGI IMG/M metagenome (GOLD analysis project Ga0075163, IMG submission 71478) | Wastewater effluent complex algal communities from Wisconsin, to seasonally profile nutrient transformation and Carbon sequestration -... | ecosystem: Engineered > WWTP > Effluent > Algae...
GACGATGCGCACGGCACGGGAATCCTTGGGGAAACAGGGCGAGGCACCCTCGAACATTGCGATGTCGAAACGCGCATCCCCTATCACATGGGCACCTTGAGCAAAGCGATCGGGAGCTCCGGAGGTTACCTGGCTGGATCAGCGGAATTCGTGGCCTATCTCGTAAATACCTGCCGCGCCTTCACCTATACAACCGCCCCCACACCGGCCGCCGCCGCGGCCGCCACGGCGGCGCTCCGCGTGATCCGGCAAGAGCCTGAGCGGCGAGCCAGATTGTGGCGGAATCGCCATCGCCTTGCGCAAGGACTCAGCGGCCTCGGCTTCCGGCTCGCCGCTTCGGAGAGCCCCATTCTTCCGGTCATCGTCGGCGATCCCGATCGCGCAATGAACCTCGCCCACACACTGCTCTCACTGGGAGTCTATGCCCCCGCCATTCGCCCACCGACGGTGCCGGCGTCCACGAGCCGGATTCGCTTCACGATCACCGCCGATCACACCGATGAGCACATCGACCAGGCGCTGACGGCACTCGCACAGGCAGGTCGCACGCTCAACATGATCTAAGCACCAATCGCCCTTTGCAGAGCGGCCGCCGGCCACCGTTTCGCCCTCGTCTCTTCTGGGTATTTTCTTGCTTTCTCACCTTCCTATGGCATGATCGAATCAACCTGACGAGCCATGATCCTCTACTCATAGCGACGCTCGTTTATCCATACATTCTCTCACTGCATGGAGTGATCCGATGATTGATATCTCCAAACTGTTGACCTTTGGCGTCCAACAGGGCGCCTCGGACTGCCACATCAGCGCCGGTGAACCACCGATGATCCGCCTGCATGGCGATCTCAAGAAACTCGACCATCCTCCCCTGACCCAGGATGAAACTCACGCGCTTATCTACGACATGATGAGTGACGCGCAACGGAAGAATTTCGAAGAACACCGGGAGTGTGACTTCTCCTTCGACCTGGGCGACATCGCCCGATTCCGCGTCAACGTCTTTGTGCAAGGGCGCGGCTTAGGCGCCGTGTTCCGGACCATTCCGACGGAGATTCTTCCCCTGGAAAAACTCGGCATGCCGCCGATCCTCCGACAGCTCTGCGACCGCGAAAAAGGCCTGATCCTGGTGACCGGCCCAACCGGGTCCGGGAAATCCACCACACTCGCGGGCATGATCGACTATCTCAACAACACCTTCGAAGGACACATTCTCACGATCGAAGATCCGGTCGAGTTTGTTCACAAATCCAAAAAATGCCTGGTCAACCAGCGGGAACTGGGCGTCCACACGCTGTCGTTCGCCAACGCCCTCCGCGCCGCACTCCGCGAAGACCCCGACATCATTCTCGTCGGCGAAATGCGAGACCTGGATACGATCCAGCTGGCGTTGACCGCTGCCGAAACCGGACACTTGGTCTTTGCGACCCTGCACACGTCCAGCGCCCCGAAAACCATCGACCGCATCATCGACGCCTTCCCTCCGAACCAACAGGCCCAAGTCCGCGCACAGCTCTCGGAAACGCTGGAGGCAGTCTTGACCCAGACGCTCCTGAAGAAGAAGAGTGGTGGCCGGATTGCGGCGGTGGAAATCATGGTCGGTACCACAGCGGTGCGGAACCTCATCCGCGAAGGCAAACTCCATCAAATTCCCGGCATCATGCAGGCCAGCCAAAAAGATGGGATGCAAACCATGGACATGGCCCTGGTCGATCTGGTCACACGAGGGCTGGTGACAAAAGCTGAAGCTCAATCGCGCAGCATGAATCCCAATCTCTTTAGCGCCGCTGCAGGAGGCGCCGCGTAAACGGGCACTCGGCGCAAACGAAACGGGTTTCCCACGGCATTGGAAAGAGGCATTTCATGGATGTTCGCACGCTTCTCGAAGTGATGGTCAAGCAGGAATCGTCGGACCTGTATCTCACCGTCGATGCGCCCCCCATTTATCGCATCCATGGCTCGACACATCGGACCGATGCGCCGCCGTTCACGAACGAGCAACTCGAATCGCTGGCGCTGGCCCTCATGCGAGGCCAGCAGCGAGGTGAGTTCGAAGAAAAAATGGAGATGAACCTTGCCCTTTATTACAAAGACCTCGGCCGCTTTCGCGTCAACATCTTCCGACAGAAGGGCAACGTCGGGTTGGTGTTTCGTCATATCAAAGCGGAGATCATGACAGTCGAACAGCTAGACCTGCCGCCCATCGTCAAAGACATCGCTATGACCAAGCGGGGTCTGGTGTTGGTGGTCGGCGCGACCGGCTCCGGAAAATCCACGTCCCTCGCCGCGATGATCGACCACCGCAACACGGTGCATGCGGGCCACATCATCAGCGTGGAAGACCCGATCGAATTTGTCCATCACCACAAGAAATCGATCGTCACCCAGCGCGAAGTCGGCTTCGACACCCATTCCTTCGGGCACGCGTTGAAAAATACCCTGCGTCAGGCACCGGACGTCATTCTCATCGGTGAAATCCGGGATACGGAAACCATGGAAGCCGCGATCACGTTCGCTGAAACCGGACACCTCTGCCTCGGAACGTTGCACTCGAATAATGCGAATCAATCGATCGAGCGCATCATGAACTTCTTCCCGGTCGAACGGCACGCCCAGATCTATCTGCAGCTCTCATTGAACCTGCGGGCCATCATCTCTCAACGATTGATCCCCTCCCTCGACGGCCGCCGCGTGCCTGCACTCGAAATCATGCTGGATACACCGCGCATCAAGGACCTCATCAAACGTTCTGAGATCGATACCCTGAAAGAGGCGATGGAACAGGGCATCGACGAAGGCTGCCAGACATTCGACCACGTGCTGTTGCAACTCTATAAGGCCGGGAAGATCAGCATTGAACAAGCCTTGATCAACGCCGACAGCGCCAACAACCTCCGTCTGAAAATTAAACTGGCGGGGTTGAAAGGCGATGACGCAGTGGCCGCCCTCCTGGACAAGAGCGACCGGGATGAGAAGGGGTTCCAGATTCAAGGACAACTGGGTCAGGGCGGGAGCAAAAAGCGCTGAGGGTCAGGGCATTGCTGCTCCCTGATCCTCAAGGTCTATTCCTCCGCGAGCGCACACCACGCAATTGATCGGCGCACCCGCTTAAGGGCGTCCCGAGGGGGGCTCTTCCACCGCCTGTTCGAGATACGACGCGATTTTACTCAATGCAGCCCCACTCAGCTTCCGTCCGTACCACGTCGGCATCGTATCCGGTGGAAACCCTGGCACCACATAGGTCCCCGGGGATACCACTGATTCCACAATGTACTCACGAACCGTCTGCGCCTGCCCTTTATACTGTGGATCAGCCAGGCGACTCGCCCCGGTCTTCCCCAGCCACAGTGGTGGACCGACCTGCCCCTTCGCTCCTGCAATGCCGGGAATCTGATGGCAAACCGGACAGCCGGCACGGACAAAGAGCTCCTGAATCGGTTCATCCCCCGTCACCAACGGCACCATGTTCGGGTCAATATTCTGGACAGCCGGGGTTGAATCAGATGGAGGCGAGATATTGCGGATCCCCGCCAGCGCAACCAGGAACACAAGCCCTGCCGCGAACGCGGCAACGGCCTTGTGCTTTCGGTTCGGCGGTGGAACAGACGATGCGGCACCTGAATCAAGCATAGGCAGGAACCAGGAAACTTACGAAGGCCTCAGTGCTCACCCCTGCCTCTATTTCTTGGCATCCATCGCGCAGCGAAATCCAATGGTGCGGTCCTGAAAACCAGGCTCCGCCGAGACCCGCGCAGACGCACTTAACGCCACAGGCAAATCGGCCCACGACCCGCCACGAATCACCCGTTTCTCGCCATTAGCAGGACCCGTCGGATTTTTGTCGGGACTCTTGCCGTAATACGTACGATCGTACCAATCGGCTATCCACTCGGCCGCATTCCCCGCCATGTGATGGAGGCCGTACGGACTCCGCCCCCCGGCTTTCAGCCCGTGGCGGACATTCATCCCTTCCACCCCACCGGCCACACTCACCAACGTAATGGCTTCGCTCACCCACACGCCGCGATTGTAGTTGGCAATGTCCACGAACGGCTGCATGGGGCCCCACGGGTACCGACGGCCATCGGTTCCACGCGCAGCCTTCTCCCATTCAGCTTCCGTCGGGAGTCGCTTCCCTGCCCAGGCACAATAGGCCGCCGCATCCTCCCAACTCATCCCGACAGCCGGACGATCGCTGACCGTCTCCGCCGCTTCATCATCCCAGGTCGGCGGCGCATCATATCTCGCCGCCTGAAGAAACTTTCGATAGAGTTGCAGCGACACTTCATATCGATCGATGACATACGCGTCGAGGATCACCACATGTTCGGGGCGCTCGGCGGGAAGCCCATCGTTGCTCCCCATCGTAAAAGGCCCGGCCGGAACCAACACCATCGGCGCACCATCCTGCCCTGTGATCGCCTCGGCCCCGCCGGCCTGGCCATCCGCCCCAGACAGTGGCTCGGCCGCTCGCACCGACCAGACTCCGACAAACAGAATGACGGATACCACGAAGGTCATACTGAACAGACGCATATACACCTCTCACCGATGGATACACCTAGACACAACCCGACTTTACCCAGGCAAAGTGTAGCCGCGAGTCTGTGCAAACTCAACTACATGTAAAGGAGCGTGCACTGGAGAGGGATTTACTCAACTGGCGGAGACGTGCAACCCCTGCAATCTATCCCGACACTTCGTAGAACAACTATGGGGGGACAGATACAGAAACAGATTCGGCCGGCATGCGACGCATGCCGGCCGAACGGGACACCAGGCTCATAGCTATAACTGGCTCATTACTTGAGCTCCGCAACCCGCCGGTCGTGGTCCTTCACAGTCCGCAGCGCCGTCAAATCAGAACGCTCCAGGAGATTATGCAGTACTTCCTGCTTCAACTGAACCATTAACGCCTGATGATGCTTGGAGGATGGCGCCGTATCCTGCAAGAGATTTAACCAGCCCGTCGTCGCCGCCTCATAGCGGCTGTTCGGCATGGCTGTGTGCAGCTCCTGAAACACCGTAATCGCATCGGCACGATTCTCAAAGAGCGCGACCAAGCCACGCGTGTAATAGGCATCCTCACAGGCGGGACCTTTGTGACAATTCTTCATGCGGGAATCCTGCGCATGGGCGATGGTTTGAAGCGACTTCAGCTCATTCACATCAACGGGGAAGAACGCACTACTCGGTAACGTGGTAGCAGACCCAGCCTGCATCGTCGTACACCCGTGGATGCCACCAACGAGAACTGCCAATAGGGCGAAAGAGAGAACCGTTCGGTGCGACATCATTGACCTCCTAGCAAACGCGGAAAAGTTGGCGGCCTATAGTGACTCGGGTTTCATGCCTTACGCTGATGTCCTGACTGTACCACCCAAACCGGGTCCGGCCATTCCACGGAGGCTGTACCTCTTCGGTACTGGCCAACCGCACACCACAACTCTCCGCAATATCGGGCTATTCATACACGGTCGGCAGGAAAAAGGAGGGTCTGCCGGAGATTGGCCCTGACTATGCCAAGACAGGGCGCGAAAAACGAGGCGGTCAAGAGGGAGTCGCCCCGCCGGACAGGCGGAGCGACCGAAACATACCGCTAGTGCCAATTCGCAGCCAGAACCTGCTGCACATCCTGGGGGCGCTGGGCCACAGCTTGCTCCCAACTCAACCCTGTCTGTTGCGTGAATCCCGCCATCGCCTGGATCAATTGGTTCACTTGAGTACTCATCAATTGTTGACCGTTACCGGCTTGGACTGTTTCAATCTGATTAGTAGCGCCTCCATACCAGTTGGCAATCGTCACCTGATCGGTCGAACCGTAGAGCGCGATGCGCAAATCATTGGCACTTTGACTCAACATGATGTCCAGAGGATTGATCCCGGAGCCGAAGTTGAGCCGATCGCTGCTCCCGCTCGTGTCAGTCACAGTATCCTGACCATCCCCGCGAGCGAATTGAAAGACATCATTTCCAGTCCCGCCATTGAGCACATCGTTTCCTTGTCCACCTGCCATGGTATCGTTGCCGTCACCGCCGACCAGTGCATTGTTACCGGCATTGCCGGTGAGCACATTGGCCAGAGTATTGCCCGTCCCGTTGACCGCCGCAGATCCGACCAGCACCAGATTTTCCACATTGGCGCCCAAACTCCAAGTTCCGGCGCTCTGGACCGTGTCGGTGCCGGCATTCAACGCCTCGACTACAGTATCTCCTGTTCCCACAATATACGTGTCGTTCCCCGCGCCACCGGTCAACGTGTTGACCGCACTATTGCCGATCAAGATGTTATTGAGCCCATTTCCAGTGCCGTTGATGATAGCAGTTCCCGTAAGCGTCAGGTTCTCGACATTCGCGGCAAGCGTATGCGTGATAGAACTCTGGACCCAGTCGATACCGGCATTCACCGATTCGACGATACTATCGCCGGCCCCGATCACATAGGTGTCATTCCCGGCGCCGCCAGTGAGTCGATTGGCGGCATTATTCCCGGTCAAAATATTGTCCAACCCGTTTCCTGTCCCATTGATCGTTCCGGTCCCAGTCAGCGTAAGATTCTCCACATTGGCAGCCAGAGTATACGTGACCGAACTCTGAACGGTGTCGAGGCCTTGATTGGCCGATTCAGTAATCTGATCGTTAACGTTGTCCGCAACATAGGTATCGTCGCCCTGCCCGCCAATCAACTTATCCGCGCCAGTTCCTCCATTGAGGATATTGGCGGCACTATTCCCTGTCAGAGTATTGGCAAGGCTGTTGCCGCTTCCATTGACCGCGGCGGTTCCCGTCAACACAAGGTTTTCCACATTGGTTCCCAATGTCCAGCTGATATCGGTTCTGATGGTGTCAGTCCCTGAGCCGGCGGCTTCGACAATCGTATCCCCCGCCCCAACGACATACGTATCGTTTCCTGCGCCGCCAGTGAGAACATTGACCGCGCCATTGCCCGTCAAGACATTGTTGAGGGAGTTTCCGGTGCCGTTAATGGCTGCATTGCCGATAAGCGCAAGATTTTCGACGTTCGCACCCAGCGCATACGTGACACCGCTCTGAATCGTATCCGTTCCTTGGCCTGCCTGTTCTGTCACTCTATCTCCGACATCATCGACCATGTAAAGATCATTTCCTGACCCGCCACTCAGGCTGTCCGCACCAATTCCTCCGTCCAATAGATCGTTGCCGGCCCCACCGTAGAGGCTGTCATCTCCATCCAACCCTGAAAGGATGTCGTTCGTGACATTGCCGTAGAGGTAATCGACGCCCTCACCGCCGACAAGATTCACGCCTTCAGTGTGAGCCAGCATCGCGTTGTAATCCCAGATAGTGCCGTCTGCGAATTTAATCAGGTCAACACGGAGTGATTGAAACTCGAAAAATCCGCCAAGAGTGAGTTGGTCGGCAGTATTGGTTATCGTCAGAATTGCACTGCCGCCAAAATCAGGCGTCGCACGCAACGTGACATCGCCAGGGGTAATTCCGTCCAAGAGTTGCAGCGTGTCGACATCCGATGAATCGCCTTGGTCGTCGATGGAGTCCTGCCCATATCCTCGACCAAACAGATAGATATCATTGCCAAGATACCCCTCCAGAAAGTCGTTTCCGGCGCCACCATCGAGAGTATCGTCTCCCAGCGAAGCCCGGATTTGATCATTACCCCCCAACCCGCGAATGAGATTGTCCCCATCGGTGCCGTAGAACGTGTCGTCGGCGTCACTGCCGACAAACGTCAACACCCGACTCTCGATCGCGCTCAAATCCCACACGGTCCCATCGAAAAACGCAAATTGGTCCACGTGATTGCTCGGGGAGACAAAAAAGGACTCCACCGTCAATTGGTCTGTGCTCCCATTGACCTTAACGACCAGATCGTTGACATGATTTTCGAGTATGAGATCGCCCGGCGCGATCTCCGCTCCGAACAGAACCTGATCGAGCCCTGTGTGGGCATACGTCTGCATGCCCATCCGCACGATGTCTTGCCCATACCCACGGTCAAACAAGAACGTATTGTCGCCCACCCCGATGAGAATGTCGTTTCCTCCTTGGCCGTCAAGCTGGTTGGGACCGGACAATTGGTTGTCCAGCACATTTCCTACCAGGTCTACTCGCTGGGTCGGCTCCAAATAAAAATCGTCCAGGATCTGAACATTCTCCACCTGGTCAGGCGCTTGAAATGCAAGAGAAGCACTGGGCGCTAGCTGGATGGTATCAATGCCTCCATTCGCGTCCTCTGACACGGTGGCAAGTCCTGAGACAAGGTGATAGATATCGTGACCGGTCCCACCGATTAACTGATCGGCGGCCGCGTTCGACACCAACAGGTCACTTCCTTCGCCTCCGCGTAATACGTTCACCCCGGCGCCACCATAGAGCCGGTCATTACCGGCGTCGCCTTCTAATAGATCGTCGCCCTCCTCACCCTCCAACACATCAGCGCCCTCGCCGCCAATGAGGACATCGTTTCCATCACGTCCGTGAAGCCAATCAGCAGCCTGACTGCCTTGCATATGGTCGGCAAAGGACGTACCGATCACCGTTCCTCCGTCCACTGGCGCGGACAAGTTAAACCCTCGCGCGAGCAATCCGGCGTCCCTCAGCACCGTGCCGTCGGCAAACTCGAACTGATTAATGGTGTGAAACTCGGAGGGTGAATTGAGCCCAAAGCCGACGATCTGAACCGCATCCTCACTGTTAACGACACGTACGACAAGAGAATCACCGGTTGCCACGTCCAACCTCAAGGATTCAGCGGTAATACCAGCACCAAAGATCAATCGATTACTCTGCGTTGCATCATCCTCGATAGAATCAACACCGCCGCCCAGGTTAAATCGATAGGTGTCACTCCCGGCCCCGCCGATCAGACGATCATTTCCTGTCCCGCCGTGCAAATCATCCTCCCCGCCACCAGCCTGAAGGACGTCGTGACCATCACCGCCGTCGAGCACATCATTCCCCGCCTGCCCCGCGAATAGCGGCGAGTCTCCAAAGAGAGAGTCATCACCGGCATCCCCGAACAAGGCATCATCTCCCACATCACCCACCAACTGGTCGGCTCCCTCGCCACCGAACAGTTGATCCTGCCCCGCACCACCCCACAACTGGTCATCCCCCTCCTCGCCATCAAGAGTATCGTTGCCGCCGAGGAGATTCAGGACAGTGGGGTCGTTGCCATCACCGTAGAGAAAATCGTCGCCGGTGCCGCCAACAATGAGATCGTCTCCCTCTCGGCCCTGCACATCGTCGATCCCATCGCCGCCGTCAAGCTGATCATTACCGAGTCCACCATTCAGTAAATCATCACCGGCATCGCCGGAAAGGAGGTCGTCATCATCCTGACCAAAGAGCGCATCATTGCCGACGCCACCAACAAGCGTATCGTTTCCAATCTCTCCATGCAGCTCATCGTTTCCATCATCCCCGAAGAGCTCGTCATCTCCCTCCTGCCCGGTCATAAGATCATGACCAAGTCCACCCCACAATGAGTCGTCGCCGGCCCCTCCCTGTAGCTCGTCGCTGTCCGCACCGCCATCGAGAAAATCGTTTCCCGCGAACCCGGCAAGCCGATCCATCCCAGTGCCACCATAGAGAATATCGTCGCCCCCTCCACCCTGCAGTTCGTCGGCTCCGGCGCCTCCATCGAGAATATCTTCAGACCCGAGATCCTCTGAAAAGTCCCCGATCAAAAGATCGTCGCCATCCCCACCGGAAAGCGAGTCAGCTCCTGCGCCGCCGAATAGCCGGTCATTGCCCTCACCACCATCCAACCAATCATCGCCAGGAATAGTCTGGGTAAAATCTGACTCCCCATACAGCCAGTCGTCGCCCGCCCCGCCGACGAGAATGTCGTTTCCTCCGTCGCCGACAAGCAGGTCGTTACCGGCGCCGCCATCGAGGTAGTCGTCTGCACCTAGAGCCGAGGAAAATGCCAACATAGAAACACTTTGTGGGATGAGATCAACGTCATACACTTTTGCAATCCAACCCACCGGACGGTTTTCTCCCCTAAGAACATCCTCACCATCCCCACCAAGCAACACATCAACGCCAAGGGCGCCCAATAACACGTCATTGCCGGCGCCCCCGTCAATATAGTGTGTGCCGCTGCCGATATGGGTCCATGCGTAATTGGCTATCTCGGTATCAGTCACAGCAATGTCATTGCCATCTCCACCGAGAAAGATATCTCCATCGGAGACATCGGCATAATCATCACCGCTACCGCCAACGAGATAATCATTCCCTCCAGCACCGACCAGGATGTCATCACCGGCCCCACCATCACGAAGATCGGAGAACGAGTCATGTGTTGACGGCACCTGAGAAGTGAGGACATCATTTCCTTCGTTGCCATACATGGCATACGAATACGGATGAGTGGCAATGAGCGTCTCATCCTCACCGTCTCCCACCAACACATGCCCAAAAGGTCCGGCGGGAAGTCCTGTATCAGACGGAATAGGGGAGACATCGCGCAACTGAATTCCCATCTGGCCACTCTGAAAATTCTCGTTCACGATGAGGACACCGTTCACGATCAGATCGGTCCCGGACATCAGGTAAGTGGTTCGGCCATCCAGGCTCGTATAACTGTTGGCGACATCACCGGCACGCCGAATACCTCCCTGCAACAGGTGCTCGTCGAAAATGATCTGCCCCTGCGCATCACTGTCCTCAATTCGATCTACCCCATCACCAGAACGATAGATGTACGTATCGAATCCAACGCCGCCTTCGAGGAGGTCGCTGTCGCCAGCGCCGCCGATGAGTGTGTCGTTTCCCTCATTGCCGACGAGATGGTCCTGCCCACCACCACCATTCAGCATATTTTTTGCGCTATTGCCGATGAGAATATTGCCTAGCTCGTTGCCAATGCCATCAATCGCATTGCTCCCCGTCAGCGTGAGGTGCTCGATCTGGGAGTCCAGGGTGAAGGTGACTGAACTGCGCACTTCGTCAATGCCGCTATTGGCATACTCTCGGACGACATCGCCAGAATCGTCGACGAGATACGTGTCGTCTCCCGTTCCTCCCAGCATCGTATCGGCGCCACTGCCGCCATCCAAGATGTCGTTGCCGGGATTCCCCTCCAGATAGTCCTTGCCTCCATAGCCAAACAGATGATCGTCTCCCTCGCCGCCATAGAGATGGTCACCAAAAAACGCACTTCCATCGAGAGTTTCGCCGACCTCGCCTCCAAACAAGACTTGAGGCCCTTGTGGTGCTACCGAACGAATCTCATAGAGTGATTGGAAATCTTTAAAATGAGTGATGGAGGGGAACCCGATTGGGTTACTGTTGACATTGATCTTCTCGACCAGAAATGCGGCGCGATCCTTCAAGTACTGTGGAGACAATTCTCCCATTCCGCTTTCGGAGTTGAGCAGTGCCAACTGTCCGGCTTCGTTGTGGTTAGCATAGAGTGTCTCTGTCGAGGAAGCGCTAGCCCCGAGGACCGCAAATGGGGCTAACTCCCTTAATGCGAACCGATAAGCAAGACTCGTTGAATCCTCCAGTAAGGCCAAGGATTGTAACTCCTCAGCGCTCTTCCCTATCAATGGCGCAATGCTGAAGACCTGGTCACCGATCGCCGCTCGAACGGCGTCAAGTCGCTCATAAAACGGCTGTCGATACGTTGCGCTGCCGAAATCTCCGGGCAGTCGCCCGTAAGGAGTAGCAGGTCCTTCAACGTGGAACACCTTGGCCAGTGCATCAAGCGCTTTTTCAAGCGTGTCTCCCTCGGCAGGGGGCACAGGCGTTCCTTGTTCTGGATAGGGAGAGGCAATCTGATCTGAGGAGGCTTTCAGAATGCTTTCTATCTGAGATTGCTGTAACTGCGGATCAGCCTTCTGAAATAGTTCCTGGATGGCCAGGGAGTCCACAAGGAGAGTGACGCTGTGGCTATTGCCATATTGAGATTCCCATGGATTCTGGACATTCACATCTTCAATGAGTGGCTGCCCTTCGACTAAAACAGGGATCACCTTTGCGTGGACCCCAGAATTGGCGACCACCTCAACATCCTGACCGGTCTGGGCATGACCAAAGAGCTGCTGTATTTTTCCAAAAGCACCATCGGTTCTCGTCAGCCCTCCGGTCAGACCAGGCAAACTTTGAGTTCCACTCGTGGGATAGCGCGCCCTAATGTCATCCAACGCGACCAGATACCGTTCGTCGGTGTAGATGTCAGCCGTCGCCCCACTGGCAAACAGCGAGCCTAACGGATCAGTTGCCCGTAACCGCGCATCAAGGTTCGCAAGCATCTCCCGTATGCGATCGGCTTCCTGTACCTCGCTGTTGAAATGTAAACCGGCAAATTCACCGCGCCCGGCCCCATTAAAGGTGTACGTTTGGGCCACGCGATCCGCATAGAGTTCTGTGAATACAGTCGCTAGGTGCCCTCCGAGGGAATAGCCAGTGACATTAAGTTGGTTCTGAGAATTGCCAAAGAAGGCAGCCAATGACGGATCGATTGTCCCATCGCTCTTCTTACCCTGTTGCAAGCCCTCAAAGTATCGCGTCATGCTGACAAGTTGGGCAAACGCAAAGCCGGCATTCTTGACTTCTGCATCCGCCCCCACAATATCGCGTGAACGATCACCACCATTGACGTCAGCGGCATACTCGCTGCTTCGGAATGAGAGCGTGTAGCTGTTGGTCTGAGTGTCAAACAACAGGGTGGCACTAAACCCTGTTGCATCGTTGGCGTGATGATCGACGATTTGATAGGCACTGAGGAACCGATCAGCCAGCGCATTCGTAAACCGCGTCATACCGGGCAGGTCGCCGTTAGCATCTGGCGCAACAAATCTTGTGTCATTGTTGCCATCCAACAGGATCTCTCGAAGAGGTCGCCCCAATAGGATTTGATCGAGATACGACTCGGCTGCCATTTGTTGCAGGGCAAACTTCAACCAAGTCGAGATACTACCTTGACTCATTTTATCTCTCCTCCGCGCCCAGTACCGGCCTTAACACCTGATTAATAAACTGCACATCGGTCTTCAACGATTCCTTCGAACACTTCTGTGCTGTTAACCACCAAACTCCGGTCATATTTCGCATATACCCACTGCGGACGAAACCTCGCCTGACAGCAAGCACCTCGTTGGTTCGGAGGTCAAGGATGATCAGTTCTCCTCCTGCTATTCCGAGCCTTCGATCGTGCGGACGGCCAACCCCGCGCCAGGTGTATCCGTAGCGGCTCTGGGAAGAAGGAACCTTTACTTTTCCCACGACGTAGGGAACCCGCACGAATTTGCCATTGATCGCGGTTTGGTAATCTTTTCCCGCACGCGCGTTTTTGTCTCGGTAAAAGCGAAGGTACATTCTTTCTTCACTCGCACGGGATCTCTCAGGCAAAGGAATTTCGAGAAACTGATACTTGCCTATCGCAGGTTGGACAAAATACTCTTCAGGGTGATCCCGTACCCCTACAGAATGCCCATAGGGATCTTCCACTGCATAGAGATGTTCGAGTTCATAGTCTGTGGGATTTTCGCGAGGTCGCAGTTGGAGCAGTCCCTCTACATTCTCCACGGTCTTGTAGATGAACTCCCCCGCTTCGGTCTTGCACAGGTGTTCAAAATACTGCTCCGGGGTCATTCCCGGCTTGTACCCGCTGTCCTCCGGTACCGGATTAGGGATCCTGATTGAGTGCGCGAACCGGCCCTCCTCTGTCGCCAAGGGATCAGCCGGTTTGAGGTTAGTCACCGCTCCACACACTTCCCCCGGAGCCAGCTTCCGGCTTTCACAACTTAGCCTGACTTTCTCAATGGCCTTCCGAAATCGCTCTCCAGGCGTCTCTTCTTTCCCCAAGAGCCCCGCCTCGCTGGTTACCATCATCGTGACAAGCAACAACCCTACAACGATAATGCCCCTGACAATTTGATCAGACCTCATCTTCATGACCAACCCTCTTCCTGAAGGTTTGTTGCGCGACACAGTTCCTTTTCAGATTTCTTAACGCTCCCTCAAACTCTCCTGCATAGACTTCAATAAGGGACTCAGCAGATAGTCGATCACCTGTCGCTGACCGGTCTTGACCTCCACGGTAACCGCCATCCCAGGCGACAGATGGATGCGCTTTCCTTCCACCTGCATCGTGGCTCGATCCATACTTACCCGGCTCGCATAAACCAGGCCGCCTTTCTCCTTGTCTAACGGTACCGCATCGTCCGAGACGGTCAACACCTTTCCTGGAATCGTCCCATATAAGGTGAACGGAAACGTCTCGACTTTGATTTCAACTGGCTGCCCTTCCTTCACAAAGCCGATGTCCTTGTTCTCGAACTGTGCTTCAACTTCCACGGGGTAGTCTTGAGGCACGACGATGAGTAATGGTTGCGCAGGCGTGACGACACCACCCACCGTATGCACCGCCAGCTGCTGCACCACCCCGTCGATCGGCGACACCAGCCTCTGCAACTCGGTTTTCTGTCCAGCCTTGCGCACTTCTTGAAGCAGTGACGTAACCTTCGTTTCGGTGGTCGAGAGCTCGGCCTGTTTGCTCTGTTGAAACTCTGAAAGAAGGACATGATAGTTTTGCTCGGCCTCGGCCAGCGCAGCCTGATCTTGCCGCAACTTGCTCTTTTGCCCAGCTAACTCCTGCGCCCTATCGATGCGTTGCTGTTCGAATTGGAGATAATCCATCTTGGACACGTACTGTTGTGCTAACAGAGAACGATGGGCCTTAGCTCGTTCAGCCTCAATCGGAACAGTTGCCTCTAGCCGCCGGATATTATCCTTCGTCGCATCCAACGCCGCCCGGCGTTGACTAATGAGGTGCCGGGATGCATCAACCCGGGCGGAAAGCTCCGCGACTTGATCCCGCAAGAGTTGTTGTTGCAGCAACATGAATTGCGGATCAGCGTCTTCCGGAGCATCGAAAGTGGAGTGCCCCGCAATCAACGCGCGCAAACGAGCAGCCTCGACCAGCGCGGCTCGATATTCGTTGAGCGCCCGATCCCGATCAGCGCCGTTTTGCGTCGCATCCATCTCGATCAGCACCTCTCCCTGACGAACGGCTTGACCGTCTTGCACGTGAATGGAAGCAATGACACCGGTTTCGAATGGCTGGACGGTTTTGGAATGACCACTGGGGATAATCTTGCCAGGCGCCACCGCGACGATATCAATGTGACTGAGCGAGGACCAGGCCGCCGCCGTCGTGAACACCAGCATGATGGTCCAGAGAATGGCACGGCCGATCGGCGAAGGCGGCGTATGTTGAATTTCAAGCACAGCAGGAAGAAACTCCACCGCACTCCCGCCGGAAACAACGGCCGAGGGCATGGTCCGTTCAATTTGCCATGCCGCACGCCACACCGCCAGATGTCGCAATAACGTCTTCATCCTCTCTTCCTCATCTGCCTCGTTACGCTGCTGCGGATCGCCCTTCCTGATATCGATGAAGTCGCGCATACATCCCGTTGCGCTTGACCAGATCATCGTGCGTCCCGTCCTCGAAAATCTGCCCCTTGTCGAGGACGTAAATCCGGTGGGCAGGGCGAACCGTGCTCAGGCGATGTGCAATGACGATGACGGTGCGCCCCTTGCAGATCTGCGCCATGTTCTGTTGAATGATCGCTTCGGATTCATAGTCCAGAGCGCTAGTGGCTTCGTCAAGGATCAGAATGCGAGGATTCGCAACGAGAGCACGAGCAATGGCGATACGCTGACGTTGCCCGCCGGAGAGGGCGCAGCCATGCTCTCCCACAATCGTGTCATATCCGTCCGGAAGCTCCAGGATGAACTCGTGGGCACCCGCCAGTTTGGCCGCATGCATCACACGGTCCATTGAGAGCCCCGGGTCGGTTAATGCGATGTTGTCTCGAACGGAGCGATTGAAAAGAAAGTTCTCCTGCAGTACCACGGCGACTTGCCGACGCAACCAGGCCGGATCGACCTGCGCAAGATCTACCCCATCAACCAGCACACGGCCGCGTTCCGGCACATACAACCGTTGCATCAGCTTCGCGATGGTGCTTTTGCCCGACCCGGATCGCCCCACCATCCCAATAACCTGGCCCGGCTGTAGGGAGAAGGAGACCTGCTGGAGAACCGGGCGGCCATCTGGACGATAGCGAAAGGTGACGTCGTCGAACGTAATCTGCCCGGCGATCCGCGGTAACGTTGTGCGGGCCGGGCTATATGCAGGTTCGGGCCGGGTGTTCAACACATCGCCCAAGCGTTGTATTGAAATGCCCACCTGTTGAAACTCCTGCCAGAGGTTCACCATACGCAACAAGGGTCCGGTCACTTGGCCGGAGAGCATGTTGAAGGCGATCAACTCGCCGATACTCAGCGCTCCGTCGATGACCTGATACGCACCGCCCCACATGACGGCAATGGTCGTAGTTTTTTGGATAAAAGTCGCCAGCTGGCCGGCTATGGTGATCAGACTGGTCGCACGGAAACTGGCCTGCACATATCCGGCCAATTGTTCGTCCCAGCGGCGCTGCAACGGTGGCTCGACGGCCAGAGCCTTCACCGTCTGAATACCGCCTACGGCCTCGACTAGAAATGATTGGTTCTCCGCTCCACGGTTAAACTTCTCAGTGAGCCGTGTGCGAATCGTCGGCGTGATGGCAATCGAGAGAATGGCATAGAGCGGCAGGGATGCCATCACCACCAGCGTCAACATCGAACTGTAGAGCCACATCACAGCGAGAAACACGGCGATGAACACGACATCCAGCACGACTGTCACCGAATTACTGGTGAGAAATTGACGGATATGTTCGAGTTCGCGCACACGTGCGACCGCATCGCCAACCCGGCGTGCTTCAAAGTAGGCGAGAGGGAGGGCCAAAAGGTGCCGGAACAGTTGCGCCCCCAAACTCACATCGATCCGGTTCGTGGTGTGAGCAAACAGATAGGTACGCAACCCGCCGAGCAGTCCGTCGAATAATGCCAGCGCCAGCATGCCGATAGCCATAACATGCAGCGTCGTGAAGCCCTTGTGAACCAAAACTTTATCGATAACGACCTGGGTGAACAGGGGAGTGAGCAGTGCAAAGAGCTGTAGAAAAAAGGACGCCAACAACACTTCGCCCAGCAGCCGTCGATACTTGAATACCGCTGGAATGAACCAAGTGATGTCGAAGGCAAGATCCTGCGCCCGGAGACCCGCGCGTTTCGCACAGAGTAGCAACCTGCCACTCCAATTTGTGACGAACATCTCTCTCGATTGAACCAGTGATCGCGCCTCCAGTGGATCATGGATGAGCACCTTGTCGTCCTGCACTTTGGCCAGGACGACGTATCGCCCGTCGATTCGTTGGACTATGGCCGGCAATGGCGTTGTCGCAAGCTCCTCCCATCGAGCAGTCACAAGTCCGACTCGAAACCCAATGTGTTTGGCTGCGCGTAGCAACTCCTGTGTCGCCAGTACCTTGCCCGACTGTCCGAACTGATGCTGAATCTGTCCCCCATCAGCAGGCAGGTCGTGGAACCTGGCGACCATGAGCAGGCATAACAAGCCCGTATCTGTTATGGGACTTGGCACAGAGCAATCCGCGGGATTTGACGTCAACGTATCCATGGGGAAGATGTCGGTCCGACAGGTTAGGATTGTTTGGTCTTAGCAGGTTGGAGACTGACCAGCACCCGCTGAAGTTGCTGGTAGAGACGCACCACGGAATCGAGAGGTAAGGCAACACGTGCCGCGCTGATTCCCTCAACCTGTTTCGGTGTGACTTCGCCTTGCTTCGCACGCGTGGCGACGGCGCTCAACAAAGCAGGCTCTAAAAACCCAAAATCGACATATGCCAGTCCGTCCGAGAGACCAACATGAGTGTAGTTCACAAGAATCGGCTGATCCGATGGGGAAACGGGTTTAAGACGAACATTCACGGCCACCGATTTATCCCCACGCTGCATAGGATGATGACTTTCTGCCATGCTGCTCCTCCTTTATTTCACTAAGCGTGATGCAATCTTCGCAAGTCGCCCGGACTCTCGCAGGACAGAGGCGATGTTATGGCGAGACTGCCCGGCGCACTATTCCCCGGAGGTTGGGCAGAGGCAAAAACTTTGGTAGGCCAATACATTTCCCTAGGTATATTGAGGTTACCCCACGCAGTGAAGGTTAGAATGCAGGGCTGAACAATCCAAAACGTGTAGGACAAATGCGGACTCGCCAGGAGTGACACTGCGCCAATTCTCCGATTCAGAACGTGTCACTATCATTCGCTGGGTTGGAGAAGATGCAGACATGCATATGCCACCATGTCGCAGATTATGGGGCTTGGCACCACATGGATATCGCGATTCTCCCCTACAATCAGTATCAGCGACGGACCGGCTCTTGTCACAGCCAGGGCGTTCCATCTACCGCTCGTAGACTCACCGGGAACGCACTTACGTCCTCAGACAACGGGCTTACCCTACCGCCCCGTTCGCGGACTTCCTCCAGTGTTCTCATCAGTCCCCTCCTCAAACACGAGGGGATTCTGCTTCGCTTTGAATCGACGGAGCTCCTGCCAGGCCGGCACGCGGGAACCGTGGGCCTGACAAAAGACGGGTGCGTGATGGTCTGGAAGGCTACTCCCGAGCTTATCCATGGACGAATCGGCTTTAGCCTGACCTACATTCAGAAACTCGAGCGTCAAGACGGAGAAAAGTGGGTTGAGGTTCCGATCACACCGATGGCACACAACGAACCGAAACAGTGCCAAGAGCCTACGGGGTAAGCACGGCGTGGTTCTTCACTCGGCGCAGCCTCCTGCACCCGGCGTTGCCTCCCCCCCCATTCGCTACGCAGCGGCATTGGTGCTTGTTATGATAAAACCACGGCTGTGATGACCCGTGCTGACGATCTGAAGCCCGATCTTTACAACACACCCCAAGTGCACACTATGTACACACCGATTAATAAATTGCTGATGCAAGGCGTGGTAGACAGCTGGATCCGATTGAGCGCGTCGTTGGCGGTTTGGGCATTCTGCCTCACCGTCACAGCCTGTGCGGGCGTGGAGCACAAGGACACATTGCCGATAGTGGCTTCGGTAGATCTCGCCCGCTACGCGGGAACGTGGTACGAGATCGCCCGGCTACCGATGTGGTTTCAGCGGCACTGCGTTGACTCGAAAGCCATTTATACCAGCCGTCCGGACGGCAGGATCGGAGTTCACAATGAGTGTCTCACCGACAGTGGCGGAGTTGATCAGGCGGAGGGTGTGGCGACGGTGATCGACCCTAAAACCAATGCTCGGCTCACCGTGGTCTTCGATAACTTCTTCGCGCGGCTCTTCGGTTCATCACGGGATGGGAACTATTGGATTCTTGCGCTTGATCCGGAATACCGAACCGCGTTGGTCGGCACACCTGATCGTCGGTTTCTCTGGATTCTCTCGCGAGCACCTCAGCTGGAAGAGGTTACCTATCAGCGCCTCGTCGAGCAGGCCAAGCGCCTCGGCTTTCCAACCGCAGATCTCATTCGCACTCGCCGACCGGCATCATGATCGCCTAAGCTTGCCGGCCGCCCTGAGGACCACGGCTGCAACGGGAAGGCTCGCTTCGCACTTGCCACACAGAGTCAGCTCTGCCTGCGTCCCTCGCGTAGGAGGGTTTCCAGCCGCTGCCGCAACGCGCCGATCTCCTTCGACTTGAACGAGCTGCGCGTACGCTCCATGACCTCGACGGCGTCCTGAATGGCCGCCTCATACCGATCCAACCTGGGGCACTGCATCAATGCACAGACGTCCGTGGGAGCTTGAGGCCTGCTCCCACGCGAAGCTTCCAACGTTTGCGCGACGAGTGCCGACAACTGGGCGATGTGTCCCATGGCCTGGGCCATATACTCATGGGCGCTCCATTCCACCTGTGGTTCTCCCCGCCCGAATTCTCTCATCGACTGGCCCAGTTGATCGAAAATTCCCGCCACCTTGGCCGTTTCGGTCATGGCATCCTTTACCGCACGCGCAAGGGTCCTTCGCCGAAGCCCGCGCTCCACCGCCCGCTTCAGATCGTCCACGCCGACCGGTTTGATCAGGTAGTCCACAATGGAGAGGCGAAACGATTCGACGGCAGTCCCGACCGTCGGATACCCCGTAATCACCACCACGGGAAGCTCGGGATGTCGCCTGGACACGTTCTCAAGAAACTCAAGGTGAGCATTCCCCGGCATCCGGACATCGGCCAGCAGCAAGTCGTAGCCGTTTTCCAGCAGACTCTCGGCCTCAGCCGAATCTCTGGCGACACTACACGCGTATCCTGCCTCAGCGAGAATTTCCGCCGTGGATTCCCGGAACGTCTCTTCGTCATCAGCAATGAGAATGCGTTGTGGCATAATCGTCATCTTTCTGCTCCTTGTCTGTATCCACTCCTGCCGCTCGCTCCCCCGACATATCCGGCTGTTCCAAGGGGCACACCACCGTGAACGTCGAACCCCGTTGCAATTCAGTCTGGACTTCGATCCTCCCCCCCATGGCTTGCACCAGCCCGCGCGACACAGATAACCCGAGTCCGAGTCCCTGCCAACCGGCGCCAGGCTTTGTCGTAAAGAATGGCTCGAACATACGGGGAAGTACGTCCGGAGCTATCCCCGTCCCGCGATCGGTCACGCTCCATCGCAGCAGCCCCTCGCGCTCGGACACGTTCAGCACCACTTCACTGCGGGGGGGAGAGGCATCGATGGCGTTCTGCACGAGATTGAGCAACACCTGAAACAGGTCGGAACGCGACACATGGACTACCTGAAGGGGGGTATCCACCTCTGTGTGTAACCGGAGTCGTTTCACGGCCATCTTATGCTCCAGCAACGTGGCCACGTCCTGGAGCAATTCGGCTATGTCGGTGGCCTGCCGCTCGGTCGCCGGGAGGCCTTGATACAGGGTGTACATCTTTTTCACGATCGCGGTAAGGCGTTGAATTTCGCGATCGATGAGATCCACGAATCGATAGTGTCGATGCTCGCTCCCGATTCCCTGCTTCACCAGGTGAAACGCATTGGTAATCCCTGCCAGGGGATTGTTGACTTCATGGGCGATATCAGCCGCGAGGTGGCCCAGCGCCGCGAGTTTTTCCGCCTGAGACCGCTGGGATTCAAGTTGCTGAATCCTCGCCGTTCGCTCACGCACGCGTTGCTCCAGCTGACTCTGCACCTCCAGCAAGGCCTGCTCCGCCCGACGGCGCTCGGTAATGTCATGAAAAGAGCCGACGACGGCGTAAGGTCGCGCGTCACCGGCTCTCAGGATCGCCTGCGTATTGATTGAGATCCATCGCTGTTCCCCGGTCGGTCGAGAGAGACCCATAATCACATTCGAGCACGGGCGACCGGTCCGAAGCGTGACCATCGGCGGGCGTTGATCAGGAGCAAAGTGGCTCCCATCCTCATGAATCGCCTGCCATCCCGGATCGACCGGCGTCCGCCCCATCAGCTGGTCGGCCGTGAGCCCAAGAATCCGCTCCGCGCTCGGATTACAAGCGATAATCCTCCCCTGCTCATCATGCAGGACGACACCTTCTGCCAGCGCAGTCACCACCCCGTGGTACCGCTCGGCCGTCTGGCCCAGCGCTTCTGCCAAGCATCGTGCTTCCGTGACATCGTCCACCACGTACGCATACCGCGACCGCCCGCTTGGTCCTATTCCAATCCAGCAGACGGTGGCGGAAAGGCGCAGTTCGACCCCGCTGCCTTTTTGCGGGTGGGCATATTCGAATCGCACCGGTTGTTTCGTCCGTTCGCTCTCTTCGTACGATCGGTGCCAAAGAGCGAGGATGTCCGGTGGGGCGCCAAGCTCTGACGCGAGTCGCCCCTGCATCAATTCCGGAGTTGTGCCGAAGAAGCTCGCCACACAGCGGTTGTCTGAGACATGCAGAATATCGCCGTCGAGCAGCTCCACAATCCCCATCATCATCGCGCCGCTATTGAAGAAACTTCTCAACGTGGACTCACTCTGGGTCAACGCGTCTTCGGCTCGTTTCCGCTCGGTAATATCCACGTGCGACCCGGTCATCCGGCGAGGTCGTCCGTCGGCATCTCGCTGCAACAGAGCAAAGGTCTGAATCCAGCGGTAGCTGCCGTTCTTGTGACGCAGGCGGTGCTCGAGTTCGTATGCGCCGATGCGCCCGGACAAATAGTCGTCCACAAGCGCAAACGCACGAGCTTTGTCATCGGGATGCAATCGGGACTCCCACTCCGTCGGTGAGTTGGAAATCTCGTGCTCCTGATATCCCAGGCTCGCCTTCCACAGCGGGCAGTAATACATGCGGTTGGTGTGCAGGTCCCAGTCCCAAATTCCAGTCTGTGCCGCGGCCACAACGAGATCGAAACGTTCCTGAGCCTCGCTTCGAGCGGCCTCTGCCTGCAATCGGGCGGTGATATCCGTGGCAATCCCGCCGATGGCCACAATCGATCCCTGCCCGTCACGCAACGGAAACCTGCAAACGATATTTAAGTGCAGGCCATCGCCCAGCGGCACGGTCTCTTCAAAATTCATGGCCGCACCGGCCTTGATGACCTGGGCATCATGTTCCCGATAGATAGCGACCAATTCAGGGGGGAAAATGTCCCGATCAGTTTTCCCGATCACCATCTCGGCCGAGAAGCCGGTCAGCGACAGAAACTGTTCACTCACCTCCAGGTATCGCCCCTGGAGGTCTTTGAGGAAGATACTTGTCTGGCTATGTGTGAGGATGGACTGCAACCGAACAGCGAGATCGTGGGAGCGACCGCGAGCCGCCATGTTCCATTGCCAGACGATCCAGGCGGTCAGGAGGATGGCCATGGCGAGGCCAACGCGATTCGTCGCCCCGATCCATACGACACCACCCGGTGGAGACCAAAAGAATCCCACCACGGTGAGTCCGATCGAGACAACCGCCACGCGCCAAGGAAATCGTACTTCGGACACCATCCCGGCCACGACCACGGCGAGCAGATACCCCACCCCGGCCGCAATCCCCAATGGCGTGTACGCATCAATGGCCGCCGTGACCACGAGGATGACAGCACAGCAGGCATACCATCGCCTTTCGGTCATGCCTGAATACAGCGGTGACCGGACGGCGTGAAACCAGCGCACGGCTACACTCATCACAGAACGACTCCGTACGTTACTCAGGCGTAACGACACCGGATCATGAGGCGGGTAACAGCTGCAGCTTCGTGGTCGAGATCCCGGCGGCAGCGACGATCCTACCTGCCGGCCCTACAGCGATCCTCTCCCACGACAAGAACCATCCTCCATGAAGCCGCAAGAAGCTTTATATGTGAGATGGCTGTACTGTCTGGAAAGAATGTTCCCGACAAGGTTGAGCCAACGAATAACCGGGAGAAGTGTGGTGTCCCCAACGGGATTTGAACCCGTGTTACTGCCTTGAAAGGGCAATGTCCTAGGCCAGGCTAGACGATGGGGACGAAGAGAATTTCGTACGAGCGGGTTGATTCATACCATACTTGATCGAGAGGTGTCACTAGTCTGGAGCAAGATCCCGAAGAGTCCCACGATCGGAACCATTGCCGGCCGATTGACGATCTGCCCTCAACCACAGTACTCTGCACCTGTGGACCCCCTTGTCAATCATCGCGCCGGCGAACATCTCGATCCGGCTACGCCGGCAACGAGACTCACGGACGAGCGCCGGAGTCTGCTCACGGCGAACGACCTCTACCTCTTTAACGAAGGTTCTCATTTCCACCTGTACGATAAACTCGGCGCGCATCCCGCGACCTTGCAGGGTGTCGAGGGCACGTACTTTGCGGTGTGGGCGCCGGAAGCCGAGCAGGTCTCGGTCTTCGGGACGTTCAACCATTGGGACCCCACTCGCCACCCACTCCACCCCTGTCAATTTTCAGGCATTTGGGAAGGATTCGTCCCCGGTGTGGGAGTCGGCGCGCTGTACAAATTTCACATCCGGTCACGGCACCATGGCTCGGTACTCATCAAAACAGACCCGTTCGCACGACTGAACGAAATTCCGCCGAAATCCGCATCCGTGGTCTGGAACCTCGATTACACCTGGCAGGACAGCAACTGGATGCACACTCGTGCACGGCACAATGCGCTGGATGCTCCGATCAGCATTTACGAGGTCCATCTCGGCTCATGGATGCGGGTTCCCGGAGAAGGCAACCGCTCCCTCAGCTATCGCGAAGCTGCCCCGAAACTAATTGAGTATGTGCAGCGATTGGGCTTCACTCATGTGGAGTTTCTGCCCCTGATGGACCATCCCTTCTTTGGCTCCTGGGGCTATCAAACCACCGGGTACTTTGCCCCCTCCGGCAACTATGGGACGCCGCAGGACCTCATGTACCTGATCGACCAGCTCCACCAGCACGATATCGGAGTCATTCTGGATTGGGTGCCGTCCCATTTTCCGACCGATGAACACGGGCTCGGTCGATTCGACGGCAGCCACCTCTTCGAACATGCGGACCCCCGCCAGGGCCTCCATCCCGATTGGGGGACGGCGGTGTTCAACTACAGTCGTAACGAAGTCCGCAGCTTTCTGATCAGCAGCGCCCTCTTCTGGCTGGAGCAATACCATGCCGACGGGCTGCGAGTGGATGCCGTCGCGTCGATGCTGTATCTGGATTATTCCCGAAAAGAAGGCGAGTGGATTCCCAACCGGCATGGCGGCCGGGAAAACCTGGAGGCCATCACCTTCTTACGGCAACTCAACGAAGAAATCTATCGCCGCCATCCGGACGTGCAGACCTTTGCGGAAGAATCCACCTCCTGGCCGTCCGTGTCACGCCCGACGTATGCGGGCGGATTGGGCTTCGGCATGAAATGGGACATGGGATGGATGCATGACACGCTGGAGTACATGGCGCTGGACCCCGTGTACCGAAAGCATCATCACCGGAACCTCACTTTCCGCATGCTCTACGCGTTCCAAGAGAATTTTTTACTTCCCCTGTCCCATGACGAAGTCGTCCATGGCAAAGGCTCGCTCCTGGGCAAAATGCCCGGCGACGACTGGCAGAAATTCGCCAACCTCCGTGCGCTGTTCGGCTATATGTACGCCCAGGCTGCAAAAAAACTGATTTTCATGGGTGGTGAAATCGGCCAGTGGCGCGAATGGGCCCACGACGACAGCATCGATTGGAACCTGCTCCAGTACCAGCCCCATCAAGGGCTGCAACGGTGGGTCGCCGACCTGAATCACCTCTACCGGACAGAGCCGGCGCTGCATGAATTCGATTTCGACCCGCGAGGGTTCGAGTGGATCGACTGCCAGGACGTGGATGCCGGGGTCATCAGTCTCTTGCGACACGGCCGGACACCACAGCAACACATCGCCGTCGTCTGTAATTTTACGCCAGTCCCACGGCTGCAGTATCGCGTCGGTGTCCCACAAGGCGGCTATTGGAAAGAACTGTTGAACAGCGACGCGTCCATGTATGGCGGCACCGGCCTTGGAAATCTCGGCGGCCTCTCGGCTGAGCCCATTCCAGCCCATGATCGAACGCACTCGTTGGCCATGACGCTGCCCCCGCTCTCTGTGCTGTTCTTCAAGGCCCCCTCCTAGCGCCGTCCCTAGGCTCGCCTTTCCACGCCCAGCTACGGTAGGATCGCGACACGAGACGAAAAACATCGGACCTCAAACGTCCGATTTACCGAGGAGGCGACGATGGCGATTCGCTCACGTACAGCTTCGATGTGGCACGGGCTGGTATTGCTCACGGCCTGCCTCACCCTCGCGCACTGCTCCCACGACATCCACGAGAAACGGGCCGACACCGTTAAGGATCATGTCGAAGCCTTCTACGATCACTTGACACATGATCGCGTGGCAGCGGCCGTCCGGGAGAATGAAGCGATCGAACACCTCTCATCCCAGTTAGGCGACATCATCTCTCGGCGTGTCAATCGTCCAGGAACCAACCAGGTCGATCGCGAATGGACCGACCTTCGCACCGCTAATGAGACGGCCGCCCAGAACTGGCTGGCCTTGGGACAATATCTCTCGATCAAGAAGCAATATGCGCAATCCCGAGCAACCTACCAACGTGTCATTGATACCTACACCGGCACGACAGAGCGGACCTATCGGGAGCAGGCGGCGCGAGCCATTCGTGACTTAGACATCCTCACCCCGCCCCCTTCCTCCCACTAACCATGGAGTTCAGAATGCGTCGCCCCACACGGGGTCTCAAGTACCGACTCACAATCATGTTGCTTGGCACCTATCTGGTCGGGGCCGGGTGTGTGCATCATATTCACGTCACCTCACCATCGAGCGACAGGGCTGCGGCCCCGATCCCCGCGACGGTGCAGCTTGAGGTACCGTTTCTCGCCATAGAAGGGGCGGATCACATGCCAGGTATTCCCCTCCTCGAATGGCCGTCGAAAGACTTACAACAAACGATTGTCGAATATTTCACTCAGCGCCAGACCTTCACATCTATCGGAACAGAAGCCGGTGACATGCGCCTGGTTGTGAAAGCCTGGCTCATGCTTCGCGCGCCTGACCGCTACCTCTACCGGGTCCATTTGGAATCCGACCTTGCCTTTTCCGGAGAAGCGCCCCTCAAGACATACGCAGCCGAAGGTGAAGCCCTTGGCTCCTCAGTGAGATGGGTTACCGCATCGGATCAAGAGCCGATCGCCGAGGCCACCGCCCAAGCCCTGCACCAATTGGCCACTCAGATTGAACAAGATCGCGAGTTTGTCATCAAGGCTACTCACCGGTAAACTCTCCTGACATATCTGCTTCGAGCCACAGCCTCGACTCCACCTCGACTCGCGACTCACGCACACATGTCACATATGCACGTATGCTTTCGGATACGAATCCGTATCCCATTTGATACAGGTCTATCGTGAGATAGACCCTTATTTCCTCTCTTTCCTCAGGATTCAGCCTGAAAAGGCAGTGATTGAGTTGTTCACATGGCTATCGATCACCTGCATCGACACAATTCCAACTCACCCCGGCACCAACAATAATGGCATTAAGTTTGCTCTCCCATGGGCGAGCAATGCGGCTACAGCGCTGCTTGGGCCTGCTCTCTTCCTATCGAAGCAAGCGGATCACAAGAACAGCTCTAACCGCTTCTCGTGCGCCTAGGAGAAAGAAGTCGCGTGTCCAAACGATTGATTCTGTGCTTCGATGGCATGTGGGATTTACCTCCAGACCCTGGCAGGCAGTTGCCCTCATCGTGCACTCCCAACACACAAACCCTACATAACTCCCACCGTCATCTATCTCCGGCCACGAATGTACTGCGGCTCTACCATTCAATCCTCCCGCGGACGGAGGACGGACGTGCGCAACAGAAATGGTATGACTCCGGTGCCGACATTCCCTGGTTTTATCGGTTCCGGCCTGGCTCATTTGGGTATGGAGTGGATCAGACCATCCTTCACGCTTACGCCTACCTCGCCGCCACCTACGAGCCCGGTGATGAGCTGTTTGTCTATGGCTTCAGTCGAGGTGCGTATACCGCACGTTCTCTCGTCGGCCTGCTCACCACCGCCGGCCTCATTCCCGCCGGGCTTCTACATACCGATCTTGTCAAGCACGTGCGTGAGGTCGTCTCCCATCCGTCACCTTCGACTACAACATCCACTGCTCTTCGACAATGCCTACATGAGATGATTATTGAGCCCTCCCACCAGGCCCTCGACGATGCCTATCGCCTCTATCGTAAGGGTCACGGCGATATCCTTGCAGGAATGCCTACTTCCGCGAGACGGCGAGGAACACTGGAAGTTCCGATCACGCTACTCGGGTTGTGGGAAACCGTCGGCCCACTTGGAATTCCGACCAACGCCCTCAAATGGCTCAACGACCACCGCTATAATTTTCACGATACAGAACTGAGTTCGATCGTAAAACAGGCCTATCATGCACTCGCCATCGACGAACACCGCGCAGATCACAACGCGACACTGTGGACCTCACCGGCCTGCCCGGGGCAGACCATTGAACAACGCTGGTTCGCAGGGGCACACGGTGATCTCGGCGGGGCCTACCCGGAACGGGACTTGGCAGATGTCGCCTTGGCCTGGCTACAGCGGCACTCAATGGAAAAGGGATTGGCTATTGAAACCCGTTTGGTTCCGCTGCAGCCAAATGCGCTAAGTCCGATTCACGATTCGTTTAGCGAGTGTTTTGGAAGGATCCGGAAGTGGTTTCATTCACGATTCTATCGACCAGTCATGCAGACGGGAACGAATACCGAAGTGCTGGACAGCTCCGTCCATACACGCCTCATCCACACGCCCCATTATCGACCGAAAAACGAGGGATTGAAAAGCGTCTTACATTTTGAATGAGCCCTGTTGTATTCACCAAATCTACCAACCTCCCGCGACACGACGCCTTGAAAAGCAGGACGACACAGCCTTAGAACGCTACCTGACCGAACAACAATCCCCACCAAGCACTTCGATGCTCACCTCCACAGACACACCTACTGCCCGTTAATTCGTACTCTTCAATGGCCTATTTTCCTCAACCCTAGGACGCTCGCCACAGATCCTTAAGGCTCCGCGCCCCTGACGTGCCCCTCGTTAGAAGTACCCTCTTCGCAGACTATCTGATCCGTCATAGCCGAGATAGGTTCATCACCGGGGTTTCGTCGTGCTCGTTCGCCACACGCGGGAGGTTCGCATGACACGTTCATCGCATCGAAGATTCGTCGTTCACTGCATCCTTTCTGCTGCGGCCATGGGCTGCGCAGAAAAAGGGCGGATCATCGATTCCGGTCTCGTCGGGGCGCCGCACCCAACCTCACACAGCCTCATCGACGGAGACTACCTTGCGCTCAAACTGCAGGTTCCTGAAGATCGCCGACCGGTTTCGGTAGGTTTGGCGAGAGTCACCTGGGCACAAGGAAACCGATTCGGAGTGGAACTCCTCATGATGGATGCTGATGAACGGGCTCGATTGAATGGTTTCCTCGAAGAACACCTCCCCCTCGAACTGGAATTTCAAGACTCACACCAGGAACTCACGATTACAGCCGCGGAATAGCCCCACGTACAGACGGCAGGAATAGTTCTCTTGAAAAAGGTGGGCATGATGCCGAGTGGCTTCCATCTCCGCGCCTCCCGGCGAGCGAAGACTCGATGCACCTATCAATATTTGGCCACCAGTAAAAACATCCCACCTGGCGGTACCACCAAGGAGGTACTTCATTCAGGTCTGTCGGAGATGACCATCCGGTTCTACGCTTACACATAGGCACTGAACAATGAAGGAGGCCACTATGACGTGTTCTCGCTGCAACGGATGCATGGTTGAAGATTTCCTGCTGGATATGGAGGACTCGTCGGGGCCCATGTGGCTCCAAGCCAAACGATGCATGAACTGCGGAAATGTGGCCGAGAAGGTGTTGGAGCACAACCGACAGACTCAGGGCGCCGCACTGCACTCCTCCAAATCCGCTCCCACGATCCCAAACAGTGAGCATGCCCACTTCGGATCAGGAGGCATGGCACAGCTGGCTGCCTAGTCTCAATGCAAAGACCAGGATGTCAGGGAAATCACGGCCGGAGGCATCCTGGTCACGATTGTCTTGCAGTGAAATGTATGCAGATAACGAGCATCCCTCTTCGCTACTCACTCATGTCTAGACCGGTGGAATAAACAATGTCCATTGATGTAGAGCTCGCTCTCATTCTGGGGCTGTTCCTAATCGGCGCGGTCGTACTCGCAATTGATAACCTGGTGTATGCGATGTCTCGACGTTTGAGCCGTTGGCTGCGCAACCGAAAATCACTTTCTTCTCCCTCGCCTCTCAGTTCGACCCAGAAAAAAAGGCTATGACAGCATGTCGGCTCGCCCCGTCATTCAACCTCGCACCCGCAAGGAACAGGAGACCGGTTACTGTTGGTCTGTTCCTCCTCTGCATTCGTTTCCGATTGCACGTTCCGCCGAGATTCAAAAGGAGGCACAGGTGAAACGTCGCCCAGTCGAGAGCATGAAATGTGCGTCACTACCGAGCACTCGTTCTACCGGCATCTCTCAAACTCTTCTCTTTTTGATCATGAAGCAATTAGAAGTCAGTCGGCCAGGAGACGATCATCAACAGGGGAGGCTGCAGTGACCTCCACCGCCAAAACTGTGGTACGCGATGCCGCGATCGTTTACGGGCTGACATTTTCCGCGGGGCTGTGCATGGCTGCAGCCGGGATAACCCTTGAGAACAATTCTTCAACCGCATATCTCTGTAATCTGTTGTCAGGAGTGCTCGGCTTCACCCTGGTGGGCACTCGCCTCTCCGCCAACCGAGCGGAACACTTGGCATGGGTGGCGGCAACCCTCTGGACCTTCAACCTTACGAATATCGTACTGGGACTCCAAACCAGCTCAGCATGGATACACAGCGGCCTCACCATCCTGCTCATGGCCTCCTTAGGTGGAAGCCTCGCCATGATCCTCACCCTGACATCGGCAGCCGATCGTCGAACGTGAATGTCTTTCAGGCAACGGAAGCACAACCCGAAAAATCCGGGAGCGCTCAGGTTGAAGCGAGGTGAAGGGGATGCGGCTTAGCTTATGGGAGATCGACGAGAAAGCGGGCGAGCGAACAAGTATCAGGGCATAGCAACAGACTAGACCTACGCCTCAAGAGGCAACGTCACTATCGCGTTTCCTGTGTAGAGACCACCGGCAGAGCCTGAACCGGCGGCTGCCCTTCCGGGGTCCAGCCACCGCCAAGCGCCTTATATAATTGCACAATGGAGACGAGATGTAGCCGATGGGTTCCCATCAGCGCCAACTCAGCCTCAAAAAGATTGCGCTGCGCAATCAACACATCCAGGTAATTTGCCAGGCCACCCTTGTAACGAAGATTGGCAAGACTCAGCGCAGACCGCAACGCGTCGACCTGCTGCAATTGTGCCGTGCGCTGTTCACGAACCGTGCTGACTGCGACCAGCGAATCCTCCACCTCCTTGAACGCGACCAACACCGACTGCTCATATTGAGCCACGGCTTGTCGCGCTTGCGCCTCGGCAGCTTTCTGTTGGAAACCGAGGATCTGAGCATTCAACAATGGTCCGGCGAAGCCTGGCCCCGCGACACCGAACGCGGTTTCATTGGCCACTAAACGGGACAAATGCGGACTCGCCACACCCAGGATGCCGGTGATACTGAGCTTCGGAAAGCGATCAGCTTTCGCCATCCCGATGCGAGCCGTGGCGGCGGCAAGATCCTGCTCCGCCTGCAGAATGTCAGGACGCCGCTGCAACAATTCAGAAGGAAGGCCGGGGGGCACGTCCGGCGGCATCACTTGCTCCGTCAAGGAATGCCCGCGGGCAATCCGGCCTGGATTCCGTCCCAGCAGCACACTGAGTTGATTTTCCTTCTGTACCTTCTGACGTTCGAACTCCGCCGCCTTAGCCGCAGCATTAGCCCGTTCGGCCTCGAATTGATCGGCATCGAGCTTGGAAATCATTCCCTGCCGCAATCGCGCCTGAGCGATCCTGACGGACTCCTCCCAGGACTTGAGGGTACGCCGCGCAATGTCGAGTTGCATATCGAACTGCAACAGCTCAAAGTAGGCCTCCGCGACACCACTCACCAACTGCAACACAATCGCGCGCCGACTCTCCTCCCGTGACAACAGATCGCCACGCGCGGCCTCATTGGATCGACGAATACGTCCCCAGATGTCGATCTCCCAGGACAAATTTCCCTGGAGGTAGTAGTTGAAGGGATTGGGGAAGCCGGGAAACAAGAAATTGGTCTTCCGACCGAACAGCGGCGCATTCGACGTGACATTCATCTGCGGGGCAAAATCTGTTTTAGCGATAAACAGGCGGGCTTGGAACTCCTCCACCGCCGCCGCCGCGCGCTGGAGGTCCTTATTTTCTTCCAGTGCCGTACGAATCAGCTTTTGGAGCTCTTGATCCTTGAGCAGCTCCCACCAGGGTGTATTCGCGATTGATGCAGCATTCCCACCCGCCTCCGCCATGCGGAAGGCATCCGGAGTCGTCGCGTCAGGTTTGGTGAAGTCTGGGCCAACAGCACAAGCCGTCAGAAGGATCGAGGAAAGAACCAGGGCCAGTCTACGCATGTTGATAGTCGCGCTCCTTTTCGGGATCGTCCGGTGCATCCTGTGCCGGAGGAGTCGGCTTTTTCAAGCGGCGACTCAACGAGCGGATCAGCACAAAGAATAACGGCACGAAAAAGATAGCCAGAAAGGTGGCGGCCAGCATCCCGCCGAACACCCCGGTGCCGATGGAGTTTCGGCTGGCAGCGCCGGCGCCCGTGGCAATGACCAGAGGTACCACGCCGAGAATGAATGCCATCGACGTCATGACAATCGGACGAAACCGGAGCTTCGCCGCCTCGATCGTCGCTTCCAGCAACGGATGGCCTTCCTCGAACCGTTTGTTCGCAAATTCCACGATGAGAATCGCGTTTTTCGCCGAGAGTCCGATCAGTGTCACGAGTCCGATCTGGAAGTAGATATCGTTGGTCATGCCCTTGAGCCAAACGGCGCTGAGCGCGCCGAAGAGACCGATCGGCACCGCCAGAATCACCGCAAACGGCACCACCCAGCTTTCATACTGGGCAGCCAGCACCAGGAACACCATCAGCAACCCGAATGCGAATGCATAGAGCGACTGACTGCCGACCATACGCTCCTGATAGGAAATGCCGCTCCAATCGATCCCGTATCCCTGCGGAACCAGCACCTCTTTCGCCACTTGTTCGAGCGCATCCAGCACCTGGCCTGAACTGAATCCAGGGGCTGCCGCCCCCAACACCAGCGCGGTATTGTAGCCATTGAAGTGCGTCACAGGATCGGGACCGCTCGTGAACTCCGTGCTCACCACGGTGTCCAATGGAATCATGGTGGTACCCTGAGGGCCACTCGCCCGTACATAAATCTTCGAAATATCCTCCGGCGTGGATCGATACTGCGCATCGGCCTCGGTCTGCACCCGGAAGACGCGACCGAACTTGATGAAGTCGTTGATGTAGAAATTACCGAAATACGCCTGCATCGTATCGAACACTTCTGAGATCGGCACACCCAGCGCCTTCGCCCGCTCGCGATTCACCGTCGCAAGAATGCGCGGCGCACTGACGCGAAAGCTCGTGCCGATCGCGCCGATTGCCGGATTCTGCCGTGCCTTGCCGACGAACTCCTGGGCGGCGGCGGAGAACTTATTGAAATCCCCGCTGCTCGGATCCTGAAGCTGAAGAGTAAACCCACCCGTAGCGCCGAGCCCTCGAATAGAAGGCGCATTGAACGCCAGAATGAGCGCCTCGGGAATCTTGGCAAATTCTCCGTAGGCCGCGCCGATAATAGATTTCACATGGTGCTGCGGAGCCGTGCGCTCGTCCCAATGTTTCAACGGCACGAACATCGTGGCGGCATTCGGCCCCCGCGTATTGAAGACGAAGTTCTGACCGGACAGGGCATCGGTTGAATGGATGACCGGGCTGGCCAGGAAATAGCTCTCGATCTTGCTCAGTACTGCATCCGTCCGCTGCTTGGAGGCGCCATCGGGCAGCTGCACGATGGTGATGAAGTAGCCCTGGTCTTCCTCCGGCAGGAAACTGCTCGGAATGACCCTGAACAACATGAACACACCGATCAACAGGACTGCGAACACCGCCACCGACAAGACACGTCGAGTCAGCGCAAGGCCGACCGTCGAGATATACCGCAACTGCATCCACGAAAAGAATCGATTGAAGAGGCCAAAAATTCCATGGTGCTGCTCCTCACCGGGCTTCAGAACGAGAGCACAGAGCGCGGGACTGAGGGTCAACGCGACAAACCCGGAGATAATGACTGCGATCGAAATCGTAATCGCGAACTGCTTATACAACTCGCCGGTAATGCCACCCAAGAATCCGACCGGCACAAACACCGCGCACAACACCAACACAATCGCAATGACCGGCCCCGTCACCTCTTCCATCGCCCGCTTGGCGGCATTCTTCGCAGAAAGCCGCCCCTGCGTCATGTGCCGTTCGCAATTTTCCACGACGACAATCGCATCATCCACCACGATACCGATCGCCAGCACCATGCCGAACAGGGTCAAGGTATTGATCGAGAAACCCAAGGCCTGCATCCCGGCAAAGGTGCCGACGAGGGAGACCGGCACCGCCACGCCGGGAATCAAGGTCGCGCGCCAACTCTGGAGGAAGAGATAGACCACCAGAATGACGAGCACCATCGCTTCAGCCAGCGTCTTCACCACTTCTTTGATGGAGACATCGATGAAGCGTGTCGTGTCGTAAGGAATATCGTAGGACACGCCCGTGGGAAAACTCTTAGACACCTCGGCCAGTTCAGCCCGAACCCGCTTCACCGTTTCGAGCGCATTGGCACCGGGCGACAGGAACGTCAGCAAAAACACGTTCGGTTTGCCGTTCCAACGCCCTTCCAGCGTATAGGATTGTGCACCCAGTTCAACGCGGGCTACGTCCTTGAGGTGGATCATCGATCCATTCGGCATGGCACGGACGATCAGCTCCTCGAACTCCTTCACCTCCGTCAATCGGCCCTGCGTGATGACGGGAATGGTGAGCTCGGTGCCCTTCAACGCCGGCTCACGGCCGATCGTTCCGGCCGGAAAATCCCGGTTCTGCTCACGCACAACGTTGGCGATGTCCGTCGGCGTCAAGCTGAGCTGGGCCATCCGGATGGGATCCAGAATCAGCCGCATCGAATAGTTCTGGGAGCCGAACACCACCGCATTGCCCACTCCGCGCAACCGTTTCACATTGTCGAGCACACGGAGAATCGCATAGTTCGACAAATACACCGTGTCATGCGTCGGATCGATGGAGCTTAGCGCCACCACTGCCAGCAAATCGGGAGAAACCTTATTGATGCTGATCCCCTGGCGCACGACCTCAGGCGGCAGCTGCGGTTCCGCGAGTTTCACCCGATTCTGCGTTTGCACTTGGGCGATGTCCACGTCAGTGCCGATCTCAAACGTCAGCTTGATCGACATGTGCCCGTCGTTGGTGCTGGTGGAGTCGTAGTACAGCAGATTATCGATGCCCGGAAGCTGAACCTCAATGGGACGCGCCACGGAGTCGGCCACGATCTCCGCGTTGGCACCCGGGTAATCGGCCTCGATCTGGACGACGGGAGGGGTGATTTCAGGAAATTGAGCGACCGGCAGCGCCTTCAGCGCTACCAGGCCGACCACCATGATCACGATGGACAGAACCGATGCAAAGATCGGACGGTCGATAAAAAAATGGGAGATCACGAGGCGCGCTCCGGCTGCGACTTGGCGGCAGTCGGAACGGTCGTCGCGGCAGGAGCAGGAAGCGGCACAGGCTTCACCGGCGCGCCGGGCGCAATCTTATGCAGACCTTCCACGATGATGCGGTCCCCGACATGCAACCCTTGCTCGACAATCCATTGGTTGCCTTGCCAGCTGGTCGCCTGAACCTCCCGCATCTCAACCTTGTCCTCATTCCCGACGACAAACACGATGGACCCCTTGGCGCCTTGCTGCACAGCACGCTGCGGCACCAGAATCGCGCCGGTCTTGACCGTCCCCTTGAAGCGGACCCGCACGAACTGCCCGGGCAGCAGCACGCGATCATGATTGGGAAAGACTACCCGGGCCTGCCGCGATCCCGTATCGGTTTTGAGTCCGACATCCAAGAGGTCCAACACCCCCTCCTGCCCGTACGTGGTCCCGTCTGCAAAGGTCAGGACGCCGCGCAATTGATAGACGCCGGGGTGCTGAATCCGTTTGGCCGTACTGTCGCGCTGCCGCTTCAATAAAAAACTTTCCGGTGCGCTGACGATCACATACATGGGATCGACCTGCTGAATGATCGTCAGGAGATCGGTCTGGGCCGACACAAGTCGTCCTTCATATACACGCGTCCGCTCGATCATGCCGCTGATGGGCGCCACGATCAGCGTGTTGTCGAGATCGAACTTGGCTTTGACCAGTTCCGCCTTGGCGCCTTCGAGGTTCGCTTTCGCCGCCATCTCCTCGGCCACCGCATCATCGACATCTTTTGTACTCACGGCCTGCTCGGCCAACAAGGGCTTCACCCGGGCTAGATTCTGCTTGGCCTGCACCAGTCGCGCCTCTGCCTGAGCGACTTTCGCCTTCGCGCTCAACATTGCGGCATGAAAGGGCACCGGGTCGATCTGATAGAGGCGGTCGCCTTTCTTGACGTCACGGCCTTCCTTAAAGAACCATTCTTTGAGAATCCCTGTCACCTGCGATCTGATTTCTACCGGCCGCGATGACTCCGACTGTCCGATGAACTCCGGCTCATCGGGCACGTCCTGCGCCGTCGCCACGACAATGCCGACCTCTGGAACCGGAGGGGCCTGGGAAGAACCGACTTCCTGCTTACAGCTTGAGAGCAGCGCCAACGCCAGGCACCCGTATATCATCGGGGCTACAGTTGAAAATCGTGATCGCCTGGCCATGCTCGCTCCCTGATAAAATCTGATTACGCAGTTCATGGGATATTACTGGAAGCCTATCTTACTGGTTGGCTCCTGCGTAAGCAACGGAGCCTCGGCGCGCATCTGCGTGGCAGACACTCGTAAGCAATCAGGGCACAGTGCTCTTCCCTTAGTTCAAGAATGGACTGCACGAGACTTGAAGGTTGCGCCGAGCGGGGAGACGACACGTGGTTCGGTGGGGACGCCATCATGGGAAGGGGGCGCGAGATCCCAGTCTCCCACGCCTGGATTCGCCACCCTCTTCCCACTCATGTTCCCTGACTGAAGATGCTTAACTCTGACGTCCTAGGCTAGGTAAATTCCAACATCTTCCTCACTTGACCATGCCAGAGCGCGCAGCACGTATCAAAGGTGATTCAACTAGCCTCCGCCCGGCAGACCATGCTGCCATCATCCTCTACGACTGGCCCTACTTGATCGTCCGCAACGTCTCACGGAGTTCTTTCAACTCAGTGGCCAACAACTCAAGGTGTTGGTCTCGCTGAGGCTGATCATCTTTGAACTTCCACAGCCGTTTGAAAATCGCACTAAGTTCTTTCTTATGCGTCACCGCCAACGCATAGGCCGGTGTTTTGCTTTGTGCATCCGTCACACCGCAGAACGAATCACTCAAGGCATGGAACTGATTGTGGAGATCGTCGAAGGCCGTATCGACACCCTTCCCACCCTTGGCCTTGGACGCGGTCGCCTCCATCATGCTGGAGAGGTTCATCATGGTCTCGACACCGTTCGCCCCCTTCGCCTGCGTGGCGTAGTCGCCGGCTCGTGGGTAAAAGAGATAACTGCAGCCGCTCAGGCTTGTCAGAATGAGTGCCATCGCGAGGAATCCGATCGTCCGTTGCATAACGGCCTCCCTTCGAAGAATTGATGACTCACCGGCCACTGATGCGGCTATGCCCAGGGCACAGTGTTCATGCCTTCACACTGTCCACGCCGCTCGATGCTCTCACGTCACAGGGTTTAGGAGAGTGCACCTTACGGCTTCCTGGTATAAGTGATCTCCATCATCTTCGCTTCCTTGCCGTGCCCGTGGTTTCCATACATCTCGAACGTCTGCGTATTGCTGTCCACTAACTTCCAAACTGCGCGATGGTGCATCTGCCCGCCGCCCGGTTCGGGATGCGACCCCTTCAGCGTGATCGTCTTCCCGTCTGCACTCGCCGTTCCTTCCATGATGAAGATGCCGGTCCCCATGGTGTCCATCCAGGCGGTCACATATTTTTTGCGCACGTTGTCATAGGCATCGATCCCGATTCCGGAAAACGGCTGCCCCATCATCTGGCTGTTGAACTCCTGATAGAGAAAACGTCCGCCCAAGAGCATCTTCATTTCAGCCGTCCCACTCGCTTCCGTAGGAGGTTTCCCGGGTTCCATCCATTCCTTCGTCGTCGTCGTCCAGGTGCCGGCTAAGCCGGCAAACGCCTTGTGCGGCTCACCGGGTTGGGCCAGCTTCTGCCAGAGTTCCATCATCGCCTGCGGGTCCATTTGTTTGTCATGCTTCTTTTCTTTGGCCTCACCAAGCGAGGCTGTCATGACCAACGCAAGCGCAACCAGTGTCACCGTGATGTATCGCATAATGGCCTCCTGAGTCTGACTGAGATGTGTTGAGTATCTTCTTCTAGAACTATGCTCGCGTCATACGATCAGATCAAGTCTGACAAGACCCCTGGCACTGTTATTTCCCGGCCAACGCCTTGAGGGAGGCCAGGCCATCCTCGAAATCCTTGTCGACCATCTTATCCATGCTGCAAAAGACCCCCATGACTGTCCTACTTCTTGCCGGCTGCTTGCGCCCGTAGCTGCTCTTCCCGCTCTCTAAGCTCAGGAGTCAACTCGGCTCCAAAATCGTCGGCCTCGAACAAGGGACGAATCTCGATTTCAGATTCTTCGCCTGGCATCGGACTGGGACAGCGTTTGACCCACTCGATGGCCTCTTCTTTGGATTTGCATTGCCATAACCAATAGCCGGCGACGATCTCGTTCGTCTCAACGAACGGTCCGTCGGTGACAATTCGCTTGCTACCCGAAAACTTCACGCGGACGCCCTTCGAACTCGGGTGAAGCCCCTCCCCTCCAAGCATCACTCCGGCCTGTACCAGCTCCTCGTTATATTTCATCATGGCGGCCAGCAACTCCTGGCTCGGCATCACACCCGCCTCTGAATTTTTGGTAGCTTTGACGAATACAATAAATCGCATGGGACGCGCTCCTTCCCTGGTGAAATGGTTGTGCGACGGCCTCGTTCCCGCACCGGCCGCCATCTACCCATTAGTCGCCCTCACAGGCGAAAATCGACAGGGCACGAGCCCGGATTATTTATAAATGCCGTCGCGAGGCGTTCGAGGCGGAAACCCGCCGAGGCTTCTCGCACATGAGGCCGACGCAGGCGTACCTACAGTCCGTCGAGCAGGCCGAACGAGAACAGTCTCGCCGGGCGACAGGATCGGACGACGGAGCAGGTATTCATGAATAATCCGGACTAGGTTCTCAATGGGAGCAACGATTTCAGTCGAGACTCGCGCAAGTACAGTCCCAACCAGACCAAGAGACCCAGCGCAATCTGAAACACCACCGGCTCACCGATTCGCAGATGGGTCACGATCGTACCGCCGACATAGCCGGTCAGGAGAATGGCGCCCATGACGGATGTGGCCGGAAAAACATAGACCAAGACACAGACCAATTCCAGCACCCCAAGAGGGACGCGCAGAGACTCGGGAAGTCCCATCCGGGCAAAGCCTTCGATCACCTCCCGGCCACCGACCAACTTCATCGCTGCGCTCATCGCCAGCAGACAAGCAAGCAGACCAGAAATGACCCGTCCACCCCAGATCAGGTGCCAACCCATGATTGCGCCTCCTTGGCCTGCTTGCCGTCATCGGCCCTCATGGGCCTGTTGAACGCGCTGCAGATCCGGCTTGGTCATACTGAGAATCGCCGCCATGACCCGCTCTGACCTCGCGGCATCCTTATCCCGCAACATCTCATCCCACTGCGGCACCACGATCTGCCACGAGAGGCCGTACTTGTCTTTGAGCCACCCGCATTGCCCCTCTTCTCCGCCTCGGGACAGGGCCTCCCACATGTGATCGATCTCTTCTTGCGTCTCGCACTTCACCATCAACGAAACCGCTTCAGTAAATTGAAAGATGGGACCGCCGTTCAAGGCCAGAAACTCCTGCCCATCGATTTCGAATGCCACGGTCATCACCGAACCCTTCGGTCTTCCCGAGACCGTCGCACC
>Ga0075163_10000903_pt1 | contig 39627 bp, 47 predicted proteins | sample JI1023141ADNA_FD_71478 | JGI IMG/M metagenome (GOLD analysis project Ga0075163, IMG submission 71478) | Wastewater effluent complex algal communities from Wisconsin, to seasonally profile nutrient transformation and Carbon sequestration -... | ecosystem: Engineered > WWTP > Effluent > Algae...
TATCAGGTGTCGCACTCCAATGAGTGATCTCACCAAGTAATTTTTCTATTTCTTGTTTTTCGTAAGGTTTCATATCTTTATCTTCACATGGTTTGCACTTACTTGATAAGAGCGACATAGGTCTATAATAGCACTTTTAGGGAAGAAATAAAAAAAGCGAACCCCCTAGGATTCGCTTTAATAGATTATTTTCAGAACATTATTGTTGTTGCCCGAGATAGATTTTCTCGGCAGTTCGCAAACCGGTATCATACATCTTTTCGATGATATACACGCCACTCGGTTGTGAGAAATGAAAGTTGCCTTCTACAGTTCCGGACACTTCTTCTACAAGCTGGCCGCTCAACGAATACAGTTTGGAACTTTTTACCTGCAAGTCCTGAAAGGACAATTCAGCAATCCCGGATGAAGAACTCAGTCGCATCGCATCGCCGTCACAGTCTAGCTCAAATGCAAGGCTTGTGGTGATATTGTAATACTGAGCATATACCCCAAACTTTGCCACGTAACTACCTTCGCCATCAACTTCAATAGAGGTAAAGAATTCATTTTGGTCAACATCAGTTTTGGTTTCAACAATTTCGCCATCCCTTTTAACAAACGCGTAACCGTTGATACTCTGTCCTTCTGATGTTTCATTAGTTCTGAATTCAAGATGTGCTTGTTCACAACCCTCACCATCATCGGTGATTTCCACTTCAATGAAAGGAACGGGCGTAACATATCCTGTACAAAGACAAAAGGAAATACTGCTTTCCTCTACCTGTACAGCACCATCATATCGAAATACGCGTAAACGGATCGAAAAAACTTCGATACCAGTTACCCCTTCCATGTAGGAGCCATATTCTCGAACCTGATGCATAGAGCCCTGCAGCGATTCATCACTTAAAAGTTTAATCTTCGGCGATTCCATGAACAAGAATGCTTCAACACCAACTTCAGTAATGAACCAAACATCGTATGAATATTCTTTTACACCACCACCGTCGAATTCGACTTCATAATCAAAAATGATGTCAGAATAAGTTAATTCTTCGAGATCAATCTCATCAGCAATAGCTGGTACAGGCATTAACATTGTGAAAATACCCATAATAAATGCAAAAATAATAATTTTTTTCATTAAACTTTTTTTTAGAATGTGAAAGAATATACATTTTATAGCATAAATAGAAGATTTAGTCAATAGATACTGAAGTAAATATAAAACACTAGTTTCCCGGTGTTTTTTTGAATATCGTGTACGTCGGAGAGGACTTTCCCACTGCGTCGGCAGGTGCTTTTCGCTCTGACTGTGTCAGAGAACGAAAAGCCTTTCAAGTCTCCACACAAGCAAATATATTTACTTGTTCTCGTCAACAAAAAAAGAGGCCGGAGCCTCTTTTTTCTTGTGCACGAGAGAAGACTTGAACTTCCATGCCCTTGCGGGCGCTACCACCTCAAGGTAGTGCGTCTACCAATTTCGCCACCCGTGCAGGTTGCCGAACAATGAAGATACTACCAGACTATGCGGGTAAAATCAACAAAACCCCTTTCGGGGTCTTTGTTTTGTTTATGCTTTTTCCTCTTCGGTAGCTTCTTCAGTTGCTGTCTCTGTTGTTTCTGTTGTTTCTTCAACTGGAGCCTCTGTCGTTTCAACTGCTTCTACTGGAGCTTCCTCAACAGTTTCTTCTACAACTTCTTCTGCTACTTCCTCATCTGCGTCGCGGAGCTGGTTGCCAGTGAACGCTGCCATGCGCATACGCTTGCGGATTTCCTTTGCAGCCTTTTCACGGATAAAGTAGAGCTTGCTTCGGCGAGTCTCAGAACGTTTGATGATTTCGATTTTCTCAATTGATGGAGAATAGAGAGGGAAAATACGTTCTACACCAACACCGTTTGATACCTTGCGAACAGTGATAGTTGCACCAGGTGTTGTGCCGTGCTTGCGAGCAAGTACGAGACCTTCAAATGCCTGGAGACGGGTCTTACCCTTGTCCTCAATCTTGAGAGTTACCTTGATAGTGTCGCCTGCTTTCACATCGACACGTTTTCTTTCTTCAATTTTTACCGGTGAAAGCCGGATTGCTGTGCTGGTTGCCATAACGGGCTAAACATTATCATGAATTTTGTATGTACGCAAGGCCTGTGCAAAATCTGTAGGATACGGAGCTTCTACGGTCTGCACAACGCCATCTGGCGTCGTAAATCGAATACTGCGGGCATGGAGGGCTGTACGGGTAAATCCGAGCTCCTGAGGGGCTTCCTTTGCGTACAGAGGGTCAGAAACGATCGGGTGGTGCATATACTTCATGTGCACACGGAGCTGGTGGGTACGGCCTGTTTTTGGGCGAAGTTCCATAAATGAAAACCGCTTCCACTCATCTCCCAAGTCTTCGTCCATAAATCTATTCAAAACACGAAACATGGTGATAGCATCCTTCTTTTCCCCACGTGCGCCACGCTGAGCTGAATACGCACGAAAGTCCTTGCCACTTCGTCCAATCGCTGCCTCTATAGTTCCGAACTCTTTTTTGGGATGACCATACACAAAAGCATGGTAGACCTTGGTCACTGTATGATCGAGAAACTGTTGCTTGAGATGGAGAAAGGATTCTTGCGTTTTAGCCACAATCAACACCCCTGTCGTGTCCGCATCGAGACGGTGTACGATACCAGGACGAGCAATAAGTGCTATGTCTGACGGGGTCACGTCTATATCGTCACTTTCATCTGTATCACTTTTTACTTTCTGAGGTTCCCCAACAGCAACAAGTTCTGGATAACGCTTTGCGAGCATATCCGAAAGTGTCACCTCTTTGGTTCTACCATCTGGGTGCACCAGGAGCCCCGCTGGTTTGTTGAATACAAACACAAAGTCGTCTTCATAAAGTATTTCGGGGAGTTCCATGGGGACACTATACCCCAACACCAATATTTTACAAAACATTGGTGTTGGGGTATACCCTGTTCTTGATAGAAAGTAAAAAATGCGCTAATGTATAGCAGTCGGGAGAAATACTCGGCAATGCCCTAGATACGGGCGATTAGCTCAGTTGGTAGAGCAGCGCTTTTACACAGCGAAGGTCAGAGGTTCAAGTCCTCTATCGCCCACCACTTCGCCACGTTTGACGTGGCTTCGCGGTGTACGCACTAATATTTACACAGCGCGTTAACGCGTAATACCTATGAAGTGTACACGCCCTTGTAGTTAAATGGATATAACTGCGGACTTCTAAGCCGTTATTCGAGGTTCGATTCCTCGCGAGGGCACCATGTAGATACTAAATTCAGTGATTAAAAATAATTTGCAATGTGTATCCAAAATCTGGCTCGAACGCATATATGAAATATAAAGCCCTATTACTAGACGTGGATGGAACTCTTGTCCCGATAGGTCCACACACGATTCCTTCAAAGAAAGTTGTGGATGCTCTTATTGAAGCGAAAACAAAAATTGCAATTTCACTAGTTTCTGGCAGGCCACTTCGCTGGCTTTCCGAGACATTTGAGGTGCTTGGCCTAACTGATCCTTGTATTATCAACGGGGGCACACAAATTGTTAATCCTAAAACCCACCAGATACTTTGGGAACGTATAATTGAAAATGAGACCGTGAAAAAAGTTTTGCAAATTGCAGATGAGCACAATCTTTCATTCCAAGTGACTGACGAAGGCATTGAATATCAAAACCCACAACAAAACAACTTCAAAAGAGTTACGGTGATACAGTTACAATATATGGCAACCAAAGAAGAGGCAGAGAAGTATGCAGAATTACTAGCTGTATTCCCAGATGTAGCTGTACATAAAATATTTTCTTGGAAACTTGGGAGCTACGATTTGTATCTTACACACAGGGATGCTACGAAACAGCATGCGACTCAAGAACTTGCTCGTTTGCTCGGAATTAATACCTCTGAAATAATCGGGGTAGGAGATGGAGAAAACGACATTCCTTTACTAAGAGAATGCGGTTTAAAAATCGCCATGGGTAATGCGGTTGAAGAACTCAAAAAGATGGCAGATTATACCGCTTCTCCCCTTGAAAAAGATGGTGTTGCAGAGGTAGTAGAAAAATTCATTCTACAGTAACTTGTAACTACATTTTTTACAGCGAAGGGTCAGAAACTAGAGGCGCTACGATTTTTTCTTGTTCATATCGCACCATTTTTGCACCAAAATATTCAAGAATAAATGTTAATTTTTCTTCATGGATTTTTTCTGCGCCGGTATCACCTGCTGTCTCTACAACCGAACCACGATTGATACGTACGTACAGGATAAAATGAAAAACGATCGACAATATCACGAGCACCAATGTCACCAGCAGTAGCCGATGCCAAGGTCGAGCCGGATCGTTTTGTCGATACTGCTTTTCCTTTACATGCATATAAGAGGACGTATGATGTGGAAGATGTGGATGTGGTAGTTTCAATTTCATACAGAGGTTGGGATAAAGCTGACAATACTAAACACGAGCGTCAATTTCCATACAGGTGCGTTGCCGAGCTCGTCGGCAGTACGTATACGAGAAAAAGACGTTTGCTGTACATCAATCTCGTACGGCAAGTTCTCAATCAAACGTAAGAGATGATAGACACCCACAAAACTACCTTCAGAATCGAGCGACACGGTCAAAGATTTTTTTTCTGTTGCCGAACCGCCTTCTTTGACACTAACAGAAACTATCGTAGTTTCTGTGCCCGTCACCGTATCGAGAGCTTCGAGACTCTCGAGAAAACTGACAACACCTGCTTCATAGATAAAATGGCTAGAGAGCGTACTGACTTTTTCTTTTGTTTCTTCAATTAGTTTTTTTTGAGAAGTGACGTCTTCATCTTTTGCTTGTAACAACAGTATTCTCCCTTCGTTCTCATTTGATACCTTTACTTCTTTCTGCAAGAAAAAGTAGAGTGCTCCATAAACGCCCGCCATACCAAAGCAGACAAGAATTGCTATCAGAAAATAAAAATTGCCTTTGTGTTTCATATAGTTATATTGCGTTGAAAGAAATCGTAAAATCGATATCCACGCTTTGAGTAAAGTTGGAAACTGGCAGATCGACCTCACTCACCCCCTCTGTTGCTTTGAGACTATCTACAAAAGTCAGGAGGGCAGTTCTGTTTGCAGCTACCCCTCCGATATGTACCGAACGCCCGTTCGGTACTTCTTCTTTCTTTGCATCTTTATCTTTGTCGTCTTTCTTTGCCTCAACTGCGATCGGATCAAACGTCATATCAGTCACTGATACACCCTGGGGAATCGTGTTCATAATACGCTCCATAAACACACTATCTGCAGTACGTCTCTCGCTCGTATCAAAAAAGTAGGAAAGTTGCTCGTTGGTATTTTTGACAATGTCGGCATAGCTCTCCCCTCCTTCACGTGCAATTTTTTGTTCTAGCAACGCCAGCTCATTTTTCACCACCTTGCCTTTTGCCGATGCCATAAAATACGGTACCAATAAGAGCACTACTGATATTATCTCCACAACGATAAATAGAAAGAGAAAAACGGTCACGACACGTGATCGTCGTTCTTTGTGCTGTGCCTCTTTATCTGTCAGGGGTAATAGATTAATCATACATGCTGTCTCCAAGTGCTAACCCAAATGCAGTTGCATACGCCAAAGAATCCTTGTACGGCAGGTCAGGGATGATGTGTGTAAAATCACTAATATTTACCCAAGGATTCGCCTTTTGTACTTTTGTGCGGAGTGTCTGAGTGAGATAATTGTCGACCCCTTTTATATTTGCTTCTCCTCCACACAAGTAGATACCGTCGATTTTTGGTCGTTCACTGCCGTCATCAAACGGATGGTTGTGCCAAAAAACATAGTGTTTGTTTATCTCATCCTGCAGAGCAGAGAGCGCCCCCACAACAGCGGGCATAATGTTACTCTCGTCTCGGCCACCACCTTCGAGTCCGTACATTTCCTTTTTCGCTTTTGCTTCATCAACAGTGATTGAAAAATACTTAGCAATCGCATCATTCAAATTGTGTCCACCTACCTCTATGGTCGACGTAAACAGCACAAAACCACCAGAGACAATAGAAATACCAGTACGCGTCTCACCAAAATCAACAATCATGTGCGTTCCCGGATCATCGTGGGCGACTATCGCTCGTGCGAGCGCTTGCGCTTCGAGTTCAAACGACATCGGTATAAAAGGTGTCCCTTCAAAGACATCCAAATAACTATCAACAATCTCTTGTGATGTTGCTGCAACCTGCACTATCAAATCACTTTTTGTTTTTTTGACGAGGTCATAGTCAAACAATGCTTCTGCACTCGATATCGGTACGTGCTCTTCGAGGGTGATCGCAATCGCTCCACGAACTTCGTCTTCTTTGAGTAAAGGGAGTTTCACACTGAACAAATAAACTTGTTCTTCAGGAAGCGATACACGCACATGGTGGCGTTTGAGTGTGCCTGCTAGGTCATTGAGCACTTTACGCAATCCAACAGCGTCAGTTATTTTTCCTGACGTCACAAGTCCGAGAGCGAGTGGTATACGTCCATAACCAGAAAGTACGAGTTCACCATTGATATCATCAAACAAGCAATATTTTATAGAACGGTCAGAAATATCAAGACCCACCGAAGGGACTTTCAAGTAGCTTGGTGTTGGGAAAAAACGTTCCATTTTCTTCTCTCGCATAGATATAGTATACCCCCACACCTATTTTTTACAAAGAGTAAAAAATAGGTGTGGGGGTATACCCCGTAATATTTCTTTTCTTATATCGGCACCCTGTACCAGCTATTGGTATGGGAGTGTATCCCTTTCCGATATTTTGTTACAAAGAAAAACACCCCCGCGTAGGAGTGTCTTTATAAGCCAAACATTTCAAATAAATGGTGGAACAAAGGTTCTTTGAGTTCGCGCTCCATAAGGTACGGGCGCATATACATACGGATATCCTGAGGTGCAATTTCTTGTGGGAGCGGGATACTTACAATAGGAAGAAACCAGCGTTTGACTTCAACAAGGAGTGTCGGTACATGATAGGTTGTTTCATCAACATAAAAACTTTTCAAATTGGAAAAAAGATACAACCGCTCACCTTCAAAGATACCGTCTTTCGTCAGTATATAGTGTATTGTGCGAGGATGTTTGTGCGTGAGAACAAACAAAACAAACAACACAACGACAAGAAATACCCCGAAAAGCGGGTTGCCAAAAACAATAGCGATGACTGCGAGAGAAAGGATAATAATACCCACAGCCCAAAACCAGTCCACGCTTTTTTTAACAGGAGGTGTTTCTACCACATTCCACTCGAGCATAGTATCTTGTGCCATGCCTCTATTGTAACATAGATTTTAAAAACTAGTTTCTGAAAAACGAGCTGTTGAAAAAGAGTGTGCCACCAGTTCGCGGTCCACGAATCGAGTTATTTTGAAACACTTCTGCTTGTTCTTTTTTCTCTCGTATTTCTTGTCCGCGGGTCTGGATGAGAGTCTGAATTTCTTTCATATCCGTCTTGAAAGCGTTTGCAACCTCTTCATCTGACACCCCACTCTCACATGCGTCACGAGCTTCTTCGAAAGCTTCTTTTTCTAAACGAGCGACCGTTTCGAGTGTGACAGACATAACACTGCGTTGCTCGCCAAAAAATGCTTGCGCCTGATCAAGCCGTGCCTGCATAGCCTCGACACGTGCGATCTCTCCTCGTTTTGTACTCTCAGTAAAAGCTGGTGTTACTTTTCTCGATTGGTATGCTGTTTTCAAAACAATAAAATTTTTCTTGTTTTCACTAAAACGTTCTTCATGTTTTTCCTGTAGCGCACGGTACGTATCCATGTGTGCTTCTTTCTTTGCCTCAACAGTTGCCTGTATGGTGTCTATGTCCGAGCAAAATGTATCTATAGATGCATGAGCAACACGCCCTCCTGCACAGAGTGCAGCAAAAACAAAAAGAGCCGTGTAGAGTGTGGTGTGTTTATATAGTGATTTCATATGCATCTGCTATGTTGGTAAAAGCGGTACTTTCTTCTTCAAAATACGTGCTGTACTCCTCGGTAGAACCCGTATCTGATGTCGCAGTGGAAGTAGCGGGTGTTGTCATCGCGCGCATGGTAGTGTTGTCATCGTTTGAAAGAGCAACCTTGGTCGTGTCAGCGCTCGTAGAGAATTCAGCATCATCGGCAACGCGAAGACTCACCACAGGTACAGCACTATCTTCAAAAGATATTCTCCCTGTTTCGAGACCTACACCCGAGACCACGATCAAGAGTCCGAGCATCACTGGCATCACAAAACGCAATCCAGTAAACGGACTTTTGGTTGGAGCATACGGAGACAGAGCTGGTTCTTTGCTATTGAGTCGTTCGAGGAGTGTGAGAAATGTCGCACGTGGTGGCACTTGTATCTCGTCGTTTTTCATATCGTAGAGCGCACTATAGAGTTTCGTATCAGCATGATCGGCACCATGCTTTGCGAGAGCTGTCGAAAGAGCACCACCCTCGTCGAGGTGTGCGATGATAGCTTCTTCTTTTGTTGTGTGTGTTTCTTTTTCCATACGATTTCTATTATTCAAATATCTGTCTCAACTTTTTCAGTGCTCGCGATTGTATTTGTCTCACCGATTCTTCACTCTTGCCGACGATCGTCGCTATCTCATGGCTTTTCAATCCTTCGACAAACCGCATCTCCATAATCTCTCGTGTCGCTTCGTCTAGTTCCGATAGTGCTCGCATGACCAAATCTCGGTTTTCATGCTCGTGCATCACTTGCACACTGTGTTCCTCGGTATCGTGTGTGGCGAGCAACTCGTCGTCGTAGACAATACCGTGCGATTCTTTTCTAGAGAAATCGATGAGAGTGTTTCGAGCGATTGTAAACAGATATGAAAGAAGAGCATTTTCACGTACTTCATACTCAGCCGTTGTCGTTGCAAGCTTCAAAAAGACCTGCTGCGTCAAATCCATGGCGTCGTCCTGGTTGCGACAACGACGATAGAGGTACCGGTACACCGGGGTAAAGTACTCTGTATAGAGTCTCTCAAAAGCCTGGTGGTCACCGGATTGCGCCTGTTGTAGTAGTTCTTGTGGTTTCTGGTCCATGAAAAGTACTGTCTTTTCTACTGTAGATAACGTTTCGACCGGTCAAAATGTGACGAACTGGCATAGACTCTATGCTAGCACCTCTATAGTATCACATATTTTTCCAGTAACTATTGGGAAATGTGGCGCGGAGGCGGGAGTTCGGCCTCGACTCAAAAATTTCTCGTCAGAAATTTAAAGTGAGGCGGTTCGTTCGGTCACTCTCACAGGTCTCATATCGCGCTTTGCGCTCACTGCGACCTCATTCGCTCGACCCCCACTCGGGTGTTCGTCTGCCTTAGGCAGACGGCTTCGCATACCCTCGGTTCGAATCTCACCGCCTCCAATAAAATAAATCACCCAGCACATCCGTGCTGGGTTCATTATTTTTTGCGGAGGCGGTGAGATTCGAACTCACGGACCCTTTCGAGTCTCCTGTTTTCAAGACAGGTGCACTAAACCACTATGCGACGCCTCCGTATATATGAAGTTTTCGAACACAACCGATATTAGCAGAATTGAGCCAAGAGTACAAATATGGTAGGGTGTGAGTATGAGAATCCTCGGTATAGACTATGGCACCAAACGCGTGGGCCTTGCAATTTCAGACGAAAGTGAGAGTATAGCTTTCCCTTTTCGCGTCATACAAAACGATGGACGCTTTTATGAAACGTTGCTCGAAATTATCGACAGTGAATCTATCGGCGAGGTGCTCATCGGTGCATCGACCACGAGCGACGGACAAGACAACTCACTCGAGGCCCCACGCAAAGAGCTGGTGGATCGACTAAGGCAAGATATACCCGTGTTTGAGATCGACGAGCGGTTTTCGTCACACGAAGCGAGACTCAGGGAGTATGGCGACAATAGTCGTAGTGCGCGACAAGAAAAAAAAATACTCAAAGAACACATCGACGCAGATGCCGCGCAGATCATATTGCAGAGATACCTAGATAAAAAACGCCAATCATCAAATTCCAATTAACAAATTAGACACAACATAAACTATGGAACCAGAACAAACAGAAACAACACCAACCACAGACGTCGTCGAAACCCCTACTGCGTCACCCACGATTTCGTATGAGGACTTTGCAAAACTTGATGCCCGCCTCGGTCGCGTACTCATCGCAGAAGCCGTACCCGACTCTGACAAACTCATCCGCTTTGAACTGGATTTTGGCGAAGAGAAACCACGACAAATACTTTCTGCAATACGCGAGTGGTATCCGGAACCTGAGGCACTGGTCGGGAAAATGATGCTCTTTGTAATCAATCTCGCTCCACGAAAAATCCGTGGGTATGAAAGTGCAGGTATGCTCATGGCAGTAGGCGATGACAAGCCCGTTTTCCTTGTACCAGAAGAAGAAGTTGCACCGGGAGCCAAGGTGCGGTAGTATCGTAATTGCTAGGCGTTACCGCTTTGGCATGTGCGAAATAAATATGCTCTCGTAGTTTAATGGATAGAATGCTAGCTTGCGGAGCTTGTGATCCAAGTTCGATTCTTGGCGAGAGCACCATAGCGCTCCTTGTGGAGCAATATTGTGCAATATAAAAAGCCCCGGTGTGGGGCTTTTTATATTGTTTGTATTAATTAAGCAAAAAATTCTTCTCGAACTATCTTGCCGTCTTTTACGGTGTAGACATTGAGCTCCATCATGTTCATGCGTGTACCATCTTTCATGGTTGCATCAAACGACGATGAACAAGCAAAAGTTTCATTTGCAAAAACTGGGTCACTCATCGTACTGCCATGCATCTCGGCGATAGATTCTTGCCACGCTTTACTCTTTTCTCGCTTTGCTGCCATACCGACAGTTTCGCGTGGACCCCATCCTTCTGGTTCATAACTTTTGATATCGTCTGAGTAAAGTTCTGTATATGCTGTCTCAAAATCCCCTGCCCTGCACAACTCGATCAAACGCGCTGCAACTTCTTGTATAGTCATATGTGTTCAATGAATTAAAAATAATACATGCAGTATACCCTATACTCACTGAAATAGAAAAAGTATGACCATAGTGTATAATCCGTATATGAATAAAGAAAATCCAACGCCACAATCAGCTATACTTCCTGTGAGTCTCGAAATTCCCCTATCACATGAGCGCAATCCTCTCAACGAGTGTGGTGTTATCTGTCTACAAATGATACTGGAACACAACAAAAAGACTCCAATACTTTTGGAAGATTTGAGAGTTCGATTGGATAAACCATTGGAGGAAGGTGTTGACCCAGGAAGACTCTGCAAAGTTTTAAAAGAAGAAGGATATGACGTACACTACCACACTTCAGTAGATGTAGAAACGATAGCAAACAACGATCCAGAAAGCGATTTTAATAAGTGGGATCAAAAGATCCAAAATGTAGTTGCCCTCTACAAAGGTTCAACTCTCGAAGTAAACGTAGAGAAACTACACACATCCGCACAATGGCTAGCGTCAGAAGAGAATAAAGATATGGTAGTTAAAAAAAATCTTTCGCTTTCAGAAATAGCCCAACTCTTGGGAGAAGATAAACGAATAATTGCTTTGGTAAAAAACGCTGCACACTACGTCGTTATAGTAGGTATCGATGCATCACATGTGTATTTCAATGATCCGCAAGCCGGAGGTACACTAAGGGAATCAAAAACACACGAAGAATTTCTCACCTATTGGTCCAGCCAACCAGACGCCCGAGATGCTATTGTTGCAAGTATTCCCAACTAGACTAAAGACTGCCTATTATATCAATAACTAACAAGGTGACACCTTGTTAGTTCGGTTAATTGTTGAAACACACAACATCTATTTGCTATACTTTCACTATGAAAAACCAACAAGGAGGGTTTCTAACGTTCTTTCTTATTATTATCGTAGCAGTGCTCGGTGCGATGTATTTTATCAAAGATGAAAACGGTGTGAACTATATTCAAAAAACTATCAACATAGTCACTGAGAGAAAAGAGGCTGCGCTCGACAAGGCTACCGGTGCACGAGACCTACAATCAGAACACAATCAAGAAATTGACGCGATGATTAACGATATTTAATACACATAACACAAAAGAGGGGCTGTTGCCCCTCTTTTGTGTTTCTGTCTTGCTGTGCCTAGCCTACTTGCCAAAAATAGCCTTATGCAGACGCGAGTTCGGCCACATAAAGTGAAAAAACTTGGTCTTGCCGTGTCCGTAGAAAAGAAAGAGTACCGCGGTCGAATACACCACGAGATCTTCCACTTCCCATGCGCCAAATTGCACAAGCATCGTCGTCACCGATGCGAGGAAAAAGAGTGCGATGAGTATAGTGGTCGTACGTGTGATATATCCCATGATAAACAAGATACCAAAGATCACTTCTGCAAACCCGGTACTTAAAACAAACAATTCGTTGGTAAACCATGGAAACACTGGTTGCATAAAATTCCAATGATGCACAGCGAGGAATTCTAAACTCAATTCCGGATATAGCAGTTTCTCTGTAAACGCGAGCGTGATGAGTGAGACACCTGTTGCAATACGTACGATCTCGACAGCATGTTTGTTGAGACGAAAGACCCGTGATTCTTCACTCGAGTGGACGATGAAAAAGTACACACCGAGTCCAAGCAAAATAGCGTTCTCGAGGAGCACCACCACGCCTTGTGACAAGGTAATCCCCGCACACAGAACAATAAGTCCGAGCGCCGCATAACGAGGCTTCATATTAAAAATAAACATGAGACCTATTACCACTTGGAAGAACTGTAGCAATGCGAGAAAAATACTATCAACGTGCATGTCCGGCACAATTACTATTTTCCATATATAACTCACAGTAACCAAAAACACTCCGAGTATTACTTGCGAAATGCGGTTAATAGTTTTTTCATGTGTGAGCCCAATATCCAAAATACGTTTTGGTGTTTTAGCATACCTGTCGATGATACTAAAAATAAACACCGTTATAATAGTGATGAGAGACCAAACCAGCACTTCCTTGCTCGACCAGTTATAAAATGCGGTAGCTCCATGTGATCGCGAGATCACTTCCTCACTATCCACAAACCATTTGACGTGTGCAAACGCCATAATGGGGGCTACCATGGTAGCGAGGAGAATAATTATTTTTTTCATACCTCTATTATACCACCACAACAATAGTGTCCAGCCGAGTTTTGCACCGTGACAAAAACTAGCGCGTCGGATACACAAACAAATCCACTAATTCTCCTGAGTAGTAAAATTCTTCACCGAGTTGTCCAAATGTATACACAGTGTCACCCACCGTTACAGGCGCGCCACCTGTTTCAGGATTTTCTTTTGGTACCGATTTATTAAAACCGAGGTTAAACAACGTCACGAGCACGCCCGGATTGTCGTCTATCGGAAACCCTGCTGTCTCCCACGCTCGCATAATCTCTTTCAAATACAGTGCCGTGTAGAGATACTGATAGTAGTGGTCGTCGGGGTCAGTGAGGCGCTCGTAGAGCACTTCGTCGTGTTTGTCCTCTGGTCCGTACCCGACGAGAACAGCCATACCCTCACCTGGGTAGTAGGGCGACGCAGGATCGTTTGCATACTCCTCCACCCGCTCTGCAGTCTCGGGTTTGATACCAGTCACACCGAGTGAAAACTGAGAAAGCGTACCGAGAAGTTTCAGTGGCTCAAAATATCTTTTGTAACTCTCGCGATTAGAATTGAAAAAACGTAGTTGCTCGGGTACCGCAGACGCTACTATGAGTCGCGCCGGAACGCCGGTCTCTAGTGCAACACGGTTGATCACCTCGACATCTTTTGGAAACGCACCCTTGAGTGTCGACCACTCTGGAGTTTCAGACCAAGCAAATGCCGTGATCACAGACTCGGTCGGGATATACTGTGATGCACTCGTACAGCGCTCGTACTCACGGAGTATATCGGTACGTTCAAATCTACGTGCTCCGACAGTGAGCATGGTGGTGAGCAATTCTCCGTCACCTGTTTGTCCATATACATCCAAGAATGTAGAAGCAGAAAGTGGCGAGTAGCCGGAGAGTACGCGGATCTTGCAGAGGATAGTGTTGCGGGTTGTATCAGTCTCGCGCGGTGCCAGATTTTGAAAAAAACTGTTGCGTTCTTCTATGGAACCTCGGACGTTGAGTAGTCCCCACTGCTGTGCCAAAAAAACACCAGAAAAGAGCACCCCGACTCCGGCAAATAGTATGACGATGCATATGAGAAATGTCTTGAAACCTGTTTTCACGAGGAGAGTGTAACAGAAAATAGCATAGCGAGTCTATAGTGCTTAGTCTATAGACGTTAGTAGTACAACTCAAAATAACCACAGCGCTCAGGTCTGGATTTTCTATAGACTAAAGACTGTGTTATTTCCCCGCCCAATGTTTTAGCTCTTCGTAACTCGATGAGCCGCACAAAAAGTTTTTAGTTTCGTCGTTGTAGAAAAAAGGCACGCCACCACAGAGACTACCATCATCGATAGCTTCGAGTTCTCGTCTATTTTCATCATTGTGCCAGACTTCTTTTTTCACTACAGTGACACCACACTCTTTTTCGAGTCGCTCCACGAGCGGATGCATGTCGACGCAGTGTGGACACTCTTCACCATAAAAATCGTACAGCATAGACAAAGAAATTATTGTGCGATAAGTGGTACAGATACAGCCGACGGCGCTCCGGCTTCTCCATCAGAAGGATCTTCTTCATTGACGATAAGTGTGAGCAAGGTTCCTGCAGGTATAGGGGTTGCAGGTGAAAGTGTTCCTGAGAAATTTACAGGACCAGTCGTCATCCATTCTTCACCTGTTTCGAGTATCCCCGTTGCAACGACAGCACCATTTTCAGCTTTGAGTTCCATATATGCTGCTTGCGCTTCAAACATAGTCCAGCTGCAACCGAGCTCGACAGCGTCAGTGTTGTCGACGATGCCAGTTACTGAAAGTGGAAATGCTACATTCGAGCCTGACAACGGAGAGGTCAGAGTAAAACCACAGTCAGATGCATCTTCTACTTCAACCGGTACCTCCGGAGCATTGTAGACGATAGGTGCCACTACTCGTTCTTGCTGTTTACGTGCGGTGAGAATAATAGCGAGGAGAACAACGAGAGCAACAATAACGACGTAATAATTTTTTTTCATAGAAATGGTGATGACTGCTAAAAAATAATACCTATAGTATATCAGAGCGAAAGTATTTAAAAAAGAAAACTCCCTTTCGGGAGCTTCTTGAGGAAACTATTTTACGAGACGAGCCATGCGAGACTTGCGGCGAGATGCAGTGTTTTTCTTGATAACACCGCGCTTTGCTGCTTTGTCGATAGCTTTGTATGCTGCTGCGAGTTCTGCACTAGCTTTTACTTTGTCGGTCTTTGAGATCTTTTCAACTTTCTTGATCATGTCACGCATGTTTTTCTTGCGTGAGTCGTTGGTCTTCTTTTTCTTGATAGATCCGCGAAGAGCCTTTTTTGCTGATGTGGTGATTGGCATAATGTTAGTCTTTAGTTCTTAGTCTATAGTCGTTAGTAAATACAATACAAATACGTGCCCATCCGCACGTGAGACACACGGCAATGGATATAAAACATACTACCAGAAATTACCTTTTTAGCAACTGTTACTCGCTTGTTGTAAAGCTACGAGTAGTGCCGTATGTAAAAATCCACCCCGGCGTCATGGTCGAGCCACTTTTCTGTACAAATCGATAATAATATGTGGTATTCGCCTCTAGCCCAGAAATTGGTATTGCTAATTCACCTGACGCTTTTGCAAAGGTTTCCCCAGTTTTTTCACCAAAATTTTCTGTCGTACCATATTCAAAATAGTAATATGGACCTATGGCTGTACCTGTCTGTGCTAAAACTGGAGCATAGCCAACCAACGTACCTGAATCAGATGTGATATGACTTACTCCCCCAGTGCCAAAAGGAATACCGCCTGCGATAGTACACGGCGCAAAGCATGACGTAAACCAACTCGCCATAAGCTTATTGAGTGACTCACGTGTCTTTGCTCCAACAATTCCATCCGCAACTAGCCCACTTGCACTTTGATATGCTTTGACTGCTGTTTCTGTCATTGGTCCAAACTTCCCATCGACAAGTGTGCCTAGAGGAGTTGGATTTGCTACTCCGTAGTAATTTAGTATAAAAAGTGTCTCTTGCAAATTTTTTACTTCTTCATGCGTGCTCATACCGCGATACATCTTGGTAGAAAAAACAGGAAATGGTTTCGTGGTAAATGAAAGTGTTTCGCTTACCAAACGTGTTGCACTATGATCAAGATCTCCATTTTCTAAAACAGGAGGGTTGGGTCCATAGGTGACAAACCGATAATAATAAGTTGCCCCAGGCTCGAGAGAGTTGAGCTTATGTTTATAATAATTTGTCGTATATGTCTCGTTATCCCATGTCATAGTTTTAGTGTCGTATGGAATTGCAGATTCAAATCCAAATCCATCTCCAAAATCCAAACTAGTGGCGTATTGAAATCCAGTCTTTTCAGTACCCTCTACGCCACCAAGATCCGCCAGCAAACTTCCAGACACTTCTACTGTCGTATAACCCACAAAGGATGGTTCATCCACGCATGCTCCGCACTCAAACGAAAGGGCACTTGCGTTCTTTGCGCCTCCCGCCAATACTACACCCAGCAATAATAGCCCTATAGCTTTTTTGATTTTCTTCATATATAGACGTAGACACCAAACCCTTATCACCCTTACAGACACCCATGCTATACTATCCCCATGTATCACTATCTCGAAGGGCGTCTCACTATCGTAAATGAGCAATTTGTCGTGCTCGATATCGGTGGTGTGGGCTACAAAATATTTGTTTCAGTCGACACACGCGAAGCACTGCCGTCGACAGGCAACACCGTACGTCTCTACATCCACCAGGCAATCCGCGAAGACTCAAACAACATGTACGGCTTTCCTGACGAAACTGAACTCGCCTTTTTCGAAATGCTCCTCGGTGTCTCGGGTATCGGTCCGCGCTCTGCTATCGGCATACTCAACGTCGCGCGCCCTGACACTCTCATCCAAGCTATCGCTTCAAATGACACGGCGTTTCTCACAAAGGTCTCTGGTATCGGTCGCAAGACAGCTGAAAAGATAGTGCTCGAGCTCCGCGACAAACTCGCTGAACATAAACGTGAAGGTGATGAAGGTGCTCTCCGCGAAGAGAGTGACGCGGTCGAAGCACTCCACTCACTCGGCTACTCTGTCGCAGAAGCTCGCAACGCTCTCAAAAATATAAAAAGTGACGGCGACACCAACGCTCGCATCAAAGAAGCACTCAAGATACTGTCGGGAAAATAGACACGCAAGTCTTTAGTGCCTAGTCTTTAGTCGATAGTTAAAATACATACCTACTTATCGGAATTTGTATTGTTCTAAAGACTATAGACTAAGAACTATAAACTATATTTTTACTCCGTCGCAGCTTCTATCTGCTCGCGTTCCGCATCGAGGATACTCGTCCATAGGGCGGTATCTTTTTTTGTATACGCTTCGCATTTTACTTTGTAGTTATCCCAAAAAAGCATGAGAAGTTCTGGGTGTTGTCGGAAAAAGAAAAAGAGTTGATCGCGAGTTTGGGTAGGTAACAGAGAAAACACATGCAACGCTTGCATCATTTCCGCCTCGGGTATAGCCGAAGTTCGTATGAGTTGTTCTATAGCATCCATAGTATTAGCGTGCACCTCCTTCGATAGATTTTGCCGGAGCAGAAGCGACAGGAGCTGGTGCTACAGTAGATAACGTATCAAATGTCGTTCCTGTTACAGTACCCGCTGCCTCAAATGTCTTTTCCACCGCAGCCGAAGCTGCTCCAAATACATAGGCGAGTGTTGCCTGCATGCCCTCTTTTCCCTTTTGTAACAATGATTTTTCAAAATCAGAAACTGATCCAAAATCTATAACTGGCTCAAGCGTACGGCGAGGGGCTTCGTATTGGTTCATATGTGCACTAGTATACCACCGCTGTTGTACAATTCAAAAAATGATATAATCGGTGCATGGATGATCTCAAATGGTTTGGACTTATAATACTCGCCGTCTTTGTTTTTTGGGTGATTTTCGGGGGCAAAGATCGCTACGAAGCAAACCCTGACCAGCAAGGTATCTTTATGGAACCTCTCGCACCACTAAGCACAGGCGAAACCTACGGACCTTCAAACAGTTCCAACGGCTTTGCTCCACCAAAAACATGGAGCCTTGTAAAAACTGAAAAATTTGACGTCTACCTCCCACCAGGATGGACTTTTACTGAACTCTCTGGTGTCGGATCATATGTCGGCGAATTTACTTCTGGAAGTACAAAAATCACTTTTGACTACGGACAATACTCGACACATCTCGTCCGCGAAGGTGACGAGCGATACACCGTCACGTATGAGGAAATCGACAACAAAGACGCAGAACTCGTGCGACCGAAAACAACCGAGGGTAGTATTACGGGTGTCTACATAGATGCCGGTGACGAAGATCTCGTTCTTTCGAGTACAAACCTTTCTACAGCCAACCAAGAAACTCTCTTCAACATCGCTCGAACAGTGGAATTTTAATTTGTATTTTCCCTCTCTTTTCGAGGAGAGCTGTCCGACTATCGGCGGAGGGTGCACTCGATACGATATTCTACTTATCAAAAAGCCGATACAACACTATCCCTGCGGCGACAGAAACGTTCAGAGACTCTTTCATACCCCGCATCGGAATTTCGAGTACATGGTCTACTTGTGACAAGACACTCGGTGGTATACCACGCGTTTCGCTACCAAGTATACATGCAGAAAGTTTCGCTGGTTTTACTTTTTTATAGTCAACAGATGTCGGCGATTGCTCGATAGCATAAAGCGAAAACCCTTGTTTTTTAAGCTTCTTTAGAACTGGAGCAATAGTTCTGAAATACTCCCAAGGCATAGTCTTTTCCGAACCGAGAGCAGTCTTTACAAAGTCACTTCGCGGTCGTCCAAATCGATCAAACGGAGTCGCCGTCTCACCGATCAGATATATCTTGTCGATACCGAGAGCGTCTGCAGTGCGAAAAATAGCACCAGTATTGTGCACGCTTCGGATATTGTGGAGGATGAGGTATTTTTGAGTGCTTTTCAACATGCTGTACCTAGCGTAACAAGCATATACATATAAAGCAATCTTCCCTTTTAAAAAACACGAAAAACGTTGACCTGTAAGGCAAAGAGTGGTATATTCTCTTGGTCAAAAGAGGTTTGCCTCTTTTTTGTTTAGACATCCGCCCGTAGCTCAGCTGGTAGAGCAGCTCCCTTTTAAGGAGATGGTCGCAGGTTCGATTCCTGCCGGGCGGACAAGAAAAAATGCCCATAAATGGGCATTTTTTTGTCGCCTCGAGTGAGACATCTACATGTCTCACGTGCAGGAATCGAAAAGCTTTTGTTTATTTGTGAGAAGCTTTACTTCGAACAAATACAAAAGGTGTACTGCTCCTGTAAGGAGAGATTCCTTCAATTTGCGGCGGCGGGTGGATTATCTGTGACAACATTCACTTATCCCCAGTTATCCACAGTTATCCACACCCCCCTCCTTTTATCCACAAAAATAGGGTATAATTATCTCGAAGCAATTGTTACAGAATTTTGAGCCCAAGCAACCCAGCTAAATTGGGATACAAGTAAAAGGTTATTGAAACGACGTAACAACAGATAAATATGCGGAATCAGGGCCACATAGATATCATTAGTTCTTTCCATAAGTGAACGAGTGCTAAACGACAATCGTACAACTTATTATTATTTAGTTGTACACAACTCAAAGGGTCTCGTGCGTATCTTGGATCAAGCTGATCAAAGACGCACACGAGGCCCTTTTTTTATGCTTTTTCGACCCTTTTCACAGCTTGCCGTGAAAGCGACTACAGTAAAAGCACCCCGCGGAGCTTTACTTGTCCCGCAAAACTTTAGCGGTGTGGGAGCGGTGTGGGGTAGAAAGGATACGGTTAAGCCTTGGCGAAGTAGGGTAAGGGCATATTTGCCAAGTAATGGAGCCTTACTCGCCCCGCAGAGCTTTAGCGGTGTGGGAGCGAAGCGGGATACGTTTTTACCAATGACTACATGCTACAATACGAAACATGAGTACGCCTTTCACTAAAGAAGATTTAGAGTATATTGTTCACGAATCAGAAAAAAACCCTGATATTGTAGGGCTTTTTCTAGGTGGAAGCCGTTCTAAAGGCTACGAAAACCCTTGGTCTGACTGGGATTTTCGTATGATTGTCAAAGACGGGAAAAAGACCGAACTTGAGAAAGTCTACAAGCATCACAAGATCCTTAACCTCGATAGAGACGAAATCGACATGACCATATGGGAACTTTCTGAATTTGAAGCATATGCAGAGTGGAAAGCTGGCAAACAATACAATCGTTATAGTTTTGCTGATGTTGAGGTGCTTATCGACCGAGACGGGATTATAAAAAAACTCTTGGAGCGCAAATCTATTGTCCCACCAGAAGAACTCTTTGCATATACCCGCAAAGGTTTTGATGCTTACCTCAACAATGTCTACCGAGCATTTAAGTCTATTCGCAAAGGAGATGAGATAGGTTCACGTATACAAACAGCTCTTTCACTCCACCAGCTCACCGTGGCACTGTTTGGTATCGAAGGGAGAATGCCTCCTTACCCTGACTATCTAGAAAAAGAACTTATCGAAAAACCACTTAAAAGTTTTACTATTGAAAAACATGAGTTCGTCGCATTATTGAAAGATATTCTCGAAACATTTTCGCTAGAAAAGCAACAGCACCTACTAATAGAAGTAGAAAAGTATGCCCGAGCCAACGGGTATGGAGAAGTACCAGATTCTTGGGAATACAAGATGGATTGGATGCGTACCTATAAAAAATAACTACTCCGGCATAGCCAGTATCCAGCGCTCGAGTGCGAGGAGAGTATCACTTCCCTTCTCTCTTTCTTTTGGTAGCAAGAGTGCGAGTGATGCAGAGAGTCTCTCTAACTCATTTTTTGTATATGGTGTATAGCGACGATCTCGGAGCATCGTACGAATACGAGAAAAGAGTATCCCGACGATAGCTTCTGGTCCTTCATTCTTAGCAACGAGTTTTGAAAACTCGTGCCAGACTCGGAATTTATTTTTTGCAGAAAAAGCGTCACATATCGCAAACACATCGTTTTTATTGAAAGAAGATTTTTTTTCTGGTGTGGCGAGACTCGTTATTGTGGCGTCACAATCTTTGAGTGTCGTCTCAGTGGCTTTTGTTATTTTTTCATCGAGAAATATAAATGGTGTTTCAGAATGAGCCAGTATTTCCAAGGTCTTTTTCGAAAAAGTATCGACTATTTCGTCGGCACAATCTTTGATCAATACTATTTGTTTATCACTAAAAAAACCTTCTGATTGATAGGCATAGCCGAGGAGCGCATCTTCGCTCGGTAGTGACTCGATGAGCGCGAACTGAAACGCTGTCTTTGGAAACATTTTTGCGAGCACGTCTTTTGCTTTATTCTTTCGATCACTCCCCGCCCCTCCGATGATTGCAACAAACATATGATTAGAGTCTTACCTTTTTAAGATAAGCGAGATAAGGGTCACCATACTTTGCGAGTAGTCTCTTTTCTTCACGAGGGATAAATACACTAAGTGAGACTGCGTAAATAATAACAGTAAGACCTACCACAGAGAGCGAATTGAGAAACAAGCCAAATCCGAGTATCAAAAGAAAAAGTCCTAGTTGCGTCGGTGCGCGAGTAAAGCGGTAGGGGCCATGCAGAAAATCATCAATCGAAAGAGTGCCACTGTTTCGTCCAGGAGAAGTTTTTCGAGACGTTTTTTGAGCCCACAAAACAATAAGACTTCCCGAAAGTAAAAAGATAAACCCGAGTATTGGCAAAACGTACAACGACGAAATCCTCCATCCAAAAAAAATATCTACAAACAATCCGACAACAATGCCAGCAAAATAGACAAGATATGAGTGTGCGAGCACTGCATGTACAAGCAGTGATTCATCTGGTTCACACACATGTTTTCCTCTTTGAGTTACCATACTGTTATAGAATTATAGTACACTGTAGCTCACATTATTTCAATGCGCCATAATCACGACCCCGTCCGATACCTACCAACAACGGTACCGAGACCTTGCCCTCGAGGAATTCCTCAGGTATCACAGAGCACATTTTCTCTTGTGCTATAAGGATAAAATCCTCTACCTTCTCCTTTTTGACCTCAAAAACCAGTTCATCATGCACCTGCATGATCAGATGTGCGTCGTCTTTGAGCCCTTTTTTTACGAGTGCCTGGTCGACATCGATAATAGCGAGTTTGATAATATCTGCCGTCGCTGTCCCCTGGATAGGCGCGTTGATAGCCATACGCTCGGCCATCGCTTTGATAAACGGTAGTGGTGAGTGCATGTCTTTAAATATTCGTTTGCGTCCAAACAGAGTCACAGTATAACCATGTTTCCGAGCAAACTCGCGCGTTTCCTCAAGATAGTTTGCAAGTCGCGGAAACTGCAAGAAGTACGCGTCATAAAAAGCTTGCGCTTCTTTACGGTCGGTACCGAGATTTTGTTTGAGAGCGGTGACACCCATACCGTAGAGGATGCCGAAATTGATCACCTTTGCACGACGTCGCATCTCGGGTGTAACATCTTTTTCCTCGACACCAAAGACGCGTGAAGCAACCGCAGCGTGGACGTCTTTGCCACTATTAAAAATCTCGAGAAATGTCGGGTCTTGAGAGAGAAGTGCTGCAATACGAAGTTCGATCTGTGAATAGTCGAACGATACGAGTTCGTACCCTGCCTCTGCGATAAATGCATGACGAATATTTTTCCCGAGTTCACTCTTGATTGGCAAGTTTTGCAAGTTTGGATTTTCAGAAGAAAATCGTCCTGTCACCGCACCTCGCGGATTGAACGTCGCATGAAGTCGCCCATCGTCTCCGACAAGTTTTGGCATCACGTCGATATAAGTCGAGAGTAGTTTTGATACTTCGCGATATTTGAGGATACTCTCGATGATAGGATGCACCCCGAGCAACTTGTCGAGTTCGCTCTCGCGTGTCGAACGTGCACCACCTGCTGTTTTTTTCAATTTTGCTTTTCCTTCTGGCTCGAGAGCGAGTTCGTCGTACAGCACATCGCCGAGTTGTTTCGGAGAAGCAATATTGAACTCATGACCCGCATATTTCCAAATTTCTTTTTCGAGAGCGCTCTCCATAGCATGATACTCTGTTGAAAGTTTTTCCAAGTACTGTGTGTCGAGTTTTACTCCATAGGTACTCATCTCATGTACAAGTGGAATAAGAGGGAGCTCCATGTTGTTGTAAACATATGAAAGTCCGTTTTTCTCTATCGCCTCTAAGATTTTTTTCTTTGCTTCGTCGAGATTTTTTGCCTTACCAAAATGCACAACATCGTTTTTCTGGATATCAGTTTTATTTGAATCGAGTAGCCATAGCGCGAGTGCCAGTTTTTCAAACTCATCGTCACTTATTTTTACTTCTTCCTCTGGTTCTTTTTCTGGTACGCCCTTTTTTACTTTATCGTTTTTCGCAACGACGGTTGTCGACTCTCCGTTGAACAATTTTTCAACTCTCGGTACGAGAGAACGGAACTCCATGCGCACGAGAAATGCTTTTATATCTTCGACATCGACACCCTCGCGATACGTTTTTGCAGGCAGCGTAAAATCTATCGGTGCATCACGACGTATTGTTGCGAGTTCTTTTGAGAAAAAAGCTTCGTCTTTGTTTTCGATGAGCAACTTTTGTATACGCTCGGTGATACCGACACGCTTGTATGCTGTCGCGTCTTTTTCCAGATCTTTGTACATCGCCTCAATAGTTTTGTAGTGCGATATGAGTGTTGTTGCTGTCTTTTCTCCGATACCTGACACGCCGATGATATTGTCCGACGGATCTCCGCGAAGTCCTTTGTAGTCGGGAAGTGAGAGTGGGTGAAAAAGATATCGCTCGAGCACTGTTTTTTCATCGTAGAGCACTGTATCGTTCAACCCCTTGCGAAGGGTAAATACTTTGACGCGGTCACCCTCGACGAGTTGTAGTGTGTCCATATCTCCCGTGACGATCACCACTTCGAGATTTTTTTCTTTGCGCGTCATCTCGGCAATGGTTCCGAGTATGTCGTCCGCTTCAAATCCTGGTCGGTCGTAGATAGGCACCGCAAACGCAGCGAGCAGGTCACGCGACGTTTTGAATTGTTTGATGAGCGCCTCGTCAGCCTCTTTGCGTCCAGCCTTGTAGTTGGCGTAGGTGTCGTGACGAAACGTACCTCCAGGGAGATCGTACGCCGCTACGATATAGTCAGGCTTGAGGTCAGCTATCGCCTTCATGAGCATAGCTGCTATACCATAGAGAGCACCAGTCGGTTCGCCGTCTTTTGTCGCAAATTCAGGAAGTGCATGATACGCACGATGAATGATAGCGTGTGCGTCGAGGAGGATAAGTCTTTTTTTTGAGGTCGCTTTTGCCATAGTATGAGTATACCTCCGGCATTCTATTTTCCAAAGTACCTAAAAATCTATTGCACGTTTGTTTTCTTCAAGGTGCTCGAGAGTAATAGCAATCCTGTCAGAAGGAAGGATACCGGCGATACGTTCTGGCCACTCGACGATGATGAGGTTGCCTGGATCAGCGAGGAGTGTTTCGAAACCTAGTGTCATCATCTCTTGGGGACTGTCGAGTCGATATGCATCGATATGAACGAGTTTTCTATAACCTCTCACCTCGCCACTCTCCCCTAGTACATAGTTCTTCATGATGACAAACGTAGGAGAAATCATTGTCTCACTAACACCGAGCTTTTTTCCTAGAGCCTGCGTGAGTGTCGTCTTGCCCGCACCGAGGTCGCCAGTAAGCGCCAGCACTGTCGCATGGTCGTGTTTTGGCACACACAAGGCGAGCACATCGTCTGCAATAGTTTCTATATGATCGATGGTGAACTCTTTGCGCATATACAAAATACTCTACCTCACCCTACCCTCTCCTGGCAAGGAGAGGAAAAACGCGTAAACATCAAAAGCATTCGAGATACGCATACAACAAAACCCAACGCATAAGCGTTGGGTTTTGTGTGTTTCTAGTGCCTAGAGCCTTTTGCCTAGCGCCTAGTATTAATGAGGCAAATCGTGTACTGAACGAGCCTGGTATGGAGCTGCATGTGGCGCTGCACTGTGTGTTGCAACCACAGGAGCAACAACTGAACGTCGCGCGATACTTCGTCCAACAGCAATAAGTATTGCAATCAAGATAAGGAGTATCAACCATCCACCAAAAGTGTCAGGGAAAAATCCGTTTCCAAAGAGTGCAAAACCTGCGAGTGAACTACCTCCACAACGAGTCACATCGTGAATCTTGTATGCGATAGCGTCTTCTTGTCCGAGTGTTGTCGAGTAGGTGTACGCCATCACTGCAGTTGCAACCATGATATCTTCATCTGATACTCCACGCATTACTTCACCTGAGAGAAAGATTTCTCCTTCTTCGTTAGTAGCGAGTTCGTCGAGTTCAACAGTAAGCGTTTTGTCACTTTCTGTATAGTCACCTGCTGAAGATTTGCGGAACATAACGTCAGCTGGAAGTGTCACACGGAGGATAACGTCAGTAAGTGTACGGCCAGAGATATTTTTGTATTTGACTGTGTAGTCATTGATATCTGCAGGACACGCATTTTCATATGGAGAAGTGATCTCGAGCATGAGTCGTGAAGTTCCTCCACCTGTTCCTACTGTCGTTACTGTTGGTCCAGTAAATACTGGTGTGACAGGGTTGTTTGTTGAAACTGTTCGGAAGTTCAATACGTTTCCACATTGAGTACCACCAGTGTTTCGTGCACAAGCGCGGAAGTAGTAGGTAGTGTTTGCAGAGAGACCAAAGATATCGTTTCCAAAAGCCTTCCCGTCTCCAATACCGAGGTACTGATCAGCAGTGCGGAAGCCGAGACCGTTTGATGTCCCCCATTCAAACCATGCGGTTGATGCGGTGTTGCCATCACTTGAAAGAAGACCGTTCAAACGTGCAGTTGCACCAGTTACCTGAGTTACCACTGTCGTGACAACTGTTGGTGTGGTGTATGCAGGTGTATCATCTGGCTCTTCTTCTTCAATTATTTCGTCACCTGTGTAAAAACTCTCTACGTTACCACACTCTTCGTCGCCATCTTCATCTTCATAACATGCGATAAAGTAATACTTTGTATCTGGATCGAGGTTGTCGACAACTTCTGAAAATTCTCCATCGTCGTCGTCAAAGTTGTCATCTGCCATTTCTTTGTCACCGTCTTCGATGAGATCATCTTCATCATCTTCGTCCTCTGAAATGTAGAAATATACTTCAAGATCTTGATTGTCATCGTTGTTATCGATTTCACCTACAAGCTCTGCTTCTTCTTCTTCAATATTTTCTGCATCGAGAGTATCAACTTCTAGATCATCGTTGTCGTCATCATCAGAATCCTCTGAGTCATCGGTTGCTGATGTACAACCTGCGTCATACATATCAGTGTCGCCGTCGCCGTCATTGTCGTAGCCGTCTGAACATTCATATGATGCAGTAGCGTTGTATTCACTAGTATCTGTTGGAGAAGAACATCCTGGATCACTCATGTCGACGAGACCATCACCATCATCGTCAGAACCGTTTGAACATGCATAGGTTGCAGTAGGAGTGTTGTACTCATCGTTGTCTGTTGGAGAAGAACATCCTGGATCACTCATGTCGACGAGACCATCACCATCGTTATCAGAACCATCGTTACAGTCATAGACTGCTGGAGTTGCTGTACCTACACGAAAGCGTACTTGTACGTGAGCAGGATAATCGTCAGCTATAACAGAACCTACTGACACACCTGGTCCAAACACATCGTATACCGATCCACCAAATGGAGGAGTGGTGTACACAGTACATCCTGCAAGTCCAACTTCTGCGTCTGCACACTCTGGTTCATAGTAACGAAATGTTCCTGGAACATATTCGAGTGTTTGAGCCAAACCGCCAGTCACATTTGCAGTTACGGACGTTGGAGATGTCGAACCGCCAGTATAAAAAATCTGACCTGTTCGTGTGTGGGTCAAAAGCGCTGCAGTATCTTCTGGTGTTATCTTTGCCCGAACACCAGTTGCGGTAGTGTCACCGGTATTATAGATAGTCACATCAACTGTGATTTCATCGCCCGGCTCTGCACTAATTGAACCAGTTGTCCATGTGACACACCCTGGACAGTCAGTGTAATTTGAAATACGGGTAATCTTTGTATACCCTGGTTGAGGAGAAAAGTTTACGTATGCACTAGCAGTACTAACACCTGCAAGAGCAAAAAGCGCAAACGCTCCAAGCACTATGAATTTTTTGATAAAGTTTTTCATACTAAAATAATGATGGTTTTTTATAATGTTCCCCGATAGGAGAACGTGATCCAGAAAAATATGTTTTCGACGACATATCATTCTGAATATGACCCTAAATACCTTATAATAAAAGGATATTTCGGAGCATGTTCCGAATGACACCAAGGAGAAATCTATATATTAAAGCGCCCATAGAAATAACAATTACTTAACTAGTATATCATATATGCGTATTGTTGTCAATACACACACTTCACCCATTATCATATATAACTAACGCCACTGAAACTCATTCCGTGACACTTTTAAGGCTTCAATACACTCCAGTATATTCAAAACTTAAAAATATGTACCTCCTATCCATTGTGAAATAGAAGGCACATGATATATCCGTACAAGAAATTAATTTCCGGCACGTTTTTTTGAACTCATCCCGCTACGACTAGCAGGAGGCTTGGACTGGGTCACCGTTTCCGATTTACCAGTTCTTGGCCCCCCGCTTGAGACTTCAGCGGGAGCACTATAGGAAATTTTTGAGCGATCTTTCGCTACGGGCGCTTTTGGCACTGGCCTGTCACCTTTATCAACCTCAGCATACGATGCCTTGGAATTATCTCTAACCACAGGTCGAGATTCTTCCGAAGTTGAGTTCGGTCTAGTCTGGTTTTCACCAGAGCCGGGAGCAGGTTTTTCAGATTTAGCACCTGGTCTAGCATCAACTGTTACGTCTCTGCCAGATTCAGATTCAGATTGATACGTATTGGCTCCTGGACGAACAGCTGGTCCATCCACGACATATGTATCATTTTTTGCCGTTGGTCGCACTGCAGTCGTTGCATTTTCAACGCCTCCGGTGTTGGTCGTATTTGTACTGTTATCAGTACTCACACCTTTCTCACTTTTTACATTGCTGTTTGTGAGAGTTCCAACATTGGTATTGTTACCTTCACCACTATCAGTGGTTGATGTAACTGCCGCAGTTGATGCCTCATAATACTTAATAACTTTTATGGAGTTATTAGAGTTATCAGATTGTGTTGGTTCAATTGGTTTACCAACTTCTCCTTTCACATTTTTGTCAACATCTTGTGCCACTTCACCAACCGGATTTTTTATTTCCCCATTTTGGTTTTTTACCCCGTCTCCTTTTATACCAGAGAGTCCCTGGTCGTCAGAAACCACTATTCCGGCTTCTTTCCTTTTTTTCTCCAGCAATTCTGCCGCTAGTTCGGCGCGAGTTTTTTCTGCTTCAGGAGTTTTATTTTCTGAAACAGATTCAGTCGCACCTCGTATTAACGAGTCTTGCTGAAGTAGCTTGTTTGGATTATCCAGGATGGATGAATCCCCTTCAGTTCCGTTTGGATCGTCGATGGTATCACCCGTTCCATTTGGGTCGTCAATCGTGTCACCTGGGATAAATACTGAATCCCCATAAATCGTGTCACCAGGGATAAATACATCATCTCCTTTCGTTGTGTCACCTGGGATATACGTATCTGGTCCATAGGTTGTTGTGCCTGGAACAAAGGTGGGCGGAAGTTGTACAACCGGCCCAGGAACTGTTACAGCTGCATAAAACTCAATCCATATTCCTGCGGAAGCCTCTGTGTAATTCATAGGTGCTTGATAACAGCCGCAATCCTGATTGTAATAATTATTTACAACAGTCTGCTGCTGTTCGTTACAATCGCAGTCATCACCATCTTCCAAGCAAGGAACTTCTTTCGTGATGTACACGATGCTGTCCTTATACACAATTTTTGTTTCTCCAGGAAGTTCGATAACTGTGTTAATATTTTCCGCGCATAAATTGAAGCACGGTCCATACTTGTCATCATAGTCTCCAAGCACCACAGGATAATAGAGTCCATACTCATCATACAAACCGTATGTTTTACCATACGCTCTTTTACCTCTGTATGGCTTCAAGAGCATTTGTCCGTTATTGGAATCCCACACGGCGATCATAAGTTGTCCTTCTTCGAAAGTATACCCAGCTGGTTCTTCTTTCAAATTAGCAAGGAGGGCATTGATTTTTTCTTTCGAATCCATCACACCAAAATTGCCTTTGTAGAAGCCAGTCAAAATACGATTCGACATAAGATAAAATTCACTTTGTGTTGCGTTGCCCTGATATGTTCCACCAGGTTGGAATTGTACCTTCCAGGTGTCATATGTTTTAAACTTTGTGAATAACGGAGTGTATACCTCACCGTCATTTGAGGGATAAGCCTTCGGGTTGCTTATCAAACCGTTCGGGGCTAACCAATTTGGCTCAACCATCGTTTCCGATGGGATCCAGTTAGCTTTGGCTGTAACGCATACTAGCGTTAGCACCATGAAAATAACTTTTTTCAAATTTTCCTATTGTGCCCCGAACAATCACGCTTCGGGACGAGTTTACAATGAACTATAATCCATTCGATCTATATGAATAGAAAGATTGGAATTATTGCGATTGTAGGAAGTATAGCATATCAAAACCCTTTTGTCAATCACCTTATTGACACGATGATATGACAGTGTTCTAACATCTCAGATATTCGTATATATAAAAAATGCGGATAGAATTGTATCATATCCGCATTTTTGTTATTACTTGATTTTTTTAACATCTATTCCTTTCTCTTCTGTATCAATTAAGTCTTTTTTAGGAAAACTCAATCTATCAACATAAAGCTCAAGGTTGTTATCAAAAAAACAAAGTTCACCAGCATACATAAGCTGACCAATCGCCGCTTTTGGCCAAAGGGAGTTCTCTTTCGAGTCACCCTCTTTTCGCCATTTGAGAGCTGAAATAGTGTACGTACTATCTAACTCGGGCGCACGGCTGATTTTGAACTCAAGTGTGTCTGTACCAAATGAAATATACAACGTTGTTGCTGTTGTTATATGGCCCGTTACACTCAATGGACGTATGTCCACTAACCGCCCTTTTTCCAATGAGTCAATTACAAAACGGTGGACAATAGTTGAATCATAGGTAATAGCTGTTGCATCTTCAACAAAAGCGCTATCTTTTTTTACTTCATACCAAATATTTGTTTTCTTTGGCATTGCATAAAATTGAGTTAGGCGTAATTCATCACCAGTAAATGGCAACAGCGTGTCATAGGTTGCGCGAATAGGTTGCGCGCTTTTTGTTGCATTACGAATTTGAAAATTATCTTTGTTGCATGCAGCTAAGCCAGCGCAACACAAAAAAACAAACAATATTTTTTTCATAACCAATAGTTTTAAATGAATTGAATACTCTCTTTCTACAACTATTCCTTATTATTGTCAAACGGCGTACTGGCAAAATCAAAAATTCGAAATATAAATGCTATAATCTTCCATATGCTCCAGGATGAAACGACAACAAAAAAACTAGAGGATTTGAAAAAACAAGAAGAGGAGGAAGCTATCTATATCCTCGCTCAAGCGAAGTACAATCTCCCCTATGTTGACCTCGGTATGACCACTATCGAGAACGCAGCCATTCGTCTACTTGAAGAAGCCGAGGCGCGTGAGCGACTTGTTGCGCCGTTCAAACTGACTGGCACCAAAGTCCATATCGCTGTGCACTCTCCAGAAAAAGATGGTGTGCGAGAAACTATTTCTGGCCTCGAACAAAAAGGATACACTCCTGTCGTCTACATGGCGTCGATGGCGTCACTCGAAAAGGCATGGGCGCGCTACGGCGAACTATCGTTTGCAAAAGCGTCTGCGGCAGGTTCACTCGATATCTCAGCAGAAACAATACTTGAACTCGGTGAGAAAATAAAAACAATTCCAGACTTGAAACTACTTCTGGACGAACTCGGGCATGAAAAAATACATCAAACATCGCGCATACTCGAAATAATCCTCGCAGGTGCAATCTCTATGGGTGCGTCAGATATCCACGTCGAACCAGAAGAGCATGAAGTACACATGCGCTATCGTATCGACGGATTGCTCGAGGATGTGCTCACGTTCCCTCACACGACATTCAAACAACTCGACACGCGTATCAAACTCCTCTCTGGCATGAAGCTCACACTCAAATCTATCGCACAGGACGGACGTTTCAGTATTTTCTTGAAAGATTCTGAGATTGGTATCCGCTCGTCTGTCATTCCAGGAGCCTATGGAGAAAGTATCGTCATGCGTCTCCTCGATCCAAAAGCTATCCGTGTCAAAATGGAAGAGCTCGGTATTCCGACCAACCTGTTCACCATGATCGAAAAAGAAATTCGTAAACCAAACGGAATGATACTCCTCACGGGTCCAACGGGTAGCGGAAAAACCACGACGCTGTATGCGTTTTTGTCGCGTATTTACTCTACCGATATCAAAATTATTACGATCGAAGACCCTATCGAATATCACCTCGCCGGTATCACGCAAACGCAAGTTGAAAATGAAAAAGGCTACACCTTTCTCGAAGGACTCCGCTCGGCACTCCGCCAGGATCCAGACGTGATCATGGTCGGTGAAATCCGCGACCACGATACAGCAGACACAGCTATCGAGAGTGCACTGACCGGACATATGGTGTTCTCGACACTACACACGAACAATGCAGCGGGTGTGATCCCTCGCCTCGTCGACCTAGGTATATCTCCAAAAACTATTCCCTCTGCACTTACGCTCGCGATAGGTCAGCGTCTCGTGCGAAAGTTGTGTTCTGCATGTAAAGTCGAGCGACCTGCAACTGAAGAAGAAAAAAATACTATCGAACGTATCTACAACGAAGCAAAAGAAGAAGGAAAAGATCTCGCACTCTTTGGAGTAACAAATCCACGACCCGAAACACTCTGGGCGACAGTCGGATGTGACGTATGCCACATGAGTGGCTACAAAGGACGTATCGGAATTTTTGAAGCAATCCACGTCAACTCAAAAGAAATTGAAGAAATTATTCCCAACTATCCAAGTGAACGAGAAATAAAAGAAGTTGCAGAAAAGCAAGGGCTGCTGGATATGAAAGAAGACGGTATGGTGAAAGTAGTGACAGGTGTCACCACACTCGAAGAGGTGGCTAGTGTGACGGATTTGGAAGAAGACTAATCCCTACACCAATCATGACATAGAATTATGTTCTCAGTATATATACTCAAAAGTAAAAAAGACGGAAAGTTATATATTGGTTCAACCAATAATCTTGTACGACGTTTAAAAGAACATAATTCAGGTAAATCTGCTTCAACAAAAGATAGGCGACCATTTGTCCTTATTTACTGTGAAGCGTACTTTTGCGAGGAAGAGGCAAGAACTCGTGAGTCAAATTTAAAATTAAGGGGTAAAACACGTGTCCAACTTATGAAAAGAATTTGCAAAAGTATCGCAATGTCATGATTGGTGTTGGGATAAAAAAAACCCCTAAATCTCTAAACAATCCTTCTGACGCTATGCGACACAAGTAACACATACTCAAAGGATAGTCCCAGTAACTCTGCCCGAAGGCAGTAACCAAAACGTCCTCCTTGCATCTGTAGAGATTTACATCTGATTGCTTAGAGATTTACGAGTTCTTTAACTCAGCACTTTTTTGTTTTCAATAGCTTGAACCGATCAAAATAAAATCACCTTCTCAAGCACTGAAAAGATGATAACAAACACAAGATACCCCGGCTACACAGTATATGTTATAATTCGTGCATAAGCTGTGGAAAAGTCGTACTTTTCTGTGTGTATCTTAGGTTCGGTAGAAGTGTAGCATAATTAAAAAAATTTGTCAAGTGCTTTTCTTGTCATATATGAGTTTCTTTTCCGTCTAGTACAAAAAATGTATATAAAATAAAGATATTTTCACACATCAACAAAATGACCGTCAAAAAAGATACAACCGAAAACGACGAAAACTACCTCGATCAGACACTTCGCCCAAAAATGTGGGATGAATATGTAGGTCAGGAGCATATCAAAGAAAATTTGCGCATTCTCCTCACCGCCGCTAGTGAGCGCGGACACGCTGCAGAGCACATACTCTTTTACGGACCACCTGGGCTCGGCAAAACAACACTTGCAAACCTCATCGCACACGAAACAGGACGACAAATAAAAGTCACTTCTGGGCCGGCTATCGAACGTGTGGGAGATCTCGCGTCGATACTCACCAACTTGCAAAAAGGTGACATACTTTTTATCGACGAGATACACCGTCTCAATAAAGCAATCGAAGAAGTACTCTACCCTGCTATGGAGCGCGGCGTCCTCGATATCGTTATCGGCAAGGGTCCGTCTGCACGCACCGTCGCACTCGACCTCGAACCGTTTACACTCATCGCAGCTACCACACGCGTCTCGCTCATGTCCTCGCCACTACGATCTCGTTTTGGTGGTGGTGTGTTTCGTCTCGAATACTATACCGAAGACGAACTCGGAAGAATAATTTCTCGCTCTGCAAAACTTCTCGGTACAGATCCAGACGTCGATGCTGTGCAGGAAATAGCAAAACGAAGTCGCTTTACCCCTCGCACTGCAAACTATCTATTGAAACGAGCACGCGACTTTGCGCAGGTCGGCAATACGACGCTTTCAAAAGACGTCGTGAAGCGTTCGCTCGCACTCCTGGCTATCGACGAGATGGGTCTCACGGCGCAAGACCGACAACTCCTCTCGGTACTCATAGAAAAATTTGGTGGTGGCCCTGTAGGACTCGGCACACTCGCTGCTGCACTCTCTGAAGAAGAAGCAACAATTGAGGAAGTAATGGAGCCATACCTCCTCCAACTCGGACTCATCGAACGGACACCTCGAGGACGTATAGCGACAAAACGAGCATACGAGCATCTCGGTTTTGATTTTATTCAAGAGTAAATTTAAAACTTTTCTTTTTAAAATTTTTACAGGAAGTCTTGAACTTTGTCTGGTTTACACTACGCACTACTCATTCGTTTATGTCTGGACACAACAAATGGTCACAAATAAAAAGAAAGAAAGAAGCAACTGACGCAAAGAAGAGTCAGGTGTTTTCTCGACTCGTCAAAGAAATCTCTGTGCAAGCAAAACTTGCTGGAGGAAATACCTCATCTCCAGGACTAGCAACCGCTATCCGTAAAGCTCGCGAAGCAAATATGCCTGCAGACAATATAGAACGCGCTATCAAAAAAGGTACCGATAGTAAAGAAAATATGGAACATATCATCTATGAAGGATATGCACCAGGGGGAATCGGTGTAGTTGTCGAAGCACTAACGGCAAACCGCAACAAAGCTTCTCAAGAAGTGCGTCATGTGTTTTCCAAATATGGAGGATCACTCGGTGCGCAGGGATCGGTCATATGGGGTTTTGAGAAAAACGATGACGGATGGATCCCAACGATAACGGTGCCGACTGATGACGAAACACTGGAAATACTTTCAAAAATCGTAGACGAACTCGAGGCAAGTGAGGAAGTACAAGAAGTATTTACTAACGCGCAGTAGAGAAGTGTTATACTTGCATATATGCACATACTTGGCATTGATCCTGGCTACGACCGACTCGGTATAGCCGTTATAGAATACACAAACGGAAAACCAAAATTTGTGTATTCAGCGTGCTTTGAAACAGACAAAAAATCCCCACTGACAAAACGATTGTTCAATGTGGGAGAAGAAATTGCACATGTTATAAAAAAATACAAACCAGAACTACTCGCAATCGAAACGCTTTTCCTTACTAACAACCAAAAGACAGCCATGGGAGTAGCGGAAGCGCGAGGAGTGATCTGCTATGAGGCGAGCCGTGCAGGTGTTGCAATAGTTGAGATGTCACCACTGCAAATAAAACAGGCACTCACTGGATTTGGGCGAGCTGAAAAAACAGCAGTTTTCGAAATGACAAAGCGACTCATACAGGTTCCTGAAAGAAAAATGCTCGATGACGAGATGGACGCTCTCGCTGTCGCTATCGCTGGAAGTGTCTATGGGGTACGAGGAAATGTGGTTGTAGAAAAGGAATAGAGCGTAAAAATTTGAAAATAAAACAAGTTGTCCGTCCTATCCCCGGAGCAAGCTCCGGGGTATTGGCGGACAACACCGTGGTTGTTTTGATAGAAGAAGAATCGGCCTCCGCCGATGCTCATATATTCGTTTCCACCTCGCTCCAAGGAGCGAGGTATTCAACTCCTAATAACAGTTACTATGTCTCCCGACTTCGCCGAAGCTCCCACTTCACTCAAGCTATACTTGAGTTACGCAGCGTAACCAACCCTCAGTTGGGCACTTTTCCACAGTCTGGGGTCTATACTCTTGCAAAGAATCTCTAGGGTTGCTATAACTGTGGCGTTGATAATAAGTTCATTTTTTACAGGTCGTTATTATAAGTTTATTTATTTTTTGATATGGCATTTTACGAAGAAGAACTCATAAGTGCAGAATTGTTCACCGCAAGTGAAGACGAAGACGATACTGATATCGATGCAGATATAGAACCAACTGACGACAAGCTCGATGATCTCGATGATGATATGGATGATGATCTCGGTGAAGGTCTCGATGGAGGTTTTGATGGAGACGGAGAAGAAGAGGAAGAAGAAGCAATGTAATACACAAAGCCGCCGCGACGAAAGTCGCGGCGGCTTTTGCAATACTTATTGCAAGCAAATACCTCACCCTTTAGGGTAAGGATCGACGAAAAACTTTTTTTATTTTGGATCTTTTTTTACCGTTATCTTTAGAAAACGTCGTTTACCTATCTTGAGTGCACCCGACTGATCAACGAGTGATGCCGGATCAATAATCTTCTTTTCTTCTATCTCTCCATGAAACGTAATAGCGCCCTCTTGTACCAATCTGCGAAATTCTGATTTTGAAGCGACCATACCATTTTTGATCAAGATATCAACGAGCGGCATTTTGATATTCACCGTAACCGACTTTGCGTCTTTTGGTATTTCTCCTTTTGCAAACGTTTGCTCAAACGCGAGTTGTGCACTGTTTGCCGCATCGACACCGTGATAAAAAGAAACAATCTCATGCGCAAGTTTCTTTTTGAAAAGCATCGGGTTTGCCCCCTGAGCTACTTCATGACGCATTTTTCCTATCTCTTCAAAAGAGACACGAGTGAGCAGTTCAAAATAATCAAAAATAACTCCATCGACGATCGACATCAACTTTCCATACATATCGTTTGCTGTTGCTCGAAGTGAAATATAATTTCCGAGACTTTTACCCATAGGTCTACCATCAGAACCGAGGAGCAACTTCATCGCTATCGCAGACTGTGGTTTCTTTAAAAACTTTTCGGTGAGGTATCGCCCTGCAAGAAGGTTGAATGTTTGATCTGTTCCGCCGAGCTCCACATCTGCTTTGATAGCAACAGAGTCATACCCTTGCATAAGTGGATACAAAAATTCATCGAGTCCGATAGGTTTACCACCTTTGTAGCGCAGGAGAAATGTTTCTCGATCAAGCAACTGTGACACTGTAAACTCTTTCATGAGGAGTATCGCATCTGCAAAGGTAAGTTTTGAAAGCCATGTTGAGTTCGGAACAACTTTGACCCCTTTTTTATGAACTGTTTTGAAAAATTGTTCAGTAAAACCTGCTGCATCTTTTACTATATCTTTTTGAGTACGTTCTGCGCGCATGTCCACCTTGTCGGAGTGATCCCCCACCATCGTAGTATAGTCACCAATAATCAGGACAACGTTGTGTCCTAACTCCTGAAAGTCGCGTATTTTTCTGTGTAGTACAGCATGACCGAGGTGTAAATCACTCCCCGTCACATCGGTCCCGAGTTTTACAATCAACGGCTTGCCTGACTCGAGCTTTTTTTGTAGTTCGTCTTTTGTAAACACGTCGTGCACCCCACGTGTCAAAATCTCTTGAATTTTTGCCTGTGTTTCCTTGTCGTTTTTCATACTTTTCTACTTTATCATATCTGCGTCTCGTTGTCTTTTGTGGTAAAATATATACCTATGCACCCAGTACAAAAACTCAAAAAAATCATGTCAAAGACGAAACACCACCACACACTCCGTAATATACTCTTTTTTTGTTTAAGCGGTTTTTTCCTTGTAGTTGCAGGTATTCTCATATGGCTCTCACTCGTCGACTTGCCAGACTTCAAGGCGTTTGAAGAGCGCAAAGTTGCCAACTCAACAAAAATCTATGACTCCACAGGTGAAGTGCTCCTCTACGACACAAACCGAGACATCCGTCGCACCGAGGTGCCATTTGAAAACATGAGTGACTATGTCAAACAAGCTACAGTGGCAGTCGAGGATCAAAAATTTTATGAACACAACGGTATCCGTGTATCTTCATTTGTCCGAGCGATGCTTTTTAATGTCATCACCGGAAGCTTTTCACAAGGAGGTTCCACGATCACACAACAGGTAGTCAAAAACGCGCTTCTCAACCAAAAGAAAACTATTACGCGTAAACTCAAAGAGTGGGTGCTCGCTATCAAACTCGAACGTGTACTCACCAAAGAAGAAATCCTTGCTATTTATCTCAACGACAACCCCTACGGAGGCACGATCTACGGTGTCGAAGAAGCTTCGCAATCATACTTTGGTAAAAGCGCTACCGACCTCACTATCGCTGAAGCGGCATATCTCGCCTCTATGCCAAAGGCGCCGAGTTACTACTCACCCTACGGCAACCATCTCGACAAGCTCGAAGAGCGAAAAAACTTTGTTCTCTCTGAGATGAAAAGTGTTGGTTATATAACCGAGCAAGAATATCAAACAGCCCTTGCGGAAGTTATCACTTTCTTGCCACAAAAAGAGTCGAGTATCAAAGCTCCACACTTTGTCTTTTATATTGAAAATTATCTTGAAACAAAATACGGTGCTGAGCGAGTAAAGGAGGGTGGTTTTACTGTCATCACCACCATCGATGCAGAATTGCAAGAAAAAGCTGAAGAAATAGTAAAACGACGCGCACTCGAAAACGAAACAGCTTGGGAAGCAACAAACATGGCACTCGTCGCGATAGATCCGAAAACAGGAGGTATACTTTCTATGGTGGGATCACGAGACTACTTTGACGATGCTATCGACGGGGCCTACAACATCGCTACAGCACTCCGTCAGCCTGGTTCGTCGTTCAAGCCGTTTGTCTACGCAACAGCGTTCCTGAAGGGTTACACGCCCGATACGGTACTCTTTGATGTGCCAACAGAGTTTCAGGCGAGCTGTTCACCATATGGACAAGGAACCAACTGTTATATGCCACAAAACTACGACGGAAAGCATATGGGTCCTATGACACTACGCAACGCTCTTGCTCAATCTCGCAACGTTCCTGCTGTGCAACTCCTTTACCTCGCTGGTTTGAAGGATTCTATAAAAGTGGCACGTGATATGGGTATTTCCACACTACGAGAAAGTGCTGACTACGGACTCACCCTCGTGCTCGGAGGTGGAGAAGTGAGCCTCCTCGACATGGTGTCTGCATACGGCACTTTTGCGTATGAAGGAGTACACATGCCACACACAGGAATACTCAAAGTGACCGACCGAGACGGTGAAATTCTCGAGAGCTACAATCCAAAACCAGAAACGGTTCTCGAAAGAAACACTGCGCTTATGATTTCAGATATTCTCAGTGACAACGTCGCACGCGCTCCACTGTTTGGTTCAAACTCGTTCCTCTATTTTGGAGGCACTGATGTCGCAGGAAAAACAGGAACCACCAACAACAACAAAGACGCATGGTTGCTCGGCTACACCCCAACCATTGCGCTCGGTGTATGGAGTGGAAACAATGACAACACTCCTATGAAAAAAGGTTCTGCAATTTCTGGTCCTGCGTGGAACGAATATATGAAACTCGCACTTGAAAAATACCCGAGTCCACAATTTCCAGATCCTGTGTATGACTACAAAAATGATTATAGTGTAAAACCAATCTTTCGTGGTATTTGGTTAGGAAACGAAACATATCTCATCGACAGTGTCTCTGGACTCCTCGCGACCGAATACACACCAACAGCAACAACAGTAGAAAAAGTAGTACCCAACGTACACAGCACACTTTACTGGATAGATAAAAATAATCCTCGAGGGCCTATACCAACAAACCCAGAAAGTGACTCTCAATTTGAAAACTGGGAAACTGCTACACAAAATTGGTGGAATGCAAACAAAGGAGCGTACGCATCACAAATACTTACCGACATACCAACAAAGTATGACAATGTTCATACAGAGGAAACACAACTAGAGATCCATGATGTAGAAATTAGTCCGGAAACACATACCGCAGAAACACTCGTTAGTGTCTCGTTTGAAGTAACATCAAAAAACAAAGTATCATCAGTTTCGTACTACATGAACGGCACGTATTTAGGCAAGACAACGG